>Ga0210127_1000024_pt1 | contig 17849 bp, 20 predicted proteins | sample RushSE_CattailNL_FD_185566 | JGI IMG/M metagenome (GOLD analysis project Ga0210127, IMG submission 185566) | Wetland microbial communities from San Francisco Bay, California, USA, that impact long-term carbon sequestration - RushSE_CattailNLC_D2... | ecosystem: Environmental > Aquatic > Marine >...
AGGCAAATTTCCATGATTCGGTTAACGTGGAATACGCCGTTCAGGAAACCCTGGATCTTTCCGGAATGGATCAGCGGCAGGAATGTGTTGTAACCGATCCCCCCCTGTATGAGCTCCGTACAGGGGGTTACGATAATCTGATCCATGTGAATTATATTTGATTTTTCTTGAACCGGAAAATCCTGAAATTCAAAAACAGGTCTATCGATGATGCCTTCATTGCTGTTTTCCGGGAAAACCCATCGAACGACGCCTTCGGGGTCAATCCAGTTGATTCCCGTGAAGCCGGGGTAGTGGGAATAAAACATTTTGGCAAAATTAAGAAAACGCGTCCGGCTGAAATCCGGCGGGACCCTTTCAACCCATCTTTCAGCCATGGTTTCAAGGGAAGCCATGCGAGCATTCATCAGGCCTTCGATACGAATCCGTATCTGTTCCGAAGACGTTTCCGCATGCCGGCGGACAAGTTCCAGTTGGTGTCGGTTCTGATTATGCCACAGCAATACTGAAATGCTGCCGAAAATCAAAAAGGCAAAAAGGGGGGCCAATTTTTTCAAATCTAACATTAAGTTCTTTTCCTGTATCTTAAATCTAAACCTATATTTAATTGTTAGGCTTGTTGATTTAGAATGCAAAATTTAAAAATTATCACGAAAACTCGAAAAGACGAAAGCACGAAATAAAAAATATTCTTTTTCGTGTTTTTAATATTTCTGGTTTCGTGATAAATATTTTTCCCGGATGGATCGATGAGGGTTTTTAGCAAATTTCAGTGGCTTAGTCCACCATAAAATCTGTTTGGCCCTTTTTGTCAAATGCCGGACATAAAAAAAGTGAGAAAGGGTGATTTTCAACTTCTCACTTTTTCAATTTGACAAACGTGTAAAAAGTCTTTTGTGACAGCCAGTTGAGCATTTGGGAATCAGGGCTATTTGACTTTAATCTTAACCTGTTTTCTCTTGACCTTCTCTACCTTGGGGAGTGTTATGGTTAAGATGCCTTTATTAAAGGTCGCTTCAGTTTTATCTTCTTCAACACGGGTTGGAAGATCGATCACGCGCTGATAAGACCCATAGTATCTTTCCGAGCGATAACGATTTTCCCCTTTTTCTTCCTTCTCTTCTTGCTTTTCACCCTTGATGGTTAACTGATCGCCGGTAATGCTGACGTCGACCTCTTTCACATCTATTCCCGGAAGTTCTGCTTTTACAACAAGATGGGTGTCGGTTTCCGAAATATCCACCAACGGCTGCCATTTGGCCAAGCCGATTTTTGACAATGATGTCTCTCCGAAGATGCGGGTAAAAAGATCGTCCATTTCCCGGCGAAGCCTGCTGATTTCTCCAAACGATTTCCAAGGAACCATATCCATAGTATTCCTCCTTTAGTGAATATCATTTGTTTGTGTTCATCAAAAAAAGTGTGGCCTTTACCCGTTCAATTAATGTTCATGAGAGGAGAACGGGTTCTTCTATCCCAAGCTTGGGGAATGGTCCTAGAAATCATACTCATATGTTTCGTCCCGGGCCGGTCTGATATCTTTCATCATTATCACCACATCAAGGGGGTTGTTTTCCCGATCCTTAACCAGGTTCGGAATCGTTGCAGCACGATAAAATCCCGCCTTCGTAAAAGCGTTTACCGCAGCAAGGTTAACGTCCGGAATCTCGACAATGAGTTTTTCAAGATCGAGCTTGAAGGCGATATCCGCAATCTCTTTGATCATGAGCTGCCCCAGGCCGACCTTTCGGTAATCGTTGTGTACGAATAGTCGTACGGTCCCCAAATGCCATTTCCAACCGAATCGACGACGATTTAAAGTGGCATCGGCAATAATGGTGCCATTTTTGAACGCCAAAATGGGCAATGTCTTGTTATAATCAAGATTTTTTGCCCATTTTTCAACAATGAGTCTGCTGGCGATATCATCACGCAAATATCGTGCGTCTTCTTTGGGAACCGATTTGAAAAACGCATACAACGCATCCTGGTCTTCCGCCTTCATCGGCCGCAGAAGAATCTTAGTTCCATCATTTAGTTTTGCCTCTTTTTTATATGTGTTTATATCGAACATCGAAACCACCTCCTTTTCAACCCTTTAGGTATCGTGAAATGGTTCTCTCCTCTCATGTATTTTTTTTTGAGTGATATAAAAAGGCAATCTTTAACAGCGATGCAGATTGTAGTGATTAAACAAACAAAAATTCTCCGGTCCCTGATTTGTCTATAATTAAAAATCGTTATATTTCTTCATTCCGGATACACTGAACTTTTCGAGAAAATACTTCAGTTTCATAATTGCAGCAGGTTTCAGTCCTTCGAACTGCACCCGATTCAACCGCATTTTGAAAGAATTGTTCGCGAAATCGTCATCCATCTCAAAATCGGCAATGTTTTTAAAAGTCAGATTTTCAAGGTAAAAACCGGAATCAGCCACCAAAATGTCCAGCACCAGAGATGGGTGGTATCGCTCTTCACCGGGAATATAATAAAATGAAAGCCCCCCCATACTTATGGTGTCGATTCTGCCGAACCTGACCGGTTCCGACCGGTATACGGCACATGCGATCTCTGCCATACTTTTTTCTGCGACACGGATATGCCTGGCGACAGCGGGCCGGATCAACGCAAATGCGTCCTTATTGACCTGATATCGTTCGTGTGCCCTCTGCTCAACGTTTCTCACCGTTTTTTTATCGCTCAATTCCGGCAATAGTGGTCGGCTCACGCTCGCAAGATTATGATCCAATCCGGACAATTCGTCGGCATAATTCATACGGTCGGGTTGAATATCCTCAACAAATTTAACAGTGTCCATTTTACCCCCCTAACACCTGCCGTTTCTCTGTGTTGAGTTGACTAACAAGTTATTTTCTATCGACTTTACGGGATTTGTCCATAGGTAAGACCTTCATTTTTTCTGGGGAAATCTCCTATATGGGAATTTTCCCTATTAAAAAGGCCGGACACATTCTTTATCAAAGATACGTGTTAAGACCATGTAATCAATTTGGGTAGAAATTTAAAATAGTCGTCACCTGCGGGCGTGGCCCTGACCGTAAATCCATACCGGCCGGACAGTTGACAAGGAATTTGACATCCGTAACGATAATTGCCGTTGCCGAAGTGCTCAACGATGGTCATGGGGATCGTACTGATACCTTCCAGCGCATCCACAGCTTTCATGTGCCCATTGTAAAGCTCCACACTGACTTCTTCGGGATCGAGTTTTCCCAGATCAACGTCTACCGTTACTTCGAAGGTATCACCGACGCGAAACGGTCCCTTACGGGTCTGGACCGGCAGCCCGATGTGAATGTCTTTCCACAGGTTCTGAAACCGCTTTTGTTGGAACGCAAGGTCCCGGGCTTCCAAACCATTTTTACTCAACAACGCTTTCAACCTGTGAACGATAGGGTTATAAAATCGTTGTTCGTATTCTCCAACCATTCGCAAGCTGCAGTAATCCTTCATGGCCATTTTCATAGAGGCTTTCATCATTTGAATCCAGCGCTTGGGAAGTTCTCCCTCGTTCTCTTCATAAAAGCACGGGATTACGGAATTTTCCAACACATTGTACAAGGCCTGGCTTTCGATGGTATCCTGGTATTCGGTATCGACATATTCTTCACCGCTTCCGATCCGCCATCCCCGTTCTTCGGAATAGCCTTCACACCACCATCCATCAAAAATACTGACATTGAGAACCCCATTGACGGCGGCTTTCATGCCGGATGTACCACAGGCTTCTAACGGTCTTCGGGGAGTGCTAAGCCAGACATCGGCACCCTGAACCAAAGATCGCGCCACCGCCATGTCGTAACCCTCTATGTATACTGCGTGCTGACGAATTTCCGGCCGCTGGACAAATTCGATGAGACGTTTGATGATTGCTTTTCCTTCCTTGTCCTGCGGGTGCGCTTTTCCGGCGAAAATAATCTGCACCGGACGGGCTTCGTTGTTGAGAATCGCCGCCAGCCGCCCAGGATCCTGAAGCAGCAGATGCGCCCGTTTGTAAGCGGCAAACCTTCGGGCAAAGGCTATGGTTAAAACTTCGGGATTCAGTGTGGCTTCGATCTTGTCGATGACGCTTTTGGGGGCATTCCGTCTTTCGTACTGTTTTTTTAACAACCCTCGGCAGGTTCGGATCAGCCGGGAACGGCTCATCTCATGGGCCCGCCAGAGTTCGTCGTCATAGATCTCATCAATGCGGTCAATGTTCTCCGGCCGGCGTGAGCTCATGTACCATTCCGGCCCCAGATACCGTTCAAACAACGGCCAGACTTCCTGGGAGATAAATGTCGAAACATGAATACCGTTGGTGACATGGGAAATCGGAATTTCGTCTTCCGGCCGGTCCGGCCAAAGATGGGCCCACATCCGTCTGGTGGTACTCCCGTGAAGGCGGCTGACGCCGTTACGATATTGAGACATTCGCATGCCCAAAATGCACATGGAAAACGGCTCGTTTTTATTGAATCCATCGGTTTGTCCCCAGGACAAAATTTCTTCTTCGCTGGCCCCCAAGCGATCTTTCAAAGGCTTAATCCAAGGTTTAACCAAATCGACGGCGAAAAAATCGTGGCCGGCAGCAACCGGGGTGTGGGTGGTGAACACCGTGCAACGGGGAATAATCTGTAAAGCGGTCTCCAAATCAACGCGGTAACGCTCCATGAACAGTGCAACGCGTTCCATAGCAGAAAAGGCCGAATGTCCTTCATTCATATGACAAACGGAAGGGAAGAGGTTCATGGCCGCCAATGCCCGCATACCGCCGATGCCGAGAAGCACTTCCTGGGCCAGCCGGATTTTGGAATCAGCCACATAAAGGCGGGCCGTAATTTCCCGAGCTTCCGCTGTATTTTCAGGCAGGTTCGTATCCAGCAAAAACAGCGGCGTTCGGCCCAACCAAATCCTCCAGACAAACGCGCGAATCTCACCGTCGGGCCCGGTAATTGAAATGGTGATTTCATTTCCCTGTGGATCCCGGGCACGCTCCAGCGGGAGGTAACAAAATTCTATTTCAGGATATTCTTCCTGCTGTATCCCCTCTTGATCGAGATATTGTAGAAAATAGCCTTTGCGATACAGCAACCCGACGCCGACAAGGGGCAAGGCCATGTTGGATGCGGCCTTCAAATGATCTCCGGCAAGGACACCCAGTCCACCGGCGAAAATGGGAATATTTTCATTAACACCGAATTCCATTGAAAAATAGGCGACCGGCCCCATTTTTTCGTAAAGTGAACTGGACGGTTCCACATTTTCGACAACCCGTTTTGTATAACGATCTTTGACCCGCTGCAAATGCGCTAAAAAACTGTCATCTTCGGCAAGTTCCTCCAAACGCTCCTGACTGACATGGGACAAAAGATAAATCGGATTCCCTTTGGATTCTATCCAAAGCTGCGGTTCAATTCGCCGAAACAGCGTTATTGCATCCTGTTTCCAGCACCACCAGAGATTTCGGGACAGCACTTCCAAAAAGGCAAGTGACTTCGGTATAAAGGGATAGATTTGGTATGTGAGAATACGTTTCACGGATGTTTTCCTTTCTTTTGTTTTAAATCAAATTCAAACACACAGATCCGTTGCTTTGGAAATCGCAATTACTTTAGACTATTTTTGACCTTGCCAGGTCTCTCATATTCGTAAACAAACCAGTAAATTGTGCCGACAAAGAAACTGCCGCCTACAATGTTTCCCAGCGTCACCGGAACGAGATTCACAATAAAAAATTGTGTCCACGTTACGTTGGCGCCATAGAACATCCCCAATGGAATAAAGAACATATTTGCAACAGAGTGCTCAAATCCCAGCGTCACGAACGCCATAATGGGAAACCAGATGCCTAATATTTTTCCGGCAGCGTCCTCTGAGGCGACGGCCAGCCAAATAGCAAGGCACACCAGCCAGTTGCAGCCGATACCCTTTAGGAACAACACCCAAAAGCTTTGGCTGACCTTAACCTTGGAAATACCCATTGTAAAACTCAGCCAGGGATCACTGCCCAGCAAATTTGTCTGGTATGCCAGGAAAAAAGCCACAAAAAGAGAGCCGATGAGGTTCCCGGTATAAGAAAGAATCATGTTTTTGACCCATGCGAGAAATTTGATTCTGCCGGAAAGCACTCCCGGTATACTGATGGCCGTATTGCCGGTAAACAGTTCCGACCCGGCAATGACCACCAGCATCAGGCCCACCGGGAACGTACCGCCGAACACAAACTTCTGGAGACCGGGGTTTGCCGTTTTAATCCCCGGCAGACCGCCGCCCACCATAACGGCCAAAAATCCACCAAAAGCGATAAAGGCGCCTGCCAGAAATCCCATCACCAGGGTTTTTTCAAAACTCATTTTCGCCTTGTTCATTCCTGCCGTATTGACAGCCTGAATGATGTCTTTGGGCAATTTTGTGACCATGTGGAATGTCCCTTATTAATTCTAAAAAAAAAACTGTTTTCTCAATCTGTAAAAGGATAGGATTTTGTTCTTATTTATATGACGGAATCGACCTGCCGGAGAACAGTATGTGATCCACGATTAAAGGCACCCAATGCTCTTCACCGGGTTTTATTTCTTCATTTACCGCTTCAATCTACTCATACAGTGTGGTTCTTAGGCAGAGGGGTTAGAAGTCGGCAGCATGTTTAACCGGATCTCTTCTTTTGTTCCTCATACCAGCGGGTAAAAAGGCGATCAAAATATTTCTCATCCCGGATCATTTCTCTGGTAATTTTATAAGGCCCTCTAACGCCCATATAATTTAATGCGGATGCACCGGAAAGAAATTTTTTCAGGGTTTCGGATATCTGAGTATTGGTCTGTTGGGCATAATCTTCAAAATAGTTCTGAAGATCTTCGTCCAAGATAAGCTCGATCCCGTATTCTTTTTTAAAATTTTCAACAAAATCGACAAATGGTGATTTTTCCAGCATTTTCAAAAGATAATCTTTGGGTTTTTCACACAGCTCCCGATTCACTTTTAATGTTGAAAAATTGGAGCCTGGGAGTTCAAACTGAAAATCCGTCAAGATGTTTTCCCATACACTGACAAGGGCACGGGCGCCCGTCTTTCGGTTTTCCGATATTTCCGCAACATATTCAACGGCATTCGACGTAAATTCCAGATCGATATCGAACAGATTAAATTCCATTTTGTATTGATTGAGGATCGAGTCTTTGGTGTCCTGCATGATGCGAATCAAATCGTTTTTGGACAAAAGATTGACAAACGTTCTTATGGGGGATCTGCCGATCAGTTCGGGGAGAAGCCCAAAATTAATAAAATCATCGGATTCCGCTTCCTTATAAAAGTTTTTCAACTGGTTTTTTTCGTTCTTTTTTTCGTCAGATGCGAATCCTTTGATCTCGACACTGCCATCCTCCCGTACTCGGCCTTTGTGCTGCAAACGTTTTTTTACAATGGACTCCAGATTGTCACCCGGCCTCTCGAAAGAACCCCCTAATATGAATAAGATGTTCTCGGTGCTGATCATGCTGTCCTGTTTGCCGGTTTTTTCTCCCTTCTGTCGATCGATGACTTCCTGAATTTGCGAGGCTGCGGAATACGGATTATGGACGGGTACGAGTTTTCTCTCAATCAGTTTTAAAACCGATCTTTGAAATCCTTCTCTGGAAATATCATGTCCGGCCAATGAACTGTCTTTGGCTTTTTTATCAATTTCATCAATACAGATCAGACCGCCATACCTGCTGATGAATCGTGCCTGTTCTTCCCGATGATGTCCCGGCGCCAAATCAATCAATTCGCGCACCATATCATCGGCACTTTTGCCGACATAGCCGGCTTCCGTATAATCCGTGGCATCAATGATGAGTGTCGGAACCTGCAAAAGATCTCCCAGAACCTCCACACAATAGGTTTTGCCGCTGCCTGACGGTCCTGCAGTGAGCGTATTTTTCTTTCGGAATCGTTTTACCGTCTGATCTTCCGGGTGCTCACGGAGATATTTGATCATGGCAAAATGATAGGCTGCGGCAATGGCCAGCCGCTTTTTATATTCCTCCTGACCGATGACATACTTGTCCAAATGCTTTTTTATTTCTTGGGGCGTATAGACTTTGGGTTCGACATAACCGGGCGTCTTCTTTTGAGAATAAAATCGATCCTCCAGAAAAGATTTATACGCCTCTTCAGCCCGTTCCTGCCCGTCAAGATATGCCTTGGCGGCTTCTTCCTCGGTGCAATTATAGTTCGCCATGATTTGATGTATGGCTTCTTTTGGAATCGATATTTTCATATCATCTTTTCATATCCTTACGTAAACTTAACAATGGAACCGGGCAGTGACGGAACATTTTTTCCGCGGTCGTGCCGAAAAGAATGCCCGCAAGATTGCCGCGGCCCTTTCTCCCCATAACCACAAGATCAACGCCCCCGTCCTTAACCGCCTGTATCAGCTCACGAAACGGGACCCCTATCTTGATCTTGACATCCACCGGAAGGTGTTCGGCAGATATCTCTTTGATCATTTTCTCGATGTTTTCCGATCGATCCCTTATCGCATCTTTAATAAATTTGTCCGCAGAAAAACTGGCGCTTTCCATTTCCGCCCGCAGAAGTGCATCTACATCTCTTTGGTTGATGACATTGACGACCATCAGAACGCTTTCCAACTCATCGGCCAGTTCAGCAGCAAATTCCAATGCTTCTTTCGAATAATCGGAAAAGTCATAGGCAACCATGATTGTTCGAATTCTTGTCATTTTTTCACCCCATGCTTTCGTCAATTCTGACCGGGCTTTCTCAGATAGCCCAGTTATGACAGTACCATACCCCGGGAAAAAGAAACGCCGGCATCAACCCTCGGAGAAACTGATTACACTGTTATAAGTTCCGAAGCGGTTGGGACGTCGCCGGTGGTTTCGGGGATCTTCTTTCCACTGTCCATCGACTAAAAATTTGTATTCATGGTGCCCAGGAGAAAGCACCACCCGTTTATTCCATATCCCGTTTTCATCCTTTCGCATGGAGTGTTTTCCCGGACGCCAGTCGTTGAAATCTCCCACCAAAAAAACCGCCTTGGCCTCAGCCGCTTCCAATGAAAACGTCCAGCTTCTCCGTTTGATTTTCTCTATGGAGTTCACTTTAGCCATGTATACCTCCTTTTTCATTTTCCCCTTTTTCGCCTGACTGGACTGCACGGCCTGCAGATCCTCCCTTCCACAGGCAGCAGAACCGCGGAAGTGGTCTTCCTCTATTTGGAATCCCTTATTCCAAGCTTCAAAAAATTAAAGCAAACGATATGCCAAGAATGAAATATCGGAATAGTATAAAATAACATCTTGATATATCGTTCTTTATTAAAAAAAGTATACGGACTGTTTATTCGGTTGACAAGAAAGTTTGTGTCGAACTTTTTTACAAAATGTAAAAGGAATTAAAATTAATTTGAAACTTTATACGGATTAATGACCAGCACAGGAACAGGTGATTTTTTCACGACTTTTTCAGCCACACTCCCAAATATCGTGTGATCCAATCCTTTACGACCGTGTGTCCCCATGATCAGAAGGTCTATATCTTCGGATTCAATGACGTTTAAAATTTCTTCGATGGTATCGCCGGAAACGACCTTTTTCTGAAAATTAGGACAGCTTTGCAATTGATTTTCACAAATTTCGTCCATAGCCTTTTTAGCAGCCTCAATGGCTTCATTTTGGAATTTATCCATGGACGAATGGGGAACATAAAGCTTACCCCATTTATTAAGGTCCTGCACCACATGCAGCAGGCAAATTGTACTGTTGTATTTCTCGGAAATCGACAGCACATACGGCAGGATTTTTGACGAATTTGCCGTCAAATCCAATGGAAAAAGAATCTTTTTTATTTCTATCATGGCATTAACCTCCTTTATCTTATACAGTAACCCATTATTCCATCATTCCATCATTCCAATTGTGAGCGAAGCGATCTAACTTGACATCTCTGTTATTCATATACGGAACCTTTTATCGCTACAAGCGTCGATCAACATGACCTGGGCCGCCGCACTCCGGAGTGTAGCAGGTGACATCAACAAAATCACACTTTTCGCCACATTCAGGACAAACGTTCGGCGGTTTTCCGGCCGTAATGAGAAATCCACACTTTGAACATTTCCAGTAGGTCAAACCACATTGAGGACAGATATCCCCCACAAACCTCCCTTCGGCCGTATAGCCGCAAAGTGCGCATGCATATTTTTCTTGTTTTTTTTCCATTTCATTTTCCCCTTGTTTTCTTAATTTGTATTTTCCAATGTTGATGAACTCGCAAAAAGTCTTTTGTGAGCCCCTTCCATCGTAACAACCGTACTCATTCCCGGGTCATGGCAACGTCGCATTTGGAGCAGCGCCGATCATAGCAGGGAATTCCCAATTGATGAGGTACTTTTTCACCACAGTTCGGGCAAACACATGATCCACCGGGCCCGGCACCTAAACCACCACCTCGACCGCGGCTCCCTCTGCGCGAACCCATCCCCTTTCCAGTTCCCGGTCCCTTGCCGCTTGGGCCTGTTCCATCGCCTCTTGGCATTTTACCCACCTCCTTTAAATTTCAGATCCTTGTTTTTGATTCTTTGTTAATGATTCATGCAATTGAGCCTCAAGCAATAAAATCCAGATTAAGATAATGATGAATCATATGGTATTTCTTTTCCTAAACCTTTCTTTAGCATGAAATATGCCATAAATTCACAACTCCAATTTAAATTAATTTTTCAATATGTTGCAATAATTCCTTATTTCAATTAATGCTGTAACACAGCAAAATTTAGAAAAATTTCGAAATTTCATTTAGAAAAATCTCTAATTCTTATTTCTATGGCACACTTTGTGCTGATTAATATTTGATGAATCCGAAAAAGGCGTTATTTGCCCTTTTACGATATAATACAGGTCCTCGTCCTAAAGAAGAGGACTTGTCGGGAACAATCCGGTCTACAATTGACAAAATCATCTTGCTCTGGATGGGCTACGGGAAGAAGATTTGAATATCGTGTTTAACAACCGTGTTGCCAATCTCAGAAAAATATACCCTTACATTCCCGAACCGCTCAACCGCGTGCTGATGCATTTTTCTAAGGGTACCAATTGCTTTTATGGAAACACGAAACAATTGCTGGATGATTTGAAAGAATTCAAAATGTTGATCTGAATGGTTCCAAAAAATTACCCCAAAAAAACTTTAAATTAAGGAGGCCAATGCATGAACGATGTGGACAAAATTTATAACAAGAACATCCTGATCGCTGTGGACGAGTCAGAAAACGCTCGACGTGCAGTTTCCTACGTCGGCCAGCTTTTGAGCGGCGTAAAAGGCTTTAAGGTCTTGATCCTGCATGTTATCAGTCAACCGGAAGAAGATTACTTTCCCACATCTGCTGAAAAAGAGAAGTGGCTTAGGAAGTATAAGCAGAAAGTCGATGTCATGTTGGAAAACTACCGCCAAATGTTGATACGCGAAGACTTTGACCCGGGTGATGTATCGGTACGTTCAACCCTTCGTTACTGTCCCTCCATGGCGGAGTGTATTTTAACAGAACGGGACGAGACGAAATACAGCACCATTGTGGTCGGCAGGCAGGGCATTTCACGGAGTGAAGAATTCCTCTTTGGCAGTGTTTCCAGCAAAATTGTCACTCATGCGCGCAACTGCACGATCTGGGTGGTGGAATGATTATAAAAGCCGGCTGACATTTTTGAGAGTTGGGTCAACTTATGAGTTTACCGTCGTTTTTTAGTGACATGACTGCGTGTTCAAGGAAACAAGGTAAGGGAATTTTCTCGAAGGATGACGGTATGCATGTCACCTTTTCAGAAAGAATAAAAGAGTGGAATACGCGACACGAGTCCGTTCTCCGGGTCATTTTGTTAATTCTTTTCCTCTATCTGTTTATTTTAAGCCTGGAATTGATGAGCGCTTCCCTGAAGATGTTCGGAAAGGAATTCGCCAGGTCGCTCATTTATACTACGACAAATCCCGTTGTCGGTCTTTTTATCGGGATATTGGCAACTTCCATAATACAGTCCTCTTCATCAACCACCTCTATTGTGGTTGGAATGGTAGCAAGCGGTGCTTTTGAAATTTCATCCGCTATTCCAATTATTATGGGCGCCAATATCGGCACATCGGTTACAAACATACTGGTTTCCATGCTACATATTAATCGCAGTAATGAATTCAATCGAGCATTTTCCGCAGCTATCGTTCACGACGTTTTTAATGTCCTTGCAGTTTTGGTCTTATTTCCGATTCAAATTGCTACAAATTTTCTAAAAATAAGTGCCACTTTCATGGGAGAGGTTTTTCAAAATACCGGCGCCCTGACTTTTCTTAGTCCTGTAAAAATGTTGACGAATCCGATCGTTGACTTTCTGAAAGAACATCTTGGAAGTTATCCCCTCATTATCTTTATATTATCACTGTTGTTGCTCCTTTTCTCGTTGAAACTGATGGTTGATTCGTTGAGGGTTCTGGTTGTAAAGAACGCTGAAGTTTGGTTCGACAGATTTCTATTCAAAACGGCTTTCCATGCCTTTCTCGCTGGTTTACTGTTAACAGTGATGGTGCAAAGCAGTTCAATAACCACATCTTTGGTTGTACCGATGGCTGGTGCGGGCGTCCTAACGCTGAAGCAAGTCTTCCCATATGTGTTGGGTAGCAATATCGGAACGACAATAACTGCTATTCTGGCTGCCCTCATCACCGGAAATCTGGCTGCAATCACCGTGGCCTTTTCTCATTTACTTTTTAATATATCTGGTATTATTATTTGGTGGCCTCTAAAATGTGTTCCCATTTTTGTGGCCCGCTCATTTTCCCGGTATTCGATGAGAAGTAAGATTATTCCGTTTGCATATATAATAATTATGTTTTTTATCGTTCCGATGTTGGGTATTTACTTTTTTAGATAAGGAAGCTGGACGATGTTCAAAGAATGGTTGCATCTTTTCCAAAAAGATTCCCTGATGGATCGGGCTTACCGCCGCTCCTCTATGATGTTAGATATCACTCTATCTATGTTTTTGAAAGCGAAGACTTCTCTCAGATACACAGACAATGATCAGGTAGACATTAATATTTATGACAGAGATGCCGAAGTAAACCGTTACCAGCGCGAAGTGAGACGGAATGTCTTTAAACATCTAATATTGCGCGGAGTGGGAAGGCTGTCTTCAGGCTTGGTACTGGCAAGCATCATCATCGATATTGAAAGAATCGGGGATTATACAAAGAATATGATAGAACTGGCCATGAATCACCCACATAGATTACATGGGAGAAAATTTGAGACAGATCTTCAACGAGTGGAAACTGCAGTGGAGGACAATTTCATTCGTACGAAAAGCTGTTTTGAATCCGCAGATGAAAAGACTGCCCTCCAACTGTTGAAAGAATACGTATGGGTGAGTCGTGTTTGCGATGATTGTCTTTTCCGGCTGATAAAAGAAGATAATAAGAATATTTCCAGTAGCGATGCCGTTTCTCTGGCTTTGTATTTCCGCTGGCTTAAACGGATTAATTCCCACCTGAGGAATATTTTATCCAGCGTTGTCAATCCCTTTGACAGAATTGGTTTCGAACCAAAGAACGATTGAGCAATAGAGCTTGTTTCTTACCTGCCTTGCTGAATGATTCCCTATTGGGGTAACTTGTGATGGATTTTAATTTCCTCTTTGCATGTGTTCAGGGGGCAGTCATTTCCCCTTCACTTCGCTGTCTCCGTCACTGGTATTTTCAGTGAGTTAGCAGTGTGGGAGACCGCGGCTCCCGCATGCTTTTCGCGGGAGAACGCGGAGGGGGAAGGAGTGCCACCACTGCTAACTCACTGAAAATACTTAGCGACTCCGTCAATATCGTTACGGGAAAACAACCACCCTCTGAATAGTTACCCCTCTTTTTACTTGTCTTTTTCTAAGGGCTCTTTTTCCCGACACTCCTCACACAAAGACCCATATTCAGGCTTGGTATGACTGATGATGACGTCCTTTTCTGTCGGATAATCCGAACATCCTTTATTCCAATGCCACCTATCGCTGTTCTGTCTTCTACGAAATTCTGTCATAATTATCCTCCTTTCATAAGTAGACGAAAAAAATCTGGTTTGCCCTGATTAACATGGGAAGAGAATCTTTAAAAAATATCGAGCCATTATGTTTCTCTTTTCTAATTTTTTTTTGCATAAAGTATGCCACTACATTATGGCCCAAATAACTGCCAAAAACTCAGACGGTTAACCTTTTTCACAGTAGAAGACAATTTTGCCATACAGCCAATTTTAGAAAAACTTCGAAATCTTTTTCTCATTTATCTTCACAATCTCATCCACCATTTTGTTGAATTCCCGGGTGATTAAGAGTTCATCATTATCCAAAAAACTTATATCTCCCGCGTCACCTTCCTTTACCAGTTCGGGCTCAAACGGTAGGGTTGCCAAGAGTCTCAAGTTCTCCTTTTTTGCAGTCAAAATCCCGCCTTGAGTTTTAAACAGATCGATGATTTTTCCGCAATAAGGGCACTTTAGTCCACTCATGTTCTCTACTATGCCCATAATCTCCATGTGTACCTGACGGCAAAAATTAATGGCTTTCCTGACATCGGCTAATGAGATCTCCTGGGGCGTGGTTACAATCAGGGCCTTGGCATCCGGAATAGTCTGGGCCACGGTCAGGGGCTCATCGCCGGTGCCGGGGGGTGAATCAATAATCAAATAATCAAGATCTCCCCACTCCATATCAGCGATAAACTGTCTGATCACGCCGGTCTTAAGGGGTCCCCGCCAGATCATTGCTGCATCCTTGTTTTCTCCCGTAAGGGTTTCAATTGAAATCACCTCCATATTCGGAAGATAATTAACAGGAGCTGCTTTCCCTTTATGAACCCCCGGATGAATACTTCCTTTCAGGCCCAGCATTCGAGGGATGCTGGGTCCATGAAGATCTACGTCCATGAGACCAACCCGATAAGCCCTCTTTGCCAGGGTCACGGATAGATAGGCCGCCACACTGCTTTTACCGACACCCCCTTTACCGCTCATTACAATGATTTTGTTTGTAATGTGATCAAGTCTTTCTTTGATTTCAAGCTCTTGTAGCTTCCTCTTCTTCTTACTGGCCTCGTCACTGATGTTTTTCTTTTTAATCACCACGAGATTTACTCCCTATTTTCAATTTTCTTGTTTATTCTTGTTTAAATCCCTGATTCCGAATTTAAAGGGTTTGATCTGTTTGCGCAACTCAATTGCTCCTTCCACGGCCCATACCTCCTCCACGGCCCGTTCCTCTGCCCATACCACGACTCATACCGGCTCCACCATCCATTCCGCAATTGTCAGAGACATCGGCCTCTTTCGAACCGGTTAACTTTCCCATTTTGTAATCCTCTATGGCCTTTCTTACCGTGCCTGTTTGGCCCGTGATCACTTCAAGACCTGCCGCCGAAAGGATACTCACAGCATTTGGACCGACATTTCCCGTTATAATAACCTTGGCCCCTTTAGAAGTCACAAACTGGACAGATTGAATCCCTGCTCCTCCGCCTAAGGCGATGCTCTCATTATCAAAGGCCTCAAAACTCATGTCGTCCGTATCCACGACAATAAAATAGGTGCACCGACCAAAACGTGGATCAATTTGTGCATCAAGTTCCGTGCCCATTGATGACAATGCAATCTTCATAACCTCTTCCTTCACTTTTCCCGACCTTCAAGGCAAGGTTGGAATGTTAATTGATTAATGGTTTCTCGATTAAGCATGTTGATCGCTTTTATTAAATAAAAGCATAAAATGTGCCATCCAGTTATGGAAATTATAGATGCAATAAATTTAAAGACTTAATTTTGATGCTGCGAATTAATGACTTCATTGTAGAATAAAAAAAATAGGAAAATATCGAAATCTCTTTTCGCAAAATTTCAAAATCAAAAAGGCAATCACAAATATCTTAAATGGGAATAGAAAATTGGGGAACAACACGCGGTTTCATGACGACTGAACAACGCCCCATATCGCCGGTGGTGGGAGTTGAAAGAAGGAGCCATGGGATCTGCCTTATGCCTTGGACAAGATAATAACAACAGCCACCAAAATACCGGCACCCATGGCGAAAAGGCTGTATCTCTTTTTCTCTGTTTCAGCCTGAGGTAGAAGGTGGGTGGCCCCAACGTAAACAAGGGCTCCCGCAGAAAATGCCAGTAGGGCACCCAGGAAAGGTTTGTCAATTTTGCTGATCAAGGGGTAGGACACGAGCATGCCCATGGGCGTGGTCAGGGCAGCAGCCAATAAGGCAAAGAGCAGCGATGTCCTCTCCCGGAACCCGCCCCGTTTCAGCAGCAGATACGTTATGATCCCCTCGGGAAATTCATGAAGAACCATACCGGTGGCTGCCAGTATCCCGGTAAAGATACTGACCGTAAAGGTAATGGAATAGATGAACCCGTCAATAAATGAGTGGAACCCGATTCCAAGCATGGGTACAAGGCCGAGGCCGTATTTCGCATCCGATCTTTTATCGCACACAAAAACATTGATGAACCGATTAAATAAGTGCAGGCCGAGGTACCCGGCCAACAGATAGAATGGCGCATTTGAATTCATGGAAAATGCCTTCGGGATGATATGCAAAAATGACACTGATATCAGGACGGCTGCGGCAAAACAGATGAAGTAGATGGTATTCTTACGGCCCCATTGCTCAAAACGGCGTATGACATAAATGCCTGCCGAGGTCACCAATGCAGCCAAAGAGCTGGCTCCCAAAGCGGTCCAGAACGTGTTTTCCATCGTATCCTCATATATAAATGCCATGCAGGCCATCCGAGGTGTATCGTTAAGTGCTATTCCTAAGCGGGGGTTACCATCACAGCACATGGCGCGTGGCCAACGACTCTCTCAGCAACGCTGCCTATTAAAAGTTTATCAAGCCCCGTCCTCCCATGGGTTCCCATCACGATGAGGTCAATATTTTTTTCCTTTGCTTCTTGAATGATAAACTCATGGGGCTGTCCGCCTATATGCAAAATCGTTTCACATGGTATATTTTCTTTTATGGCTTTAGCCTTGACTCCATCAAGGAATTCCCTTGTCCCCATTATCACTTTTCCCTCGTGGGCAAATACAATCTCCTTCACCTCGGGATACAGGTCAACGACGCTAACTACAAAAAGGGTACTTTTGCATAGCTTTGCGATGCTTATCGCCTGATCAAAAGCCTTCTCGCTATATTTTGATCTGTCCATCGCGACAAGTATTCTCTTACATTTAGTCAAGGGGCATCCCGGATTTGCCTGTTCCATTTTAATTCCCTCCCTTAAAGACTTCAATTTGTTAATTCACTCATTCTTAATCCTGTGGGAATTGGAGAATGAAATTAAAACTTCGGAACGACTTGAAACTCATGTTAGAATAACTGGATTTCCCTATGATAAGAACATCTTTATGAGCAAGAATGTTTCAAAACTATTAATATTATTAACAGCATAAAACGTGCCATCAACATAAATTTCTAATAATCGTTATAATTTCAAACAGTTCGAATTAACAAAGCTTCTAACCTCCTCTGAGACGCAACCAGATTTAGAAATTTTTCGAAAAAGAGTTCTAAATATTTCGAAAATTTTATGTACTTGGGGATCATTTTCAAGCGCCGGGAAGGATAACTAAATGAATTCATGATCTTTTCTCCCTTCGAGAGTTGTGGCATGTTTTTTGCGATAGAAATGACAAAAGCCTGAAACTCCTCAGCAGAAAGGTTTTCATCAATCTCACAACCCTTAAACTACGGAGTAATTCCGTTGAACAGATTCTTTTGGTGGAGGTAGAAGGCAATGGAAGTAGACA
>Ga0210127_1000029_pt1 | contig 16098 bp, 10 predicted proteins | sample RushSE_CattailNL_FD_185566 | JGI IMG/M metagenome (GOLD analysis project Ga0210127, IMG submission 185566) | Wetland microbial communities from San Francisco Bay, California, USA, that impact long-term carbon sequestration - RushSE_CattailNLC_D2... | ecosystem: Environmental > Aquatic > Marine >...
TTGACGAACCTCGTTGGCCATGACTTCATCCTGTCTCGTGGGGCAAGTTTATACGATCTGAAAGGGGTCTCTCTCGATCGAACACGCCTCCACCGGAATCGTTGCATGGCGGCGGTGCAGTGCACGCCGCAGCCGCTGCGCCACGGCGGCCGTCATCAGGTGTTCGGAGTGGAAATGACCGATGTCGATCGCGCCGCGCTGAGCGGCTTCGATTTCCCGGGCGTCGTGGTAGCGCAAGTCGCCGGTGATGAAAACGTCGGCCGGCGACGACAGAAAATGAGGCAAAAGGCTGCCGCCGCTTCCAGTCGACAGAGCCACTCGCTTCACGTACTGGGAGCCATCGCCGGCGATGCGGACGGTTTCAAGACCCAGGCGTCGTTTAACCTCTGCCGCCAATTCGCTTAAACGAATCCGCGCAGGAAGCACTCCCGACCGCCCGATGCCCGGGCCGGCTCGGGTGCCTGTTTCCTCACGGCCGACCAGCGGCTTCCGGCGTTGCACACCGAGGCGCTCTGCCAGCATATCGTTGAGTCCGTCGGCCGCTGCATCCAAGTTGGTATGCATCGCGTAAACGGCCAAGCGGTGGCGAAGCGCCTTCTCGATGACCCCGCCCAAAGGGGTCCTGGTATCAATTTGCTTCAGCGGACGGAAAATGAGGGGGTGGTGGGTCACCAGCAACCCCACCCCTTTTCGGCAGGCTGCGGAAACCACATCGGGGCTCGGGTCGAGCGCAACCCACACCGACCCCACTTCACGACCGGGATCTCCCACCTGCAGCCCGACATTGTCCCATTCCTCCGCCAGATGCGGCGGAGCCATCTTTTCCAAAACCCGCAGAATATCCGCAAGGATAAGTGCCATGGCATCTGAATGACGTATCCGCGGCAGGCGGCGGTCCGGAGTCTCGCCCCGGGCGAAAAAAGGGCGCGGTTGAACACAACCCACGCCGCGCGTTCAATGCAGCCTTCAACTGCATGGATCTGCATTCAAATGAATCGATGGGCCCACCTGGGATCGAACCAGGGACCGACCGGTTATGAGCCGGTGGCTCTACCAGCTGAGCTATGGGCCCGTGGGATTCGGTTTGAGCTTATCTATCGGCCGGCCAAGCCTTTGTCAAGCGTACGGTCTGAATTGAGCGATGCGTTTCCTCGCTCAATTCAGGTTTCGATAAAATGTTTCAACTTGCGGCTGCGCGTGGGGTGCCGCAGCTTGCGAAGGGCCTTGGCTTCGATCTGCCGGATGCGTTCACGGGTGACGGCGAAATCCTGGCCCACTTCCTCCAGTGTGTGATCCGCCTTTTCGCCGATCCCGAATCGCATGCGCAGCACCTTTTCCTCCCGCGGCGTGAGGGTGGCCAGCACCTTGCGCGTCTGCTCGGCCAGGTTCATGCTGACGGCCGCCTCCGACGGGAGCATGAATTTCTTGTCTTCGATGAAATCCCCCAGGTGGCTGTCTTCTTCCTCCCCGATGGGGGTTTCCAGCGATATGGGTTCGCGGGCGATCTTGAGCACCTTGCGCACCTTCTCGAGGGGGATTTCCATTTTCTCGGCGATTTCTTCCGGACTGGGCTCGCGCCCCTGCTCCTGCACCAAATAGCGGGAGGTCCGGATGAGTTTGTTGATGGTCTCGATCATGTGCACCGGGATGCGGATCGTCCGTGCCTGATCGGCGATCGCTCGGGTGATGGCTTGGCGGATCCACCAGGTGGCGTAGGTGCTGAATTTGTAGCCGCGTCGGTACTCGAACTTGTCCACCGCCTTCATCAGCCCGATGTTGCCTTCCTGGATGAGGTCCAAGAACTGAAGCCCCCGATTGGTGTATTTCTTGGCGATACTGACCACCAGTCGCAGATTGGCCCGCGTGAGTTCGCTTTTAGCCAGCTTGGCTGTCAGCCGCCCCTCCTCCACGCTGGCCATGATGCGCTTCAGCGCGCGGCTGTTGGCGCACAACTCGTTTTCACGCCGCACATGTTGTTCGATGCCGTCCTTGATGTCCGCATAGGCTGCTGCCATTTCGTCTTTGGTGGACGTGCTGCGGCCAGAAGCCCACCTCAAAAACGCGGCTTTCGAACCTAAGTGGTTGCGAAGTTCCTTGACCGAAGCGCCGTACTTGTCCGCGGCGCGGGACAGCTTTTTTCCCGTCGACTCGAAAAACTCGATTTCTTTGAGGATTTTTATCTCAATGTCGTCGATGACATTCGCCTCCAGCCGCCAGTCCTTGATCAAGTCAAAAATCTCGGAAATCAGCCGCTGCAGATTGCGCCTGGCTTTGCGCTGCTCCTCGGGGTCGCCGTCGGTCGCGAATGCCTTTTCACGGCAATCGCGGTTTTTGTGATGCAAATCTTTTATGTTGCCAATGGTTTCCAGAAATTTGTCGGTTTGAACGAGCTCGTCGTTGTATGTGTCGCCCTCGTCGATGTCGCGCAAAACATGTTTGGGTCTCAAGGCGCCGTTGGCGATTTTTTCACCCAGTTCGATGATCGCCTCGACGCCCGTGGTTGCCTCCAGCAGCGCGCGCAGAACCTCCTGCTCACCGGCTTCGATCCGCTTGGCGATCTCCACCTCGCCCTCCCGGCTCAAAAGCGTGACCATGCCCATCTCGCGCAGGTACATCTTTACCGGGTCCGTCACCGAACCGTAATCGCCGGCATCCAGATCGTCGCCGACGGATTTGCTCTCAGCCGGCGCCTTTATCTTGACGACCTTCTTGTTTTGCTTTTCGTCCACCACCTCGATGCCGTTGTCGTCGAACAGCATAAGAGTCTCGTCGATCTGATCGGGAGAGAGCATGTCTTCCGGAAGCAATTCGTTGATCTCGTCATAGGTCAGATACCCCTGTTTTTTGCCTTTCAACAGGAGTTCCGCAATCGCCTTTTTGTCGACTTTTTTCTCGGGAGCCTTCTTGGGCGCTTCGACCTTGGCCGGCACCGCTTTGGGTTTCGGCGCCGGTTTTGCCTTGACCGAAGCGGGCTTTGCCTTGGCCGGAGCCGGTTTTGTCCTGGCCGGAGAGGGTTTTGCCTTGGCCGGAGCGGGTTTCTTTTTCCCGGGAACGGCGCGCACGGCTTTTTGAGCGGTCTTCTTTTTTTGGGTCGTTTGTTTTGACATGTTGTAATGCCTCCCCGATCCTCAACACTCGCTATTTTTTGCGCAGCACGAACATTTTCTGTTTTTCGCGGCGTACGGCCATTTTTTGCTTTTCGCTCAACAGCCGCAGCACTTCGGGTTCATTCTGCTCGCGCTCGGCCGTCTCGATCGCTTTTTGAATAGACCGCCCGGCACCCTGCTTTTGGCGGGTTTCGACAAAACGCGCCAGCATACTTTTGCACCCCTTCAAGGTCCACGCCTCGTCGCCTATCGCCAGAAAGGCTGTGCATCGTTTGACCGGGCCGTCCTCCATCTGCTCCAACAACTCCGGGAGCTGATCCGTTGACTGCAGGCGAAAGCGGATGACGGCCTCACCGGCCGCCTTCAACTCGTCGTGGGCGAAAAGCGCGAGGATGTTGGACGTCACGACCTCCGAAATGATCTCCGGAAACTGAAGCATCATGGAGATGATGCGCTGCTCCATTCGAACGGACGGTTCTATCGCCTCCGTGTCGCTTCGGCCGGCCGCCGAATCGGGCACCCCCCGCGTCGCGGATGCTGCCGCGGGCTCCCTCAGTTTAGCCAGAATTGCCGTTTCGGGCACACCGATCCGCTCCGAAAGCTGCTGGACATATAGTGCGCGGGCGACGCTGTCGTTGATCGCGGAAAGCGGCGCCTGCAGATCGGAAACAATGCGAATCTTGCCCTCGGTGCTCAGGCCGTGCTTGCGAACGGCGCTGTCCATCAGGAAACTGACGATACTTTTCTGATCCGTGCGCGCATATCGTCGAAATTCATCCGCACCTTGCTGGAAAACGAAGGAGTCCGGATCGTGCCCCTCGGGCAGCACCAGAATATGGGTGTCTGCCTGATCCTCGCGAAACACGTCGCCGCGCCGGAAATCCACATGCTCTTTCCAGAAGATGTCGATACAGCGCTGCGCGGAGCGGATGCCGGCCTCATCGGAGTCATAGACCAGCACAAGATGCCCGGCGAACCGCGCCAGCGACCGAATGTGCTCCGGACTCAGCGCGGTTCCCAGCGTGGCGGCGGCGTTGAGAATCCCATGCTGGTGCAGGGCGATGAGATCCAGGTAGCCCTCAACGATGTACACGGTCCCCTCGGCCCGACAGGCTTCCTTGGCGCGGTGCAGGCCGTAAAGAATCCGGCGCTTTACGTAAACAGGGGTTTCCGGCGAGTTCAAATACTTCGGGGTCGAATCGTCCATCACCCGCCCCCCGAAGCCGACCACCCGCGACTGTTCGTCCCATATGGGGAAGATCACCCGGTCCCTGAAACGGTCGTAAAAACCGGATCCATCCTTGCGCGCAACCACCAACCCGGCTGTTTCCAACAGCGACGGGGGAAACCGCTTGCGGGTCAGAAACCCCAGCAGGTGGTCCCAGCCCTTCGGCGCATAGCCCAGTTGAAACGCCGACAGGGTCTCAAGCGTCAACCCGCGGCGCTGGAGATATTCTCTCGCCGGCGCTGCGCTTTCCTGCCGCAGCAGGGTGTGATGAAAAAACTCGGCGGCCGCGCGGTTGACGCCGAAGAGGGCATCCTGCTCGCTGATACGTTTTTGATCCCTCCCGGACAGGGGTTTCTCGGGGAGATCAACGCCGTAACGTCGGGCCAAGGCTCGCGCGGCGTCGGCGAAGGCGGCCCCATCCTGTTTCATCACGAAGCTGAAGACGTTTCCGCCGGCGCCACAGCCGAAGCAGTAAAAGATCTGCTTGTCCGGACTGACGGTGAAGGAAGGGGTTTTCTCGGCGTGAAACGGGCACAAACCTACCAGGTTTTTTCCGGCCCTCCGGAGAGAAACCGATTCAGAGACAATCTCCACGATATCGGCCGCGTGGCGAATTTCGGAAACCTTATCCTCGGGGATGTAAATCGCCAAAAAAAACAACCTCCATCGTCGCGGCAACGCTTTGTGGGATAATCAGGCGATGGGTCAGGTTATGATTCGACCGACAAATTAATATGCCAACTCGTGTTCGGGCTCGGGCGAACCGGGGTGCGGGCCCTTGGGTCTCCACGCCACATGGTGCATGTTGTATTTGTAACCCAAAAAACTAAGTTTTACCTGCATGTTTGTCAACCCATCATGCGGATCGCGGCGAAACGAATGGTCCCGGGGAATCGGCTTTTTCAGAGCCCAGTGCCATCGCATCTTCAAACCGCAGCGACCCGCTGTACAGGGCCTTGCCGGTAATGACTCCGATCACCCCGACGGCCGTCAGGGGCAGCAGGGCCTGCACATGTTCAAGGGTGCCGACCCCCCCCGAGGCAATGACGGGAATGCGCACTGCCTCCGCCAGCCGCCGGGTCTCTTCGATGTTCGGTCCCGTCTGCATGCCGTCGCGGTGAATGTCGGTGAAAACCAGCGCCGCGGCTCCTGCCTCCTCAACCTGCCGCCCCAGATCAACCGCCCGGATGTCGGTGGTTCGGGTCCAACCATGGGTGGCCACACGGCCTTGCCGCGCATCGATCCCGACAGCGATCCGGTTCGGGTGAACGCGACAGAGGTTTCTCAGAAAGTTCATGTCCTGCGCGGCGGCCGTGCCGATAACGACCCTGTGCGCACCCATCGCCAGGCAGTCTTCAACCGCCTTGATGTCACGCATGCCGCCGCCCACCTGAACCGGCACACCGGCCGCACGGATGATGCAGCGGATGCAGCCCTGGTTGCAGGGGGTCCCCTGGATCGCCGCATCCAGATCGACGACGTGCAGCAACCGCGCACCGGCTTCCGCCCAGCGCCGGGCCACGGCCTCCGGGTCATCGGAATAGACGGTCTCATCCTGCATCCGCCCCTGGATCAGCCGGACGCACTTGCCGTTTTTAAGATCAATGGCGGGTATGATGAGCATCGCTTGGCAATCGTTTGAGAATTCGGGTGCTGCCGATCAGAGCGACCCTTTGGACGAACGAACACCCCTAACACGGGCGTCCAGACCGACGGCCTGCTGGAGAGCCCGGCCGAAGGATTTGAACGCCGCCTCCAGGATGTGGTGCTCGTTCTCTCCGTACGGTACATTAATGTGGAGGTTCATTCCACCGTGGTGAGCGATGGATTTGAAAAACTCTTTGCCCAGGCTGCGATTGAAGGTTTGTAGGGACGCATCGCCGGTGGGAACCTCAAAAACCAGGTACGTCCGCCGTGACAGATCGACGACAACTGTCGCTAGCGCCTCATCCATGGGGGTTGCCGCAAACCCGTAGCGTCGGATGCCCTGACGTTCGCCTAACGCCTTGTCGATCGCATCCCCCAGCACGATCCCCACATCTTCCACGGTATGGTGGGAATCAATTTCGATGTCTCCTTGGGCGCGAAGACGGAGGTCAAAAAACCCGTGAACCGCAAACAGCGTCAGCATGTGGTCGAAAAAAGGAATCCCCGTGCTGACGTCGGTTTGACCCTTCCCATCCAGGTTGATCGCAACCGTGACGGCAGTCTCCCGGGTCTTTCGCTCAATTTCGGTTTTTCGGTTCATGATCCTCCCTGATGATCGTTCAACCGCGCCGCCGGCACTGCTTTCCGACCGTCCGGGTGTGTAAAAAAGTCGGGTGACCTTGAAAAGGCCACCCGACTTCCGGAATCAGCCGGATCCGTGGGTTCCTGATGTTTGCAGGCGAAATCCTGTTTCTATTTTCATAGCCTTGTGCTATGCAATAGAACTCTTGTACCACCGGACAAGCAGAGCGTCAAAAGAAGTGGAGATGAGGGGGATCGAACCCCTGGCCTCGGCGTTGCGAACGCCGCGCTCTCCCAGCTGAGCTACATCCCCACATAAAGTTTCTTTTTAACAAACTCTTGCCGGTCGGTCAATGAAAAACATCTATTATTTTAGACGGGTGCCGCCTCATTGACCACCCGCGGCGACGGGGCGGCGACCGGCTCCAAGCAGGAGGCGTTTCATGCAGCCGATCGTGTTGGAAGATGCCTTCAAGACCTTCACCCTGGACCAGGACAAAATCCTCCCGCCGGAGGAGACGGTCAACCGTTTCCGGGAAAAACTCAAAGCAGCCCAACTGGACATTCTCAAGGAGACCCTGCGCATCGACAAGGGGCGGATTGGGATTCCCGTTTATATCAGTCGTTGCGGACCGGAGGCGCAGCAAATCATCGGAACCCGGAAACAGATGGGAAAGGGCGCAACGCCGCAGCAGGCGGAAGCGAGCGCCGTGATGGAACTGGCCGAGCGATTCAGCTTTTTCAGCTTTGTCAAGAACCCGTCCCACTTTCAGCGGAGCACCTTTGCCGGTATCGGGGATCAGGCCATACCCTTCGAGATGATCGCACGCTCCGTTCACGACGACTCCGATGACCTGCCCGTCAGTCGTAAAATTTTCGAGTCGCTGTCCTTGAATTGGACCCGGGCGTTCAACCTGACCCGGGGCACCATCGTCCAGGTTCCGTTCGATTGGTTTTTCGCCATCAACGAATTCAACGGCCCATCGGCCGGAAACTGCAAAGAGGAGGCCATTCTGCAGGGGATTTGCGAAATCGTCGAGCGGCACGTGTCGTCCGTGATCAGCCATGAGCGCCTTGCGGTTCCGGCGGTACGGCCGGAATCCGCCACAGACCCCATGGTGGTCGACATGCTTGCAAAATACCGGCGCAGCGGCATATCCCTTTTCATATCCGATTTTACGCTGGACATGGGCATCCCCTCGATCGGAGTCCTCGCCTATGACCCTACCACGTTTCCGGAAAGCAGCGAAATCGTGTGGACCGCCGGCACCACCCCCTGCCCCGAGAAGGCACTCAGCCGTGCACTGACCGAGGTGGCGCAGTTGGCCGGCGACTTCAACACCTCGGCCAACTATGTCGCCAGCGGTCTTCCCAAGCTCCGCCGGGTGGAGGAGGCACACACCATCACCGACCCCGGCCGCTGGGTCGACCTCCACCGTCTGCCGGATGTCTCCCACGCCAACATCCGGGTTGAAATCGAAAACTGCGTTCAGGCCCTGGCGCAACGCGGGTTGGAGGTGCTGCTCGTCGAGACGACCCACCCGCGACTTCAGATACCGGCCTACTACGCCATCATCCCGGGGGCCCATTTCCGCGAACGGTCCCGAGCCACCAGCGTCGCCATGTTTGCCGCCAGACACATCACCCAGCACCTGCCGCCGGCGGAGGCCATTCCGGCGCTCGAGTCCATCGATGCGAAGCTGCCGGGGAAGTACTATCTGCAGTTCTACCTGGGCCTGAGCCGCTTGAATTCCAGCGACGCCGAATCAGCGCTCACGCATTTCCGGCGGGCGCTTGAGCTGAATCCAGACGCGTCGGAAGCGCCCAGCATCTACAGTTACATGGGAGTGGCGCTGAAAGAAACCGGCCGCTTCGCAGAGGCGCTCGATTGGCTCAACAAGGGGGCTGCGCTCGATCCCGAACGCACGGATATCCACAACTTGATGGGGTTTTGCCACTTCAAACGCGGCGAGCATGAACAGGCGGTGACGGCTTTCCGGCGGGTGATCGACCTGGACCCGACTTCGGCGATCGACTACGCCAACCTCGGGGTGAACCTCGAAGCGCTCGGTGAACCGCAAAAAGCCATCGAGTGCTATCGGATGGCACTGACCCTGGACCCGGACATCGAGTTTGCCCGCAATCACTTGGCCCGGCTGTCCGGATGATGCCGCCCGACGAGACGAACCGGTTCACCGGCCGGAAGAGGCGACCGAAACGTCCTGCTTAAGCCGGCTGAGGTCCTCCTCGATTTTGCGGCAGCGCGCATTCATGTCCGCCAAAGCGGCGGCCGCGCGTTGCTTGTCCTCCTGTTTGGAGCTCAAGCGATCCGCCAGCGTGCCGAAATCGGCCGAATACGCCTGCAGTTGCTCGGTGACGGCCTGGGACAGTCTCCGGGTCGCAGTCTCCGCCAGGCTGAACAGGTATTTGAATTTCAGATTTTCCTGGTAGTCCTTCAGGTGGAACGCGAGCGCCTGCCGGGTTTCACGCTTGATCCGCACCATGCCCTCCTTCAACGCGCGCAGGTCTTCTTCACCGCTGACCACCGGTTTTTTGAGGATTTTTTTGAATCCGGTCACCACCCGGTAAAAGCCGTGTCTCAGAATGGCCTCCGTGCGTATCCTGGCCGTGTAACCGATGGTCGCGGACAGCGACGTCATCCGGATCCCCGAGCTGCTCAGCAGACTTTCGATGCTCGGCACGCCGGTGGTCTCCGGCCGGCTGCCGTCGACCGAAATCCCCAGGGTGCCCATCAGGCTGCAGAATTCCTTATACGCGTCTTCGATCAATCCCTCATAAGGGGCGGCGATCGCCTGCAGGGCATCCCGGACCTTGACCTCTTCGGAGGCAATGAACCGAATGATCTCCGGGTTGAGGTGTTCCGTGATGAACCCGTCCAGGGCCTGCTTGAACTCCTGGAAAACCTTGTAAAGGGCTTGTGAGAAACCGGCGGCCTGCAGCGTTTCCATGCAGCTTTCCGGCAGGAAAGGGTATCCGGCAATAAAGCCATTGATGGCTTTGATCGCCTCGCCGGACCCGGTATCGAAAAACCGGTTCACATCCGCCCCCACCTCCTGCTTGATTTTGGGCACGATTCCGGACAGCGAGCTTTGCAGCGCGGACAGGATCTGGCCGAAACGCAGCTGGTGCTTGCGGATGCGCTCTGCGATTTCGCGGGCGCTCGTGGCATCACGGGAGAGGATGTCGCGGTTGATCCCAACCCAGTTGGTCATCCCGGCGACGATGCTGTTCAGACGCTCGATGTGGTTCTGAAACAGCAGCGTGTAGCGTTTGCGCACGAGGGTTTCGCCGAACGCGGATGCAAACCGCTGAGTGTTCTTCTCTGAAAAAGCCACCATTTCGGTTTCGGTTTTCCACTGCTCCAACCGGCGCCGGTCTTTCTCGGAGACCCGTTCCTCCATTCCGGAAAACAGGTCGAAAAGCGCCGAGAAGGCATAGATGTCGGGATTGGGTTTGATCAGGGCCAGCTCATCGGTGACCCGCGCGGCAAGCGCCTTGAGGTCTTCGATCGACTGATGCTCGCTGAAATCGCAGTTCAGGATGAACAGGATGTTGTCCAGGATCCCCATCTTCTTGATCATGGAGAGGAACTTGATGTCCGCGCGGCGGAGCCCCGTGCGGCTGCTGACGACGTAAATGAGCAGATGGGCCAAGCGCAGGTAGTCCTGAATCATGGCCAGGTGCAGGGGGTTGGATGAATCGCTGCCCTGACAGTCCGCGATTTCGATGTTGCTCCCGATGGCCGCGGAATCGATGTCCAGCTGGATATCTTTTAAATAGACGGCCAGTGAATCATTGCCGGAAAACTTCCAGTGCTCGATGAACCGCTCGCCCTCATGGTGCGTCGTTTTCTGATGGTCAGACAAAAAGCGGCTGACCGCGTCGTATCCCTGCAGGTAACACGAAAGCAGCACCATGTTCCGGTTGCGGGCGTCATCGGTGATGCGCTGGTCTGCGTTCAGCGCATCCAGGGCCCGCCGGAGTTCGTCGCGCTCATTTTCCCGCCTGAGGTCGAAAGGGCCCTCGGCCGAGCGCCAGTTCGGGGAGGGAAACAGCACCAGCGCCTGCTGGATGTCTTCGTTCACTTCCTCCCAGGATTTGTAATAGAGGGTCGCTTTCAATCGGTCGCCCGAGCGCACGCGGGTCACGATCGAGGTAACCACGCCGGCGCCGCGCTTTAGAAAATCCCCTTTCAGCAGGCAGTTCAAAAAGGTGCTTTTCCCCGACTTGATGGGGCCGATGACGGCGACGCGAATCGTTTCCTCGTCGAGTTGTCCCGGCAGCGCCGCGCAGGTTTTCTCCCAATCGCCGAAGCTCAGGTCCGCAAGTCCGGGTATCGATCTGGCGGTGCGAAAAAGAGCAGCCACTCCCGAATTGACCTGTAGTACAGCGTTTTTCTGAATGCCGTAACCGTGGATGGACATCATCACCGTCCTCGTCGCTTCATCGGCGGCGCCTGAACCGACGCCTCGGCCGTTCGGGTGGGCCCGGCGCCTTGTAAGCACCTGCTGAGTATGGTATAAAACCTCTGTCGGGATTCAGACGATGGAATCTCCCCTGCCGCGCCCGCAACTGGGTGGACCATCGATCACGAAGGGAATGGGGGCGTATGTCCGAAAAACACCCTGAATGTCCACTCTACAACCCCTTGAATTGCAAAGAGTACTACAATCCCAAACTCTGCGCATTCGTCCGCAAGGACAAATCCTGCCTCAAAAAGAAAAAACCGAAGAACAAGGAAAACGCCGAGGGGTAAGGGACGCCTCAGGCGTGGCCCGCGGTATCCGACAACAGCGCCGGGTCCACCCCCATTTTCTTCAATGCCTCCGTCCAGCGCACATCGACGGGCAGAACGAAGATGTTTTCCTCGAACAACGGCTGGGTGAGCCAGGCATTCTCTTTGATTTCGGATTCAAGTTGCCCCGGACCCCAGCCGGCGCAGCCGAGGCTGATCAGAAATGATTCAGGTCCTCGGCCGGCGGCAATCGCCTCCAGGATGTCCCGGGTGTTGCTCAACCCCAGAGAAGGCGTCACCTGCAGCGTGGCTTCCCATGTGAACGGCGGGCCGTGCAGCATGAAGATCTCACCGTCATGCACCGGCCCGCCGATGTGTATCGGAATGGCTTCGACGCCCGGACTGCAGCGGATGGACAGCTCGTCGAAGATGTCCTTGGCACGAAGTCCCTCCTGAAGCCGGTTGACGACGATCCCCATGGCCCCCTGTTCATTGTGCTCGCAGATGCAGGTGACGGTCTGGGAGAAGTTGGGATCGGACAGCCCGGGCATGGCCATCAGGAAATGGCCCTTCAACGATGCGGTGTAAATACTCGGCATTCCGTCCCCATCCTCTCCGATCTGAAGCTGCCCCCATATGGGATCAAATCGCTTCTAAAAGGATCGGGGAGCTTTGTCAAGGCGAAAGGGTCCGGCACTCGCTGCAGGCCGGCCTGCGTGCGCCTCAGGCCGGCAGCTTCATCAGGGAGGAGCCTGCAACCGGCGCCACGCCGCCGGTCAAAACCGGACCTGCGGCGGCCGTTTCGGATGCGAGCAACTCATACACGGCGACGTCCCCCAGATCGCGCTGAAACTCCTCAGGCATGACAACGGCATGGGTCGTCAGCCGGGACCGCACCGATCGAAGCGTGGCCCCGCTGATCAGGACACCGTTCGGGAAGGTTTTGACAAGACCCTGCATGCGAAAGACCGTGTTGACCGCATCGCCGATCACGGTGTAGTCCATCTTTTTTTCGAAACCGATGTTGCCGACGACGACCTCGCCTGTGTGGATGCTGATTCCCATCTGGATGGACGTTCCAGGATCGGGGCTCACACTCAGGTTCACCTCCGCCAGGCAGCGTCGCATGTCCAAGGCGGCCTGCACGGCGTTGTCGGCATCGCCGGTGCTGGACACCGGTGCTCCAAAGACCGCCAAGAACCCATCGCCCAGGTATTTATCGACAACGCCGTGATGCCGGAAGACCACCTCGCCCATCGCTTCGAAAAACCGATTCAACAGCGCCACCGTCCGTTGGGGCCCCATTTGCTTGGCCATCCGCGAGAACCCCCGGATGTCGATGTTCAGCAGGGTGACGCGCTTCACCTCCTCGACGACGGCCTGGCCGCTTTCCAGGCCGTGAATAATCGTGTCAACGACCTCCTTGGGCACGAATTTTTGAAACACCTGGCGAACGTTGCGTTCATGTTCGGCCGCCGCCGCCGTCTCTTTGTAGAGCCTCGCGTTTTCCAGCGCGATGCAGACAGAGGCGGCGATGGACTGCAGAAGATCCCGATCGTTGGCGTCGAAGTCTCCATCCAGCTTGTTCAGCACCTCGATCACCCCGATCACCCGCCCCTGGGAGATCATGGGGACGCACAGGGCCGAGCGTGTGCGAAAACCCGATTCGTCGTCGATCACCGGGAAGAAGTGCATGGTTTTTTCGATGTCGTTTGCGATAATCGCCTCGCCGCGGGCGGCCACGCAACCGGCGATGCCCTGCCCCAGCTTCAGGCGGAATTTCTTGAGTGAAGCGATGCTGCCGTTGAACGCCACGGCCACCTCCAGCTCCCGGCCTTCCAAAAACAGCAACGACCCGGCTTCGACGTTCATCACCTCGCGGATCATGTCCAGGGTGTAGTTTAAGACTTTTTGCATGTCAAAAGTGGAGGACGCCAGAGCGCCGCCGACCTGGCGCAGGGTTCCCATCTCCTGGTCGCGCTTGACGACCGCGGCCAGAAGCCGGTTGCGGTCGATGGCCAACCCCATGCCCCCGGCCGCCCAGTTCACCAGGTTGCGGGCTTCGACCATGGCCTCGCGGCGTCGGCCGATCAGCGCCAGCACGCCGAAGACGACTCCGCCGGTTCGCAAGGGCGCCAGAAAACAACCGGCCGCCCCGGGATCGGCGAAAAGCGCCTGATCCAGCTCGGGGCCCATGCCGGGCACGACCGCCAGGGCCAGCGAAGCCCCATGCTGAAACGCTTTTTCGACAAGGGACCCATCGATGCCGTAGGCGGTGTTCCTCTGAAGCTGGCCGGACCCGTAGCCGACCCATTCCTTGACGTGAACACGCGGCGGGTGATTCTCGTCCTTCACAAGAACAGCGGCGGATTCGAAGTCAACGACGCGGTGCAGTTCGTGCAGCACGCTGGTCAACAGCTCGCTGTCGCGAAAGCTTGAGTTCAAAAGCTTGCCGATCGTGTCGATGGACCGCACGTACCGGCTGGTGCGTTCGTTTTCCTTGAGAAGGCGCAGGTTTTCAAATGTGAAGGCGGCGTTGCTCAGCAGCGGGGTGAGCGTCTCGATCTCCTCCTGAGAGTAGATGCGCCGGGGGTCGCGGCTGGAGATGGTCAGCACGCCGATAATGGTCTTGCTGGCCTTGATCGGCATGCACACGAAGGATTTGGTTCCGTAGTGGGAGAGGTTGACACGACCGAACCGCTTGTCCTGCTCGATGTTCTCGACAAGCACCGGAGATTTGTTCAGTACCGCGTACTTCGCAATGCTGGATTCGAAGTCAATTCGGTCTCCCGGTTTGACATGCGTCCCGAGCCCGATGGTGGCTTTGACAATGAACGCCTTGTCCGTCGACCCTTCGAGCGTCAGCACGGACCCGATGTCCGAATTGGTGAGCAGCAGCGCCCGTTCCAGCGTGATGTAGAGAATCTCTTCCGGGTCGGATGTCACGTAGCACAGCTCGGACAAGTCCCTGAGCACGGAAATGTCCGCCGATTTCTTTTCCAGCTGGCGCACGGTCTGGCCGAACTGGCTGCGTATCGCCTGGAATGACTCGACGATGGCATGCAGTTCATCGGAGGCGCCGGCAGCCGGCGTCGGGCCTTCCGGGGCGGCGGAATCCCGGATGGGGGAGGTGTTCATCGATTCCGAAATGGTCGCAATGCGCTGAAAAAGACTTTTGAGAATGCTGAAACCGACCCAGGAGAACACGAGCAGCCCGAGGAAAAAATAGGGTACGTACTCATCACCCAGGATGTTGTAACGCAGGCTAAAAAAAATGAAGCCGCCGACCGGAAAAAGGAAAAAGAGAGCGAACGCCACATGCAGCTTTCGCTGCAGCTGGGTCCGGGGACGAGGCGTGGCGATGTGGCTGCCTTTCCACTGCATCCTGCGGTCTCTGTGCGGAGTTTCCCGATCGCGCGGGCGTTGTGTCATGTATCGGCATCCTGCCCCATGATCTTTAATTGATTTCAAGAGGATTCCGGGCGGCAGTGCCTTCGGCGGAACACGCGAGGGTCCGATCGGCTTGACTTTCCCCGGCTGCGATTATATAGCGAGCAGCTCGCTTCGACTGCCCGGGAGTATCGGCAGCATGCACGCGTGTCGCAAGGAGATTCATGGAATCGCATTACATGTCACTGATCGCACGCGAAATGAACGTCACGCAGCCCCAGGTGGCGGCCGTGGCCGCTTTGTTGGCCGAGGCCGCCACCATTCCCTTTATTGCCCGGTACCGCAAGGAAGCCACCGGCAGCCTGGATGAGGTTGCGGTTACCGCCATCCGGGACCGTTTGGACCAACTGAGGCAGCTCGACGAACGCCGCGCGGCGATTTTGAAATCGCTGGATCAGCACGGCCACCTGACCGAGGATTTGAAGGCAACCGTGTTAAAAGCGGACACCCTGGCCGTTCTTGAAGATGTGTATCTCCCCTATCGCCCCAAACGCCGAACGCGCGCCATGGCTGCCCGGGAAAAGGGCCTTGAACCTCTGGCCCGTCAGATCTTCGACCAGAGCGGGGTTGATCCTGAGGCGGCCGCGGCCGACTTCGTCGATTCAGAAAAAGGGGTTTCTTCGATCGATGAAGCTCTTTCCGGCGCCCGCGACATCCTGTCGGAAATGATCAATGAAGATCCGCCGGCGCGCGCCCGCCTGCGCGACCTTTTCCTCCGCAAGGCCCTGGTCACGAGCCGACTGATCGCGGGCCGCGAGATGCAGGGCGCCAAATTCCGGGACTATTTCGACTGGCAGGAGCCGGCCTGCTCGGTTCCCTCTCACCGCATGCTCGCCATGCGCCGCGGGGAAGCCGACGATGTGCTGGACCTGTCCATGCGGCCGCCCGAAGCCGAGGCGATCGCCCTGCTCGAAGCGCTTTTCATCAAAGGAGACGGAGAGGACTCCCGACAGGTCCGGTTGGCGCTGCAGGACAGCTATGGCCGCCTGCTCGGCCGTTCGATGGAAACCGAGCTGCGCGTGGCATTGAAGGAGCGCGCGGACCAGGAGGCCATCCGCGTGTTTGCCTCCAATCTGCGCGAACTGCTGCTGGCCTCCCCCTTGGGACCGTGCCGGGTGCTGGCGGTCGACCCGGGGTTTCGAACCGGATGCAAACTGGCCTGCCTGGACCCCCAGGGCCGACTGCTCCATCACGACACTGTCTTCCCGCATGGCTCCGAACGTCAGGTCGCGCAGGCATCCCGCACCATCCAGGACCTGGTCGGACGCTGCGAAACCGAAGTCATCGCCGTCGGCAACGGCACGGCCTCCCGCGAAACCGAGCAGTTT
>Ga0210127_1000030_pt1 | contig 15660 bp, 12 predicted proteins | sample RushSE_CattailNL_FD_185566 | JGI IMG/M metagenome (GOLD analysis project Ga0210127, IMG submission 185566) | Wetland microbial communities from San Francisco Bay, California, USA, that impact long-term carbon sequestration - RushSE_CattailNLC_D2... | ecosystem: Environmental > Aquatic > Marine >...
GTGCCATTATTTTTACAGTTTAATATTTCCAATAGAGCGAGTAGCTTTATCCTTACGGAATCGTCAAATTTAAACTTTCAAAAAAATCTTGACGTGTTGTCTTTTTTAAAATGTGCCCTGCACTTTCTTTTTTTGGCAGGCCAGGAGGGATTCGAACCCCCAACACCCGGATTTGGAGTCCGATGCTCTACCGTTAGAGCTACTGGCCTGCATGTTACCGCTTCGAATACTCATTTTTTAAAATAAACGAACCATGTTTTTCAAACTGTCCCATAAAGAAATCAATTATTTCGTTTCTTTATGTAAAGTATGTGTCCGACAAAATCTGCAATACTTACTGAATTCCAGCTTGTCCGGTGTTGTTCGTTTATTTTTGGTTGTCGTATAATTTCTTCTTTTGCATTCACCACATGCAAGTGTAACAATTATTCTCACCAGCAGACTCCTTCAGCTGTTACTCGATAATCTCACTGACCACACCAGCGCCAACCGTCCGGCCGCCTTCCCTGATGGCAAACCTCAACTCTTTTTCCATCGCTATGGGCGTTATCAGCTCCGCCGTTATCGTCACATTGTCTCCGGGCATCACCATCTCTACTCCTTCCGGTAATGCCAAATTCCCCGTAACATCCGTCGTTCGAAAATAAAACTGAGGCCGATATCCACTGAAAAACGGCGTGTGACGGCCACCTTCCTCCTTACTCAAAATGTATACCTCCGCCTTGAACTTCGTGTAAGGCTTAATCGATCCCGGTATCGCCACAACCTGACCACGCTCAACCTCATCTCGCTTCGTCCCCCGCATCAATACACCAATGTTGTCCCCGGCTCGACCCTCATCCAAAAGCTTCCTGAACATCTCTACTCCCGTACACACCGTCTTCATCGTCGGACGAATCCCAACAACTTCAATGTCATCCCCAACATGGACAACCCCTCGCTCAACACGACCCGTTACCACCGTCCCTCGACCCGATATGCTGAAAACATCCTCTATCGGCATCAAAAACGGCTTGTCTATATCTCGCTTGGGCTCTGGAATAAACGTGTCCACCGCATTTAGTAACTCAAAAATACACTTGGCTTCCTCACTGTCCGGATCATCACTCTCAAGCGCCTTTAACGCACTGCCGCGAATGATCGGTGTGTCATCCCCCGGAAACTCATACTTGTCCAATAACTCCCGAAGCTCCAACTCAACAAGCTCGATCAGTTCTTCATCATCCACCATGTCACACTTGTTTAAAAATACAACAATCTGCGGAACTCCCACCTGACGCGCCAACAATATGTGCTCACGCGTCTGGGGCATCGGACCATCGTCGGCCCCAACAACCAAAATGGCACCGTCCATCTGAGCCGCACCTGTTATCATGTTCTTGATGTAATCCGCATGACCCGGACAATCCACATGTGCATAATGACGATTCACCGTCTCATACTCAACATGCGCCGTCGCTATGGTTATTCCTCGCTCCTTCTCCTCAGGCGCCTTGTCTATCTGATCAAAAGGAACAAACTTCGCCAGACCCTTCATGCCCATGTGCTTCGTTATCGCCGCCGTCAAAGTCGTCTTGCCGTGATCTATATGACCAATCGTACCCACATTTACATGCGGCTTGGTCCTCTCAAACTTTTCCTTACCCATCTTCGAAATCCTCCCTTTAAAACGGGTTAGTGATATACATCCTTAATATTTCCAATAACGCCTCAGATGGTTTAATTTTTTGAAGTCTATTCAACGCCCAATAAACCCATCCTGAAATTTTACCATCTGTAGTGGGCAAACGCCTTGTTCGCCTCGGCCATTTTATGGGTGTCTTCCTTCTTTTTAATTGTAGCGCCTCGTTTATTGGCGGCATCTAAAAGCTCTGCTGACAGCTTATTAACCATTCCCTTTTCAGATCTTTTACGAGCAAAATCGATAATCCATCTGATTCCGAGCGCCGTTCTCCGAGATGGCCGAATTTCTGTTGGAACCTGATAAGTTGATCCCCCAACGCGGCGCGACTTGACCTCAATCATCGGTTTTGCATTTTCAAGGGCCTGTTCGAAAATTTTTAGTGCAGGTTCATTTGCCTTTTTTTCGATGATACCCATAGCATCATAAAGAATTGACTCTGCGATACTCTTCTTTCCGTCCTTCATGATAGATTTTATGAATTTTGATACCAGCTTGCTGTTATACTTGGCGTCTGGCACAATAACCCGTTCGGGGACTTCTCTTCTTCTCGGCATATATCACACCACTTTTTTTATTTTTCATTCATTTTCATGCAATGAGATCCAGTTACATCGTATGGATACCTCACGACATGTAACATGTTTCTACTTTGGCTTCTTTGACCCGTATTTTGATCGACCTTGTTTTCGATCCTCGACACCGAGGGTATCCAAGGTACCTCTGACAATATGATACCTTACACCTGGAAGATCTTTAACGCGTCCACCACGAACAAGAACAACCGAATGTTCCTGGAGGTTGTGGCCTATCCCCGGTATATATGCGGTAACTTCTATACCGGTTGTCAGTCTGACCCTGGCAACCTTCCGTAAGGCGGAATTTGGTTTTTTGGGCGTTGACGTATAAACGCGGGTACAGACGCCTCTTTTCTGAGGGCTCCCTTTAAGCGCAGGAGTATTGGTTTTCTTCTCGACTCGCTTTCTTCCTTTTCTGACAAGCTGATTAATTGTCGGCATTTTTTCTCTTTAAATCCTTGTATTTTAATAAAGGCAATCCAATGTTGATAAAATGGCTACTATTAAACTTAAAGGCTGATTTGTCAAGCCTTTTATATAAATTTAATGCCTAAATTTTATACCTTGATAGAATGTATTCTCGAAAATTTAACCAGGTCGGCATCTAGCGAATCTCAACTTACATAAAGAAAGGGGGTAGAGAAATATACCATACATCAAATAAATCCCATTAATTCGCTATGATATCCACATTTTTATATTTCAAAAGACCGGATCCGGCAGGCATGATTTTTCCCATAATAACGTTTTCCTTAAGACCCAGCAGAAAGTCCTCTTTCCCGGAAATGCTGGCATCGGTGAGGACCTTGGTCGTCTCTTGGAATGAAGCGGCCGAGATAAAACTTTCGGTAGACAGTGACGCCTTGGTAATCCCCAGGATAAGAGGTCCGGCTACAGCGGGTCTCTTTCCTTTTTCGATCACTTCCTGATTAACTTCCTCAAATTTAATTTTATCTACCTGTTCTTCAAGAATAAAGTCTGTATCACCGGCATCAAGAACTTTAACGCGCCGCATCATCTGCCGCACAATGACCTCGATATGTTTATCGTTTATCCGGACACCTTGCAAACGGTAAACTTCCTGTACCTCATTAACAAGATATCTTGCCAATGCAATTTCACCTTTGATATTCAAAATATCTTGGGGAATTGCGGAACCGCTGATCAGCGCTTCACCCGCCCGGATGTAATCACCTTCGTAAACATTGATATGTTTGCCGCGCGAAATCAGATATTCTTTCTTTTCCCCCACATCCAAAGGTGTGACGGTTATCTTCTGTTTTCCTTTTTTGGTCGCCTTTGAGATTGAAACATACCCGTCGATTTCACTCAACACAGCGGTTTCTTTAGGCTTTCGAACTTCAAACAGTTCAGCAACTCTTGGCAGACCCCCGGTAATGTCTTTGGTCTTGGTTGTGGCACGGGGCAGCTTTGCAATGACATCCCCGGCCTTAACTTCATCTCCTTCTTCAACCAGTAAAATGGCATTTATCGGCAGCAGGTAACGGGCCATCCCCGATGACTCCGGCAGGCCGGCAGTTTTTCCATCTTTGTCCTTGATTGAAATCCTCGGACGTTCCTCACCGCTCTTGGATTCTATGATCGTTCGAACCGATTTACCGGTCACAGGATCGACTTTCTCCTGCATGGTTTTGCCTTGCATGATATCACCGAATTTAACAGTTCCATCAACCTCTGTAATAATCGGCGTTGTAAACGGATCCCAGGTTACCAGAAGATCTCCGGCTTTGACTTCGCTGCCGTCTTTTACCTCGATATGAGCTCCGTAAATGATCGGGAACCGCTCTCTTTCACGCCCCGTATCGCCGATTATGGATATTTCACCACCTCTCCGGTTCATTACCACAAATCTGCTTCCATCCTTTTTGACCACATTGATATTAACAAACTTTATGATCCCATCTGTTCTGGCTCTGATATCAGCCTGTTCTACCCTTCGACTCGCCGTTCCGCCGATGTGAAACGTCCGCATTGTCAACTGGGTTCCCGGCTCACCGATGGACTGGGCTGCAAGAATTCCCACTGCCTGCCCAATTTCAACCTTTGCGCCATGGGCAAGGTCTCGGCCATAACATTTGGCACACACACCGCTTTTACTCCGGCATGTGAGAACGGACCTTATTTTTACTTTGGTAAGCCCGGTTTGCTCAATGACCGCCACAGCATCTTCGTCCAGATCTTCACCGGCTTTGATAATCACTTCATCCGTAAACGGATCATGAATGTCTTCTATGGCAACACGCCCCAAAATTCGTTCTTCAAGACGCTGTATTACCTCGCCGCCTTCCATCAAAGGTTCAACCTCAACACCCATCATCGTCCCGCAGTCATCTTCACTAACGATACAGTCCTGGGCAACATCGGCAAGCCTTCGGGTAAGATATCCCGAGTTGGCTGTTTTAAGGGCTGTATCCGCAAGTCCCTTCCTGGCGCCGTGGGTGGATATAAAATATTGAAGTACGGAAAGGCCTTCTCTGAAATTGGCGCTAATGGGCGTTTCAATGATCTCACCGGATGGTTTGGCCATCAGTCCTCTCATGCCGGCAAGCTGACGCATTTGATCCTTACTGCCCCTGGCGCCGGAATCCGCCATCATATAGATTGGGTTAAAACTTTCTTCGACAACGGGATTCCCTTCTTCATCCAGGACCGGAGCGCCCTCACTGTCAGTCACAGGCTTCACGCGCATGGCTTTCATCATCTCATCAGCAACATCGTCGGTTGCCTTTGCCCATATATCGACCACCTTATTATATTTTTCACCTTGAGTGATAAGACCTTCGGTATATTGCAGTGCGATCTTTTCAGCATGCTTTTCAGCTTTTTTCAAGATATCCCACTTGGCAGACGGTATGATCATGGCGTCAATTGAAATCGAGAGCCCGCCTTCGGTTGAGTACTGATATCCAATGTTTTTTAACCGGTCTGAAAGAATGACGGTCGCTTTTGGTCCCAAATTTCGGTATGCATAATCCACAAGTTCGCTCAGGGTCCTTTTATCCCTGACTTTATTGATCATTGCGAACGGTATTTCCGGTCTCTTTTTGACCACCTTAAAAATATGGTATCCTTCATCCGCAAAAACGATACCGCTCGTTTCACCCTCTTGAAGGGCAAATATTTTGTCGGTGTCCTCATCTGAGATTTCAAAAACCCGTTTGAATTCATCTTTTCTAAAGAGACCCAAGAGCCCTTCATTTTCCCGATCAAGTCCGGTGGAATACTGGGCCACCATTTCGATAAAATCCGCACCGGATTTTATTTTATCAAAAACATCCATGGCCGCTTTTTCCTCGGAAATCTTGATATGGCGCATCATCATGATGTTGTCCTTGGGTATGATTTCCCACAAAAGGATGCGTCCAACGGTCGTTTCATATCTCTCTCCGTCTATACGAACCATTATTTTGGCATGGAGATCCACCGCTTTTGCATCATAGGCACATCGAACCTCCTCGGGATTTGCAAAAATCTTGCCTTCTCCCTTGGATCCTGTCACGCCTCTGGTCATATAATAGATTCCAAGTACAATATCCTGACTCGGTACAATGATCGGGCTGCCGTTTGCCGGAGAAAGGATGTTGTTGCTGGACAGCATCAATACCCTGGCTTCTATTTGAGCTTCTACGGAAAGGGGTATATGGACGGCCATCTGGTCGCCATCGAAGTCCGCATTAAATGCGGTACAAACCAATGGATGAAGCTGGATGGCCTTGCCTTCGATGAGGATGGGCTCAAAGGCCTGAATACCCAGTCTGTGCAGGGTGGGCGCCCGGTTTAAAAGGACCGGATACTCTCTAACCACTTCATCCAATGTGTCCCAGACCTCCGGAACCTCTCGTTCGACCATTTTCTTTGCACTTTTTACGGTCGAAACGATCCCTTTTTGTTCAAGACGATAATAAACGAACGGTTTGAACATCTCCAGGGCCATCTTTTTTGGGAGACCGCACTGGTGCAAACGGAGGTTGGGCCCAATCGTAATAACCGTACGACCGGAATAATCGACCCTTTTTCCCAACAGGTTCTGCCTGAAACGTCCCTGTTTGCCTTTTAAAGTGTCACTGAGTGATTTTAACGGGCGCTTGTTCGTTCCCATAATCGCTCTTCCGTGCCGGCCGTTATCAAAGAGAACATCCATCGACTCTTGAAGCATCCGCTTTTCATTTCGAACAATAATGTCAGGAGCCTTGAGTTCGATAAGGCGCTTTAACCGATTATTTCGGTTAATGACTCTACGATAAAGGTCATTAAGATCAGATGTCGCGAATCTCCCTCCCTCAAGGGGTACAAGCGGTCGCAAATCCGGCGGAAGGACAGGAATAACGTCCATGATCATCCAGGCCGGATCAACTCCTGATCGTCTGAATGCATCGATAATCCTTAGTCGTTTGGAAAGCTTCTGCCGCTTTGCCGAAGAATTCGAAGAATTAATTTCTTCTCTTAATTCCTTGTATAATGCGTTAAGATCGATCTTTTCCAGCAGCTTTTTGATCGCCTCGGCTCCGATGCCTGCTTCGAACTTTGTTCCGTAAATTTCGCGGGCCTCTCTATATTTTTCTTCCGATAAAAGTTGATTTGGACTAAGGTCCGTATCCTTCGGATCAATGACAATATAGCTGTCAAAGTAAATCACCTTTTCAAGATTTTTGAGCGTCATATCCAGCAGGTTGCCAATCTTGCTCGGAAGGCTCCTTAAAAACCAAATATGTGCGCATGGCGAGGCCAGCTCAATGTGTGCCATTCTTTCCCTTCGTACCTTGGACTGAATGACCTCCACACCGCATTTCTCACATATGACGCCCCTGTGTTTCATTCGCTTGTATTTACCACAGTTGCACTCATAGTCCTTTGTGGGACCAAAAATCTTGGCGCAAAAAAGGCCGTCCCGTTCGGGTTTAAACGTCCGATAGTTAATGGTCTCCGGTTTCTTAATCTCTCCATGCGACCATTTTAAAATTTGCTCCGGGGATGCCAGTGAAATTTTAATGCCGGAATAAAGCTTAGGATCGGTCGGCTTGGCAAAAAAATCGTATAAAGTTTCCATATATTTTTCCCTGTTTTATGATTTTCCTTCGATAAGGGTTATATCTAAACCCAAACTCTTCAATTCCTTTGTCAGCACTTTAAATGACTCGGGTAAGCCTGGGTCCAGTGTATTTTGGCCTTTTACGATCTTCTCGTACATTCGGGTCCTCCCTGCCATATCATCTGATTTCACTGTTAAGAATTCTTGCAGTGCATGCGCAGCGCCATAGGCTTCCATAGCCCAGACCTCCATCTCACCCAGCCGCTGACCGCCAAACTGCGCCTTTCCACCGAGCGGCTGCTGCGTGACCAGCGAATATGGCCCAATGGATCGGGCATGGATCTTGTCATCAACAAGATGATGAAGTTTCAACACATACATCGTGCCAACGGTAATCTTTTCCTTAAAAGGCTGACCGGTACGTCCGTCATACAGGGTTGTCTGACCGGTCGGGCTAAGTCCTGCTTCGGTTAAGAGAGATTTTATCTCAGCCTCTTTGGCACCGTCAAAAACCGGTGTGGCCATATGAACACCATCTTTATAATCTTTCACGAATTCGCATACCGCTTTGTCGTCAAGGCCGTCGATTATCTCCTTCAAAGACGGGTCTTCGAATATTTTCTTAATCTTGTCCCGCAGGGCAGCAATCTTTTGTTCTTCAAGAAGCATGTTGAGTTGGTCGCCGAGACCTTTGGCCGCCCAGCCTAGGTGTATCTCCAATACCTGGCCGACATTCATACGGGAAGGGACTCCCAGCGGATTCAGTATCATATCAACCGGTGTACCGTCTTCGAAATAGGGCAGATCTTCCTGGGGAAGAATTCTTGACACAACACCTTTATTACCATGCCGACCGGCCATCTTGTCACCGACGGACAACTTTCGCTTCATGGCAACATAAACTTTTACCAATTTAATGACGCCCGGAGGAAGGTCATCACCTTTTTCAAATCCACTCACCTGTTGTTCAAATGTTTTTCTGCAGATTTCACACTGATCCCGATATCGTTCAAGAATATCATGGATCTTTTCGGTGAGCTGGGAATCCTGTAATACTATTCCTTCGAGTTGAGCCACAGGTATCTCGGCCAGCATTTTGGAATCGATCTTATCTCCTTTTTGAATCAAAACCTTTTTCCCCTTTTTCAGGGGCGAAGAACACTTCTGGCCAACCAGAATTTTTTCAAGCTGTGTTCGGACCACATCCTGAATAACAGCAAGTTTATCATCTCTCTCTCTTTCAAGGGTTGCGATTTCGCTCTCTTCGATCCATCGGGTACGTTCATCTTTTTCAACACCTCGTCTCGAAAAGACCTTTGCATCAATAACAATACCCTGAACACCGGGTGGAACCCTCAAGGAAGTGTCCTTCACATCTCCGGCTTTTTCACCAAAAATAGCTCGCAAAAGCTTTTCTTCCGGTGAAAGCTGTGTTTCGCCCTTGGGCGTAATCTTGCCGACCAATATATCTCCCGGTCCCACTTCAGCGCCGAGCCTGACAATTCCGCTTTCATCCAGTTCTCTTAATGCCTCTTCCCCTACATTCGGTATATCTCGCGTGATATCTTCTTTGCCCAGCTTTGTATCTCGGGCAACGACCTCAAACTCTTCTATATGAACAGACGTATAAACGCCGTCCCGGTGAAGCCGTTCGCCGACAAGGATTGAATCCTCAAAATTATAACCGCCCCACGGCATAAATGCCACGGTGATGTTTCTTCCAAGGGCAAGCTCGCCTTTGTCTGTAGCCGGACCGTCTGCGATGATCTCCCCGGCTTTCACTTTTTGTCCTTTTCTGACAATGGGACGTTGATTGAAACAGGTGTTCTGATTGGAACGGATGAACTTTGAGAGGTTGTAAACCGTAACGGGCATCTCAGAACTCCGGTACCCATCACCATTTTCTTTCCTTAATACAATCCGAGAAGCGTCCACCTCCACCACCGTACCATCGTGCTTCGCAACCACTGTAACGCCTGAATCTTTGGCCACCACCCCTTCAATGCCGGTGCCCACTAAAGGCGCTTTGCTGACCATCAAAGGTACGGCCTGACGCTGCATATTCGACCCCATTAATGCCCTGTTGGCATCATCATTTTCAAGAAATGGGATAAGGGATGCCGAAACACTCACCAACTGGTTGGGAGAAATATCCATGAGCTCTATGTCTTCTGCCTTGACCATCATGAACTCCCCGGCCACTCTTGACGTTACCAGAGGATTTACATATTTTCTTTGTTCGTCAAGCAGCGCATTCGCCTGGGCAATAGGATGCTCTTTTTCTTCAAAGGCGGTAAGAAACTTGACGTTATTGAGTACAGTCGAATCTTTTACAACGCTATACGGTGTTTCAATAAAACCGTATTCATTGACCCGGGCATACGTACTGAGTGAAACAATAAGGCCGATATTAGGCCCTTCCGGTGTTTCAATGGGGCAAATTCGTCCGTAATGAGAAGGATGAACATCCCTGACTTCAAAACCGGCTCTTTCACGGGTTAATCCACCGGGCCCCAGGGCACTGAGACGTCTTTTATGCGTCGTTTCTGAAAGCGGATTTGTCTGATCCATGAATTGGCTGAGCTGGCTGGTTCCGAAAAACTCTTTTACAACAGCAGAAACCGGCTTTGGGTTGGCAAGATCGTGAGGCATCAATGCATCCACCTCTTGCAGACTCATCCGTTCCTTAATTGCACGTTCCATTCGGACCAGTCCGATACGATACTGATTTTCAAGAAGTTCACCGACGGCACGAACCCTTCGATTTCCCAAATGGTCGATATCATCAACGGCTCCCTGGGTATCTTTAAGTTCTAAAAGCGTTTTCGTCGTAAGGAGTATGTCTTCTTTTCGAAGTATTTTTAAGTCAATGGAAGAGCTGATACCCAGACGAATGTTAATCTTCATCCGTCCCACACCGGAAAGATCGTAATAGGAAGATTTAAAAAACATGTTGTCGACAAAGTCCTGAGCCACTTCCGGTGTGGCAGGATTTCCGGGTCTGAGTCTTCGATATATCTCAATGAGCGCATCTTCCTTTGTTTCGACCTTGTCCAGGAGCAGGGTTTTGTGAATAGAGTCACTGGTGGTTACACCATCGATAAAAAGCAGTTCAAATTCCGTTATTCCGGCATCACGCAGGGCCTGTAATATTTCATCATCTATCTTTTGGTTGCACTTTGCAATGGGTTCTCCACTGTCAGGATTCACAATTGTTTTGGAAAACACTTTGTTGAAAACATCTTCAACACTAATCGGGATCAAACCTACATTTGCTGATTTGAGACGTTTAATCGAAGCCTTGGTAAACACGCGTCCTTTAGCAACAATCGTCTCGGAAGTTTCCGGATCCTTGATGTCCCGGCTTGCACGTTGCCCTTTCAGCAAATCTTCATCAAGTTCTTTAAAAATTCGTTTGCCGCGGATAACATACTTTTCTGTTTTATAAAAATACCCCAGAATGTCTTCAGGAGTATATCCAAAACTTTTAAAAAGAATGGTGACCGGCAGTTTGCGCCGCCTGTCAATTCGAATATAGACGACATCTTTATGATCTATCTCCATATCGATCCATGACCCCCGTACGGGGATAATTCTGGAGGTATATATCACCTTTCCGCTGGAATGCGTCTTTCCTTTATCATGATCGAAAAATACTCCGGAAGATCTATGGAGCTGGCTTACCACGACACGTTCAGTTCCATTAATGATAAACGTACCATTATCAGTCATTAGAGGGATCGTACCAAAATAAATTTCCTGTTCTTTGATATCGCGGATGTTTGTAACTCCTGTCTCTTTATCCGTATCATATACAACCAGCCTTACAGTGATACGAAGTGGGATCTCATAGGTCATCCCCCTGTGCATGCACTCCTGAACGCTGTGTTTGACCTCGCCAAACCTGTAGGATACAAACTCAAGAGAAGCGGTTCCGGTAAAATCCTTTATCGGAAATACGGATTTGAATACTGCCTGTAAGCCGATGTCTTTCCGTTTTTCCGGGGAAACATCCTTTTGCAAAAACCGATCGAATGATTCCTGCTGAACCGCAATAAGATTGGGAATATCAACGATTTTTGAGATCTTTCCAAAATTTTTTCTTACGCGCTTATTTGCCAAAAGCCTTTCCGACATGGCATCTCCAATATGTTAATCGGGTTATGGGTTATAGGTAATGGGTTATTGGTTAAATCACCTATAACCCATTACCCATTACCGATTACCTGTCATACATCACTTTATTTCAACCTGGGCGCCGGCTTCCTCAAGCTGGCTCTTGATCTTTTCGGCCTCGTCTTTAGAAATACCTTCCTTGACGGGTTTGGGAACTTCATCGACCAAGGTCTTGGCTTCTTTCAGCCCCAAACCGGTAATTGCCCTGATTTCCTTGATAACCTGAATTTTCTTGTCACCAAATGTTGTCAGGATAACATCAAATTCGGTCTTTTCTTCTGCCGCGGCAGCGCCGCCTTCAGCAGGGGCCACAGCCGAGACAGCCACAGCCGAAGCCGCCGAAACTCCGAACTTTTCTTCCATTTCCTTAACAAGCTCAGATAGTTCGAGCACCGACATATTTGCTATAAATTCAATTACATCTTCTTTGGTAATATCCGCCATTTTAATTTTCCTCCAGTTTATCCTTTTTCGTCCATTTATCTTTGTCTAGCCCATCATTACGAAGCAGCTTCTTTTTGTTCCTTAATGGCCTGAAGTACATTTAAAAACTGTACCGGAATGGCGTTTAGAACTCGAACAAAACCGGTAGCAACACCGTTGCATGCCGAAAGAAATTTGCCCAGAAGCTCTTCTCGAGAGGGAAGGGTCGATATCGTCTTGATCGCCGCTAAATCGAGCACCTTGCCGTCCATAACACCGGCTTTAATTTCCAGATTGCGATACTCTTCCGAAAACTTTGTCAGCACCTTTGCCGGTGCAACCGGGTCTTCATAACTTAAAGCAACGGCACTCGGACCTTTAAATGAATCTTTAATCAATGCGACATCGGTCTCTTCGGAAGCTCTTATCAGAAGCGAATTCTTCACCACTTTATATTCGATTTCATGGGCCCTCAGCTTCCTTCGCAAGTCATTTATCATCGTAACATCCAACCCTTTATAATCTGTTACGATGACAACTTTTGACCTTGAAAACCTTTCATTCAGATCCTTCACAATTTCCTTTTTTTTATCTATCCGCAAAAGTAAAAACACCTCCTTCCTTGATCTGTAAAAACCGGAGGAACAACATATTAAAAGATAATGTCTCGGTAGGCCGGCATTGCCGATTAAACACAACCAAGTGCACCTACGGTCTTTGACAGAAATAATGATATCAACTGAACCTGTGGGAAAAATTTCTCCATCAACACGAAAACGATCCGTTATTACAACAGGTTTTTTTCCGCTCCAATTAACGCTGCATTACCCTGTAATTGGAATATCGTAATAATGAAGCAGTATATATATGCGTCGTCAAAAATCCTTCACTTCTAAGAATCAAATAATTTCAATGAGTTCAAGAATTTTCACAACATTATATTACGCAAAAAATCCTCTCGATCCGATTGTTAAAGGGATGGTAGAATCAAGACTGAAAGATTCATTTACGCAAGTAGATTATTTGAATAAGTCCTTTACACTGGCCGCATCAATCTTGATGCCGGGTCCCATGGTAGTTGAGACGGCAATACCTTTCAGGTAGGTCCCCTTACTTGAAGACGGTTTGAGTCGAACGATCGTTTCTAAAAAGACGGATGCATTCTGAACTATTTTCTCTACGCCAAAAGAAACTTTGCCCATTGGAACGTGCACGATACCTGCTTTTTCAACTTTAAAATCAATTTTACCTGCTTTGATCTCTTTGACAGCCCTGGCCAAATCAAAGGTTACTGTTCCCACTTTTGCATTGGGCATAAGTCCTTTGGGACCGAGAAGCTTTCCTATTTTTCCGACAGCCCCCATCATGTCAGGTGTTGCAATCGCTTTGTCAAAACCGAACCATCCTTCTTTGATTTTTTCTATTAAATCTTCGTTTCCGACAAAATCTGCACCGGCATCTATGGCTTCTTGTTCCTTCTCTCCTTTAGCAAATACGAGAACTTTCACCTCTTTGCCAAGACCATTCGGCAATACGACGGTACCGCGAACCATCTGATCGGCATGTCTTGGGTCCACACCCAGTCGAACCGCGACATCAACCGTTTCATCGAATTTGGCATACGATGAATCGATTGCCATTTTGACAGCCTCGCTGAAACTATGTTTTACCGTTGAATCAATTTTTTTTCGTGATTCTAAATACTTTTTACCCCGCTTCGGCATGTTCTTATGTCCACTCCTTTTTAAACAACTTTAAACAACTTCAATCCCCATGCTTCTGGCCGTACCGGCAATAATATTACAGGCGGCATCCAAATCATTCGCGTTTAAATCGACCATTTTCTGTTTGGCAATTTCTTCAAGCTGCTTTCGAGTAACCTTTCCGATTTTTTCGCGTTTTGGATCACCGGCACCTTTTGCTATTTTTGCCGCTTTCTTTAAAAGCACAGATGCTGGCGGTGTTTTGGTTACAAAAGTAAACGATCTGTCCTGATAGACTGTTATCACAACCGGTGTGATTATACCCTCATCATTGGCAGTCCTGGCATTAAAAGCCTTACAGAAATCCATTATATTTACGCCGTGTTGTCCCAGGGCGGGACCAATCGGCGGCGACGGATTAGCCTGACCGGCTGCAACTTGCAGTTTTATCTGTGCCATAACCTTTTTTGCCATTTTTTCTTATTGCTCCTTGTGAATTTATTAAACCTTTGTAACTTGAACGAATTCCAGTTCCACAGGCGTTGAGCGTCCGAAAATACTAACAAGAACTCTTATTTTGCCCTTGTCCGGATTTACCTCATCCACAACACCGTTAAAATTTTTAAAAGGCCCGTCTATTACGCGAATCTCGTCTCCGATCTCAAAGAAATATTTAGGCTGGGGTTTAAGTTTCCCAGCTTCCATTCTATTTAAAATCTTCTGAGCCTCTTCGTCGGATATGGGGGTCGGTTTCTCTCGACCACCGAGGAAGCCGGTGACTTTGGCGGTGCTTGTTACGATATGCCACGTTTCATCATCGAGCTCCATTCTGACCAGTATGTATCCCGGATAAAATTTACGAGATGAGGTTTTTCGTTTTCCCTTCACAAGCTCAACGATTTCCTCTGTAGGGACGATTACCTCGCCGAATTTTTCGGGTTGAGAAGAAGATGATATTCGTTCTTCCAGAGCAACTTTGACATTGTTTTCGAACCCTGAATAAACATGAACTATATACCACTTAAGCGCCACTTTCCTCTTCTCCTCATTTTATTTGAGAACCACCCGGATAAGGCTCGATAAACCGACATCAACCATCCCGAGAAAAACCGATACGATCATAACCAGAATAAGCACAACAACCGTTGATCCCAAAGCTTGCTTGCGTGTCGGCCATACAACTTTTTTCAGCTCCACCTTTACTTCTCTGAGAAACTGCAGTCCCTTATTGATGTATCCCTTAACTTTTCCGGGCTCGGCTTCGGTTCTGGTTATCGTTCTTTGTCTGGGTGACCAGGATTTAACTTTTGCACTTTTGCCAGAATCCGGTGATAATTCGGTTGTCTGAACAACAGCATCATTTCCCGTGCTGGTCAATACCGTCCCTTCGGCACTCTGCTTTTTCGTTTTCTTTACTTTTGTTTTTTTTCTTTGTAATCGTGCCATTATTTTTTATCTTACAAATTTAATAAAATGAAGTGGTTCTCTCTTTTACAAAATCGTGAGGGCCAAACTGTCGGACAGACCTTGTCCGGCCTGTTTCACGCAAGCCCCGTCCTTTAGGGCGGGGAAGGCCTCACTCGTAATCCGGCTTTGAAAATCTTTTCTTTACTTTCATGTATTGGCAGGCCAGGAGGGATTCGAACCCCCAACACCCGGATTTGGAGTCCGATGCTCTACCGTTAGAGCTACTGGCCTGCATAAATTCACGTATCGAGCACCCTGTCTGTTTGGTTGGAAATAAACGAACCATATTCTCCAAACCGTCTTTATGAGGAGATTTATTTGGTCTCTTTATGTATCGTATGTCTCCTACAAAATCTGCAATACTTGCTGAATTCCAGCTTATCCGGTGTTGTACGTTTATTTTTGGTCGTCGTATAGTTTCTTCTTTTGCATTCATTGCATGCAAGTGTAACAATTATTCTCACCAAAAGACTCCTTCAGCTGTTACTCTATAATCTCGCTGACCACACCGGCGCCGACCGTCCGACCGCCTTCCCTGATGGCAAACCTCAACTCTTTCTCCATCGCAATGGGCGTTATCAG
>Ga0210127_1000031_pt1 | contig 15579 bp, 18 predicted proteins | sample RushSE_CattailNL_FD_185566 | JGI IMG/M metagenome (GOLD analysis project Ga0210127, IMG submission 185566) | Wetland microbial communities from San Francisco Bay, California, USA, that impact long-term carbon sequestration - RushSE_CattailNLC_D2... | ecosystem: Environmental > Aquatic > Marine >...
CGCCTTGTTTTTTCCACATCATAATCCGCATTCTGAAGCAAGGAAAGGATGATATTTTCAACATCCTCACCAACATAACCGGCTTCTGTCAGACTTGTAGCATCGGCAATCGTAAAGGGTACATTCAGAAATCTGGCAAGGGTTTGTGCCAGCAATGTTTTTCCACATCCGGTCGGTCCGATAAGGAGAATGTTGCTCTTTTGGATTTCCACATCTCCAGCTTTGACCGAAGAGTCCAGGCGTTTGTAATGATTATAAACTGCAACAGCGAGGATTTTTTTTGCTGAATCCTGTTCAATGACGTAATCATCAAGCATTTCCTTGATTTCTTTTGGAACGAAAAGCCGCTCCAAATCTCTTTCGTCTTTTCCTTTTTCCTCTTCAATGATTTCACTGCACAGTTGAATACATTCATCACAAATATAGACGGCAGGACCGGCAATCAGTTTTTGAACCTCCTTCTGATTCTTCCCGCAAAATGAACAGAAAAGGTTGTCGTTTGTATCTCCTTTTTTCGCCATATTATTTCTCCGTCTTTTCTATTTTATTCAAATCATCTCTATTTTCAATGACATGGTCAATAAGGCCGTATTCTTTGGCCTCCGCACCGGTCATAAAATAATCGCGATCCGTATCGGTTTGTATTTTATCTAAATCTTTTCCTGTATGATGTACGAGTATTGAATTCAAGGTCTCCCTCATGCGCAGTATCTCTCTGGCCTGAATTTCGATATCTGATGCCTGCCCCTGAAATCCCCCCATGGGCTGATGGATCAGAATCCTTGAATTGGGAAGCGAATATCGTTTCCCTTTTGTTCCGGCGGTCAATAAAACCGCACCCATGCTGGCAGCCTGACCGATACATACGGTTGCAATTTCCGGTTTAATATACTGCATCGTATCATATACCGCCAATCCTGCCGTAACAATCCCGCCGGGTGAATTGATGTAAAAATTAATATCCTTGTCGGGATCTTCGGACTCAAGGAACAAAAGCTGAGCGATGATAAGATTGGCAACCTCATCATTCATGGCTGTCCCAAGGAAAATTATCCTGTCCTTGAGGAGCCTCGAATAAATGTCGTAGGCTCGCTCACCTCTGCTGCTTTGTTCTATTACTATAGGTATTAACGGCACAAATCATCTCCTTATAAAGTGTTTTTTTGAATTTTAGATGGTTAAAAAAATTCTCTCATCAATCCATATTCCATGTAAAGCGCATTTAACACGCTCATCAATTATCCTTGTCCTTTTCCAGCTTGGGTTCAACCTCCTCAATGTTGCTATTTTTAATAATAAGCTTCATGGCCTGTTTTTCAAGTAAAGTATGTTTAAAAAAATCGAGATTATCCTGGTGCTGAGTATAATAATTCTTTATGGCGTCGACCGGTTGATTCACGGCCTGAGCCATTTCCATGAAACCCGCATCCAAATCTTGCTCCGAAAGCTCCAAATTCTCCTGTTCTATGATCTTTCCTAAAATCAGATGGCGTCTTACTTTTTTCTCCGCTGTTTCACGATGTTTCTCGGAAAGTGTCTCCTTCGTCATCCCCTGATCTTCCATGGACCTGTTATAATAATTTAATGTTCTTTCTATCTCATCGACAATATTATTCAGCTCATATTCCACCATTGATTCGGGCAACTCAAATTCCGTTTTTTCTATCAGGGCCTTATAGGCCTGCTCACTCAGCTCTTGATCCACACGCTTGTTGTATCCCTCATTCAAATTGTCTTTTATGGCATTTTTTAAGTCATCCAGGGTTTCATATTGGCCCAGTTTTTTGGCAAACTCATCATCGATTTCAGGAAGAATTTCCTCTCTGATTTCCTTGAGTTTTACATGAAACGAGATTTCCCGGTTTGCCAGTTTAGCATTGAAGTGGTTTTCGGGAAAATTCACGGTTATGTCTCTCTCTTCACCCGGCTTCATGCCGATCAATCCTTCATCCAAGGTTTTTGAAAGGGCACCTTTACCGATTTTCATCGTAAAGTTTTCGGTTTTCTGGGTTTCTGGAAAGGGTTCGCCGTCAACAAAACCTTCGTAATCGATTAGAACATAATCGCTGTCTTGTACTGCCCGATCTTCAGTTACGGGTTTTTGTTGGGACAGGTTCTTCTGGAGCAGTTTGAGCTGGGCCTCCATTTCTTCATCCGTAACTTTATATAATGCTTTTTTCAGTGTTAGTCCTTTAAAATCAATGTCATCAATTTTAGGTTTTATCTCCACTGTGGCGTCATATTTATACGGACCCTTTTCCTCAAGTTGAGGCGGTTCAATTTTTGGATTTCCGATGATATTTAATTCGGTCTTCTTGAGGGCTTCCACAAAGGAATCCTGAAGCAGTTTTGAGGAAACATCTCCATGGACATCCTTTTTGAACAATCTTTCCAAAACCGAACGGGGCGCTTTCCCAGGACGAAAACCCTTTATTTTGGCGGTTTTTTTAAGATTTTTATAGGCATTGTCCAGCTCACGAATAACGGTGTTTTCCGGCACCTCAATATGCAGGATCTTTTTAACACTGCTCACATCTTCTACTGTAACTTGCATAAAATTCCTTTCTAATAAATTTATGTTCAAAGATTTATAATATCTTAGGCATCTTACATGGGTTTAAGCTGGTGCGAGAGGGGAGATTTGAACTCCCATTCTGTCGCCAGAGCTGGATCCTAAGTCCAGTGCGTCTACCAATTCCGCCACTCTCGCATTTAAAAATGTTAAATTGAAATTTCCGACCAAACTTGTCGGGGGGTTCTATTTTAGATTCGATCGGTAAAAGCACCGAATGAATTCATTGCCAAACGGCGTTCTTTCATTTGATTTAAACCCGAATATAGGTTAACATTTTTCACAGGAGTTATTATAGGAAAATCATGGCAATGGTGATGTTTCTAAATACCGTGAAAGCCGTCTTGACATCCTATTAAAATATATTAGATTTTAAAAAAAATCAAACAATAAAAATAATGTCAAATCAGGCATCTGTCAAGTCAAATAGGACACATTGATGTTATGATGAAAGGTTATCGGCCGGTTCTTTTTAAGCTCCATATCATCATAATTTTATTACCCTTTATGATGCTCGCACATTCCTCAGTTACAGATGCGGCGTCCAACAGGGTGCATTTTCAGGTTCAGAAAAAAACGATCGTTATAGATCCCGGACACGGTGGCTATGATATCGGCGCCCGGGGACCTGACGGTACGTTTGAAAAAACTGTTACCATGGAATTCGCCCGAGCATTGGCATCAGAACTCGGAAACACGTATAAGGTAATTCTGACACGAACAGATGACTATTGGATCGACATCCTCACACGCACGTCCAAGGCCAATCATCTGAGCGCAGACATGTTCATCAGCATTCATACCGGAGGAAGCTTTCTCCATCAGGCGGGCGGTATCTCCCTGTATTACTATAAAGAACCATCAAACACCGTCCTGATGCCCGACGAAGATTCAAGCCAGGAATTGAAAGACCTAAACTCACAGGCATTATGGTCCGATATTCAAAACAGACATCAACAAACCAGTAAATTTCTGGCCGAGATCCTTTTGAATCGTATTAACGAACCGGCTCAATTTAAAACCGAAATTCAAGGGGTACCGCTGATGGTTTTGGAAGGGGCGGACATGCCTGCTGTCCTTATTGAAGTCGGATATATCACCAACCCTGCCGAAGAAAAATCGTTGAAAGATATCAATTTTTTGTCTGATATCGCCAAAAAAATCAAACGCGGCATCGATGATTTTTTTGAAAAAATTCCATAACCGTTTATCCCGAATTTCGTTTCACTGAACGAAGATCGGACGTTTTGTCTCATCAAAATCTGCTTGCACCAAAAAAAAAACAGTGTTAGAAACGTTCATCGTCGGGGCGTGGCGCAGCCTGGAAGCGCGCCTGCTTTGGGAGCAGGAAGCCGGAGGTTCAAATCCTCTCGCCCCGACCAGCCTTTGCTTCAAATTTATATCGGTTTAACCAAAATCTCGAATCCCGCCTGAAGTCCCATAACCAGGGGCAAAACCCACACACTTCAAAATTCAAATTTAAATATTTTGTGAAAATGCAAACTTTAACTTGATATTTTCACAAAATATGGGATAAGCTTTCGGCATGATTAAAAGAGATATGACAGCAGAGTTGTTGGAAGCAGCGAAGGAATATCCTGTGGTGACCATATTCGGACCTCGACAGTCCGGTAAAACCACTCTTGTTCAGATGACATTCCCTGAAAAAATGTATTATTCCTTGGAAGATCCCGATGTGCGCATGGCTGCGGAAACAGACCCGAGAGGATTTCTGGCGGGACTTCCGGAGGGGGGTGTTTTGGACGAGATCCAGCGACTTCCGGGGCTGCTCTCCTATATTCAAGGAATAGTGGATCGAGAGAAAAAGGCCGGTATGTTCATCCTGACAGGCAGCCATCAGCCCGGACTCCATCAGTCTGTTAGTCAAAGTCTGGCCGGAAGGACGGCCGTGCTGACGCTGCTGCCCTTTTCACTGTCCGAGCTTCGAAATTACCGGAAGAACTGGGAGCCGTTGGATCTGATTGTAAAAGGTGCGTATCCGCGTATTCACGATAAAGATTTAAAGCCCTTCCGTTTTTTCAACGGTTATATGCAGACATACATTGAAAGGGATGTTCGCGCCTTAATCAACTTGAAAGACTTAAGATCATTCCAGCAATTTTTTACACTGCTGGCCGGTCGTATCGGGCAGGTTGTTAACTATACGTCACTTAGCAATGACGTCGGCGTTTCTTCCACAACCATAAAAAATTGGATCAGTGTATTGAAAGCTTCTTTTGTTATTTTCGAACTGCCTCCCTTTTTTGAAAATATCAGAAAACGTGTTGTCAAATCACCGAAAATCTACTTCAACGATGTCGGCCTGGCCGCTTATCTGTTAGGCATAGAGACGGCGGATCAAGTGTCTCGTGATCCGCTGCGCGGCGGGCTCTATGAAAATCTGCTTATTCTCGAGGTTCTCAAATCCTGTCTTAATTATGGTAAGCGCCCGGAATTATTTTTTTACAGAGATACCCACGGAAACGAGGTTGATCTCATTATCAAAGCGGCAAGAAATCTGATTCCGTTTGAAATCAAATCCGCTGCAACCTTCACACCGGAATTTCTCAAAGGCATCGAGCACTTCAGGAAAATAGCCAGTGACCGCTGTTCAAAAGGATACGTCTTATATAATGGCCATGAGCAATATACGCTCAAAGGAACGCGAATCTTCAATCCTTTTGTGCACGAAGGATTGGAAGCGTGTCTGATTTGAGAGCAAGAGATCTGAGTATTTATGCGCCTTTGGCGCACCTGTTAGCCTTTGGCGTTTTAAAATAATCCAGAGGCGGGTAAATCATCCTGAGGCTGACAAGTCTCGCCCCGACCAGAGTTCTTAAAATAAAAATAGGGAGTTCTTACCCTTTTTCATTTTTGGGGTTAAGAATTGGTTAATGAGTGGGGTGGGTTGACCAGAAAGTTGACAAGTATTTAGGGTAGTTAACTGAAAAATTTCTTGTTGCCAATTAATGTTGATCTAATTTTTTTTGAGCATTACAAATTTCTAATTTCTGGACAAGACGGCCTTTTTTAACCACCATATGCAATTCTTTTTCATAAACTGTCTCAAATCCCATATGGATATAGCAAAGAATTTTTCCTTGAGGAATTATTAAAACGTCAGAAAACCATTCTAAGAATATCGGCTCCTTACTGACTTTTTTATAGCGCCCGATTACATCTTTTAGGTAGAGTTTACCATCTTTTATCTCCCATATTCCTATGTAACCGCGCCAGCAGGCAGTTGATTGCGTATTCCGGTGATGGCAAACAGTGATTCCGAAGGAAGCCGAACAGCTATTCCGGACGATGTCGAACAGTTGTCCGGGTGATGTCGAACAATTGTCGGAGCGAAGCGACGCTGTTTAGAAAAGCATCTCAAAAATTCTGTGGATTCATCAAAAAAAGAAGTCTCCATTATTCAATTCTCACCTCCTAATTAAAAATTGAACAACCTTATAATAAGGCAACTCGGCTTCTCTCTAATAACTGTGGCCTACCATCCCAGTCTTCCATCAGGTTTAGCTTTTATTGATGCTATCATTGGTTGAAAAGGTCTTGTACGAAGTGCGGTCTTGAAAGATGTGAGGTTCAGGATCAATGCCGGTTCAGGTCCATACCGCTGGCAATCAGGTCCACTCATGCAAGATCAGATTGAGAGTCAACTTTGACTTTTATCAAAGTTAACCAAACTTACTAAAATAATCAATAGTATATGATGCTTTTCGGTAGCTGGGGCTATGCATTATTTAACTGTGATTGCCAGCGATACAAAGCAGTCCATACCTGATAATAGGCATCTTGACGCAAGTCATCACCGGCTGGAACAATATTGTCCTTGACGTTTGCATAATCAATATCATGGGCGCAGTTTGACAAGTAATCCGCCCAATCTTTTTTTGTAATTTTCATGCGGTATTGGTAATCTGCATGTTTGATTCCCAAAATCTCAGATTCATCAGAATAGCCATGTAACTTCTTTGCCAACCGAATAAGATCATCTTTGCACCGTGATCGGATCATCAATTCGTCACGTTTGCAATACCTGTCAAACACTGCCGAGAAAAAACCGTCTTTATTGAAAATCCACATGATGTTCTCCCTTTTTGGAACTGTACGTTGTTGGGCTACTTGATATAAACATGATTCCAAAACGTACAATTCATGCCCCAGATAATCAAGGGTCAAGCGCTGGGTGCTGTGATTAAAACACACCATCAATCTGGGCAAGTCAACACCAAATTTAGCTCTCTGATGATAGCACCATGTCTTAAGGTGTATAAGGCAATAAGGATGTTTGAAGTAATCTGTTCGGCTGAGCAAGTTTTATTTCACTATGTTGAACTTTAAAAGATATTTCGGTATAAGCTTATCTTTCCTGCCTTTATTTTTGATTTTAACAAATAAGTTTAGTTGTTCCGGTTGAATCAACAGCGGTCATAGAAACCAAGGGAAATAAATAGAAAGGGAAAAACATATCAAAAGCGATGAAACAAAAAATTAAGTCTTTAATATTGTTCGTAATGGCCGTTACGATGCTGTTAACTCTGTTTCTCCTATGTGGTTGCGGCGGTGGCGGAGACAGCAATGCAACCATGTACACTTCGGGAGGGGATATTCACACGCCCGTTGAGGTCAGACTTGTACATGGCACCCTTTTGGTTGTAAGCACTGTAGTAAACGGGTCCATAAACCTTGACATGGTGGTGGATACAGGTTCCTCAAGAACCCACGTTCCCGCTGAAATATTCGGTAACCCTGATGGAGAAATTTATATCTCAATGCTCTGCTTTGAAAACGATATATGTTTTAATAACTTCATTGCCTGGTCTTCTGATTCGGCTTTTACCCAGTCCAAGGATGGCTATTTCAACGGAATAATCGGTATCGACCTTTTAAAATATTTTGATTTCACTTTTGATTATAAGAACAATTTGATTTATTTTTACGATACCCTTGAAAACGGCCCGTCCGACCTGGTGACGATACCCATCCATTACGAAACTGGCAGACCCTTTACGAATATTTCGATAGAAGGGATGTCACAGGGCGACAACCTTCTCGACACGGGGGCGGCATATACGAAAATAACCTCCCTGATGCTGGATTCTCTGAGTCAGAATCCGGAAGTGCTTTTTGAGTCTGTTGTTTTCAATTTTGAAAGCTCTGAGTTCGTTGAATACGTGCCTTTAAACGACTACTGCGCAGGTATGGCATGCCCGGATGAGGTAATCGTTCAGATCGGAAGCTGGCCCGCTGTTGGAGGCACTTTCTTCAGGGAGTATCTGACAATCTTTAAATTTTCAGAAAATGTAGTTAAACTTGAACCCTATTTCGAAAGAACCCACATCAAAGAAAGCGGCATACAAAGAACTGGCCTTCAAATTAACATATACGATGCAAGCGATATTATTTATGTGAATGAGGACAGCTTTGCGTGGGTGGGGGGACTCAGAGAGGGTTATGAAATAATTTCAGTAAATGGAATCCCTATTGACTCGCTGGGCTATTTCGGTATTTATGAACCTCTGGAAGACACTTCCATCAACGAATATCAATTCCTTGTTGTAACAAATGATGGTGATACAGAGGTGGTTACATTATCTATCCCATCATAGCTTATTAATCACAAAGTTTTATTGGAGTTTTTTTAAATGAGCCTTTCTTGCCCTGTCTCGGATAAACAATTGAATGAAAAATCAATAAGAATCGGTGCCGGCCTCGTCCTTTTTTTGGCCGTTTCTGCAATAATTTTGCATAACATTTGGATCTTTTGCATACTTGCGGTCGACTTTTTTATTCGTGGATTTACCCCGTATTCCATAAGCCCCGTCTCATTCCTATCGAAATTTATCGGAAAGATTTTTCTTTTAAATCCCACCTGGGTAAACGCAGGCCCCAAAATATTTGCTGCCAAAATCGGCTTCTTTTTTTGTTTAACCGTATCAATTCTTTACTTTAAAAATTTATATTTACCTGGTGATATTGTGGCGGCTGTTTTATGTCTATGCGCCGGGCTTGAGAGTTTTTTCGGTGTTTGTCTGGGATGCCATTTTTACACGATAGTGCTAAATTTAAGAAACACCCCCAATTAAGTTCACATATTCCTAAATACAGTATCGTGTCGGAATGGATAACTTATCATCACTGCCAAAACGCAAAGGTGGTAGAGGATTTGTTTTTTTTCTGCTGAGTTCCGCTGATGGGTTCGTTTAAAACTCAGAATCAATGGCGAGTGTTTTTAACGTTGTGCGCTGTTTTGATCGTTCAATTTGGGGTTGGCTTTGTAACAATCAGGGCATTTGGCACAACATTTGTCAGTTGAAGACTTCAATAACGCCCCGCCATTTAATCCATATCCGCTTGACGTGGGTACAATGTCAATGATGACATCACACCCGCAGTCAATACATTTACCCTTAAATGTAACTGAGGATTCAAACATTTTGTTTAAGATTTCTAACATTAAGGATAAACCCCTGCGACGAACGTAATCTTCTCAAACGGATAATATTTTTTTCAAACCGTGTAACCACGCCTGGGGCGGACAAGCCTCGCTGTTAAATAATTACTTAATAAAAAATAGGGTGATTTATCTTGTAGGTCAAGAAAAAAATTGTTCCAAATGTGGTAGCAAAAATTTGCTGTTATTATTGGTGGCTTTGAGAAGTTAATTTCTGAAACTAAACCTTTTTGTCCCCGGCTTTCTGAAACTTCATTGTATGGATTGTCGTTAATAATATCCCCGAAAATATTAATGTGGTACCTGTAATATGATATCCTCTTAACTCCTCATTTAAAAATATAATGGCCAAAACAATACTAAACACAGGCATAAGGTGAATAAAAATACCCGTTTTGTTTGCGCCGATAATCTGTACCGCCTTATTCCAAAATATGTATGCTAAAATCGAGGCAAAGAGAGCGACATAAACAATACTTCCCATAGAGGCGCGAGTAAAATTCATCATCTTTCCGGTGCTCATTTCCCAAATATAAAATGGGAAAATAAACAATGTGCCGATTATAATCAGCGTTGCAAGAAAGCTTAGCGGATTGAGTTCAATCGGACATTTTCTAAGTAATACGGAATATAAAGCCCAACTAATTCCGGCAGAAATCGTCCACATATCTCCCCTGCTGAATCGAACAGAAATGAGGGTTGACAGGTTTCCGTTAGCAATAATAAACATCAAGCCGGCCAAAGAAAAAGCGATTCCAATACTTTGCCTTACGGTAATTCGTTCTTTAAAACCCATCCAGGAAACCATTACGATAAATATCGGTATCATGGAGTTTATCAAAACCGTGTTTGTAACAGTAGAAGATTTTAGTGCCATGTAGATAAACATACTGAAATTGGTAACGGAAAGAATTGCCAGCACCGTAAGAATTTTCCAGTTCTTCCGAATTATGTCGAACTGATGCACGATATGCCCCAGTGAAAAAGGCAATATGATCAACAACGCAACCGCCCAGCGCCAAAAAGCCAATGCGATGGGAGGTATTTCGTTGTGAATCCCCTTTCCAACAATAAAATTCCCCGACCAAAATAAAACCGCAAAAATCAATAATACATAATGCATAAAATAACTCTTTCAAAAAATAATTGGAGGGTAAATTCGCTCGGATGAGAAGTTCTATCTATTTCATTCTCATATATTAGGTCATTACATAATGATTGACAAATATTGCGTCAATCTCTTAGAATAAAATAAAAAACCAACGCTACAGTTATACACCGACGATTTGTCCGATTCTGAGTATTTTTTATCGCGTTTCTCTCTCAAGCTCGCTCTTCATTCTCAAGTACATACGAATTCAAGTAGGCTCGTTATTATCTCTAACCTGTATCATTAAACTTTTCAAAGCCGCCGAAAACTGATTTTGACAACAGACCGTTTATTACCAGCACAATAAAAATGGGTGTTTAATTTTTGTGTTTACGTGAAATATCTCATTTAAATTTTTATACGATATTCAAACTTTGCCCATTGGTGAAGCACCAATTTGATTCTTCTTAACCGGTTTGACCCGGATATCAACCATAGAACCCGATAAAAAGGGCGGGGAAGGAGGGCTGTATGGATTACGATAAAATACTATTACCTTATAATTTCACAAGCTTCGACAAAAGGGCCCTGGATTTTGTCATCCATACCTTTTCCGACAAAAAAGAAGCCGAAGTCACCTTATTTAATGCATACATACCGGCACCGATAATCGAAATGCGCGGCAGTCCGATCATGGAGCAAATGAAAGACAACCTAGGATATTTGACTCAAAGGGTTAAAGAGCAAAAGGACGAGCTTCACGTCATTAAAAATAACCTGCTGGTAAAGGGTTTTTCGGAAAATCGGGTCAACATTGTCTTTGAACCCAAAAAAAAGGACATCGCCGGGGACATTATCGATCTTGTACAAAAAGGCCGGTATAACGTGGTGGTATTAAATCGAAAGCCCGGAAAGATCGCACGGTTTTTTGCAGGAAGCGTTTCCAGTAGGGTTGTGGCGGCCTTAAAAGACACGGCAGTGTGTATTGTTTCATAATTTATTAACGCATAGAACGTTTAAGGAGGAATCCCATGGTTGCCGAAGACAGAATCGATATCGACATTTATAAAGTGGTCACTCGCGCCATTGCTGGATCCGACAATCTGGAAGATATGGCGATACAATTGACCCGGCTTTTGGTTGGAGCCTTGGGAATTAAAGGCAGTACGATCTTTGTACTAAATCCTGATACAAAAGAACTTGAGGCTCTGGCCAGTTTTGGGCTGAGCATTAACTATATGAATAAAGGCCCGATTTTAGTTAAAAAAAGTCTTGATCATCAGTTAAGAGTAGAACCGATTGTCATCCGGGATGTAACCACATCAGACCGTCTTCAGTACCCTGAAGATGCCAAAAAAGAGGGAATTCATGCCATTGTATCCTTGCCCATCAACCTGCATGGAAAACTCATCGGTGTTCTCCGACTGTATCACTACGAAAAATGGGATGTTTCGAAGCGGGATCTTGACTCTTTAATGGTTTTTTCGGAAAATATCGGACTTGCCTTGATGTATACCCGGCTGCTTCAGGCCCTTAAATCCGTGAAAGAGACGGTGAGCGAGATACATCCTGTATGGCTGGATTGAAAAAAAGGCCTTTCCGGTTATTATCCTTTTTCCGCAGACACGGTTTCGGAAAACCGGCCGGCAGGCGCTTTTTCCCAATCTTCGATTTTCACGCCTTCTTCAATTTCTTCCCATCCGGTAATCATGGCTTTTATATGGGCAAAAATTGAATGGCCGGTTGTGGTCATATAGACGTGAACGATGACAAAGGTGAGAATAAAGAATGCTCCGGCCATATGAATGAGTGCCACGACGTTCAGAGACAGAAAGCCAAGCCCCCACGATTCCCATGAATTATACGTCCAGTAGAAAATTCCCGTGATCATCTGGATGGGAAGCAACATCGCCGCCAGGGAAAGATAGGTCAGTCGTTGCAGCGGATTGTGCTTTGCACCTTTGCGTTTGGGTACCGGATGCGATTCGCCTTTAAAAATACCGAAGCTGTAATAACGAACAACTGAAAACAGCTTCTTAGTGGTTGGAACATACTGTCTCCACTCTCCTGTCGTAAACACCCAGAACACGAAAAATGCAAAGGCAACCAGCCAGGTAATACCAACAAAATTATGGATATTGACCGCCTGTTCGAATCCCATGAGTGAGTAAAGCCCGTGGATTTCAAAACCTGTTATGAGCAACAAAAGAATCAAAACCATTTGAAGCCAGTGCCAGAAACGCTCGTAGCGCGTGTATAGATAGGTTGTTACCATTTTTGTTGAATGCATCCGTTACTCCTCCCGTTTACGACCATTGGCAAATATTCTGCCCAGAGCATGGAGAACTATGCCGCCAAAGGAACATAGAACAATTACCCATCCGGCAATATCAACGACGTTTACCCTGTCGCGTCCGGGCATATAAAATCCTGTAAGGTTGGCCAGACGGCTTTCAGGCCGAGTGTGACACTGATTACATTCCAGCGCTTCTTCCTTGGGAGCAACCATGTGGGTACTGGGAAAAACATAACCGGTTTCTACAAAACCAATTTTGCCGGAAAAGGGAAGATTGAGATAGTCTGCACCCCGTTGAATTGAATCCTGCCAGTCGAAGGTGGCCCAGTATCCATGTTCTCCGGATAACAGCGGTGCTGCCATGGTCTTGTTCTCTATATCATACGGCTGTTTACCCTGGTGCACATGAAACGGAAAAATACGGGCATTTTTGTCACTTCGATCTCCGACCGGCCAAGCCAGCTTCACCGGCTTGCTCGGATCGATAATGTCTTTGGCAGTGACCCCTTGGATGGAACCATTGAACCAGAAATATTTGGGAATCACATTTTTTTCCCACTTTGTTTCCCCTCTGCCCGATTGATACACAGGTTTGTCGAACGGACCCTTTACATCATAGGGTTTGCCGTCTTTTTTCTTTCCCGCCTGGGACCAGTCCCACCAAACCTGAACCGGTAAAACCTTTGCAAATTCAGGAACATGGCATGATTGACATGCAACCTTGTCTGTGTGGTCATTCATTTTACTGTTTGAATGATGAGGGTTGTCACTGTGGCACGATTCACACATGATTTTAGCCTCCAAGTCATGTTCAAGGAGGCTTTGACGGGTATCGGACGCAGGTGTGCCGTATATCCGTCCTGCCACTTTGTGTGCAACCGTGGTATGACACCGTACGCAATCAAAATCCTGCCCGTCATATCCCATGTGAACATCCAGTTCTCTGTTGGGATTAATTAAGGAAGAATCAAGATCACCATGTTTCACACCGTCACCGCCGCCCCCGAAAAAATGACAGGATCCGCAGTTTGTGCGCGTGGGGTAGCCGACACTCTGGGCCGCTTCCTGAATTTCGGCCTGGGCGTCTTTGGCAAGGGCGTTTTCTTCCGGGTCTTCCGATTCAGTAAAATACCGATAGTCTTCAAAGACCTCTTCCCAGTTGATCTTTTTCTGGCCATGACATCTCAGGCAATCGATCTCTGTTTTTTTCCCTTCGGTGTTCCACCCGATGTGACATTCGTTGCAGTGATGGTCATGCATTCCATTGGCTGAGATACAGAAATTGTTCAGGGAATATCCGGCTTTACCCTTAACATTGTCCTTGGGTGAATTGGGATCGAGCCACGTCCAGTGAAGAGTTTCTTTCAACTGCTCGGCCGCTTTTGTATGACATGAAATGCATGCCTTGCTGATTTCAGGGCCGGATGTAAATGATTGCTGCAACGCTTTGAACTGGGAGTGGTCTGCTGTAGTGGGTTTTTTCCCGGTTTTCACCGCCTGACGGGCCAGCTCCAGTCCCGGGGCTTCCGGTTTCTGTTTTGCAAATGACGGTGTGGGCGCAACAAACAGTAAACATATCCATAGGACGAATAAAACATAACGTGTGTGCGTTAATTTCAACCTCATCATTGTGTTTCCGTTTTTTTATCGCCGCCAAGGCACAAAGACACAAATAAATTATGCCTTTGTGCCTGTTAGGCAAACTATTATAGATTAGATAAAGCTACTTGCATTTTGCCGGAGATGGAGAATCTGCGGCATAACTATATAAGTAGGTATAGATGTCGTTCAAATCATTGTCGGACAATTTGCTCCACTCTTCACTGCACTTAAACTCAGCAAAATCTTTTTTTTCGAAAACCCGTGTCCACTGGGCCTGGGTTTTAGAATCGGGGTTCAAAACCGGTCTGGGGGAATCGATTTCACCGCGTTCATTGCATGCCTTATATATGTTCTTATAGGTGTATTTTCCTTTTCGCGCATTCCCCTTTTCACCCGCAAAACCAAAACTTGCGGCAGTAAATACAAAAAGGACTACAGTTAGAATTGTTACCAATCTTTTTAACATATTGCCTCCTATTTTTTGAAAATGTTTACCTGTTGTTTCGAAGGACGTTTGTTCAAAAAACCACATATCGATCCATCTCCGCCACCATTTCAGCATTCTTTGCCTGAGTAGCGAAGTCTTTGAAACCAACGCCGGGAACCTCATCTTCGCGCCCATGCAGTCCGTGGGACCTGAAACTGACATCACATACCGCCAGTTTGGCTTTCCCCACCAGTTTTTTAAAATCAGGCTTCAGGGTGAGAAGCACCCCTTTTCCCGTAAAAAATATTCGGACATCTTTTTCTTTTTTATGGGCGGCAAGGGTCAGGTTAATCACGTAATCGAGATGCTTGTCGGTATTGACAAGAATACCCAGTGTGTCAGCCATCGTTTTTTCTCCTTTTCCAAAATTCCGGTTCATCGGATCACCACCAGCAGATGACTTTATCGTGCAAAAAAATATCATCCACAAGCACTTCCCAGTCAACATCATCTCCATACAGCATGATTACCGTTGACGGGTTGACCCTGGAAACCGCTTCCCCAAGTTTTTGCACGGTTTCATCCGGCTCTGATCTTAGAATATTGAGTACTTTCATTTTTGATTATCCTTTAAAATGGTATTACGAGGTCCGCTTCTTGGATTTTGGTACCCACATCCGCCAGGGTAATGTACTGGAAGCCGTATTTTTCCACATTGGCTGAATTATTGGAAAACCTTTCGCCTTCCATTTCATCCAGAAATTCCATGTTGTCGCTGTACGCCTCATCCATGTTGGTAATTTCATGGTGAAGAACGAACATCTGAACTTCGGTGGCCTCAAGCAACAGGCCGAGACTGGTTCGAAGCCCTTCATACTGCTGATCCTGATCCCTGATGAGAACCGCTACTTTTTTCATGATTCGTGTTACCCCTTTTTAATAAAATATCTGGTGTGTCCCTCGGGTACATCCACCATACCGAGAAACTGGTTACCCCCTTTGTTCCCAAAATCAGGAATGTCCTTTTTTGAGCCCGGGTCCGTTCCGAGTATTTCCAGGATTTCACCGGATGCCATTCCTTTTAAGGCTTTTTTGGTCTTCAAGAGCGGCATTGGGCAACCAAGACCGC
>Ga0210127_1000032_pt1 | contig 15573 bp, 16 predicted proteins | sample RushSE_CattailNL_FD_185566 | JGI IMG/M metagenome (GOLD analysis project Ga0210127, IMG submission 185566) | Wetland microbial communities from San Francisco Bay, California, USA, that impact long-term carbon sequestration - RushSE_CattailNLC_D2... | ecosystem: Environmental > Aquatic > Marine >...
CCTGGGGAAACATCGTTGCCTCGGTAGCCATGTATCCGTGCAGCGACTCTTCGTGAAAAAGCACCGGAATTCCGAGCCGGGTTTCGTTGATCGCCCAGCTTTGAACTGCATTTACAAACTCGACGGTCTCCCGCGGGGTTCGCCAGCGTGCGCCGGTTCCGCCGGCGACATCCGCTTCATCCGGACCGCCGCGCCGGTCCGATGCACGGGAAACCTGACCAATGCCGCTGCTGCAAGCCGCGCTCGCCTTCTCCGGAGAAAAGGTAAGTCCATCCATGATTCCGGACTTTTCCGACCAGAGTGCGAGCATCTGGGCGACCTTCTCTTCCAGGGTCATCCGCGACAACAAATCCCGGACACGATCCTCTACAGGAGCGTCCGGATTGCGATACAGGAGACTGTCAACCATTAACAGATAGGCAGGACCTCCGGCTTCTACGGTTGCAAGGTCGTTGTTATTCAATATGGCCCGAGATAGATTTTCGGTCATATCGACCGTTGCGGAAGAAATAAAAAAGGAACATCCGGACAGCAGGAAAACGCTGACCAGGATACAAAATGATCGCGCAATCGAATGGGTTTTTCTATACTCGACGTAGATAAAGCTATGGAAAAAGACAGACATGAGGTTCACCACTCTGTTTAATCCAATGGACTCGAAACTTTGCCACGAGAACTCCGGATAAATCCAATGATTCCCTTTAACAAAAAAAAATAATATAAACAACCGGTAAAATATTGGGGTTAACCTTCAAGCCGGATCGTTTCTACCAGAACCTTTGCCGTCCCTTTCTTATAAAAGCCCAGTTTTTTGGCCGCTCCCGCGGAAAGGTCGATGATACGGCCTGATACAAAAGGCCCCCGGTCATTGACCCGAACGATGATATCCCGATGATTTTCAAGGTTTGTCACGCGAACGTAAGTGGGCAGGGGAAGATATTTATGGGCCGCATTCAACCCATTGGGATCAAAAGCCTCGCCGTTTGCCGTCATATGTCCGCCTTTTTGCTGATATGTCTCGTACCCGTACCATGAAGCGATCCCTTTTTGCCGGTATTTACCGGCCGATTCTACAGACATGGGTACATACCGTTTCCCCCTGACCACATAAGGCGATGCTTTGACACGACCTTGACGAATCGCATCTTTTGGCGGCAAATCATCAATGGACTCGATCTCTTCGTGCATTAACGGCCACGTCAAGGGCGCTTTGATCACAATAAAGGTGTATTCGCCGATGTGATAAACGGTTTTCCCGGCAAACTTTGTGACTTTATATGTTGTCTGTACCGTTCCTTTTGTGATTTTATAGGTGGTAGTTACGGTTTTTTTTGTAACGTTGTAGGTGGATTTAATCGCACCGCAAGACAGCAATAACAGATATACGATGACCAACAGAATATATATAAGCTTGTTATCTCTATGAGGTTCCATCTGTTCGTTTAAGGTGTTCCGTGGATGGCAATAAAGCACAGGTTTTACGAATCCGTTAAACCCGATTGGATGATTAATAACACAATGATCGGATAATAGCGAACCCTTGATGCGTAAATTTTCTATTCTCTTGTGTTATCTTCCCATTTTCGACGGGTTTTTTAGATGTAAATTTGCCCGGAATAACCATTCTGTTCAAAATATGTTGATTTCAGATTCATCTCTGCTATAAAGAGCTGTTTTTTTATTATTGAATCTGCAATTTTAATGGCTGAAGGCATATAACGATCCAATCAGCTCAATCCGAATATTTAAAGCAGATTTATCACCCTTTGGTGCGGCTCAAAGCGTTCACCTGATGGGTTGCCAGGGGCTGTTGAAGCAAAGCGGAAATCCCGATACCGGGTGAATGAACGCTCTGATTGCATGAAATTTCCAAATTGGCCGTGCAGTAATTGTGCGGCAGGACTTCTGAAGCATCAAAGGAGGATACCGTCTCATCAAAACAACTAAAATAGACGAACACTACACGTCGGCTGCCGCCTTTCTCGAAAAAAACGGGCATGCATCCATCGTAAGTCTGGGGTGCGGGAGGTGGATTAATCGGATCGATAACCACCTTCGCCTGATGGCTGGGCTGAACTTGAGCTATTATGTGGGGATTGATTGTACCGACCGGATCGGGCATGACATGAATGAAGTATTTATAGACCCTGACGGTATGAATACTTTGCTGACACATCATTATCAGGGAAGCCCTGGCCGGTTCTGGAATGCAGTGCATTTTTTTCCGGGAACTTACATAGAAGAACTGTCAGGGGTGAATTGTGCTGCGATCGTCTGCCAGCGTGTGTATCCGGATTGTCGCTGGGAGGAAGTGATTTTCTCCATGACCCCGAAACTCGTTCTCCAGGAAGATCTTCACGGATGCGAACGTCAGAAACTCCGGGGCCGAAGGTATGGGCGAACCTGGTCCAAAATTCGGCAATACGGCCTGAGACCCTTTCGTCCCTGGCCGATCTTCCCGTGGGAAAACAATTTGGTCCTCTGGCAATGCCGAAATTTTGGAAATGAAGATAACACGTCCGGCAAATCCAGTCGGATTGAACGTATTTTCTCATCGTTTATCGGCTAAATTTTGGTTAAGATAGAATCAATTATTCAGGCCATTGAAATCAATACCGATTCCAATTGTTTCAGATAACCTCCGTAAAAATGATCCGCACCGTCGATCACTTCGAAGCGGGCATCGGGGTTCCACGCAGGTATCATTTTTTCTATCACGTCCGCTGGTGCAATATCGTCCCTGTTTCCGGTGACCACCAATTTAAGAGAATTCATAGTGCCGATGGCACTAAAATCCATAGATCCCACCGGCGGCGACACCATGATCATCTCTTCTACCGGACCGTCTCCCTGCATGGCATGTGCGTTCACCCAGGCGCCAAACGAGTATCCCGCCAGGTCGATCTGCTCCATCCCCATATCGGCGAGAAATGAAATGGCGGCCAGTACGTCTTTTTGTTCGCCAAAGCCTTTATCATAGGCACCCTGGCTTCTTCCGACGCCTCTGAAATTGAACTTCAATGTTGAATAGCCTTTCATATGGTAAACATGCACAATGGATTCCACCACCATATTATACATGTCTCCTCCATACAGCGGATGGGGATGGGTCACCACAACCCCTTTCTTCTCATCCCTTTTGTTAAGGAGCCCTTCTATTTCATATGTTTCTGATAAAAACGTTATTCTTTCGGCCATGGTGTGTCCTTACGCCAATCCTCGCACACTTAATTGTACTTCCACGTCATTTACATATCACATCCAACGATTTTTTGCATTTGTTTTAAAGGAACGTTTTCACCCACAGGTATAATCCCTTGGTCCTAAGCCAAATCTCGAAAGATTTTGAAAATTTTGTTTATTTCAGACAAGATTTGCAGGACAAAAACCGACAGAAAACGGCTGGATAATCCTACAACAAAATCGGATAAACCCCCCTTACAATCGGTTAGTGCTATGTCTATGTTTAACCTAAACAGAACGTTTCAAATTTGAAATCATTAGGGATGGACAATTGAGGCCGCTTAATCGGCCTATTAAAAAGGAGGGCAAAATATGACATTAATCATCCGGAAATATACAAACATCTGGAAGATAGGGATGTGGAATTTTGTATGGTCTGGGATTATTGTTGTCCTCCTGGGGTTGACACCCGGAATTTCAGAAGCCGTCGGCCATAAACATCCCGAGGAGACCGTGACGCGCGCTACTTTGACCAATGGGCTGCGGGTGGTCATAGTGCGCAACCCCATTGCGCCGGTGGTGGCCACTGTTGTCAATTATAACGCGGGTTCCAACGAAGCACCGGTTGGGTTTCCCGGCATGGCACATGCCCAGGAACACATGATGTTTCGCGGGAATCCGGGCCTATCGGCAGGTCAACTCGCCAACATCACCGCAGCCATGGGTGGGATGTTTAACGCCGACACCCAGCAATCGGTCACTCAATATTTTTTCACCGTACCAGCGGAATACTTGGACGTCGCCCTGCACATCGAGGCCATTCGCATGAGGGGCGTTCTTGACAGCGAGAAACTTTGGGTTCAGGAACGGGGAGCCATCGAACAAGAAGTGGCCCAGGATCTTTCCAGCCCCGAATATATCTTATATACCCGTCTTTTAGCGACGATGTTTAAAGGTTCACCATATGCCCACGATGCGTTGGGTACTCACGCCTCATTCGAGCAGACCACCGGCGCTATGCTCAAAAAATTTTATGACACTTGGTACACTCCCAACAATGCAACTCTGATAATTGCCGGAGACGTTCGACCCGAACATGCGCTCAAGCTGATTAAAAATCGTTTCGGCAATATCCCCGCCAGGAAGATACCCGAACGATCAGAAGTCCGTTTAGAACCCATAACCCCTGAAACCATCCGGCTAAAAAGCGATCTCCCCTATGGATTATTCATCATCGCATTTCGACTCCCCGGTTATGACAGTCCGGATTATGCAGCTTCCCAAGTCCTTGCCGATGTCATGAACAGTCCCCGAGGAGACCTGTATCAATTGGCTGCCGAAGGTAAAGCGCTGGATACCGGTTTTCATCTAGATACATTTTCCAAGGCCGGTTTGGGGTATGCCGTCGCATCATTTCCCAAAGACGGCCGGGTCGATGACGTGCAAAAAAATCTTCGTACCGTTTTGCGCGACTACATTAAAAACGGGTTTCCGGCGGATCTGGTTGAAGCGGCAAAACGAAGGGAACTGGCAAGCGCGGAATTTCAGAAAAACTCGGTGTTCGGGTTTTCCATGGCCTGGTCCCAAGCACTGGCGGTAGAAGGACGTCAGTCCCCTGAAGATGACTTGGAGGCCATCTCTCGTGTATCCGCAGCCGATGTGAATCGGGTGTCCCGCCGCTATCTGGATTTGGAACATGCTGTGGCGGCGGTCCTCACACCGGAAGTTTCAGAAAAACCTTCATCCGCTCAAAGTTACAGCAGCAAAGAAACGATTACATTACCGCAGAGCAGCGATGTTGTGCTGCCAAAATGGGCGAATAAGGCCTTAAATCGTCTGTCAGTTCCATATTCCAAACTCAATCCCGTGGTAAAAGAACTGCCCAACGGGATCAGGCTGATTGTTCAACCTGAATCCATCAGCCATACGGTGAGCGTATACGGGCATGTTAAGAACAATCCATACTTGCAAATTCCTCCCAATAAAGAAGGGATCGACGAAGTTCTGGACGGACTCTATGACTACGGCACCATGACACTGGATCGGAAGGCCTATCAAAAAGCCCTGGATGAGATCGCTGCAGACGTTTCCGCGGGAACAGATTTTTCTTTGCAGGTTCTGACGGATTATTTCGATCGGGGTGTGCAGTTGCTGGCGGACAACCTGCTGCACCCTGCCCTGCCGGATCCCGCATTCAAAATCGTCCAAGGCCAGGTCAAAGCAATCGCCGCAGGCCGAGAACAAAGCCCCGATGAACTGACCCACCGGGCGCTGAAAACCGCATTGTTGCCCCGAAACGATCCGGCCTTGCATTGGGCCACGCCGGATACTGTTGCGTCATTGACGCCGGAGGATGCCCGAAATTACCATTCCACAGTTATGCGGCCTGATGAGACCATCATTGTCGTAATCGGAAATGTGCCTCCCGAAAAGGCCGAATCGGTCATAAACAAATACTTCGGTCTCTGGAAAGCTACCGGTGCAAAACCGAACCTTCTTCTTCCCCCGGTACCGCCAAATATCCCAAGTACCACCCACGTACCGGATAACAGCCGGATTCAAGATGAGATCATACTGGCTGAAACCTTGGGTTTGACCCGGTCTGATCCGGACTATTATGCCCTCAATCTGGGCAATCACATTCTGGGCGGCGGATTTTATGCCACACGTCTTTACCGGGATTTGCGCGAGCAAACCGGACTGGTTTATCATGTTGATGTGGATCTGGAAGCGGGAAAAACCCGATCCAGCTACACGGTAACTTACGCCTGTGACGCATCTAACGTCGCTCGGGCACGTGCCATCGTGGAGCATAACTTGAAATTGATGCAAACTCAACCGGTTGGCCCCAGCGAGTTTCAGCGGGCAAAAGCAATGCTGTTGCGTGATATTCCTTTGACCGAATCAAGCTTGGGAAGCATTGCCCGTGGATTTATCCACCGATCCGTTCTGGACCTACCCCTCGACGAACCGACCCGAGCCGCACAACATTATATGGCACTGACGGCAGAACAGGTCAGATCGGCATTTGCCAGATGGTTGCGGATCAAAGGCTTGGTCCAGGTCACAGAGGGTCCGATTCCCCGTTAGCCGACAATTAGGTAGTGTTCGCCCTGAAAACATCGATGGATTTGTTTTGTCCGAGAAAACATTGGCGATGGTTGTAGGAGACACACCGACAGCAAGATCCCACAATCTCTTACAGGAAAATCAGAAGGAGACTTATACCGAATTTTTTTAATATCCTTAGAATAATAATAGCTGAAAGATGTCCAACAAGTTTAATGGCTTCTTTTTAAATCGCATCCTGTAGTATTACCCACAATCTGCGGCAACGAAAAGATCCGAACTTCCGGATATTTTAATCGCTCCGGAATTTTGATTGATCCGGGTTATATTTAACACATTTAAAATTTTAGGAGGATAAAATGGTTAACAAACATACTCGAACAATGCGTTATTTGTTTTTCTTTATCATCGTGGTACTGTCTTTGGGAGCGACCCAATGCCGGTCGCAGTCTGACAATTCAGCGGCAACACAGAATCCGCCTGCCACCGCCACTGCGCCGGAGAATGTCAAACCGCCGGCCGTGGAAAATCCGATTGTGAAGTCCGTCATACCGCTTGGTGTCAATCCGTCCGCTATCGATCTGAGTACCGCCATCGCCAAGGTTGCCGAGGAAACGATTCCGGCTGTGGCACACATTGAGGTCACACAGCGTCAGGAAGTAAACAATCCGTTTCTTCCGTTTGAGAACGACCCGTTCTTTCATTATTTCTTCGACGTTCCCCATCATATGCCTCGCAAATTCAAACGCGAACTTAAAGGACTGGGAAGCGGCATGATCATGGATGACCAGGGACATATACTGACCAATAATCATGTCGTCGCTGGCGCAAATGAGATCCAGGTGTTTCTGGCTGACGGGCAACACTATCCGGCCAAACTCGTGGGCACCGATCCAAAGACAGATCTTGCCGTCATCCAGATCAAGGCTGACGAAAAGCTGCCTTATGTGACTTTCGGCGATTCGGACGAAATGAAAGTCGGCAACTGGGTTGTGGCCATTGGCGCCCCTCAGGGTCTGGACCAGACCGTCACCCAGGGAATCATCAGCGCCAAACATCGCCGCGGCATACTGAACCCGAGCAGTTACCAGGATTATTTGCAGACCGATGCAGCCATCAATCCGGGTAACAGTGGCGGTCCCTTGCTGAATCTGGAAGGAAAGGTCATCGGGATCAACGCCGCCATTGTATCCGAATCCGGCGGATTCGAAGGTATCGGATTCGCTATTCCCAGCAACATGGCCGTTCACATTGCCGATGCGCTAATCAAGAACGGCACGGTGGAACGCGGCTGGCTGGGAGTGAGTATCCGGGATTTAACACCGGATCTGCAAAAGTCCATGAAACTGAATGTTTCCAAAGGCGCCCTTATCGCTGAAGTGGTTAAAGGCGGCCCGGCAGATGAAGCCGGCCTTCAAAAAAACGACGTAGTGACAGCGTATCAGGGAAAAGAGATCCCGGATGCATCGAGCCTGCAAAATCAAGTGGCCAATACATCCATCGGACAGGAAATCACCTTGACTGTTCTGCAAAATGGAAAATCCCGGGACGTTAAAGTAAGGATCGGTGATCTTCAGGATGCGGTCAAAAAACTGGCGGCCTCGCTGAACAAACGACTGGGTGTGGTTGTGAGGTCGGTGACTGAAAAAGAAGCTCAGGGATATGGATTGCAAGAATCGAAGGGGGTTGCCATAAAATCCCTGCAGCCCGACGGAATCCTGGGAAAGGCCGGATTTGAAGTGGACGATATTATCCTCGCTATCAACGGTCAACCCGTGAGCGACGTGCAAGCTTTCGTTAATCTCATTGAATCGCTGACGCCACGCCATTGGGTTCAATTTTTGGTGCTGGATCACCGAACCGGACAAACCGGTTATATCCGGGTGATGGTTAACTGAAACACAGATTGAAGAGAGGACAACATGGAAAATCGAAATAAATTGATCCATTCCCATGAGCGAATTGATATAGAAACACAGGTGATCATCAGAGCATGTTACGATGATGCCGTAAAGATTTTTTAAAAGAGCATGATAAGCTCGAGAATATGGCGCACATCCTTTTGGAAAAAGAAAAAATCAACGAAAAGGATATCCTGGACATCCTGGGTCCGCGAGTCCAGGAGAAGGAAACGAAATGAAAGGGATCGGTTACTGGTCTGTTGTCTCCATCGGGATCGGCGGGATGGTGGGCGGCGGAATTTTTGCAGTTCTCGGCCTGGCGGTTCAGATGGCCGAAGGGGGTGTACCGCTTGCATTTTTTATTTCCGGATTGATTGCAATGGTTACCGCATATGCCTATGTCCGATTGTCCGTCACCTACCCCAGTCAGGGGGGAACGGTTGAATTTTTAAATCAGGCATTCGGTTCCGGAATGGTGACCGGCGGACTCAATGTGCTGCTTTGGTTGAGTTACATTATCATGCTGTCTTTATATGCATATGCGTTCGGAAGTTACGGAAAAGTATTTTTCCCAGCCGCCACCCAAGCAATATGGAAACATGTGCTAATAAGTACGGTGGTAATCTTCTTAACCCTCCTCAATGTCCTGGGCGCAAGGGCAGTGGGGAAATCCGAGGTGTGGATCGTAGGAATGAAAGTGACCATATTGTTCGTGTTTATCGCCTTTGGCATTTCCCACGTTAATTTCAACCATCTGGCCCCGAGTACCTGGGCGAAGCCCATGTCCCTTTTCGCGGGAGGCATGATTATCTTCTTAGCCTATGAGGGATTCGAGCTGATCGCCAATACTGCAAAAGATGTCAAAAATCCTCAACGAACATTGCCGAAGGCATATTATTCTTCGGTGGGATTTGTAATTGTTCTTTATGTGCTGGTTTCTATAGTTACTTCAGGAAATTTGTCCATCAGTCAGATCGTCGCCGCAAAAGACTACGCTCTGGCCGAGGCCGCGAAACCATTTTTAGGTAATACCGGGTACACTTTGATTGCCATCGCCGCCTTGCTGTCGACGGCTTCCGCGATCAACGCTACACTCTATGGTGCTGCCCGGATCAGTTACATCATTGCCAAAGACGGAGAACTGCCAACAATACTGGAGCATAAGATCTGGAATCGACCGGTGGAAGGCCTGCTAATTACTTCAGTCCTGACGCTTCTGGCGGCTAACTTTTTAGAACTATCCAGTATTTCCATGATGGGAAGTGCCGGCTTCCTTCTTATCTTTGCGGCTGTAAATGTGGCCAACGTGCGCCTGCATCACGAAACCAACAGCCAGATCTGGATCTCCGCCATCGGTACCATTGCTTGCATGACAGCGTTCGTCGCCTTGGTATGGCGGATCTCTGAAAGCATGCCTTCAAAGCTCTGGCTGCTGGGTGTCATGCTGGCGGCAGCCTTTTTTATTGAAGCGACTTATAGAGCGATTACGGGAAGACAAATCGTGCCATTCCATCATCCAGGCTCAACTTAGGAGAAAGGTTTAAGGAAAAGGATTGCACCAATCAAAGAAAGTCCACCCGATGAAACAGCGTCTGTGCTTGGTCAAACAGATAATGCACCGGATTCATCGGCGCATGCCTCTATACAAAAAAGCCGGGGAACGATCCGCAGACCGCATCTGGTTAAACTTTCGCTGGCTGCCCTGGGAGTTGTATTCGGGGATATTGGGACCAGCCCATTGTATGCAATTCGTGAAGCCTTTCACGGAAAATACGGTATTGCCTCAACGCCGAACAATATTTTGGGAGTCCTGTCACTGATTCTCTGGTCTTTGATCATAATCGTCACCATAAAGTATCTAATGTTCATCCTCAACGCCGACAATAATGGAGAAGGTGGAGTAATCGCTTTGACAGCGTTGCTACACCGAGAAGAAACGCGTAAAAAAAAGAGCAGCCGTTTTTTATGACATTCCCTCCGAGAGGGTAATCGAAGTTGGCCTCCAATTACAGATATAGGCATGTCCTGCAGCATTCGCTCGGTGGGATTTAAACATTTAATCTTTTTATGAGAAGGAGGTGAATTGAATGACAAAACTACATTTTCCTAAACCTTTCGAACATCGCCATCCGCCGATCAAAAATGTTAATGAGGACTTTGAGAAACAGCTCACCCTCGGACAGCGCGCCTCGGATAGGGTAGCCAATATTGTTGGTTCGTGGCCATTCATCATTGTTCAGTCCATCCTCTTGACCGTGTGGGTTATTTTGAATGTCGCAGCCGTGATTCGTCACTGGGACCCGTATCCGTTTATCTTGATGAACCTCGTTCTCTCGATGCAAGCAGCTTATACGGCTCCAATCATCATGATGAGTCAAAATCGGCAAGCGGCGAGAGATCGATTAGAGGCGCACAACGATTATATTATCAACAAAAAAGCAGAGGAAGAAATCCGTGCTGTTATGGATCATCTGGAAAACCAAGCTGAGGTACTCATGCAGGTTTACCAAATCTTTAACAACCAGAAGGAACAGGCAGAATAGAGCAAACCAGAGCTATTCAATTTAGTGATTCGAAGGATTTACCTGTAGATTATCACGGAAATTTTCCGATGGTTTCGCTCCGATTCAAGCATTTTTCAACTTCTCTCGTTCGATTTTATTTCTTCTGCAGGTTCGAATTGGAATAAAATTCCTGAAGATATTGTGAGGTAAAGATGATAAAGAGCATTTCGAGTTCACCGGCAATCGCCTCGATTAGGATTTTTTCCTCCCTCTCGAGTGCTTTAACCGGGATGATGCACACGACGTCAATATCTAGGTTGTTTCTGCGAGAACAGACAATGCTGAAATCCGCTATGGTTTTGCCTTCAACAAGGGAGCGGTTGCTGATTTGGGCGTTTGGGCATGTTTCTCCCGCAAAAAATTCCCAATGCTCAGTTATCGTTCTGAAGTTGTTTTGATTGATGAATCGGATAAGGATCCAGTCGGCATTGACGATTCCTCGCACATTTCGCGCCGACAATGATAGAATCCGTCGAAATTCGGCTTTGGTTTCAGGGTACCGCTGAAATCCGAAAAATATTGCCCAGAACTTCTGGAGCTTAACATTGACTGTTCCGATATATTTGAAGGCTTCCGTGTGGCTCTTTGTCAAACCGTCATTACTCTTCTTTAAGTTTTCAACCTCTCGCCGGTAAACTCGATGAACAGTATAAGCAAGGCCCAACAAAGTCGCGATCAACAACGCCTCAAGAGCATCTTCTTCAAGAACGAATTTTTTCGTCAAAGATACGTGGCCTGTTATAAATAATGGCGTGGTAACTACAACCGTGAAGAGCAAGCCCAATATCAACATATAGACAATGACCAGATATTTGGTTTGCGTTGCTTTTTTATTTTTCATTTCTTAGGCATCTCCTTCAGCACGGCCATGATCAATATTCTCATCCCGACCAATGCTGATCTTTTTATTCTGCCGGATAGTTAATTTCTTTGAGTTTGGCCTTGATAGTATCCAAGGAAGCCGGCGTTTCCCACTCCACGGTAATCGTTTTGGTGTTAATATTTCCATTGACTGCTCGGATGCCGTCCATTTCGCCGAGTTCATTTTTTATGGTCATCACGCAATGCCCGCATGAAATGTTCGCAATCGTAAACGTTTTCTTTTCCATGATCCGTTCCTCCTTTTGATTTGAAAATTTATTGCTCCTTTGAACGATGTTCAGAAGGCGGCGTCGGCTTTAAAATTCGGGGATTTAAGATATCTTTTGGGCAACTTTTTCCATGACCTTCTGAAGTTTTGTGGAAACCTCCTCAGCAATAATTCTGAGTTTTTCATTTTGAATAACTCCCAGAACATAAACCGGATTCATTGCTGAAACAAAAACTTTATTATCGTCTGTTTCATAAATAATAACATTGCAAGGTAAAAGAAGCCCTACATCAAGGTCAGCTTGAAGTGCTTGGAAAGCATAGGGGGGGTTGCATGCTCCCAGGATGACATATTTTCTAAAATCCACATCCAACTTTTTTTTCAAGGTCGACTGAACATCGATAGTCGTCAAAACTCCGAACCCTTCTTCTTTCAAAGCTTCTTGAACGGTTATCAGCGCGTCTTCATAAGGTATGTTTAGAACCTGAGTAAATCCTAAATTTTTACTATTTTCCATTTTTTTTATCCTTTTCGCGTTGTTTTTTAGTATGTGCGACATGCCGGATCTTTATAGATCACGTATATGTCGCACATCATCGTTGTTTAATAAACCGAACGCAACCAGCCCGTATCCTTATCGACAAGAACTCTGTCTACCAAAGCACCATTGCTTTTTGTAAGGATTTCAGCTTCAAAATCAGATCCTTCATCTTTGATTTTACCCAGTTTCAGGTTCGGATTTCTCGTGGAATTCAAATAGTTTCCCACGATCTCTTTTGCGTCCTTTTCAGTGATCGGCCCCTGCGGCTGTCGGTATTGCTGATTGTAACCCCAGCCAGGTCCCATCATACCGGGACCCATGCCGTATCCCATCATTCCGGGACCCATACCGTATCCCATCATCCCGGAACCCATACCATAATTACCTTGGTAGGAACCACAATAGGGACAGTACCATCCGCCTTGCCGGGTTTGACCGAAACCGCTTCCCGGGGAATGGGCGTAAGCGGTACCCAGAATCAAAAATGCTGCCAAAAGTGTAACTGGTGCGATAAACATAAATTTTTTCATTTTACTTCTCCTTTATGTATGAATGTTTTCAAGCAAGAGGAATAACCCTCACTTTTCTGGACATATAATAGTTAATAAGCCTCGCCTTGAAAATCAGTTTTTATCCGATTTTCATGTAAGAAAAAGTCACCTCCCATCGTCGGTCTTAGTCTTACAGAATTCTGTAAATCCTTCGCAAATAACCCGACATATTCTTAAGAAAATGTTGTCCTGTAAAATTCTTTTTCCGGCCAAAATACTCCCGGATTATATGGATGAAGTTCTTGCATTTGATGATACCAACTACCTTGGGAAGTTCATATTTGAGAGGAACTGATAGCAGTATGTGAGCATGGTCTGGCATAAAAAGACCCTCCAATATTTCTCACTCTCGTCTTCGAAATAGTTACTTGAAAATTCCATTTAAATGCTTTTTATTAGATTGGCAACTTAACACACCAACCTCGATTGGCCTTCTCGTCATTCCCGCGAAGGCGGGAACCAGTTTTTTCACAAGGTTCCTGGATTTCGGTTCTCCAAATCGCTTCGACCGAAATGACATGTTTATTTGCCGGATTAATAAGATCGCTAAAATTTGTTTCTTTCGATATTTTGGTATCGAGGTTAAATGATGACTTGCATTCACACCTCGTATGACTTAAACTCTGATCATTGTTCATTGAAAGCCTCTCTTACTTTGAATTTTGAACGATTCACATTATGAGGGCCTTTCATATACTCCAGGAAATGGCAAACCCTGATAGTCCACCGGCATAGCCATGAAGTTTACCTCAGATTAAATTACTAACGGCTGGCAAATAAAGATCAAGTGCTGAGGAGAAAGGTTTTTGGAATCTTTAATCGTTACCTATGGATATTTGGCCATATTCATCGGCACCTTTCTGGAGGGTGAAACGATTCTGATCTTGGCAGGTTTTGCCGCCCACAGGGGCTACCTGATGTTGCCGGGTGTCATCCTGGCGGCATTCTTGGGGAGTTTCATCGGTGATCAGATGTTCTTCTATCTCGGCCGCAAGCACAGTCAGGCAATTATTGCACGGCGCCCGATATGGAAGTCACGGGTGAAAAAAGCCCAGAATATGCTGGAACGTTTTCAGACACCGATGATTCTGGCCTTTCGCTTTCTTTATGGTTTGCGAACCGTTTCGCCCTTTGTTATCGGAATGAGCGGGGTCTCAGCGGGTAAGTTCTTGATTCTGAGCGCTATCGGGGCCTTGACCTGGGCGATTGCCATCGGTTCGGGTGGCTATCTGTTCGGAAGTGCCCTCGAAGCGGTGATCGGCGATATCAAACATTATGAAATAAAAATCCTGGGAGGCATTGCAACTATCGGCATCCTAATCTGGATTGTTTACTTCTATCATCGCAGAAACCGCTAGCCCGAATATTTAAAAAATTGTACTTCGGAAAAATTTTGTCTGGTTATCCAAAAAGATGAATCTTCCAACACTATTCATACATTTTTTACCGTCTCTGGGATTTATTCTAGCCCTGGTCCTGCTGGCGCATATCTTGAAACAACGAAGATCGCCCACGAGCACACTGGCGTGGTTAATGGCCATTGTCTTTATCCCCTATATCGGTGTGCCGCTTTACTTGATATTCGGCGGTCGCAAAATGACAACCATGATGGCGTCGAAACAGATACTTCCGGCTGTTTCTCCAGCGAAGTCGCCACACAACGGTCTATATCAGCCCTTAGCCTCGCAGATCTTCAGGGAGGGATTCCCGCTGACTCAGGGTAACAGTGTTGAGATTCTTTCCACAGGAGAACAGGCGTATCGCAAAGCACTGGGGTTGATCCAAAGTGCAACACACACGATCCATATTGCCACGTTTATTCTTGGCAAAGATGCAACCGGCAGGGCGTTTATCGAAAATCTGGCTCAAAAAGCTTCCCAGGGCGTGAGGGTTTTTCTGCTGCTGGATGCGCTCGGTTCGGCAAAAATTCATCGAAGCTTCCTTTCACCATTGTTGAACGCCGGCGGCCGGGCGGCTTTTTTCATGCCGATGCTTCACCTGCCTTTCCGTGGGCGCGCCAACTTGAGAAATCACCGTAAAATATTGTTAGTGGACGGCACGACAGCTATCATCGGCGGTATGAACCTTGCCGATGAATACATGGGACCCGGCAAAGGTGTCGATTACTGGCAGGACCTTTCACTGCGCATTGAAGGGCCTGCCGCTGCACAAGCATATATTATTTTCCGTTCGGACTGGAAATTTGCCGCTCACGAAGATCTTGACAGCATCAAATCCCCGCCCGAATGGAAGGAGGAAACCCTGGGCACACGGCTCCAGTTCATGGCCAGCGGTCCAGATGTGGAAGGTGACGCTTTGCGTGATGCATTGATTACCGCATTATTCCGAGCGACACAGCGGGTCTGGATTGTTACCCCCTATTTCATCCCCGACAATCTACTTCTGGAAGCGCTTTGCCTGGCCGCTAAGAGAGGCATTGATCTACGCCTTATCATTCCTAAGAAATCGAATCATCGCTTGGCGGATCTGGTCCGCGAGAATTACCTGTCCCAGCTCCATGAATCCGGGGCCAATATACTTCTCTATCGCCCCCGCATGCTGCACGCCAAAGCGTTGCTCATCGACGATGTCGTCGCAGTGACCGGCTCAGCCAACATGGATATGCGCAGTCTGATGCTCAACTATGAAGTAGCTCTGTGCATATATTCACCGG
>Ga0210127_1000034_pt1 | contig 15402 bp, 11 predicted proteins | sample RushSE_CattailNL_FD_185566 | JGI IMG/M metagenome (GOLD analysis project Ga0210127, IMG submission 185566) | Wetland microbial communities from San Francisco Bay, California, USA, that impact long-term carbon sequestration - RushSE_CattailNLC_D2... | ecosystem: Environmental > Aquatic > Marine >...
CGTTAAAAATTTCAAGCTGTTTGAGGCGCTTGCGCCGAGTTCTTGAAATTTAGCGGAACCGATGGAAACGCCCCCAAATGGTCACGGAGCGAGCAATATTGACTTTTTACGAAACCATCATATTTGGAATTTCAGTAAGTCAATGAACATAAAGTAAGCGAATCTCCCCTGGGGATTACCAATTCATGACCCTTCCCCGTAATACCAGATCTTCGATGGGCCAGGATTCATTACTTTCAATATGTTATAAATAATAAGGTCGGCAGAATTTTTTGACGCATTTGTAAAAAGGAGCCGCTATATACGGCTCCTTTTGGATTGAGCCCATGACCGGCAAAGGAATATTAATCGCTTATGATGGAAACTTAATGGTGATTTTTTCTTTGTCCTTTTTTGCCTTGAACTTTATCTGAAGGTTCACAGTGTCCTGGCGAATGCCCAACGCCAGTGGTATTTCCCCTTTGTCTTCCTCGATATGGGTAATTTCTCGAACCGCATCCACTATTTTCCCGCCCACTTCCAAGCCCGGGGAAGGCAACTCGGTTTTACGGTATTCCGCGACGACCCGAACCTGCCCATCAGGGTCTCGGGTGATGGTGATTTCTTCAGCGTTATTATTGACGCCGTGCAATGCAGCTAACGCCAGCCATTTTAAGGCACCTTCTTCTATATCTTCATCGTTTTTAACGATAGACATCTCTTTGAGAGGATCGCCGGTGGCATAACAGTCACACATTTCCTGTACTTTGAGATGTAAGTTGCGTTTTTCTTTCATTTTGAACCTCCTTTAAAGCGTTTCGCGCCAAACTCGAGGTCGAGGCTTGTTTGAATGGAGAATCATCCGCCTGCCGTCTGTGGAAAAGCCGTATTGGCATATAAATACTCCATTTTTTCCTTGTGCTTCAACTCTTCATTGGCCATTTTCAGCAGCATATCTTTGAGGCTGCCTTCATCATGCATATTTGCCAGTTCCGTATAAAACTGGTGCGATCTGAGCTCCCTGTGAGAGGCTATCAGATAGACATCTTCTCTCTTTGTTTCTTTTGTAATTTCGGGTTCTTTCAGATATTCTGCTATTTTGTATTCAACAACTTCCGTCATCCTCAGTGCGTCGGTACCATAATTCCCTTCACGGTAATCAACAAGGAACGCCTTGTGTTTTTTTTCTTCTCCGGCGATGAATTCAAGTGTATCTTTTATTCCTGGATCTTCCAATTTATTTAAAATGTCCATGTAAAAGTCGTACGCTTCCTCTTCTCTGAGAATCGCCAAATCGATGACTTCCGCCAGTTGTTTGTCCATGCCCCCCTCCTTTTTTATTGTTGATGTTTTGGCAAAATATCAAACATTCCATTTAAAATAGATACGAATTATCCTATGTCAACCGTCGACGAATCGGTTCAAAAATCAGATAACACTTGGGTGAAATTAAAGGGTGAGAAAATAGGGATTTTTTCCTTAATGCGGTGGATTTTTATTTCCGCTGAATTGAATATCTCCATAAAAGGCCGTAGCAGCTTCCTTTGTATTATCCGAATCCGTCATGATAGCGATCCCGGATATCATGGGCGGTTTCTCACCGAAGGCACGGATATAATCATCGAATATGTTTCGTTCTTCGGTAGCCCACATGTTTAACGCTTTTTTCCCGCTTTTCACAACAATCATCTTGGTCCGGTCGGTATAGGGATTCGAAACGATGGTTCCTGTCGGGGCATGACTGGCCCATATATAATTAATTGCAGCTCTCGGAGGATATTCACCATAGAATTGTTTGGCCAAGTTGTATTTTATCTTTTCCAAAAGCCCTATCCGATCAGGATCATATTCAAAGGTAATGTAAATTCTGGCCGGATAGTCGTCCCCTGTTTTTTTTGTAACATCTCCGGTTTTATAAACATCGGATACTTTCCACCGCCATCGGACAATGGGGTACTTTTGCGGGTCAAGCCTGATTTTTCGCACCAACCCGGATGCGGATGCTCGGCTTTCAGCTTTTATGACAACGGTGTCGCCATCCTTGATCAACGTATATTGTGTGTGGGAAGGTATCTTTTTAAATGTCAAGGGATGCCAATCTGCCGGCAACTGATCACCGGGCTCTGACGACGAAAATCTACCGGCATGAAAAATGGTTTGGGCATGTATTGACAATGGGGGAACAATGAAGAATACAGTGATAAGACATATGATGATTCGCATAACGGATTCATCCTAGACAAATCAGACAATCCCTATAGATGGAAAAACCATTAACGGGATGATTCCCCGAACCAGGGATTCATCCCGATATTCGGGTTTTAAAAAAAGTGTAAGAGCTTAGCCTTTTGAAATTGAATTGCTCCAGGTTTGCTTAAATTTTTTCTGAAAGAACTCGTAGATAACGGCTCGTAATGAAAAAACCGGTTTTAGCTTTTGAGAATGGTTTTGAGTTTAAGGCCATATGATCGAATTCAAGCTAATCCGGAATAGTTTTTCATAACGAGCCGTAATCCACTCAAACAGCTTCCAGTAAAAATTTAAGCAAACCTGGAGCTTCCTATAAGAGATTTGTTTCAAAGATCTAAACAGTTACAAAAAAGTCTATTTCCAGCAGGGATGTCCGGATGAAGAACCGTATCCCATGGGGCCGCTTCCTCCATATCCTCCGCCGTATCCATGGCCCATCATGCCGGATCCCATCAATCCCGGGCCCAAGTTGGGATTGATTTTTCTCATTTCAATCATGTGCTCAATTCTTTTTTGATCGATCTGAGCCTTAAAATCGGATATCTCTTTCTGGAGATTTGCGGCCTTTTTAGGGTCGGGATTCTCTTTAGCAAATTCACTTTCAAGGGCAAGTTTTTTTTGATAAATTTTGCGCCTCAGATCTCCGGTGGATTTGAAAAACGCTTCTCGCTGCGCATCCATTTTTTGGATGTCTTCATCACTTAAATCACCCGTCATGTATCCATAACCAGGGCATCCGTAACCGCCATGATGCCATCCGGATTCAGGTTGACCCCCACTGCGGTGATGCCGTCCGTAACCCATTTCTTGTTCGGCATAGGTATATAGTCCGAATCCCATAACGGTGAATACAGTAAAAACCGCCAGTATTTTTGTTGCAGTACGTTTCATTTTTTTATACCTCCTCATATTGGTTTTTTAAGTTTGCATTGCTTTGATGTGTTAAAAAGCAAATCGTGTGCCACAATTACGATATAAGAAAAATTTTGAAAATAACATCTTAAAAATATTATAACAATCAACCAAATCTTTTCTTTGTGAAATTTTAAAAACCGCCCTTTTTCATCCAACAAAAATCAAATGTTGGATAATTACTATCCGGCTTGTCGGTGATATTGAATTCAACTGGATATTAAATACCCGCCTGTTCTATTAAAGGTCTCCGATAAAATTCCTGCTAGATTATTGCATTATATAGTGAGGATATTCATTTTTGGATTTAAGTCAACTCAACCCGGATCGAGCCAAGCCCCGATTTGGCAGGTTCCGATGCATGAAAAGGGGTTGTAAATAACGATAATCGGTTATTTATCTCATTGACACCAGATATCTAATTCTCTAAAATCAGCCTTCAGGATTACAAACTACCGGAACTTTCAACAGGACGCGATAGGAGAATTACAAGACATAGACCTTTATTGAAGTGTAATGCGGGAAAAATTGACAGCGGTCTTTATTATAAAGATGAAAAAAGGATGAACTTCATGAAAAAAGTTTATGTTGACGATACCAGGCATATAACGATTGTCTGCCCCAAATGCGGTTTTTCGACAAGAATAGACGTAACAAATCTAATGGATAAAAAAAAGATAAATGCCAAATGCAAATGCACCGAAATTTTTCAGTTCACCCTCGAATTTCGAAAGAATTACCGCAAAGATGTCAAGCTGCCCGGTGAATACGTTGTCCAAAAAAGCGGAGAAAGAGGGGAGATCGTTGTCGAAAATCTTTCACTGGGCGGCATTCAGTTTATCACGCTAAGGCAGCATAACATTTCAACAGGCGATGCGTTGGCATTGAAATTTAAGCTGGGCAACCCGGCAAGAACAGAAATCAGCAGATCCGCCCGGGTTGTATGGGTTGGGGACCGCAGCGTCGGCGTTCAGTATGTCGGACCGAAATTATTTGAAAAGGATCTGGGTTTTTACCTAAGATCATGATCAAACAGAAAGATGCTCCGTGACCATTTCGGGGCGTTTCCATCGGTGCGGCTAAATTTCAAACACGCTTATGCAAGGCAAATTCTTTGGAGACCGCGATTTGTGAAGCTGACTATTTACAACAAAATGATGCTTGGCTTCGGCGCCGTCATCATCATAATGATCATCTCCAGCACCTATATCCTGCTGGCGCTGAGTGGGGTCTCGAAATCGGCCGAAACTATTCTCACCGCAAATGTCCTGGCGGTAAACCTCGCCAAACAACTGCAAGACATTCTTCATGATGAAAACGGAGATGCCCAGAAGTATCTTATTTCCCGTGATGAGACTTATTTTTCTCTATTCGTTGCGAACAGCAAACGATTTGACCAACACTTAAATTTGTTGCTCCATGCGCAATCGGATGAGACTGGACGTACCCTTATCAGAAACATGCGTCGCACTCATCAGACGTTTGTCCAAGTCATACAAGACATTAAAAACACACAAAAACCTGATGATAGTCTGCCACCCGACAACCCGGAGTTGGACTATGTGAATACCTTAAACCGGTCACTTGATCATCTTATCACCATCAATCGCGGATCCATTGGGAATGCAATGTCCGGAATGAGAACAACGACAAGCCGGTCCGCTCATATAGCGCTGTTATTGATCATCGGGACCCTTCTGGCCGCTATATCGGCCGCTTTTATTATTACCCGCACCATCACCAGACCCATCGGTGAGTTGATACGGGGAACTCAGCAGATTGCGCGCGGTAAATTTGATCGGATCAACGTCTCTTCTAATGATGAAATTGCCTTACTCGTCGATGCAGTCAATGATATGGGCAATAAAATTAAGAACACGAACGAAATAAGAACGCATATGATGCAGCAGATCTCACACGAACTTCAAACACCCCTCCAGGTGATGCTTTCTGCACACGACATCTTGAAAAATCAATGTTCTGGAATTTTAAATGCTGAACAGATAAAGATGCTCGACTCTATTCATCAGGGAATCAATAAATTGGCGAGTTTCAGCAGACAATATCTTGCTCTTTCGAAAATTGACTCGGGAATGATGAAATATCATATGCAATGGACAGATCTCCTCCAGATTGTTGAGCCCCTTGTTGAGGATGCAAGACTGATTGCCGAACGTAAAAATATTACGGTTGAGCTGGTAACCCTTCCTGTTCCTAAGATTAGGGTGGATCCCAAAAAAATTTCTATCGTCGTCAGCAATCTGCTCAGCAACGCGATCAAATATACAAAAAACGATGGGAGCGTCAGCGTTAAAGTTGGACCCTGTACTTTTGGTGCACAGGTCGAGATCCAGGATTCGGGAATCGGTATTTCTCCCAAAGATCTCCCCAACATATTTACAAGGTTTTATCAAGCCGGCAATACGGGAAGACTAACGAGCGGTGGAACCGGAGTCGGTTTAGCCTTGGTCAAAGCCTTTACAGAAGGTCACGGCGGCAAGGTAAATGCCGAAAGCACCGTTGATCACGGCTCGACATTTACCATTGAACTGCCGGTCGAGCCCGAAGAATTTCAGGGCCCGGCAATAAATTTGCCCATCTTGTCCTAAGGACGTGCTTATGAAAATCCGAAATATACTCATTTTTATGTTGTGTCTTTTCATAACCGGTTGTTCGTCGAAATTTCACACCTCAAATTCTGAGTCGGAAGCCGGAAAACTTATGGATCACGCAGCTATGTTGGTTGATTCCTCAGCATATCACCAAGCTGCGCAGGAATATGCGTTGGTGGCCGAACGATACCCTTCCACAAGTTATCATAAACTTGCGGTTTGGAAGGCCGGAATGCTAAACATACACCCTGCCAATCCGGAAACCGATTATTCTGCAGCACTTTATTGGCTTCAAATTTATCTCGGATTACCGCTATCTCCAGATGAAAAAGAGGCTGCGACAGTGTATGTTTCAATGATAGAACAGATTGATACGGTGCAATCCGAACTGGAGATAGAAAAGGCCAAGCTTTTTGAAATTACACAGAAACAGTCCAGTGATAATGAAGCTGTTTCCCAACGGTTGAAAGAATTGGAAGCTGAATTATCAAAGGCCAAGGAATTGGAAGCTGAATTGCAAACCGCCAGGGATGAGCTTGAAAAAATGAAAGCTGTGGATGTGCGTATGCATCAGAGCAAGATCGGGCAAATCGACGACAAACCCGTCAAATCGATTCAAAAGGCCCCGAAGCTCAAAAATGAACAAAACGTAACAAAAGAGCCGGATCGGCAAAAGACCCCACAAAAACATCCAGACTTTTATCCATACATGATTCAAGTCGGTTCTTATCCGAATAAGGATGAATCTATGCGGGAAACAATGGTACTGAGGGATAAAGGGGATTCCGTGTGCATTTCCCATGTCCATATTTCCGGAAAAGGTGATTGGTATCGGGTCCTCGTCGGCTATTATCAGACTCCGGAGGAAGCACAACGGGCTGTTTTAGAATTGAAAAAACGAGAATACCTCAATGCCTTTGTGGTTAAGCGGCCATTTGCCATAGAGGTCGGAATTTTCTCCGATGATAAAAAGCTGAATGAAATGGCGGCCGATCTTATGGCGAAAGGATATAGTGCATATCGTGTCCCTGATGGTGTATACAAAAATAAAATCAGACTCCTGGTCGGTGCTTTTCGGGCCGAAGAAGAGGCCGAGACAATGACCAAAAGTTTACAAAAAGAAGGCTTCAATCCCAAAGTGGTCCGGCGTTAGGACACGGTTACCAGCAAAATTTTCCTATCCAAAACCTCGCAGCATCCAGCTGCCCGCCGCACTCCGATGAAGAATTAAAAAGAACTGGAAAATGGAAGAAACCGTGCAGCAACCGACAAAAAAAACATCGAAGGCGGTATTTAAGGCCATTGTATTCGCGCTCTTTATCGTCTGCGCCATTTTCTTCATCCGTTTCACACCGGTTAAAAATTATCTTACCGCCGAAGCGCTGGGCCGTTTTCTTGAAACTGCCGGTTTATGGGCACCTGTGGTGTATATGATAATCTATGCCGCGGGTGTTTGTCTTTTCTTGCCCGGCACCTTGCTGACGGGTTTGGGAGCCGCTATATTCGGGGCGTACTGGGGATTTTTATATGTATGGATTGGCGCCATGATGGGTGCCGCCGCCGCCTTTTTAATCGGGCGGACACTGGGAAGGGATTTTGCAGCATCACTGATCGGCAATAAGCTAAAAAAATATGACGATGCCATCGAACGTAACGGATTTGCCACGGTTCTGTATCTTCGGCTTGTTTATTTTCCATTTACCCCCATGAATTTTGGCATGGGGCTGACCAAGGTCCGGTTCTGGGACTATATTGCCGGAACCGGACTGGGCATCATTGTTGGGACATTCATATTCACCTTTTTCATTGGAACGCTAAAAGATGTATGGGTTTCGGGAAACTGGAGAGATCTGGTATCCTTTAAAGTATTTTTCTCCATAGGCCTCTTTATCTTTTCGTTTTTCATTCCCAAGATCATCAAAAAGATTAAAGGCGAAAACTAGACCTTGAGTTGTACGATGCTTTCTGAATACAGAAACCGGTTGATCATTTTCACCCGTTATCCTGAAACCGGAAAAACCAAGACCCGGCTGATTTCCCTACTCGGCGCGGAAGGCGCTGCAAATCTTCAACGCAAAATGACGGAGCACACCCTCAAGCAGATGAAGACGGTATCAGCCTCCGATGAAATTACCGTTGAAATCCGTTATGACGGCGGTAATGAAGAGATGATGAGGGGATGGCTTGGATCCGATTACGAATACAATTTTCAAGGAAGCGGCGATCTTGGGTATCGCATGCTGCGGGCCTTTGAAGATGCCTTTAAGACCGGTGCCGCAAATGCGGTCATTATCGGTACGGATATCCCGGATATAACCGGTGCAGACATTGAAAGGGCTTTTGCTGCGCTTCGACAAAATAATATGGTACTGGGTCCGGCCGAAGACGGCGGCTATTATTTGATCGGACTTCAAAAGGCATCACTATTAAGCGGCATCGAACGTATTTTCAGCGGAATGGCGTGGGGAAGACGGGACGTTTTTCACAAAACGTTAACCACAGCCAAAGAGATAGGGCTTGAAGTCTCCATACTTGATCAACGCAAAGATGTGGACCGCCCGGAAGATATCGCCGTCTGGGACCGCTCCCGGGTTTTAAGACGTTGTGATGTCCCTTCCGATCGGATTTCCGTAATCGTTCCCGCTTTAAACGAGGCTGATGACATTGCTGAAACCCTATCCAGTATCGGTTATGGAAATAACACTGAAGTGATTGTGGTCGATGGCGGGAGTCATGACGATACGGTGTCCATTGCAAAAACACGGGGTGCAAGGGTAATTAAAGGGTCACCCCCTCGTTCCCAGCAAATGAATCTGGGCGCTGATGCGGCGTCCGGAGACGTGCTCCTTTTTCTCCATGCGGATACACGGCTGCCGGAAAATTTTGACCGGCACATTCTTGGCGTGATAAAGCTGCCGGACGTCGTCGCCGGCGCGTTCTCGCTTCATATCGATTCCCCGGTCCCTGCGCTCAGGTTCATCGAGCGCATTGCAAACTGGCGATCCCGATGCTTGAAAACGCCATACGGCGACCAGGCAATTTTTGTGTTATCGAGCACTTTTCATGAATTGGGAGGATTTCCGGATATCCCAATTATGGAAGATTTCGAACTGATCCGGAAGTTGCGAAAAAAAGGTGATATCGTGACATTGCCCGAACCGGTTCAAACATCTGCGCGCCGATGGTTGAACTTCGGTATCCTGAAGACCACCCTCACAAATCAACTCATTATCGTATCGTATTTCATGGGCATATCACCGGTTGCCATTGCCCGGCTGTATTCCCGACGAAAGGGAATATCATAACCGGTAAAAGCCGCATCCATTGGAAACCCAAACATCCGGTCTCGGAAAATAAATACTGCATATTGTAGCACCCAATTATCGTCATACAAAATAAAGAATTTCCCCAATTCAAATGGTTATCAAGTTTGGGGTGTTCAAACCTGCCATGGGTAGCGATATTTGTTCCTCTTTTTTTTCGTATGTAATTTCAGGGCGTATCACCTCGATCCGATCAATAACGATGGTATTATTTGACAGGGACTTTTCATCAACATCCACAAGAACCGAGCCGACTTCCATGGCGCTCGGTGTTTTAAAGCCGGAGGGATTGCCGAGAAAAAAAATCTTGATCTTGGCTTCTGCTGAAAAAATAGAAACTCCCACATCGTCCACGTGCAATTCCGTTTTTGTTATTTTGGGGCCGTAAGAATTGACCGCTTTTTTAATGATGGGGCCAAGATTTGAAAGTCCGAAAATAATAATGGCAATAACAACAACGATTGCGCCGATTCCAACATAGGGCCATTTTTTCATGATATAACCTCCTTTATTGACACGTCATCAGCGTTCACTCATAATATGTCAACCAAAAGATACACTATCAGATAAAAGCAGGGAGCAAAATGACAACCCCTTTGAAAATCATCCTCACCAACAACCTGCGACTTTCCAACATCCCCAGGGAGATCCACCAGAAATTGATAAAGACCCTGACCTTTCCAAACCCCAAATGGATGGAAAATGAGCGCATGGGTCGCTGGAACCGGGGTACCCCTAAAATGCTCAAATTTTACGACAAATTCCGGGACGGCGGTCTGTGGATTCCCAGAGGATACATGCGACAATTGTTGCTGCTTTGCAGGCGGCAGGGCGTAACGTACGAAATCGATGATCATCGGCGATCCTTCACACCTGTGGATTTTCAATTTGACGGGAAGTTAAAACCGTTTCAGCAAAAAGCCGTCAACGCCATGATGTCACGGGATTTCGGAACCCTGAGCGCTCCCACCGGCAGCGGGAAAACCGTGATGGCGCTTTTTGTTATAGCCCGGAGAAAACAACCGACCCTGATCGTGGTGCACACCAAGGATCTCGCGTTTCAGTGGATGGAGCGCATCGAACAGTTTTTGGGGATTCCCGGAGACACGGTAGGGTTTATCGGCGGCGGAAAGGTCAATATGGGCGAAAACATGACCGTGGCCCTGGTTCAGACCCTGTATAAATGTGCAGAGAAGGTTTCAAAATGGATCGGATTTCTAGTGGTGGATGAATGCCATCGGTGCCCCAGCAGAACCTTTACCGAAGCGGTAACCGAATTTGATTCAAGGTATATGCTGGGACTTTCGGCAACGCCCTGGCGAAGGGACAACCTGTCAAAATTGATCTTCTGGCACCTTGGAGACGTGCACCATAAGATCGATCAAGGGGGCCTGGTCCAAAGCGGGGATGTGTTGGATGCCGAGGTCATTGTTCGGGAGACGGACTTTAAACCTTACTATGATCCGGTGAACGAATATTCTAAAATGATGTCCGAACTGACCCAGGACGATGAGCGAAACCGTTTGATCGCATCGGATATCGCTGCGGAGGTAACGCATAACCAGGGGGTCTGCCTGGTCCTTTCAGACCGGAAAAAGCATTGTGAAACCTTGCAGTCAATTTTGCGATTTAAGCATAATATCTCCGCCGGACTCTTGATCGGGGATATGAGCGCTGCCGAGCGTCGGGAAGTGCTGGATCGTTTGGATCTGGGAGAGATCAGGGTGTTGATCGCCACCGGACAACTGATCGGGGAGGGGTTTGACCGCAGCGATCTGTCGCCCCTGTTTCTGGTTACGCCCATCAAGTTCAGCGGCCGGGTATTGCAGTACCTGGGCCGGGTTTTGCGGCCCGCACCGGGCAAAAAGAAAGCCCGGGTCTATGATTACGTCGATGTTAAAGTGGATGTGCTCAAAGCCATGGCAAGGGCGAGGCAAAAAACATATTCTGAAAGAAGTGCCTAAGATACGTGTTCGGGCTTGAATGCCTTGGACAGTGATTTATCCATGACCGCCTCGTAGCCGGTCATCCGGGCCACGACGACGCTATCAGAGTCGAGAAATGTAAAGTCTCCTTTTATTTTGTGGTCCGTGGCGTCTTTGATTTCAAGGACCGCGGTCACGCCGTCTGATGGGAAGCTGTCGCGATACTGACGATAGCTTGCGCTGTAACTGGGCAAAGATACCATGCCCCGCTCTTCATGACACCACAGAATGGCCATCTGACATGCGGAATCAAGCACCAGGGGATCGGCAATCCATTGGCTTCTCAATGGATCTTTCATCCAGCTGGCAGGAGACGGAGCCGAAGTAATCCGTGCGGTGATGAATTGCGATGAATATCCGATAATCTCCTGGATACCTTGAAGTTCAACCCCGTGAAACAGGACATTTTCATATATTTCATCGATGGTTTTTGAATACCCGTTGGTGCCGATATATGCGGACAAATCGAAACCGGGCGGCGGATCGAGCCGGTCGGTTAAAATAGCCGTAGCCCCTGAATGGATCACTTCGATATTGTCTTTAAACCCGTCCCTGATTTCAACTTCCACCTCAAAGGCGGCCCCTTTTTTTCTTGCCTTGCCGGCCATGAGACGGATGTGTTTTGACGTTTCATCGAGCTTGATGCCGTGAAAAATACGCATGTCGTCCAGACCGTGCAGCAAGAGCCCGGGATTTTCGTGCAGCGCGCCGTGACCGAGCCATTCGGCGATAAGGGCAAAGGGCACCACTGGCTTTCCATCCAATATGTGAGCGCCAAGAATCGGGTATCGATCCACATCGATATCGCGCTGAACGGTCAAGGAAAGATTTTCCTTTATCTGATAGGAAGTGGGCGGTACATGGGCGGTTTCGACGGTTTCGCCATTTTCCTGGTGTTTTTGCGGGAGGATATTGGCACCGATGATCACTTCCACCGGCAAGCCGCCACATGCTTTCATCTCATGGATCATGCACATGGCACCCGCGTCCACAGGGATAAGGTCAACCCCGCTGGTTTTAAATTTTCGTTTGAGTGCCGAGCAGACCATCCCGCCGTCCCACGGGCCCCAGTTAATGGAGACCACGCGACAGGCCGGTCGATGAACGGATTCTTTTTGTGCTATTTTATTTAAAACTTCATTGGCCATGGCATAGTCCGCCTGACCGTTGTTTCCCATCCGGGCGGTGACCGATGAGAACAGCACGAGGTAGTCGAGGGGATCGGTTTTGGCAGCGTCAAGAAGAACGTTCAATCCCTTGACCTTGGTATTAAAAACCGTTTCAAACTGTTCGACAGATTTGTCCACAATCCGGCAATCCGCCAGCATTCCCGCACCGTGAACAATCCCTTTTAAGGGGCCTATGGCGTTTCGAACATCGTTTAAAATTGTGTTTACCGCGTCTCCATCCCGGACGTCCACCGAAAAATAGTGCACGTCGGCACCCAAGTTTTTAATGGTTTCGAGATTCCTTGCGATTTCTCGGTTGGCCATGTATTTTTTATAGATTTTTTCCAGCTGAACCGGTGTGACGGGATCGCTGATCAGTTCATTGTCAAGAATGGCCTTTTTAACCCCGGCCGGGTCCTCGATTCCCAAAAGCCATTCGGGTTCCGGGATCGGATGGGAGGAGCGACCCAAAAGCACCAGGGTCGGTTTTGCGTGTTTGGCAAGGGCGCAGGCCGCGGCAGCCGTGACCCCCCTGGCGCCGCCGGAGACCACCACCACATCTTTTGGGTTCAGGCGGATGTCCCCTTGGGGGTAGGGCCGGGATTCAAGCTGCAGTATCCATCTGGAATTTGAATCGAAGCCGACTTCAACCGGGCCCAGAGAATCGGAAAACAACAGTTCGGACACAACGGCTTCTGCGATGTCGGCATGGTCCTGCCAATCAGCGGCAATGTCAATGGCGCGGCAGCAAACTTTTTCCCATTCTATGGCTGCGGTTTTGATAAGACCGGCAAGGCCGCCCTGGATCGGATGGTCTATGCCAAGACCTTTAAAACCGAATGCGCCGTCAAGACGTGTGATGGCGGCAAACAGGGCACCCCCTTTTTCGGCGGAATCGAATAGGTGCGGGCCAAGGTGCTTTGCCAGAGAAAACGCATCTTTTAAAAAGCGGTGGTCTTTTGGCGCATGTTCGGCCACGATGATCAGACCGCCGATAGTGTTTGAGAAGGATTCAATGTCGGTTCCGTGGGGGAACATGTCTTCGGACAGGATTTCGGCAGGGATGTCCCGGGATTTGAATTGATCGACAATTGCCAAAGAAAGTCCGGTGTAATCGTTCGTGACGTATACGGTCCGTCCCTCCGGAAGAGACCGGCGATGGTTTTGTACAAGCGGTTTTTCAACAGCGGATACGATTTTTCGTCCGATGGTCGCTGCAAGGTATTCAGCGGAAAAATCAGAGGCTTCCTGCAATGATGGTTCCGTATGTTCTTTTGCCGGCTCTGGATGCGAAGCCGAGGACGGAGAAGATGTGTCGAAATCGGATATTTCGGTTTTTGGGGTTCCGGCAAGGTACTCGACGATTTGTCCCAGTGTTTTCAGGCTTCCCATGACCTCCGGGGAGACGGTGGGAAGTCCGGGCATTTTTTCTTCAAGCACCGAGAGGATCTCCACCCGCTTGATGGAATCAATGCCGAGATCTGCCTCGATATCCATGTCTAAAGCAAGCATTTCAACGGGATAACCGGTGAGCCGGCTGACGGTTTCCACCAGGCGGTGTTCGACGTCCTGATGCCGGGTCGTGGAGGGCTCGACATCTTTGGATTCGGAAGTTGAAGGTGCATCACCATCGGACGTGTCTGAAAGGTATTCGGCGATTTGTCCCAGCGTTTTCAGGCTTCCCATGACCTCCGGAGAGACGGTGGGGAGTCCGGGCATTTTTTCTTCGAGTACCGAGAGGATCTCCACCCGCTTGATGGAGTCAATGCCGAGATCTGCCTCGATGTCCATGTCTAAAGCAAGCATTTCAACAGGATAACCGGTGAGCCGGCTGACGGTGTTTAGCAGTTTGTTTTTGATGTGTTCTTGATCGTTTTTAGGTGGTGCCGGATCTTTGGCGGCAGGTTTGGCGTTTTCCCCTTTATTCACGGTTTCAAACGGACGTGAGCCAACGTCACCGGAATCCTTAAAATTGTCGGACAGGTTTTCGATATGGGTTTGGACATCGGAAATTTTGGGGTCGTCGGCCCTGTCAGGGACACCGGCCGAGATTTTCCGGGTGTCCAACACGGTTTCATTTGTGGGTTCAACGGGAATTCGGGATGTATTCGGGTCCGAATGGATCCCCAAAGCGCCTTCAACCAATCGCTGGGTGTTTTCCATCATGTTTTGAAGGGTTTTTGTCGCCTGGGTCTGGGTTTCTAAGAACTTTTGATGGGTTTCGGCGGTCTGCTTTTGGAGGGCCTGCATGGCTTTCAGGCCGTCTTGCAAAACATGGAGTGCATCCACCATAACATTGTTGTGGGATGATTTGGCTTTCATAGTGTTTGTATCGTTGTTTATGTTTTGGGAGCACACTCCCGGATTTTTCGGGCGGGATACCGGTAGCTCCAATGGTGTGTTCTGTTTCTTTTTTTCGGACGTTATAGCCGGACGTTTGTTCTCTAACTCATGTTTTCCGACTTCCGACTTCCGGTTTTCTATTTCTGTTTCCTGACCTCCGACTTCCGACCTCCGACCTCCGGCCTCTGACCCCTGATCCCTGGTCCCTGATCCCTTATTTCTATGGTTAACTCCGGAGAGCGGTACGCTCATCCGCTGTATTCTTGTCTCCCGTTCCGGTTCTTCCCACGCGTTCAGATCAACGGCATGGCCGAGTGATGCGAGAAAGGAGAGCGTTTTTGCAAGATCTGTGATTCCCGATCGCTTTCCCAAAGACCCGTCCAAGGAAACGGCGTTAAAATTTTGATCCTTGAGTATCGATTTTACGAGGCCGGTCAGAACCGATTTGGGTCCGACCTCGACAAAGGTTCTCACGCCCAAATTGAACAAGTTCTTGACTTCGCTAACAAAGTTTACAGGGGATAGCAGGTGTTCGGCCAGTAGTTTTTTGGCTTTTTCAGGATCAACCGGGTAGGGCTCGGCAGTGGTGTTGGAAAATACCGGAATATCCGAAGGCGAAATGTCAATGTTTTTCAACGCCCTGGCAAAGGGCTTTTGGGCGTTTTTGACCAGGTTGCTGTGAAACGCGGCGGAAACCGGGAGGCGTACGGTTTTGAACCCGTTTTCCATGCATCGTTTTTCAGCGAGGTTGATGGCCTCCTGGGACCCGGACAAAACACCCTGGTCCGGACTGTTTCGATTGGCCAGAATCACGCCCGGTTCCATGTCC
>Ga0210127_1000035_pt1 | contig 15346 bp, 13 predicted proteins | sample RushSE_CattailNL_FD_185566 | JGI IMG/M metagenome (GOLD analysis project Ga0210127, IMG submission 185566) | Wetland microbial communities from San Francisco Bay, California, USA, that impact long-term carbon sequestration - RushSE_CattailNLC_D2... | ecosystem: Environmental > Aquatic > Marine >...
CGAGCACTCCGTTTTCCCCCGGCCGCAGGCAGGGCGAGCCGCAACCGGCGTTGAAGCTTCCGCTTCTGGACAGGATGCCGGCCCGCAGGAGCTCGGCGACGGTGGTGATGACTCCCGAGCCGCAGATTCCAGCCGCCGGCCTGGGGCGGCCCGGGTCGCGTTGAATGACGGTGTAGTCGAGGCATCGCGTGTCGCGGTTGAAGCGAACGGAGTCCACCGCACCGGAGGTCGCCTGCATCCCGTGTCGGATGGCGGCACCCTCGAAGGCCGGGCCCGTGGCGCAGGAGGTTGCCGCCGGGCCTTTCCCCGATTGAAATATGATTTCGCCGTTCGTCCCCACGTCCACGAGCAGGGTCCCGGGCGGAGTTTCGATCAGGTTTGCGGCGATGGCCGCGCTGATGATGTCCGCCCCCAGGTACCCGCTGATCAGCGGCAGGGTGCGCAGCCGGGCGGAGGGGTTGAAGTGCAGGCCCACGCTACCGGCGGTGACGGTGCGGTCCCCGGAAAATTTGGGAGTGTAGGGAAAAACGCCGATGGACGAGGGGTCCTCGCCCAGCAGCAGATGGACCATGGTGCTGTTGCCGACTGCGACCATTTCACCCACTGCGGCCGGGTCGACGCCGGCGCGCCGACACAGGGCGGATGCCGCCCAGTCGATGGCGCTGACGGCCATGGTTTGCAGCCGGGGCAGGGTTTCAGGGTCGGTGCGCACGGCGCTGATCCGGCTGATGACGTCGTCCCCGAAGATGGCCTGCGGGTTGCGGGCGGAGGTGGACCCGATGATGGCCCGCGCGTGCAGATCGCACAAGTAAGCCGCAACCGTGGTGGTGCCCAGGTCGACGGCCAGCCCGCAGCAAGGCGATCCCTGAGGTGACGGTGCGGGCGGCAGGGTCTCCAGCTTCGACAGCAGCATGGGCAGCCCTTTTTGAACCACTTCCGGTGCGAGCAGGCTCTCCTCGGGTATTTCGACGGCGGCAGCTCCCATCACGCTGGTGCAGCAGGCGAGCCGGTAACCCTGCCCGGTTTGTTCCGCACCCAGGGTTTTGAGTTCGGCGTCCCCTGGCGTACTCAGGGCCTCCGGCGCAATGGCGGTGGCGCGGACCATGCACTTCCCGCAGCGCCCCCTGCCGCCGCAATCGGAACGCAGGAGAAAACCGGCCGCAACCAAGGCCTCCATCAGGCTGATTCCGTGCTTCACGCTGAGGACGCGGCCTTCGACGCGTATATTGATGTCAGGCTTGCTCATGATTTGCATAACGCTTTTTTCATATCTTATTTTCGCCAGGGGTACGAGACTTTTCCTTTTCGAACAACTGGGTGACGGGCAGGCTGCGCGACCGGACGAGGGCCTACGATCACACTTTCATCATTTGTGCCGCCATGGCCGGCGTCGCGGTGGTGCTGATGAGCTTGGTCAAGCCGATGCATCTTCCTCAATCTGAAATTGCATCCTTCTCGGATGTGCACTAAGATGGGCGCACTGCGAACATCCATGCCGGTGCATGGAGGACGCCGCCTGTCGATCCGATCAATCTATCCGCCCTGGAGGTTCAGAATGAGACGGTTGTTGCTGCTGTTGTCCCTGCTGGTGCTCATGCCCGCCGAGGTCTCGGCGCAGTCCGAGATGGTCACGGGGAAGGCGACTCCGCAGGAAGTCTGCCAAAAGGTGACTGAGGCCGCCCAGTTCCTGGCAAAATCCGGAGAAAAGGGTTTGAAGGAGTTTGAGAACCCGAGGGGTAGATTTGTCTGGAAGGACACCTACGTGTGGGTGACGGAGTGCGATAAAAACTACTGCCTGCCGACCCCCAAAAGCCAGGACCTGGGCCTGAACCTGGCGCAGATGAAATGCAGCAAGACCGGCAAGTTATACATCCTGGGCCTCTGCGACGATGTGACGGACCACCCGGAAGGTGCCTGGGTGGAACACTGGCAGCCGAAGCCCGGGTTCGACAAGCCCCAGAGAAAAGTCAGCTTCATGATGCAGGTGCCGAAATCGCCCTACCAGGTGGTCGCCGATATTTTCGACGATGCGACGACGCTGGAGGAGCTGAACAAAATTTCCAAAAAAAAATAATCCGACCATGAGCCGCTTTTTATGCGTGGACATCGGAGCGGGCACCATGGATGTGCTCTGGTTCGACACCCAGGCGGTGCACCACTACAAGTCGGTAGTCGTGTCGCCGGTGCGGACGATTGCCGAGCGAGCCGCACGCCTGCCGGGGGACCTCGTCGTCACCGGCTGTGAGATGGGCGGCGGGCCGGTGACGGACGTCTTGCGCCGGCGGGCCGAGACGAACGAGGTCATCGCATCGCTATCGGCCGCAGCCACCCTGCACCACGACCCGGAGAAGGTGCGCGCCTGGGGCGTCACGGTCGTCGACGATGCAGAAGCGGAGAAGCTGCGAAAAAGAAAGCGCTATGCGCACCTGGTGCTGCAGGACGTGGAGGCCGACCGGCTGCAGCAGATCGTCGGGGGGTTCGGCGTCCCCTTCGAGTTCGATGCCGTGGCGGTCTGCGTGCAGGACCACGGTGTCCCGCCGCCGGGGGTATCGCACCTGGATTTCCGGCATCGGGTTTACCGGGAGCGACTTGACGCCCGGCCGCAGCCGCACGTTCTGATGTTCAACGCAAGCGAGGTCCCGGCATTTTTGAACCGCCTGAGGTCGGTGGCCGCCGTTGCGTTGCAACTGCCGGCGCGGGAGGCCTTTGTCATGGACAGCGGCATGGCCGCCATCGTGGGCGCCGCCCTCGACCCGAACGCCCCGAAGGACCGCCCTTTCATGGTGCTGGACGTTGCGACTTCCCACACCGTCTGTGCCGCCCTTACGGGGAATGAGCTGGCCGGCGTGGTCGAGTATCACACGAAGGACATCACCCGGGAACGGCTTGAAGGGTTGCTCGAGGGCCTGGCGGCTGGCACGCTGGACCACCGCCGGGCTCTGGCAGAAGGCGGCCACGGCGCCTACATCCGCACGGCAGTCGGCCCGGAGGCGCTCAAAACTATCATCGCTACCGGCCCCAAGCGCCGCCTGGTGGACGGGTCGCGCCTGCCAATGATCTGGGGCGCCCCTCTGGGCGACAACATGATGACCGGCTGTGTGGGACTGCTGGAGGCGCTGAGGACCCGCAAAGGGCTTTCCCGGCAGACCTACCTGTAAGAGGCCCAAACCAAAGAGTGCTTGCTTTATCCCGGCGGATTAAATATTGACGACATCGTGGTGGTAGCATCCTTCCGTAACTGCTTAATCGAATGGCATGCATTATCAGCGGATAACCCGACAACTTCTCAGAAAAGGAGGAAACGAAATGAATTCGGGAAAATGTGTCCCACGAACGGCTGGAGTGATTCTGATCGCTTCTCTCGTCGCCGCCCTGCTGCTCGGCACCGGATCGGCCGCCCCGTTGCTCGCTCAAGCCCCGCTCAAGGTGGCCGCTGTTTTTGAAACCCCCATCGAAGAGCCCTGGGTGAACCAGATCCATGTCGCCCTGCTGCGGGCCAAGAAAGAAATGGGGATTCAATACGACTGGTCCGAGAGCGTCAAATCGGCTGATTTTGCCCGGGTCATGCGGGAATATGCGGAGAAGGGCTACCAGCTGATCACGGGCGATGCCTTCGGCGCCGAACGGATCGCGCGCCGGGTGGCTGCGGACTATCCCAAGATCGCGTTCGTTTTCGGCTCCGGCATCGGCCCGGCAGAGCCCAATTTCGGGGTTTTCGATAATTGGATCCACGAGCCGGCCTATCTTTCCGGCATGATCGCCGGCAAGATGACCAAGAGCAACACCATCGGCGTGGTGGCGGCGATGCCCATTCCGGAAGTCAACCGCCTGGCCAACGCTTTTTACGCCGGCGCGAAGGAAACCAACCCGAAGGTCAAGTGCAAGTTCTCCTTCATCGGATCCTTCTTCGACCCGCCCAAGGCCAAGGAAGCCGCCCTAGCACAGATCGAATCCGGCGTGGACGTGATCTACGCCGAACGGTTCGGCGTCATCGAGGCCGCCAAGGAAAAGAAGATCCTGGCGATTTCCAACATGTCCGATCAGTCCTCCCTCGGCCCGGACACCGTTATCACGGGGCCGGTGTGGGACATGTGGCCGACGGTCAAATACATGGTCAGCCTGGTGAAAGCCGGTGTGTTTACCGCCCAGGATTTCGGCGGTTTTTCCTTCATGTCCAAGGGCGGTTCCTACTTGGCTCCGTATCACAAGTTTGACACCAAGCTCCCCGCGGATGTCAAGGAACTGGTGGCCAAGCGCCAGCAGGAGATCCTGGCCGGGACCTTCCGTGTGGACATCGACGAATCGATTCCCAAATCCCAATGAGGAAACGGTTGAATCACTCTTAAGGAGTTGAGTTTCCGATGGAGTCGCTTGCAAATCCCCCTTCGCCCCCTTTGCCATGGGGGGTTGGGGGAGATTTCGTTTCGCTACGGGATGCCGCCGTGCGCCGTAACCTGCTTCTTGTGGAGTCATTTATTCTCTCTGTGGGAGCGGCGTTCCAGCCGCGATGAGCAGACTTCAGCAAAGCAGCCTTGGCTGTGACGGCTGAATCGAGACTGAAAGCCTCTCCCAATCCTTGCCTTCGCTGTTTGCAGGCCGGAAAGACCCGATATGGAAAGCCCACCACTGTTGGAGATGCGCGGCATCGCCAAACGCTTCGGCGACGTCCAAGCCAACGACGGTGTCGATTTGACCCTGAACGGTGGTGATATCCTGGGATTGCTCGGGGAAAACGGGGCCGGCAAAACCACCTTGATGAACATCCTGTTCGGGGTCTATGCCCCAGACAGGGGACGGATTGCCGTCGATGGCCGGACCGTGCGCATCCACAGCTCAGCGGATGCCCTGGCGCACGGGGTCGGGATGGTGCACCAGCACTTCCACCTGGTTCCCCGACACACGGTCATGGACAACCTGATGGTGGGCCAGTCCGGACGCGGGTTGCGCCTGGACCGCGGCTTCGCCCTTGAGCGCATGGGCGAGATCGAACGGAGTTTCGGTCTGCGCCTGCCCCCGGACGTCCGGGTCGGCGACCTGACGATCGGCGAGCAGCAGCGTCTGGAGATCATGAAAGCCTTGATCCGAGGCGCGCGCATCCTGGTCCTCGACGAGCCCACGGCCGCCTTGACCCCCCAGGAAGCGGACGGGCTTTTCACCGCCCTGCGGGCGATGGCCGGCCGGGGTATGGGGGTTGTTTTCATCAGCCATAAACTGCACGAAATCATTGCGGTTACCACTCGGGTCGTGATTATGCAGCATGGCCGTGTCGTCGCCGAAACGGCCAACGATGACACCGTCAGCAAAATGCGGCTGGCCGAATTGATGACCGGCCATGAAATCACACCGCCGTCCAAGGTGTCGACTACGCCCGGCGCGGTGAGGCTGCGCATTGATAACCTGCAGACCAGAGGCGGGGCGCGGCCCAGCTTGAAAGGCATTAGCTTGGAAGTTCGCGCGGGCGAAATCCTGGGTGTCGCCGGGGTCTCCGGCAACGGCCAGGCGGAGCTGGCCGATGTCATCGCCGGCGTGCTGCCCGTTTCGGGCGGCACCCTGGAGATCAACGGGAAGGTGGTTTCCCGGCTCACGCCGCGGGAGGTGCAGGCGTTGGGGGTGGGGCGAATCCCCGAGGACCGCATGGGAACCGGCCTGATCACTAGCCTGCCGTTGCGCAGCTGCATGGTGCTGCCGCGCATCCGGGAACGCCGGTTCAGCCGCTGCGGATTTCTGAAACACGGGGCGATCGGCCGCTTTGCCGACCAACAGATCCATAGTTTCGGGATCCAGTCCGCCGGCAACCGTGTGCGCACCGGCACCCTGTCCGGCGGGAATCTGCAGAAGGCGTTGCTGGCCCGCGAACTGGCCTGGGAGCCGACGCTGCTGCTGGCCGCCCAACCGACCCGCGGCCTGGATGTCGCCGCCGCCCGCTTCGTTCACCAGCGCTTTCTCGACCTGCGCGGCCGGGAAGGGGCAATGGTCCTGATCAGCGAGGACCTGGAAGAGATTTTTTCGTTGTCGGACCGCATCGCCGTCATGTTCGAGGGTCGCATCATGGATGTCCTGGACATCCATGATGCGACCGTGGCCAGGGTCGGCCTGCTGATGGCCGGGGTCCGGGAGGCGGCATGAACGGCTTCCGCCTCGAACCCCGGGCCCACAGCCCCTGGTGGCTGAATGTCCTCCTTCCGCTGGCGGCCGTCATAGCCACGCTGGTCCTGTGCAGCGGGCTCGTCGTACTGGCGGGGGCCAATGTTCTCACCGCCTACACGAAGCTTTTTCTGAGTTCCCTGAGCACCGCCTTCAGCCTGGTCGAAACCGTGGTCAAGGCCGCACCCCTCGTCTTTACAGGTCTGGCCGTGACCGTGGCCTTCCGTGCCAAGTTCTGGAACATCGGGGCGGAAGGCCAGCTCCTGGCGGGCGCCATGGCCGCAGCCTTCATCGGCGCCCGGGAGGGGCTGCCGGCCTGGAGCCTGGTCCCGCTGATGATCGCAGGCGGCGCTCTGGCCGGGTCGGTCTGGGCCCTGCTGCCGGCGATTCTGAAAACACGCTACAAGGTGGACGACGTCGTCACGACGCTGCTGCTGAACTTCGTCTTTTTTTACGGAATGATGGCCCTGCTGGACGGGCCCTGGAAGGACCCGTTGAGCGGGTACCCGGACTCGCCGGACATTCGCATGGAGGCGGAGTTCCCGATCCTGCTGCGGGCCACCCGCCTGCACCTGGGGGTGCTGCTGGCCGCGCTTGCGACCGCAGGGGTCTGGCTCATGCTGCGCCACACGACCCTGGGCTTTGAGATCGACGCCGTCGGCGAAAACCCGAACGCGGCCCGCTATGCCGGCATCAACATTGCGGCGGTGACCCTGCTTACCGCCGGCGTCTCCGGTGCGCTCGCGGGGCTTGCCGGCGTGGGGGAAGTGGCCGGCATTCATTTTCAGGTCATGGCCGGCCTGTCTCCGGGCTACGGTTACACCGGCATCGTCATCGCCATGCTCGCGCGCCTGAACCCCATCGGGGTGGTGCCGGCGGCGATATTTTTTGCGATCATCATCACCGGCGCCGAAGCCATGTCTCGGGCCACCGGCGTTCCGGTGTTCCTGGCCGACGTCATCCAGGGCATGTCCCTGATCACCATGCTGGCGGCCCTGATGCTGACCCAATACCGGATCCGCTGGAATCGACCCGAACATGAATGAAATCCTCGCACAGGTGTTTCAGGTGGGATTTTTCGCGGCAGTGATCCGCATTGCCACGCCCCTGGTTTTCGGTACCCTGGGGGAGCTGTTCGCCGAGCGCGCCGGCGTCTTGAACCTGGGCATCGAGGGCATCATGATGTTGGCGGCCATGGCCGGTTTTTCCACTGCCTTTTTCACGGGCAGTCTCTGGTTGGGAATACTGGCCGCAGTGTTGACCGGGGTGGTTGCCGGGGCGCTGATGGGCCTGCTGACGGTCAGCCTCGGGCTCAGCCAGCACGTTTCCGGCATCGGGCTGACCCTGCTCTGCTCGGGCCTGTCGTTTTTCTTCTACCGGCTGATTTTCGGCCAGCCGTCCTCCCTGCCGAAAATCAAGCCCTTTGAACCCCTTGCGCTGCCCTGGCTTGCGGACATTCCGGCCATCGGCCCGATCCTCTTCAACCAGTTCGCCTTGGTCTACCTGGCGATGGCGGTCGTGCCGGCGGCGGCCTTCGTGCTCTACCGGACCCCGTGGGGCCTGGACCTGCGGACCGTGGGGGAGAACCCGCACGCCGCCTACTCAGCCGGGGTGAGCGTGACCGGCATGCGCTACCAGGCGCTGCTGGTGTCGGGCGCCCTGATGGGCCTCGCGGGTGCTTTCCTGTGCATGGCCCAATACAATGCCTACACCTTCGGGGTGATCTCCGGCCGCGGCTGGGTCTGCATCGCGCTGATCGTCTTCGGCCAGTGGAGCCCCTGGAAAAGCGCCGCCGGGGCGATCCTGTTCGCCTGCATCGATGCCCTGCAGCTGCGCCTGCAGGCGAGCAGCGCGATCAACCTGCCCTACCAGGTGTTCCTGATGCTGCCGTTTGTGCTCACCATCGTGGGGATGGCCCTGGTGTCCCGCAATGCGCTGGCGCCGGCCGCCCTGCTCAGGCCCTTTCGCAAGGAGGCCCGTTGATGCTGGACCTCGTCCTTCGCAACGCCAACCTGCCGGATGGCCGGCGGGGATACGACATCGCAGTGCAAGACGGCCGCATAAAGGAGGTGGCGCAGGCGATCGGCGCCTCGCCCCGCAAGGAAATCGATGCCGGCGGGTGCCTGGTGACACCGCCATTTGTGGACAGCCATTTCCACATGGACTCCGCCTTGAGCTACGGCCGGCCGCGCGTGAACCGCAGCGGCACGCTGCTGGAAGGCATCCAGCTCTGGGGGGAGCTGAAACCGCAGCTGACCGTCGAATCCATCAAGACCCGCGCCCGCAAGCTTTGCCAATGGGCCATCGCCCGCGGCACGCTTGCCATCCGCAGCCACGTTGACGTGGGAGATCCGGAAATGCTGGCGGTCACCGCCCTGCTGGACATCCGCGAGGAGTTCAAGCCTTACCTCGACCTGCAGCTGGTGGCCTTTCCCCAGGACGGCTATTTCCGGCTGCCGGCCAATCGGGAGAACATGGTCCGGGCGCTGGATCTGGGTGTCGAGGTGGTGGGCGGCATCCCGCACTTCGAGCGCACCATGGCCGACGGTGCCGAGTCGGTGGCTGCCTTGTGCGAACTCGCCGCCCGGCGCGGCCTGATGGTCGACATGCACTGCGATGAAAGCGACGATCCGCTCTCGCGCCACATCGAAACCCTGGCCTGTCACACCCAGCGGCTGGGCCTGCAGGGCCGCGTGACCGGATCGCACCTGACCTCCATGCACTCTATGGACAACTACTACGTCAGCAAGCTCATCCCGCTGATGGCTGAAGCCGGGGTGCACGCCGTGGCCAACCCGCTGATCAACATCACCCTGCAGGGCCGCCACGACACCTACCCCAAGCGCCGCGGCATGACCCGTGTGAAAGAGCTGATGCAAGCCGGCGTCAACGTCGCCTTCGGCCACGACTGCGTCATGGACCCCTGGTACCCCCTGGGCTCCCACGACATGCTGGAAGTGGCGCACATGGGCCTGCACGTGGCCCAGATGACCGGCACGGAAGAGATGCGCCGCCTGTTCGAAGCCGTTACCTTCAACGGCTCCAAGGCCCTGAGGTTGGAGGGCTACGGGCTGGAGCCGGGCTGCTGCGCCGACCTGGTCGTCCTCCAGGCCGGCGACCCGGTGGAAGCGTTGCGCCTGAAGCCGGCCCGGCTGTTCGTCGTCCGCCGCGGGGAAGTCATTGCGGAAACCTCACCGGTGGAGAGCCGCTTGAATCTGGCAGGGCAGGCGTTGTCAATTGATTTCCGACAGGGTGCCGATTGAAGTCACCTGAAAAGCGAACATGGTCAGCCCCGGTCCGTGAAAGCCTCGATCATCATCAACCCGTTTGCAGGAAAGCGAAAACATGCCCTGCGGGTGCGCCGTCTGGCAGAGAGGATGGCCGCGGATCTGGGCGTGACGCTTTCTGCACAAATGATAAGGGGCCCGGGGCATGGGGTTGAACTGGCGCGGGCTGCGGTGGACGCAGGAGCCGAACGGGTCCTGTGCGCGGGCGGCGACGGCACTCTAAACGCGGTGGCGACCGGGGTGATCGGCACAGGGGTGCCGCTGGGGGTCGTTCCCATGGGATCGGGCAATGGGTATTCGCGCTCGCTGGGACTGCCGCGGGAAGCAGAGGACGCCCTGCGGGTGGCTCTTACAGGGGCATCCCGGTCAATGGATGTCGGCTACCTCAATGACCGGCTTTTTCTGGGCACGGCCGGCATCGGCTTCGACGCCCGCGTGGCGGACCGCTTCGACCGCTCCAGGCGTCGGGGCATGATCGGCTATCTGCGCATCATCCTGGAAGAAATCGCCGGCGCGAACACCACGCGCGTCCGGCTTACCATCAACGACCGGATCACCGAGGCGGACCTGCTGATGCTGGTGTTCTGCAACACCCGCGAGTTCGGCAACGGTGCGCGCATCTCCCCCGGTTCCCTTCCCGACGATGGCGTGGCGGAACTGAAGCTGGTGAGCAAGCCGCCATTGGGGTCGCTGCCGTCGGCGTTCATCGACCTTTACACCAACCGCGCCGATCGCCTGCGATACATCCGCAGCATCCCCGCCACCGAGGCTCAGGTATTTCAGGACGGCACCCTCGCCCACCTGGACGGCGAGCCGGTCGTGGTCGGGCACACCGTGCGCTTCCGCCTGGAGCCCCGACGACTCCCCGTCATCGCCCCCTGACCCGAACCGGCGTTTTTCTCGATCCGGGTGGTGTTAACCGTGTGCAAGACCGATTCGGTTACGTTTCTTCTATTCACCCTATGGTGTTGAAGCGGTCGATGAATGGGAGAAGCCTTGGTCGGTCGTTGTCGGCGTTAGCGCCACGAGTGGACGCCTCAGACGATCTTGGTGAATCGACCGATGACGTATCCGGCGGCAAGCCCGACCAGGAGGAAAGACATGTTCGATGGCCCGATCGTCCGACCCACGCCGAAAAAGTATCCGGCGGCAAGCCCTATCAGGAGCGAAATCCCTATCCACATTAACGGTGGGTGGCACTTCCTCCCCTCCTCGGGCGTCTTCGAAGGTTCAACGGGAAGATGCTGCGCAACAGGGCTTTCCTTGGGGGGCTCCGTTTGAGCGGCCTTCACCGCGCCGGGCCTCGCCGCCTTTTTTTTGGTCGGTGCAGGCGGAGTCTCCGGACCGCCCTTGGTTTTTTCGACAAGTTGGTCTGCTGCCGCATCCTTCAGGGATCGCTTCCGCGCCATAGTGTTATTCCTCCCGGCTATAGGATCTCATCACACAGGTCCCGGATTTCCCGAGCTGCAACGCTGTTCGGTGAGTATTTCAGAACTGAAACACCGGAAACGATAGCCTCGACGTATGCGATCCGCTGGGAAATTTCAGTTTTGAAGATGCCGAGCCCGTAGGAGTTGAGCGCATCGCGGGCCTCCGCCGCAAGGCGCGTGCCGGGAATCTTGCGATAAACGAGCAGCCTGGCAGCAAGCCCCTTGTGTTTGCGGCCGACATCCGTGACCAGTTGGATCGTTTCCCTGCTCGACCAGATGTCCAAAGAGCTGGGTGCAATGGGAATAATGGCGAGGTCCGAAGAAGATGCAATTTCCTGGCTGATGTGTGAAAGCGCAGGCGGTGAGTCGATGACGACATGATCAAAGGCCCGGCGGTGGTTTCCGATCTTGGTCCTCAGTTCCGGCATGGCCAACCGAACTACATCGAAGTCGCGGTTGGCCCCGGTTGCCTGCCATTGCAGCACGCTGCCCTGGGGGTCGGCATCGACCATCAGGACCTTGAGATTCTTCGAAGACAGAGCGCTGGCCAGGTTGATGGCGGTCGTGGTCTTGCCGACTCCGCCCTTCTGGTTGATCAAGCTGATGACCATGTTCATTGCCTCAAGCGTTTTGTCCCGTCATGCACAGGGCCAGAATCCTGTTTACGGCAATGCATCGGCGAATTCGCCAATGACAGACTCGGCTGCCTCGGCACGGTTTGCTGTTTTTATAAATATTCGGTTCCGATAAAGCAAACTTTTTTTAACCGACCAGTTTAAATAATGAAAACGGCAAATGCGGTTGCGGCGATCCAGGTGAAATTATCCGGTTCTGATTTTTTCACCTTCTGGGACCTGCCGGTAGACGACCGGTTCGGCGTGCCATCCGGCTGCGCGTCTTTTCCAATACTCGGTGTGCAGATGTGCCGTCTTCGGTCCTGGCGTGCCGTCTGCGATTTTGACATTATCGATCAAGGTGACCGGGATGACCCCTCCGGCGGTCGTCGTGAGAAAGGCTTCATTGGCCGAGCGCAGTTGTTCCGGCGCGAGTTTGCCTTCGACCACTTCAATGCCGAGATCCCGGCAAAGCTCGAGCGTGGTTCGCCGGGTCATTCCGTCCAGAACTCCGTGCCCCGGTGTAACGAGCCGTCCTTCAATATCGGCGAAAATATTGAAGCCGGGCCCTTCAGTCACGTGACCATCCAAGTCCCGTAATACCACTGTTTCCGCGCCGGCGTCATAAGCTTCAAACAGACCCATCTGGAAATCAAGCCAGTGGTAATGCTTTACCATCGGGTCAACTGACTGCGGCGGTACGCGCACCCGCGTGCTGATGTGCAGCGACATTCCGCGTGCCTGAACCTCGGGAGGCGCGACCCACATGTACGGCATAGAGAACGCTTGGAAGCGGTTTTTGCAAAGCCTAAGATCGCGGCTTCCGATCGGAGGGCGGCCACGTGTCATGATGATCTGTACATAGGCGTTTCGGAAACCCGGCAAAACGACGAGTTCGTGAACGATGCTGTGGATTCGGTCAAACGATTCGGGCGAGGTCATCCTGAGCCTGCCGATCGACCGCTGAAACCGTTCGAGGTGATCCTGCAGGCGGAAGAACGACCCATCCCAGGCCGATATGGTCTCTTGGCAAGCGTCGGAGCGAAGAAAACCCCAATCGAGAAGTGGAATTCGCGCCTCCTCGATGGGACAGAATTCACCATCGACATAAGCCGCACCGGCGGTGAAGCGCTGTTCGACCGGCTGCGGGGGAAATTTTGCATGGGTAGCAGGCCATACGAGAGTGCGAGGGGGCTGAGCGTCTTTAGTCATTTCGGTTCCTTTCAACTCGATGGGAGACTTCTTGCAAAAGGATTGTAAGATGAGCTGACGAAAGGTGCAATGGTTTTCGGGCGTTAACGTACACTGCGGGCTACGTATCCTGCCCCGGCAGACAGAGGCCCTGGAAAACCCGGCCTGCAACATTATCCGGGCCTCGTTCTCCCAGGAACGCCTGCGCTACGATGCCCCATCGGCCCCCGTGGTCCTTAGGGGCAAAGACGCAGCCCGCAAAAGACGTTTGAATGATTCTTCGACCCGATGGGTCGGGGCCTGCCTGAAAAAAGGGCAAAACGAGTCTGACTGGAAAGGTCTTCATTGTTGACAATGACTGAAGGTGATGTTACTGGCCAGATCGTATTTTGGGGGGGGCGAAGTGGCGTTCCCATATTTTGGGGCGGCCGGGTGGCCGAACCGCGAACATGCCCTCGGGCAACTGCCGCCCTCCCAAAGCGGATCCTTATCCCAAAAATATTATGGAGATCTATCCAATGCACAAATCATTCAAACCAATAGACAGAGTGTTGATGGGGCCCGGTCCCGCAAATGTCCATCCCAGAGTTTTAGATGCATTGTCGAAACCAGCACTGGGGCATCTCGATCCGCAGTTCATAGAATTGATGGACGAGATAAAAGTACTTCTCAAGTATACATTTAAAACAGAAAGTGAAAACACATTTGTCTTGTCCGGTCCGGGATCGTTGGGCATGGAAGCGTGCTTGGTTAATCTTGTAGAGCCGGGTTCAAAAGTTATTGTTTGCGTTGCCGGATATTTTGCTAACCGGATGACACAAATTGTTTCTAAATTTGGTGGACACGTCGTGGTCGTAAAAGATGATTGGGGAAGAGCGGTCGATCCTCAAAAGTTGGAGGGTGCTCTGAAAAATAATCCCGATACAAAAGTTGTTGCGTTCGTTCATGCTGAAACATCAACGGGCGCATTGTCAAATATAAAACTGCTTTCAGAAATCGCACATAAATCTGGTGCGCTAGTTATTGCAGATGTTGTTACATCTCTCGGCGCTGTAGATGTTTATGTTGATGACTGGCAGCTTGATGCGGTGTACTCATGTTCTCAAAAAGGATTGGCATGTGTAGCTGGAATGTCTCCAGTTAGTTTTAGCGAAAGAGCTGTTCACTTTATCAAAAATAGAAAGACGCAAATCCAAAGTTGGTTTAATGATCTAACTCTTCTTGGGAGTTATTGGAATGGTCCGGGCAAACGAGCATATCATCATACAGCACCAAGTAATCAATATTATGGATTGCATGAAGCGCTCATGATTTTAAAGGATGAGGGAATTGAAAACGCTTGGAGGCGTCACAGAGAAAACAGTGCGAGCCTAATCTCAAAATTAAAATCACAGTTGGGGCTCGAGCCGATTGTTCCTGACGGTGAAAGAATCCCGCATCTGCTGGCAATCAAAGTTCCGGAAGGTATTGATGAAGCGAAAGTGAGAAGCGAGTTGTTAACCAAACACAATTTGGAAATCGGTGCCGGTTTAGGAGAGCTTGCCGGGAAAGTTTGGCGAATTGGATTGATGGGTTACAACTCAAATGAAAAGTTGGTTGATTTTTGTGTGCATTCGCTGAAGGATGTATTAAAAAAATAATGAGAACGTCGGCTGAACGGCCAAATCGATGTTTTCATTTTTCAGCGGCCGAAATTTATTGTCATCGCAGCATCACCGCCGAAAAAAAACTTTTTGCCATTGCATCCTGAATATTCGACTTTGACCGCCAAGCTGTATATCTCCGTGAGTCTCTTCAAGTGCGATATGCTCTAAGAGAATCCAGGGGATTGGCACCTAATGGATCCAGTGGCAAGACAAGACTCAAGGTACGTATACGGCATTGAAGGTGAAATAATCCGGCTCTGAATTTTTTCCCCTTTCCTGACCATATCCATCAAAATCAAGGTAGCTGGGGCAGTGAATCAATTCATTGTCTCAGCTTTTTTTGTGACCGGAGAAATGACAGGGCCATCTGGAAACCGGCAGAAGGTGAGATTCCCTGACGGAAGGTGCAATAATTTTAGGCTGTCTGATAGGATTCGACCCAGGCACACAAAACCATCACTCCGAAAGCGGCATTTTTCAGCTCGATTGCGTTCTCAAGGAGGACAACCCTACCTCCAGGACCGTCATGCCGCGCTGTAAGAGATAGTCCGAAATCGCGAGCGACAACAACTGCCGGAAAATGCTGCCATATCGGCCGCAGGCCAGGGAAACGAATACTTTTTTAGAACAGAACCGTCTCAGTTGCTGACCGATATCGTTCGGTTATTCGATCCGACTGGAGGGAGGCCGGCTGAACGCCACCCTTCTTCAATGAAGGCGGCCGTTATGGGACGACATTTTACTTCAGGTGTTTCCTGCGATATGATTAAACCCTTTCCGATTGCCGCAGCACTCCGTGAAGTTCAGCAGTTGCCTTGAGGGACCATGTGGAGTGATGCCCTTTTTCTATTGCTGTCGATGGTCATGCTGACCGCCGGGGCGGAATCCCTGGTGATGGGCAGCAGCTCACTCGCACGGCGGATGGGCCTCACGCCTCTTGTCGCCGGACTCACGGTCGTGGCATTCGGCACCAGTTCCCCGGAGTTGGTGGTCAGCCTGGATGCGGCTGTGACCGGGCATGGGGACATGGCCCT
>Ga0210127_1000038_pt1 | contig 15224 bp, 12 predicted proteins | sample RushSE_CattailNL_FD_185566 | JGI IMG/M metagenome (GOLD analysis project Ga0210127, IMG submission 185566) | Wetland microbial communities from San Francisco Bay, California, USA, that impact long-term carbon sequestration - RushSE_CattailNLC_D2... | ecosystem: Environmental > Aquatic > Marine >...
CCCCCGCCACATCGCCGTGACCCAGTTCCAGGAAAGCGATGCCCGCCGCGCGTTCCCCTGCATGGATCACCCCGGCCGCAAGGCGACCTTCGACATCGAGATGGAGGTCGGCCGCGGCCTGGCTGCGGTCGCCAACACCGATATCAAAGCCCTGGAGATGCTCAAGGGAGGCAAGAAGCGGGTGATCTTCGAGACCACCCCGAAGATGTCCACCTACCTAGTCTTCTTCGGCGTGGGAGAGTTCGAAACCCTGCAGGACCCCGTCGACGGCCGTGTGCGCGTCCTCACCCTGCCGGGGTCCCAGCCCAACGCCGGCTTCGGGCTGGAGTTCGGCCGCAAGGCGCTGCAGTTCAGCGAGGCCTATTACGGCATCCCGTATCCCCTGTCCAAGATGGACTTGATCGCCGTGCCGGACTTCGCCTTCGGCGCCATGGAAAATTGGGGTGCCATCACCTTCCGGGAGAATCTGCTGCTGCATTACCCGGGGATCACGTCCAAGTCCGGGGAAGAGCGGATCTGCGAGGTCATCGCCCATGAAATCGCCCACCAGTGGTTCGGCAACCTGGTCACCCCGTCGGACTGGAAATACCTCTGGTTGAACGAAAGCTTCGCCACCTATTTCGGCTACGGCGTCGTCGCCCACTACTACCCCGACTGGGGCATCTGGCAGCAGTTTCTGCAAGGCACCACCGCCACGGCCATGAACCGGGACGCCTTGCTCGAAAACGTCGCGATCGAGATCCCCGGCGGCGAGCATCTGGTTATCAACACGAGCACCGCGCCGATTATCTACAACAAGGGCGGCAGCATTTTGAGACAGGTCGAAGGCTACATCGGCGCGGAAAATTTTCAGAAAGGCCTGCAGCACTATTTGCAGACCCACGCCTACCAGAGCGCCGAAAGCAGCCACCTCTGGGAGGCCTTCGAGGCCGTCTCCGACCGGCCGGTCACCACCATGGTCAAGAACTGGGTCGAGCAGCCCGGCTTCCCGGTGATATCCGCGGCCCGCGAGGGCGACACGCTGGTGTTGTCCCAGCGCCGGTTCACCTACCTTCCCAACGACTCCGGCCAGACATGGCTGATCCCCGTAAACCTGCGTGTCTTCACTTCCCGGGGCGAATCGCGCCGTACCACGGTGTTGATGGAAACCGATGAAACCCGGGTCGATCTCGGGCAGGACGCCGCAGCCTACAAGCTCAACGACGGTCAGACCGGCTACTACCGCGTGAAGTATTCGGACGCGGAGAACCTCCGGCGGCTCGGCGCCCTGGTGCGGCAGAAGGCCCTGCCGCCGGAGGACCGCTGGGGGGTTCAAAACGATTTCTACGCCCTGAGCGTGGCCGGGGATGAAGGCCTCGACGATTATCTTGCCTTCCTCGACCACTACCGGGAAGACGACGCCGACCTGCCGCTTTCCAGCATCGCCGCCAACCTGTCCCATGCCCATCAGGCGTCCGGCCCGAAGGCGGCCGCCCGGATCGAAGGCCTGGCCGGGTCCTGGTTCGGGGCGGTGCTCGACCGCATCGGCTATGATCCCCGGCCGGACGAGGGCCAGACCACGACCATCCTGCGCGACCAGATCCTTTTCGATGCGGTCCAATACGGCTGTCGGGAAGCCGAGGCCTTTGCACTGAAGCGGTTCGAAGCCCTCCGACAGGGAAAGCCGGTTCACCCGGACATCCTGCGCAGCGTCCTGCAGGCCGGCGCCTGGGAAGGCGACGGCCGTGCATTCGCCTGGTTTGACCGGCGGATTCAAACCTCCGAAAGCGAACACGAGCGGCTGACCCTCCTGGCTGCCTTGGGCTGCTTCCGGGGGCGCCGTGAAATCGAGAGGGTGCTGGACTACGTCCTCACCTCCGTGCCGGCCCGCAACACCTACATCCCGGTGGTGGCCCTGGCGGCCAACCGCCATGCGGCATCCATTCTGTGGGACTGGTACGTGAGTCGCCTTTCCCGGATCGAGCAGTTCCACCCCATGCTCTACGAGCGGGTGGTCGCGGCCGTCCTGCCGGCGGCGGGCCTCGAGCGACCCGACGAGGTGTTGAATTTTTTTGCCGACTATCAGCGCAAGACCGACAGGGCGCGGGACGTGATCCGGCTTTCCTTGGAGCGTCTGGAGATCAACCGCCGAATGCGGCGCAGCAACCCTTGACACCGTCCGAGGGTTTCCGATATAGAGCCACCATGTGGTGTTTCCATTCCCGTCTCGCGCGATGGCGCCTGGTGGAAGGTGCTTTTTCATTTCCATCAGGGAGCTGAAAAGCAAGCATCAGGCCGCCAGCCAAGGTGTGATGTGTTTTGGAACGCGCAGCCTATTTCAGCCGACAGGTGAGCATTTACAAAAGCCGCACAACGCCGGGTCACGGCCTTCGGCGCGGTTTTTCAGCACCCGGATAGTTTCGACCTCAGTGAACCGCGGTTGGAGTCGAGAGCGCCTATGAACCGACGCACCTTCCTCAAACTGGCCGGCCTCGGCAGCGTTTCCTTCGCCGCAGGCTGCAGCCCCGAGTCCCCCAAGTATCTCTACAGCCTGGTTCAGGCGCCGGAAGACATGGTGACCGGCAAGGCCACGTGGTACGCGTCCACCTGCCGGGAGTGCCCGGCCGGCTGCGGCATCATCGCCAAAAACCGCGAGGGGCGCGTGGTCAAGGTCGAGGGCAACCCTCTGCACCCGCTCAACCGCGGCAAGCTCTGCATGCGGGGTCAGGCCGCCCTGCAAGCCGTTTACAACCCGGACCGGCTGAAAACACCTCTGCTGAAGGAAAAGGACGGGTTTGTTCCCATCGGCTTCGACCGGGCGCAGGCCCTGCTCAAGACCAAGGTCTGGGAAGCGGCCCGCAGGGGCGCCGACCGAGTGCGGCTCATGACCGAAGTGGTCGGCGAAAGCCAGATGGAGATCTTCCGGGCCGCGCTCAAGAACTGGAACTCTTCGCCGCCCGTCGTTTTCGAGCCATTCGCCTACGAAGCGCTCAAGGTCGCCAACCGCGAGATTTTCGGCGTGGACGGCTTGGTGTCCTATCGCCTGGACCAGGCCGACATGCTGCTGGCCTTCGGCGCCGAATTTCTGGAGACCTGGCTCTCGCCGGTGGAGTACGCTTGGAAGTTCAAGGCCATGCACGCTGCCCGCGGCCCTGAAAAAGGGCTCTTTTTCCTGGTGAGCCCGTTCCAGACGCTCACCGGCGCCAACGCGGACCACTGGCTCGCCTGCGCCCCAGGCACAGAGGCAGTGGTCGCCCTGGGGCTGGTGCGCCAGCTGCTGGACATCCGGCGCGGGAAGCATCTGCCGCCGGACCTGCGCGAGGCGCTGGAAAAGGCGACCGAGCCCTATCAGCAGGAGGCGGTGCTCAAGCTCTCCGGCATCCCCCTTGCGCAGTACGAGCAGCTGGTGGTGCGCCTGACCGAAGCGCGCCGGCCCCTGGTGCTGGGTGCCGGGAGCGGGCAGTCGGATGCCAACGGTCTTGCCGCCAACATCGCCTCGAACCTGCTGAACCTTTTGCTCGACCCGGAGCTCAGCCTCATCGACGCGGCCAACCGCCATCGAGTGGAAACCGCCGCTCGGCGGGCCGAGGTGCTCGACCTGTTCAAGGCCCTTTTCTCCGGGCAGTCGGATGTTCTGATCTTGAACAACGTCAACCCTGTTTTCAACCTGCCGCCGGAAAACGGGGCCAAAGCCGCCTTGGAAGCCTCGAACCTGTTTGTCGTCAGCCTCAGCGATTTCATCGACGAAACCTCCCTGTTGGCCGACCTCATCCTGCCGGGGAGTCTGCCGCTGGAAACCTGGGATGATTACAGCGGCTGGTCCTCACTCGTCTCTACCCTCCAGCCGGCCATGGGTAAGATCACTGAGGCACCCCACATAGGGGATCTTTTCCTGGACGTCGGTTTTGAAACCCGGCCGGTGCCGGATTACAAGACCTACATCGCCGAGCGGCTTCGGAAGACAGGCCGCATCCGCAATGAGCTCGAGTGGATGCGAACATTGCAGCAGGGCGGCCTTTTCCCAGCGGCGGGGCAGGTGACCAGCGCCTCTCCGGCAACACGGCCGCAACGGCTCCCCCGAGAACTCGCGTCTCCTTATGAGTCCCCGCCGGCCGGGCTGGCCTTCGCGGTCGCTCCCTCCGTGCGCTTTTTCGACGGCCGCGGGGCGAACAAGCCCTGGCTGTGCGAAATCCCGGACCCGATCTCCCGGGTGGCCTGGCAGTCGCCGGTCATGATCCATCCGGCCACCGCCAAAAGCAAAGGCCTGCGAACGGCAGACGTCGTCAGGGTCACGTCGCGCTGGGGCAGCCTCGAGGCGCCGGTCTATGCCACCGAGGTGGTCCACCCCGGCCTGGTCCTCATGGCCGCGGGCCAGGGGCACACCGCCTATGGTCGCTACGCGAAGGACCACGGCGCCAACCCCCTCGGCCTTCTGCCCTCCGCTGTTGAACCGGCTTGCGGCGGCACGGGATGCGGTCTGCCCGACATCACGCTCGAAGCCACCGGTCGCAGCGTCGAGCTGGCTCACACCGACGGCAGTCGCATCCAGCACGGCCGTGCGTTCATATTGACGACCACGCTGGCCGACCTCCAGAAGGGCCCGCCACCGGCCAGGGCCGGCCTCACCATGGGCGATTTTCCGCTCACCCTGCCACTGCCGGAGGGCTACGATCCCAAGCGGGATTTCTACCCGCCCCACGACCACGACCACTACCGCTGGGCCATGGTGGTGGACCTCGATCGGTGCATCGGCTGCGGCGCTTGCGCGGCGGCCTGCTATGCCGAGAACAACCTGGGTATCGTCGGCGAGAAGCGCATCGTCCAGGGCCGGGAGATGGCGTGGCTGGAGATCGTGCGCTACCACGACGAACGCCGCATGGAGCGGGTGATGTTCCTGCCCATGCTCTGCCAGCACTGCGACAACGCCCCCTGCGAGTCGGTCTGCCCGGTGTACGCGCCCCACCACTCCTCTGAGGGGCTGAACAACCAGATCTACAACCGCTGCATCGGCACCCGCTTCTGCTCCCAGAACTGCCCTTACAAGGTGCGGCGCTTCAACTGGTTCGACTGGGAGTGGCCGGAGCCGATGAACCTGCAGCTGAACCCAGACGTCACCGTGCGCAGCAAGGGCGTCATGGAGAAATGCTCGTTCTGCATCCAGCGCATCAAGGAGGCCCGCACTTGGGCGAAAAACGAGAACCGGCCGATTCGCGAAGGCGAGGTGACTCCGGCCTGCGTCCAGACCTGCCCGACGGACGCGCTGGTCTTCGGGAACCTGATGGACAAGGACAGCCGCGTACGCCGGCTCTGCGACGACCCGCGGGCCTACCAGGCCATGGGGTATCTCAACACGAAACCGGCGGTGATATACCTGAAGAAGGTTTTGCACGAGGTATGATGGCATGACCGACCTCACCTACGCACAGATCGACGAGACCGTTCTGAACACCTTGGAGCGGCCCCGGCCGCGCTACTGGGTTTTTGTCGCGCTCATGTTATGCGGCGTCCTCCTGGGGGCCGGCGCCTGGGCCTACCAGATCTTCGTCGGCATCGGCGTCGGCGGCCAGGACATCCCGGTGGCCTGGGGCACCTACCTCATCAACTTCGTGTTCTGGGTCGGTATCGCCCACTCTGGGACGCTCATTTCGGCCATTCTGCACCTGTTCCGGGCGGGTTGGCGCAACCCGATTGCGCGCGCGGCCGAGACCATGACCGTCTTCGCGGTCTGCTGTGCCGGGCTCTTCCCCTTCATCCACCTGGGCCGGGCTTGGCAGGTGTACTTCATGCTCCCACTGCCCAACCAGCGGCTGCTGTGGCCCAATTTCCTGTCGCCGCTGATGTTCGACGTCGTCGCCATCAGCACTTATCTCACGGTGAGCTCGCTCTTCTGGTACACCGGCCTGGTGCCGGATCTGGCCGTCGTGCGCGACCGCTCCACCGGGCTGCGGCACAAGATCTTTCGGGTGCTCTCGCTGGGCTGGAGCGGGGCCCATCACCAGTGGCTGAACTACAGCCGCGGCTATCTTTTCTTCGCGGCCTTGGCGACACCGCTGGTGATTTCGGTGCACAGCGTCGTGTCCTGGGATTTCGCGCTCGGTGTCGTCCCGGGCTGGCATACCACGATTTTTGCGCCCTACTTCGTGGCCGGCGCCATTCACTCGGGGCTCGCCATGGTGCTCACCCTGATGATCCCCCTGCGCCGCATCTTCCGCTACGAAGCCATCATTACCCTGAACGTCCTGGAAAACGTGGCCAAGACCATGATCCTGACCGGGCTCATCGTCGGCCTGGCCTACGGCACTGAGTATTTCATCGCCTGGTACAGCCACAATGCGGTGGAATGGGAGTCCTTCCGCTGGCGCGCCATGGGCGAGTACGCCTACGGCCTGTACTTCATGATCTTGTGCAACGTCTTGATTCCATCACTTTTTCTGCTCAAGGCGGTGCGCCGCAGCGTCCCCTGGCTGTTCGCCATCTCGCTGGCGGTGAACTTCGGCATGTGGTGGGAACGTTTCGTTATCATCGTCGGCGGTGTCGCCCACGACTTTGCCCCCCACGCCTGGGGCCTCTATGCGCCCAGCCTGGTGGAGTACTGCATCATGGTCGGCAGCTTCAGCCTGTTCTTCTTCCTGTTCCTTCTCTTCTGCAAACACATGCCTTCCGTATCCATGACCGAGATGAAGGAGACCGCACACCATGCCGGCTGAAACCTGTATCATGGGCCTTTTCAAGGACGACGGCAAGGCCGCCAAGGTCATCCTGGACCTGCCCGCGGCGGGGTTTAGTTTCCGCCGCGCCCACAGCCCCATCCCCAGCCATCGGATCCTGGAGGCCTTGAAGCTGAGGAAGGGCCGCGTGGGATGGTTCACGCTGACAGGGGGCATCATCGGGTTTTTTGCCGGGTTCGCACTGGCCATCTTCACGTCGGTTCAATGGAACCTGATCGTCAGCGGCAAGCCGATCGTTTCGCTGATCCCCTTTTTCATCGTCGGCTTCGAGTTCACCATCCTGTTCTCCGTCTTCGGCAACGTGATCGGTCTGCTGGTCTGCTCGCGCCTTCCGGATTACGGAGGGCTCGAGAGCTACGATCCGCGCTGCTCGGGCGAGCACTTCGGGGTGCTGGCCGCCTGTGAGGCCGGCCGCGAGGGGGAGTTGATGGATTTCTTCCAGAAGAAAGGCGGGGAGGTCAAGGTATTCGCATGAACACGACCATGCCACCGGTTCAGCCCGGCCGCAACGCTGCGCCGCAGCGCTCCCTTTTTACGCTCGGGGCGGTATTGGCCGCGGCAGGCCTGGCAGCCTTCCTGGCCGGCCTCCTCGGCCCGCATCCGCAGAGAGCCTGGCAGGCCTTTCTCATCAATTTTCTTCTGTGGTCGGCCATGGCCCAGGGCGCGGTGCTTTTCTCGGCGGTCACCCACACGGTCAAGGCGCGTTGGACCGGTCCTCTCAGCGGACTTGCGGGGGCCTTCGCCGGCTTTTTCCCGGTGTCGCTTGCCTGCTTCCTGATCTTGCTGATCGGCAAAAACCACCTGTTCCCCTGGCTGCACGAAGACCTGCACGGCAAGGAGATCTGGCTGAACATTCCGTTCCTGTTCACCCGTGACGGGATCGGTTTTCTGATCCTCTACGGAACCGGGTGGGCCTACCTGTCTCAGGATCTCAAACTGAAGTTCGGCACGTCCGCTGCGGGGGGCGGCCTGCGCCGTATGCTCGCCGGCCGCATCCCTCAAAGCGACACCGATATCCAGCGCGTTCAGCGCCGCAAGAATCTGTGGGGCGGCCTCTACTGTTTTGCGTTTGCCCTGGTGCTCAGCCTGATCGGCTTTGACCTCGTCATGAGCATGGACCCGCACTGGGTTTCGACGCTTTTCGGCGCCTACCATTTCGTCAAGGCTTTCTACGTGGGGCTGGGCGCGCTGATCATCCTTGCGGCGATCGTCCATCTGCGCCGGGGCCGCAGCGCAGGAATCGCCGCCGCCCATTTCCATGATGTCGGCAAATTATTCTTCGCCTTCTGCCTGCTGTGGGCGGATTTTTTCTATGTCCAGCTGACGGTCATCTGGTACGGAAACATCCCCGAGGAGACCAGCTACGTGATTCTGCGAACGGTGACTCCGCCCTGGGATGCGCTGGCCTGGGTGGTCTTCATCGTCTGCTTCATCATCCCGTTCGTCGTGCTCATCAACCGGAGAATCAAGACCATGCCCGGTGCCATGATTGCACTGTGCAGCATAGTGATTCTGGGGATCTGGCTCGAGCATCTCCTGTTGCTCGGCCCGGCCCTCAACCATGCTGCGGCGGAGCTGCCGCTGGGGGTCACCGACGGGCTGGTGTTTGTCGGTTTTCTGGGCCTGATGGTTCTGGCCCTGGCCTACACTCTGAAAACCTTCCCGGAGTTTCTGCCCCCGGGAGGCGAGGCACCGCGCTGAACCGTGCATTTCGGGAAAGGTTGACATGTCGAGAGGAAACCGCGCCGCGATACTGATCACGCTGGGCAGCATCCTGTTCACCGCCGCGTTTCTTTACTTTTTCTATGCCTGGCCCGAAAGGATCGGGCCGGAGCAGCCGATCCCTTTCAGCCACAACGTGCACAGCGGCATCAAGGAGATCCAATGCCAGTTCTGCCACCCCTACGTGGCCTACTCGAATTTCCCCGGGATCCCGCCGGTGGAGAAATGCCTTTATTGCCACAATTACATTATCGTGAAATTCCCCTGGATCCAGAAGGAGCATGATTATTTCAACACTCGAACTTCAACTCCATGGGTCAAGGTGAATTACGTCCCCGAACACGTATTTTTCAACCACCAGCGGCACATCAACAGCAAGATTGCCTGCGAGGAATGTCACGGAGAAGTAAAAAACCTTCAGCGGCTGCCGGAGAAAATCTGGCGCATGGGCCAGTGCCTGGAGTGCCACCACAAGAAGAAGGCGAGTGTGGATTGCTGGCTGACTTGCCACAACTGAGGCTTGCTTCATAACAAGACCAACCGCTGCGTCGCGCTGCATTTCGCATTTGCTGCGGCGTACGGGAGTACGCCTCGCAAAGCGAAATTTGCGCGCCTCGATCTTGGTCTCGTTACGAAGCGAGCCACGAGAGCAACCCTATTAAAAATGATCGACAACAGGAGTGCGACTTGAGCACAGCTGAAGAAAGCATCCCTCACGGCAACCAGACGGCCAAGGCGTTCACGCTGACCTCGGCCCTGTGGTTCGCCTTTGCCACCACCTTCGGCATGATCGCCGCAGGCTACCTGGTCGCGCCCGACTTCATGGCCAACATCGAGTACATTCAGTTCGGGCGGGTGCGGCCGATGCATGTCAACGCCGTGCTCTTCGGGTTCGTGACCCCGGGGCTGATTGCCGTGGCCTTTTACTACCTGCCGCGGCTGATGAAAACCCGGCTCTACAGCGAGAAGCTCGGGGTGTTTTCGGCCGTGTTCTGGAACCTCACGGTCGCCGCCGGCATGGTGGGTGTTTCTCTGGGCTACAGCCAGGGGCGCGAATACGCGGAGCTTCCCTGGGTCGTGGACATCATGGTGGTGATCAGCTTCAGCCTCGTGTTCGTCAACTTTTTGATGACCATCCGCAGCCGCACCGAGCCGATCTTGTACGTGTCCATCTGGTATTCGGCGGCCGCGGTCGTGCTCACCGCCTGCACCTACTGCCTCGGCAACGTGATCTGGAAGCCGGACACGGGCGCGCTGACGGGCATTCCGGATGCTATCCTGCTGTGGTTCTACGGACACAACGTCTTCGGGCTGCTGCTTTCTCCCATGGCGCTGGGGGTGGCCTACTATGTGCTGCCCATCGCCACCCGCAGCCCGCTCTACAGCCACACCCTGTCCTTGCTCGGCTTTTGGTCGCTCATCATCGTCTACACCCACATCGGGACCCACCACCTGCTGCAGGTGCCGGTTCCCACCTGGCTGAAGACCATCTCCATCGTCGACAGTGTCGCCATGGTGATCCCGGTCATGGTCTTCCTGATCAACATCTGGTACACGGTCAAGGGCAAGCTCGGCGACGTGCATGCCGACATCGGCGCCAAGTTCGTCTTCACCGGGACCATTTACTACTTCTTCGTCAACATCCAGGGCTCGATGATGGCCCTGCCGGATGTGCAGCGCATCACGCACTTCAACAACTGGGTCGTGGCCCACGCCCACATCGGCGTCCTGGGGTTCGCGGGGGTGACGGCACTGGGGGGCCTGTATTTCATCCTACCGCGCATCACCGGCAAGCCACTGCACAGCCGGTTTCTGGCCGACCTGCAGTACTGGCTGGTCCTGATCGGAATCACCGGGTTCGGCATCGTGCTGACCATCGTGGGATTGATTCAGGGGCAGGCCTGGTATAACGGGGAGACCCTCTACCGCACCTTGCCGGAGATCCAGCCTTACTATGTCACGCGTCTGTCGCTCGGCGCCCTGATCATGGCGGGCGCCTACCTCGGGCTTTACAACGTTATCCGATCGCTTTATTTCAACCGCGGAGTGGCTTCATGAGAATGACTCCTGCCGTCATCCTTGGCGGCGTTTTGGCGCTGCTGGCGTCCATTGCGCTGATTATGGTCTACTGGCCCTATGCCAGCCAGGACACAACGCCTTCGGAGATCTTCCGCGTCCGTAAGGCGGTGGAGGATGCCGGGCGCAAGATCTACATCCAGAACGGCTGTGTCTACTGCCATACCCAGTCGGTCCGAGCCTTCGACTGGGATATCGGCTCCGAGCGCATTGCCCAGGCCGGGGACTACGTGGCCGACCAGCCCATTCAACTGGGCTCACAGCGCACGGGCGTGGACCTGTCCCAGGAGGGCGGCGAGCACCCGGATGACTGGCACCATGCGCACTTCACCAACCCGCGCTACACGCGACCCAGTTCCATCATGCCGCCTTTCCAGTGGCTGGGAATGGAGCGCATCAACACATTGACGCAATACGTGCAGAGCCTGGGGCTGAATATGGCCGACACCCGCATGCAGCGCCAGAAATACTGGAAAGCGGAGTCCATCAAGGCCTACGAGGCAGGCCCTGAGGTCAACGCCCGCTGGCTGGCCGAACAGATCCCGGCGGGGTGGCACAAGGTGCCCAATCCCTACCCGACCTCAAAGGCGAGCCTGCAGCGCGGGCATCGGATCTACCAGTATTTCTGCATCGGCTGCCACGGCCCGATCGGCGACGGCATGGGACCGGCACAGCCCTGGATCTACCCGCCGCCGCTCAATTTCACCATCCTGAAGGGGCGGGAGATCTCCGGCGGCATTCTGTACTACCAGATCATGAACGGCATCACCGGCACGGCCATGCCCTATTTCAAGCGCGATCTCGAGTCCCAGAAAATATGGGAGGTGGGGGACTACGTCGCCTATTATTTCATCAACCAGAGCGACGCCAACCATGAACCAAAAGGCATCGATGCGGCGTGGGAACCTTAAAAACGAGTGATGAGCAACGAGTGATGTGTGAAGGATGGGAATCGTAGTTAAACATAAGGAGGGCGGCTCGGGTGCATGGCCCGCCGCCCCGGCAGAGCTACCTCGGAAGGCTTCGTGGCTGCTGGGGGTTTGCCTGCTGGCGGCCCTGCAGACGACGGGGTGCGCATCTCAGCCGCCGGTGAGCGATGCGGCGCGGCGGCCGCTCAGGGTCATCACGGATTTCCGGACCATCGAGACGCCCGAGGCGGTTGCGGTCATAGTGAAAAGCGATCAGCCGCTGACCTACACGGCGATCCTGCAGGAAGATCCCCGGGGCGTCTTATTTCAGTTTCCGGAAACCGCCCTGGAGGGGCTCGATGCGGTTTATTTCCCGCCCCCGAATTCCGTGATCCGCTCGATCCGGACGGTGGAAGCTGCGGGCGGCAGCGAGGCGCACGTTTTTCTGGAACTGGCGCAGGAGACTTTCTACGAGGTTTTACCGGACAAGGAAGGTCTTAAAATCGTTTTCCGGAAAGCGTCCGCCGAGACGGCCTTCGGCGGGATGCCTGCCATTTCAGGAACCGTAGCGTCGCCGCCCAAGCTGCCGGCGGCAGCTTTGAAGAGTGAACCGCCGCCAGCCAAAATGGCTGCGGCAACCCCTGCGCCGGTTGCCTCCGTTCTGAGGGAGGTGCGCACGGAAGTCCGCGCTGACTCGGTCCTTATCCGGCTGACGGCCGATGGGACGCTGAAAACGGCAAACGTGTTCACTCTGGAAAACCCGGCCCGCATCGTGTTCGATTTCATGGGGCTGCAAAGCACGTTCAAAGGCGAACAGAGGATACCGGTCCGGAGCGAATTGGTGAGCCAAGTCCGGCATCTCGGTTACCCGGACAAGGTCCGCCTGGTGGTGGACACCGAGGCGCGTCATTTAAAATCGTATGCCATGGAGCCAGCGGCCGACGGCCTTGTGATCACGGTCGGGGCTAAGAAGCAATAACCTGAACTGAGCGACGCGTGAAATGTACTTCCCTTACTTTGTCGCCTACATGACGATCGGTTTTGGAGTCAGCCTGGCCGTCTTTTTCTGGGCGCTGAACCGCGGGCAGTTTCGTGACCAGCGGCGGGCGCGGTTTCTGCCGCTGGAGGGGGCTCCGGCGGCGGTCCCGGCCAAACTGAGCCGCAAGGGCCTCATCGAAACCTGGGGTTTGTTCGCGCTGGCCTGCTGCGGCTTGGCCGGCAGTGTGGCTGTGATTATATTTGCCTTGACCCACGCCCGATAACAGGGCGTAAAAAAGGTGCCTCAGGCCGTGATCAGGCATTACGCGCCTTTTGTAAATGCTCACATCTCGATGAATATGCTGCGTTTTCCAAAAAGCCGCGCGTCTTGGCCGGCGGCCCGATGCTTGTTTTTCAACACCCTGAGAGGTGACACATGCGCATATTCGAGGTCCTGAACATCCAGCACTTGGTGATGTACCTCTTCCCGACCCTGGCGTTCATCCTGATCTTTGGGGCCGGCCTGGGCTACGTGTATGTGCGCCGCAGGGAATCCGAAGAGCGCTTGACACGCATCATTGAAAAATACCCCGGCGGCATCGAAGGCCGGAACGCTCCGTTTCCACTCATGCTGACCTTGACCATCGCGGGCACGGTAGTGTGGTGTCTGCTCTATATTCTGATGACCGGACTACTGAAGGTGAAAATATGACCCTGCATTCGGAGCATTCCACCTCGCGGGCCAGGACGTGGCTGCTGGTGGCAGCCATGCTGGGCATCGTTTTCTTCCAGGGCTGGCTGGCTCACACGGTGATCGGCGACCTCGGCCAGCCGGACTGGGACTACCGGCCGATTCCGGACGTCTACGGTGAATCACCCTATGCCATGTACCCGCCCGTCCCGTATCCGCAGCACGTGCGCGCGCTTCAGGGGCAGGAGTCCTACCCGCAGAAGGTGCTGACCATCCAGGGGGTCAAATGAAGAAACTGCTTGCGTTGGCCGTGGTACTTGTCGGGGCCCTGGGTGCGTATCACGCGCTGATGTTCTACGACAACAACTTCCGCTATGGCCGCATGCGCGAAACGCCGGCCGTGAAACCCCACGAGGAGCCGCTGATCCGCGTGGCCGCCGGTATCGTGCCCGTCGCCGGCGGGGACGCGGTGCTGCGCGCCACCCCCGGGCCGGCGCTCAAGCCCCCCCTCGCGATGGAAGATGCAAACGTCGTTGCCCGGGGCAAGGCCGTGTACTTCACCTTCTGCGCGCAGTGCCACGGCCCGAACTACGACGGCAACGGCACCGTGGGGCAGAGCTTCATGCCGCTTCCAACCGGCTTTCGCACTGCTGCCGTCCAGTCCAAGCCCGCCGGGGAGCTTTTCAAAAGCGTCAGCTACGGCATCCCCGGCGGGCGCCAGCCGCCGCTGGAGACCACCATCACGATCGACGACCGTTGGAGTGTTGTCGCCTTCGTCAAATCGCTGGGGCTGCGCCAGTGATTTGACCCGTCCGTCATGCCGAAACCAAGGGCATCCGCCGACATCACTGCCAAAACCAGCCGGGTGTGCGACCTCTGCGGGCTGGCCCTGCGCGGCGAGCGGATTGAAGCCGCATTTGCAGGCCAAACCTATCACTTCTGCTGCACGGGCTGCCGCCAGGTCTTCAGCATTCTGCTGCAGGCCGCCGGAACGGCCGACCCTGCCGCCTTCCGCAAGAGTGATCTTTTCCAGAAATGCCAGGAGAGCGGCATCATTCCCCGATCCGCCGACGACTTGCCTCTACCGGGACCTTCCCCTGAAACCGCCTCCGCGGCGATATCCCCTCTCCCGGCCGAGGTCCTCACCCTGGTGCTGAAAATAGAAAACATGTGGTGCCCGGCCTGCGCCTGGCTGATCGAAACGGCCCTTTCCAAGGCACCGGGGGTCTTATCGGCCGCCTGCAGCTTCGTCACCGACCAGCTGCGCGTGCGGTACGACCCGGTCGCCACCGATCCCAATCGGATCATGGCTGTCGTCCAACGGTTCGGCTACTCGGTGACCCTGCCGGGTGAAATCCGCGATCAGGGACTGAGAAGGAGGGAGTGGACCCGCTTCGGGATTGCGGCGTTTCTGACCATGAACGTCATGATGCTTTCCTTTGCGCTTTACTTCGGGTTTTTCACCGATTTAACCGCCGAAGCCGTGGCAAGCCTCTCCTGGCCCATGGCCGTCATGTCCGCCGCGGTGATGGGATACGGCGGGATGCCCTTTTTCCGCCGGGCGTGGCAGGGCCTCAGCCAGGCGGCCTTCAGCATGGACTCTCTGATCACGGTCGGCGCCTTGAGCGCTTTCGGCTTCAGCACCTTTAACCTGTTCTCCGGCAGCATCCATCTCTTCTATGACACCGCCTGCATGCTGATCACCCTGGTATTGCTGGGGAAAATACTCGAACGGCGCGCCAAGGACCAGGTGCTGGAAGGGCTGGAGGGCCTGCTCACGCTGATGCCGTCCAAGGTCCGCCTTGTCGTTGAGGCGTTTCCGGAGGGTCGTTTTGTCGCGGCGGGACAACTGGCTGCCGGCGACCTTTTCCGAGTGACGGAAAACGAGATCGTCGCCGCCGACGGCGTCGTCGTCTCCGGCACCGGGGCGAGCGACGAGTCTTCCCTAACCGGCGAGCCGCGGGCGGTGATGAAAAAGCCCGGCGACTTCATCCGCAGCGGCAGCCGCATTCACCATGGCAGCCTCACGGTCTGCGCCGACAGGGTCGGGGTCGAATCGACCCTGGGGCAGATGATTGCCGTCGTGCAAAACACCCTGGCTCTGAAAACTCCCGGCGAGGGCCGGACTGAAAAAATTTTGCA
>Ga0210127_1000040_pt1 | contig 14990 bp, 12 predicted proteins | sample RushSE_CattailNL_FD_185566 | JGI IMG/M metagenome (GOLD analysis project Ga0210127, IMG submission 185566) | Wetland microbial communities from San Francisco Bay, California, USA, that impact long-term carbon sequestration - RushSE_CattailNLC_D2... | ecosystem: Environmental > Aquatic > Marine >...
GGCGTTTTTAAAACAGCTTCTACTGTTCCTCAGTTATGCAACCCTCGTGGTCCTTGCCGCACTTGCTACAATTAACGGTCACTTTATCATTGATGTCGCCATATTTTTCCCGGAATTCATCAGGAGTCATATTGCATATCAAGCCACATCCACAATCAGGGCATTCCGATTTGATCTGGTACCTTTTCTTTGCCATGTTTTACCTCCCTCGCGTTGTTTTTTTATTGTTTAAGTCACTGGGTCAATTCTTCCAGGATACCCCCTTTTTGATTGTTCATCCCAAACGCATCCTGCCCTATCGTAATGTTATTACTTAGCTTACTGGTAATAGCAGCATTAGCTATTTGTGAAGGTTAAGAACTTTTGTCGAGATTTTTTTCAGGAATCAATCCTATTAAACTACTCGAACTTCTAAAAACCATTAAGGCACTTCTAAAATATTCCTATTTAATGCTGCTTTTTCAGTTCATCTAATGTTTCAAAGTCACATACATCAAAACTTTGTCCGCACCCACCACAAACCATTTCGCATTTATCTGGTGTACGAGTTCTTCGTTGTTTTAACTTTGCACGACATTCCGGACATCTTAGGTTAATCGCATTATTTTTATTATCTATATTGGTTTTCATGAGATTTTACTAATGTGCAATTTCCTGTGATTATTCTATTATAGTTGGTTTTTTTATTTGATATGGAATGATGCTTTAAAAGCATCATCCACATTGAAAATATCAGTATCGTTTTAATCCAATGCTTCCATGAGTTTTCCACAACAAGGCGGAATTCTATCACCTTGTTTCAACATTACATATTTATTGCATGTATAACAAATGCACTGGCAATCCTCATCAACATAGACCTCAGGATATTCATCATCCCCAGTACCCTTTTCACCTTCGATTACAAATCTAGCAAATTCACTTTGCTGTGGGATATACTCTCCAATAGGAACCAGCTTTCTATTGAATCTGGCACAATCAACCATCATCCTCCATAAAGATTGAAGTTTTATTGTCTCATCAGAATTTTCAGGTGTAAATTCAACAAGGTTTTTTTCTATGTTGATTTTCATATGTTTGCCTCCTCTTTTAGTTTTGTAGCGTTATTAATGTGTAACGCAAATTTTCTCTTGTTTCACAAACAATTGTTAATACATAACAGCAACAATTATGCCAATGTATTATCATCGTATAAGTAGTTGTTATCTAAAATAAATGTCTTCGAGCCCAACAAATAAATGTATCACAACAAATGATTATAACGAGACGCCCATGTATCATGAGACAGCAGATATGAATATTTTAAGCAAAAAAGCATTATCAGTCATTTCTTGAAAAACTATTCGGAAATAGAAGAAGTTTTATACTACACGATGTGATATCGTATTATGGTATCACGAAAATTTCAGATGCTTGATATTGGGACAAAAGTGCAGGTATCTGTAATCGAACATTCGTTTAAATTGAAGCATCCTTCGGCAGTAATTTTGCCTTTAACCAAAAGCATCTTTGAAGACCATGTGCCTAAAGATTTGCTCCAAGACTTCGGTATGAATGTCAGGGGGAATGGAAATCGTACCGTTTTCATGGAAACAGGCGTGTGAAATGAGAATATACATTTGGGGATTAAACCCTAAGAAATCACCGAAGTTCTGAATGGCAATAGCAACTGCGGGAAAAGCTTTCTTCCCCTTAACAGCCTATTTGAAATAAAGCTTTAATGCCTCCCAACCGTAACGATTTAAGTCAGAAAGAAGCTTTCTATGATAAAGGAGATAAGACATTAAAATCTTGGGAATGCTTAAAACCGAATGCCAATGGGGATTAAGTTTGGTATTGAGCAGATTGACATAGATAATTTGCCAGACACTGAAGATTTTTAGGTACATAAAGTATGTTATGGAAATAAATGGTAGGATAATTTATCACGCTGTACAAGAAACTGTCGCGGCCCGCTAAAGCGTTTTAGCGATAAAATCATTAGCCAATATGAATTTGATGAAACATATATATATGAAGCCTTTTATTAATTTGATTGCAGAAAAGAGTCTAAGGCCATTTTGGCTATTCGCTTGCGATGTATACGCGGAGGGTAGACTTTACATACCGTTTGGGCTTTATCATCGTAACATTGAATATAAAGTCTTCTCAGAGGGGTACCATAAACACAGATCATAATGATTGTTTTGGATGTGGGATTACCGGTTTGATGGATGCCGTCATTGAGTGGCAAAGTAATCTCTACTTCGCCAGGGTTCAAAATCTTTCTTTTTGCTATGATTAATTTTGCTTGGCTTTCTTTTTCCCCATTATCTAATCGATCATATTCGATTACTTCCAACGACCCAAAGGGAATTCCGATAACACCCCATGAATTGTGATCATGGATCCATGTATATTCGGATGGGTTATAGATGTACATCCGAATGGAAAAACGACGGCTTTTATCCAGGTATAACATCAATTCATTATCAAAGACCCCTGCATAGCGAATATCCGGATATGGATCACCATTACATAGTTTTTCAAGGATTTCATAAAATATCGATTTTTTTTCGAGGAGTCCGGGTAGCTCCTGCTTAATATAGTGCATACGCGAATTGCGGTCATTGATCTGCTGCAAGTGTTTTGCCCAACGGTTGCATATCGACCGAAATGGTTCGGGAATTAAATCGTATCTAACCATTTTCTACTCTCACATATTGTTGATAATAAGGGGCACAGCTGCCAATATCTGTTATGTCGGATTGGATGAGTTGGTTGGCGCCACCGCCCAGTTTTGTCCAATCACCTCGACGATACAAGACCATCTCCGGGTGCAAATGGGATGATGTATGCAGATTAACTTTTAGTCTGCCGAGTGGAGAGACGAGATATACATTTTTTTCTTTATTGATTCTTTTAAGGTATGGGCTTTTTTCTGCCATCCATATTGTCGGTGGCATTATCTGCCATTTTTCCAGCATTTGAGAATGGATAGCATCTCTCCGTATCAGGGTTAACAGTCGAAGTGGATAATCCTCTGGAGGATCCGGCTCATCATGGAGTTGAATCGGGAATCTGGCCTTGCCGTCAGGATGCTTAAATCGCATCTTCTCATAGCTAATTTTTGGATGGTTTGCCCTAATAAATCCTTTTTCGATTAATTCTTCAAGGCTTGTGGAGAGATATTCTGAATCCAGTGACTTTTTAAAACACGTTTCCGGATTGGGGAGACTTATCGCAGGATCGAGTCTTTTGCCCAATTCTGTTAAAATCCAATAATCTGATTTGGCTTCCCCTGGAGGTTCGACTATCTTTGCAATATAGTGAATATAATCATGTCCAAAAGAGCCAATAACATCTTCCTGTTCCAGCATAAGTGCCGGTGGTAAGATCAAATCTGCTTGTTCAGCCGTGTCTGTCATAAATGCATCCACCACGACCTTAAAGTCAACCGAGTGAAACGCCCGAATGATCTCCGTGGTGTTGGGTCCCTGATTGACGATATTGCATCCATTTACCCAAAGCATTTTGATTGGCGGGGCTTTAGCCTCGATAATTTCTCTTCCAATTAAGGGTTTACGAAACAATCGACGGGGTGTGGATTCAGTATCATCAACCCATTGCAAATTAAAGTTTCGCATTGAATGAAGGTGATAGTAACATCCGCCTCCAGCTCTACCGATTTGATCGGATATCAGGGCCAATGCATTGATAAATCTTACATTTTCCCCTCCATATCGGTAACGCTGTAAACCTGTTGCGACTATTGTTGCACACGGTGAGTTTTTGCAATACGCTTCATAAAGTATGTCCACAGACTGCTTACTAACCATGCATTGCTCAATAAGCGATTTTTCATCATAAAGAGATATCAGCGACTTGAATGTGCCCCAGTGCTTTGTCCGATCAAGAATCCTTTTCGAAATATTGTTTTTACGGATAAATCGGAGAATCACTGCTGCTGCCAGAAAACGATCAGTGCCGGGTCGGATTTGAATATGTTGATCTGAAAACGCATCGGCTTTATCATTCCCGGGGGAGATCAAGATCACTTTCGTACCATTTTTCTCTGCTTTCCGAACAGCAGCTGCTAGGTGAATCGAACTTCTTGAAAGGTCTTTTCCCCAATTCACAATGGTTTTTGCATTTAACAGATCATTGATATCATGGTTTTCCCGGGAGCCGAAATCATGTATAAACGCCATGAAACCTGCGGCATCACAAAGTGATCCCCTGGTTCGACTCGCGCCCAGTTGCATAAAAAAAAGCTTATTGGCGTATTTCAATACTCCTCTGGCACCATCTCCCTGAATGTGTAAAATCGAGGTGGGCTCTTGTCGGAATCTTTGAATATTGGTTGCACATAACTCTAGTGCATCCTTCCAAGTAATTGTCTCCCAATGCTTATTATTTCGCCATAACGGTGTGAGAATTCTCTCCGGGCTTTGAAGGCGTTCACCGTGTCTTCGTATTTTTTTACACGTGAATCCAGAAGTAAAGGGATGCTTCGGATTACCCTTGATTTTAATGGATCCTTCGGGACTTTTAGAAACGATCAAAGAACAGGCGTCCGAGCAGTCCATTGTACATGCAGTTATGATATCCAATTTTCTCTCCTTAACAGGAATCAGTCTTTGATAACTTTTTTAAACTGCTGGCATAGAAATATCAAATACAAAGAAAAAATAAAATGTTCAAATGAAACTATTTGCAGCTTAAAATGAGTCGAGCCTTTACTGATGATGTCATTGGATCGAGATTTGAAGGGTATGGAATTAAACCCACTGACTTATGGGAATTTGGAATCTGTATCGGGCTGAGCAAATTTGTTGTTATTTGTGCATTATAATTTGTCGACCCGTCCTTTTTTCCGATCAAGATGTTTTTGGCATTTGCCAAAGGTCGCAAATCTATTGGACCCCAAAGTTTATTGCGCTTGTCAGGCCTTTGAATACACTTAAGATTATGGATTGAATGATGAATAATCCGTATACCCTTCAGGACCCGGAGTATACCACAAAGACATATCTTCCGTCGGATTGAGAGGCCAGCCATTTTTGAGACGTTCTGGTAAATCGGGGTTGGTGATATAAGGCCGCCCAAAGGCTATCATGTCCGCGTTACCATCTGCAATTCTCTCTTCCGCAGCTTCTTTCGTATAACCGCAATTGCCAATGATGGTTCCTTTGAAAACCGGTCTGAATTCCGCGAGGGTCATGGGTGCACCTTTTTCGTGAAAGCCGAAGGCCAGTCCGTCCATGATATGCAGATAACCAAGATTGAATTTGTTGATCTCTGCAGCTACATAAAGGAAAAGTTCTCTGAAATCATCGCAGCCCATATCATTAAACACTCCGTTTGGCGAGATACGTGCTCCGACCCTTTCTGGTAACCAGACCTCAAGCACGGCCTCCAGTACCTCTTTGAAAAATCGGAACCTGTTTTCGAGACTGCCGCCATATTGATCGTTTCGCAGATTTGTTGTCGAATCAAGAAACTGATTGATTAGGTAGCCGTTTGCACCATGTACTTCAATTCCGGAGAACCCAGCGGCCTTAGCGTTTTCTGCCGCCTTTCGGTAGTCATTAACGGCGGCATTGATTTCCTTAACCGACAACGCCCGAGGAGTTTCATATGGCTTAGTCCCAACAGGAGTGAGAATGTGATCACCGTTCAGCTTCACTTCTGAAGCCGAGACCGGAAGCTCACCATTTTGGAAATCACTGTGTGAAGCCCTGCCGCAATGCCACAACTGGAGGAATATGGGCGTACCAGTTGGTTTGAGTTTATTGGTGACCTTCCTCCAGCCTTCGATCATCTCCTCCGTATAGATTCCAGGGGAATCAATCCAGCCGTTACCTTGTTTTGAAATCACTGTTGCCTCTGTGATCAACAACCCAGCAGAGGATCGTTGGTAATAATATTCGGCCATCAATTCATTCGGCACCCGGTCAGTGCCGGCACGTCCTCTTGTCATAGGAGCCATGGCAATACGGTTTTTTAATCGAAAATTTCCCAGGGTGATTGGTTCAAAAAGGTATTCTTTTTTCATATTCATTCCTCCGGAATGTAAAACTATCCGCTGTTTAAATAACCTTGAAATAAAGCCGAAAGTCCATTTGCTAATTTAATATACTCCTATATCTACAACTGCCTTAGATTCAAATTTTATCAGGTTACGCCAGCACATGAATAACCCTTAATGCCTGAACCAATAATTGCAATTCGCATCGATTTTATCCCCCTTTAATGTGATCCAAGGCTTTTCGTCGCGGCCAGACACCGGTTTAGAACCATCGGTGACGTTAAATCCAAAGGGATTTATTTAGTCTTAAATTTTTCAAGAAGGTTCGAAAGCTGAGCGACATGTCTGCGCTCTTCCCTGATGATCTCATCGATTCGATCCTTTCCGGACCGAGAAGTTATCAAATCTTTAATCCCTAAATAAAAGAGAATCGCGTCCTTCTCAAGTCCCACGGCTATTTGGAGTATTTCCTCAAGAGTTTCATCTCCGGTAAGGGAATCAGCAACAGAAGGACTCCCTTCTCCCCCCATGGTGTCCGCCATTGCGGCAAGATACTGAGACACCTCGTCATTGGGATCGAACACCTTAGGAATTTTGTCCTTTTCGGTAAGGGTCGTTCGCATTTCGGTGAATATCCTCTGGTGCTGATCTTCCATGTTGGCAAGGCTTTTCAGAAAGTTTTGGTTTTTGGTATTGGATTGCAAACTCGCGGCCTTACGGTAAAAAGCGGCACCATTGTTTTCAATGCGAATTGCCATTTCAAAAATTTCATCTGCGTTAAACACGGCGGCCATTTTGTTTCCTCCTTTTTCATATTTCGCTTCGATTAATACAAAAATCAAAAAAAAATCGGTGTTTTTAACGATTAAAGATCATTTAAAATTTTTTTATATGTTTTGGCCTGTTTTAAAATCTTTTCCTTTTCACCATCATCTTTGCGGTCCCAGGTGCGATACATCATGGCGACACGTGGATTTTTCTCTAATTTTTGGCGATGACGGGCCAAAAAATCCCAGTAAAAACTGTTGAAAGGGCACGCCCTTTGACCGTATCTTGCCCGGTAATCATAATGACAATCTTGACAATAATCGCTCATGGAATTGATGTAATTGGCTGAAGACACATATGGTTTGGTGGCGATAATACCACCGTTAGCATACTGACTCATACCACGTGTGTTTGTGATCTCCACCCATTGAATGGCGTCGATGTAAATGCCCAGGTACCAGGCATCCACTTCATCGGGTTGAACACCGGCCAACAGTGCAAAGTTGCCGGTGATCATCAAACGCTGGATGTGATGAGCGTATGCATACTTAAGGGATTGCCCGATGACTGTTTCCATGCAGGTCATTTTTGTTCGGCCATCCCAGTAATAACGGGGTAAGGGTTCGGTGTGATTAAAAAAGTTCATGTCTGCAAATTCGGGCATTAACGCCCAGTACATCCCCCGCATATATTCACGCCACCCTAAAATCTGGCGAATGAAACCCTCTATTTGTTGAATGCTAATGACTTCTCTGTTTTCATCCCAGCTGTCGACGGCTGCCTGGATGACCTCCATGGGATGAAGTATTTTGGTATTGAGCACAAAGGACAATCGGGAGTGAAAGACGCTCCAGCTCTGGCGGGTCATGGCATCTTGGTAGGTGCCGAAGTGGGGCAGCCGACTAGTTAAAAAATCATTTAATGCAGCAATTGCCTGTGACCGTTTAACCGGCCAGATCAATTGTTTCGGCCTGATGTCCCCGAATGTTTTAACCTTTGCTTTATCGATCATTTTGATGATATCGGCAACGTTATTGCTAAATGTGATCGGTTTAGGTGTTGGTACGCTGGTGTCATAGCGGCGACGGTTGCTCTGATCAAAGTTCCATTTTCCGCCAACAGGTTTGTTACCATCCATAAGAACATTGTGCTTCTTACGCATGAACCGATAAAAAGATTCCATGAGATATTGTTTTTTATCTGTAAAAAATTCCTTGATGTCCTGTCGCCGGGTTAAAAAATGTTCGGTATCTTGGACCTGGTGAGGAATCCTCAATTTGCCAGTGATTGTATTTAATTCATCATCCAGGCGAACCTCATCCGGCAGCAAGTACTCAAAGTGGGTGTATTTTTCTTTGCGAATAAGCTGTTTCAAATTGTATTCAAAATTTTGAGCATTGGATGGATCATCCAAATAAATATAAATGACCCGGTGGCCCATTTCTATCAACCTTAGGTAAAACGCTCGCATTGCTGCAAAAAAAGATGCCACCTTTTGAACGTGGTGTTTGACGTAGTCGGTCTCCTGCCGAATTTCCATTAACACATAGGTGACGTTGTCATGCTTTTTTTGAAACCATGAATGACGTTCATTTAACTGATCACCCAAAATAAGTCGTAATATTTTTGGCTGGGTCATGCGATATTTCCTTATGGCAGACTATCTTCCCAATTGCAATTTTATGAACTTTAATATTATATTATTCATGAACATAGTGGCTGGGGTTTTATTAGCTTTCCAAAGGGAAAAAAGGATATTTTCTAATTGATTTCTATTTCAATCATAGAAGATTTATGAAAATGCATCTGAATCAACTATGATGTATAGGTAGACCCAAACATTTTTTCTTATTTTATTTACATAATTCATATATTTAATAATATTTATGATACGGAATAACTTTTTGCAATCCATTTTAATTTAAACACTAAAAGGGGGAAAAATGTCCGAAAAAGAAAAAAAAGACGTCTGGGTTCGGGTTAAGGATAATGCCGGAAATGAGTTTATCTGTCCTCTCAATGCTTTGAAAGAGCGTAAATCGGCAACGGACGAAGAGTTGGAAAATTGCGTGGATGATGCGGTCGTCGGACGCTACGCCGGAAATATAGACATAGATGAATAGCGGTCGGATTATTCCAGAAACGAATGAATTTAGATATGAGTCTCTACAGAATTTTACAGATTTTAAGTATTACTCTTTTTGAAAAAATGCCCATTCTACATACTCTCGAAGAAGCTGGCTACAAAAACAAAATTACTAATGGTCATATACAATTGAATTTATTCAAATCTTAACTCACGGTCTAAGCCACCGACAAGGTCGGTGGTGGGGTGTGGGGGCGTAGGCCCCACACCTTTAGTGAAGCAACATTGATGCTGAGCTTTATACTAAAAAGTTGTTTTCCTTATGCAAGCCACCGACAGGGTCGGTGGTTGTTGACCTTAATTCTACTGTTCAGCTGTATTTTTGTAATGCCTTTATAAATAAGATATAAATTTATATTAAGATCCTATTTTGTTTAACTATAAGGAAAGTCGATGAAACGTTTTGAGTAAAGCGAAATCCAGCTTAAAAAGCAGAGATCTTTATTGTTATTAAGGGCTTGTATAAGATAAATCTTTATCAAGGATAATCAGGTAGGCCATGGACGAAAAAATAAAACTTGGTGTTAGTGCTTGTTTAATGGGCGACCAGGTCCGCTGGAACGGCGGGCATTCAAGAGATCGGTATCTTACCGACGTATTAGGTCAATACGTGGAATATGTGCCAGTGTGTCCTGAAGTGGAATGCGGGATGGGCGTTCCCCGGGAGACCCTGCGCCTTGTGGGGGATCCGGATAACCCGAATTTGGTCACTTCTAAAACAAATGTTGACCATACTCAAAAAATGACCGAGTGGGCACTAAAAAGAGTAAAAGAGCTGGAAAAAGAAAACTTGTGCGGATTTGTTTTCAAGAAAAACTCTCCAAGTAGCGGCCTGTTTAGAGTCCCGGTTAGAACGTCCAAAGGAATGCCTCAGAAAAAAGGGAGGGGCATATTTGCCCGTGTGTTTACGGAGCACTTTCCTTTGGTTCCGGTGGAAGAAGAGGGCCGGCTGAATGATCCCAAACTTAGAGAGACTTTTATTGAGCAGATTTTTACCTTGAAGCGATGGCGGGAAACGCTGTCCAAAAAGAAAAGTATGAAGAACCTGATTGATTTTCATGCCAAGAACAAGCTTCTCATTATGTCACACAGTCCCAACCATTCGCGGATCATGGGTAAGCGGATTGCTCAGGGTGAAACCCTTCCCTTGAAAGATGTATTTACCCAATACGAGATCCTGTTGATTTGGGCATTGAGCCTGAAAACGACGCTAAAGAAGAATATCAATGTGCTGCAGCATATTATGGGATATTTTAAAAAGCAACTGTCCCCGGACGAGAAGCAGGAGCTGCTCGAAATCATCGAACAGTATAGACAGGAACATGTTCCGTTGATCGTACCGGTGACGTTGCTCAATCATTACGTTAGAAAATACCAACAACCGTATCTGGCACAGCAGGTTTATTTAAATCCCCATCCTATTGCTTTGAAGCTACGCAATCATGTATAATCTGGCTTTTGAACGAGTTTGAGGCTTTCATATATTGCGTCATTTAGGGCTCGCAATAGCAGACTATGGTTTCGGCCTTAAATACCCCGTCAATGAAAGCTTCAAACTTGTTCAGAATTTAGGTGTTAAACGAGGTGATTCCAATGAAAGACAACAAACCGATTCTGGTTGCCGGAGCCACCGGCTATGTGGGCGGACGATTAATTCCGGCTCTACTGGATGAAGGTTGTAACGTCCGTGCCATGGGCAGATCTCTTGAGAAATTAGCCTGTCGTTTCTGGGGACATCATCCAAAAGTGGAACTTGTTAAAGGAGATGTTCTTGACAGAGAATCCCTGAAAACGGCCTTGTCAGGCTGTGGGGTAGCCTATTATCTGGTCCATTCAATGATCGCCCAGAAGCACAAATTCGTTGAAGCCGATCGCAGGGCCGCTCGAAACATGGTGTCGGCATCCGAATCCACTGGTATTGATCGGATCATCTATCTCGGAGGTCTTGCTGAGAAGAAGAACGGCGTTTTAAGCAAGCATCTTCTTTCTCGAATTGAAGTGGCGGACATCCTCCAATCCGGAAAAGTACCGGTGACCGATTTACGGGCGCCCATGATTTTAGGATCCGGCAGTGCTTCCTTTGAAATATTGAGATACCTAGTGGAGCGTCTGCCCTTGATGATAACACCGCGTTGGGTAAGATCCTTGAACCAGCCAATTGCCATCAGAAATGTGGTCAATTACCTGGTCGGTTGCCTCGAACATCATGAAACCATAGGCCAAACCTATGATATTGGAGGGCCGGATGTGCTGGCTTACCGGGATTTGCTGGATATTTATGCACAGGAAGCTAAGTTGCCAAAGCGATTGGTCATACCGGTTCCTGTACTCACACCTACCCTCAGTGCTTACTGGATACATCTCATCAGCCCCGTGCCCCATTCAATTGCGTTGCCGTTGACCGAAGGATTGAGCAGTAATGCCGTATGTTCAGACCAGCGTATTCAATCGATTATTCCTCAAAAACTGCTCAGTCCCCGTGAGGCGATTCGAACGGCACTGGATAAAATCATCCAGGAACAGGTGGACACTTGCTGGGCCGATGCCGGAGATATCGTAACACCAGAATGGGCTCATTGCGGGGATGCGGATTGGGCCGGCGGCACCATTATGCAATGTGGATATCGGGTTCGAATAAAAGCCCCATTGGATGATGTCTGGCTACCCATTAGCAAGATCGGGGGTTATGAAGGTTATTATTATGCCGACAGCTTGTGGTGGTTGCGCGGTCTGCTGGATCGATTATTCGGCGGTGTTGGATTGCGTCGAGGGCGGCGTCACCCAACCGAACTGCGGGTTGGAGACGCCCTGGATTTCTGGCGGGTACTGGATGTTGTGCCAAAGGAGCGACTGTTATTACTGGCTGAAATGAAGGTTCCCGGCGAAGCCTTGCTGGAATTTAAAATTTCTCCGGTTGGAAATCAATACACGGAACTGGAGATGCTGTCCCGTTTTTTGCCCAAGGGGCTCTGGGGGATGCTTTACTGGTACAGCCTCTATCCGTTTCATGAAAAGATTTTTTTTGGAATGCTTAAAGCAATTGCCAAGGTCATTGAAAAACCCATTGTATCTGGCCCTGAGCGTTTTACGCCAAGACTTCACGACTCCTGTGTATTGCCGTCAAAATCTTAATCGTAATTTCAAAACTTTCCATAGAATGATTTTCATAAGGTTCAAACCGACAAACCGAAAGTTTTGAAAACGCTTTTTGTTTTAAATATTTAGGAGAATAGTTAAAGGGGATTTACAGGCAAAAAACCAAGGAGACAACTATTCATGATTCAACATCCTCAACTGAATGTTCTTTGTGTCACCTCGGAATCCATATCTATTATTGGACCGCTTTTGGCGTACCTGAAAGAGATACCCCATGTTCAGCTAGTCTCATTGAAAAATCTTCCAAAGGATTTAAACCAATTTCATGTGGTGATTACGGAACCGGTAGCAAAATTTCATTCGGATTCTGAACAATTAGAGAAGTTTGTTAGATCAGGGGGGGGATGGCTGGGTGTAGTTAGCCTCATGGATCTTCCCATACCGGAACTATTCGGTGCATTGCCCGGTGATGTTGGCCCGGAATCGGAAATACGGATTCTGTTTCAAGACCAGGATCATCTTATGACCTCGAGGTTGCCCGATGCCGTTTATGTGAAAGGCCGATATCATTCCTTTTTATCTCATAGCCAAGATGTAACGACACTTTTATATGCCGACTGGCATCACCACCACCACCCGGTAGTGGTACATCGTCAGGTTGATGCTGGTCAGGTTGCATGTACCACTCTTCAAGATTTTGAAAATCCCGGTTTAAGGCAGATCATATACCGGTTGTTAAGGCAAATTTCAGGTCAAACAGAGACTTCGCAGAAGCTGAATGTCGGAATATTGGGGTATGCGCCTTCTGTGGGGGAACTTCATGGAAGAGGCGTTCTTTCAACAGGCGGTTTACATCTTCACGCCGTTTGTGATTTGAATCCCCAGCGTTTGAAGATAGCAGAGCAACAGTTCTTGGGCATAAAGACATATTCACATGCCTCAGAACTGGCGGATGACGAAGAGGTCGATCTGGTAATCGTTGCCACACCGCCAAATAGTCACGCAGAACTTTGTATTGAGATGATTGCACAAAATAAGCATGTGGTCTGTGAAAAACCCTTGGCTCTCAATCGAAGAGAAACAGACCGAATGCTTGAGATAGCTGAAAAATTGAAGGTTCATTTAAGTTGTCACCAGAACCGGCGATGGGATCCCGACTATTTGGCCATCAAGCGTGCGTTGCATGAGGGCCTCATTGGTGATCTTTTCTATATGGAAACGTTTGTCGGTGGGTTCTCACACCCTTGCGGATATTGGCATTCTCATGAGGAAATATCCGGAGGCACCACCTATGACTGGGGGGCCCATTATTTGGACTGGATTGTTGATCTTATCCCGGATCGACCGGAATCAGTGATCGGCTTTCGCCACAAAAGGATATGGCATGATGTAACCAACGCCGACCAAGAGAGGATATGGATTAAATTTGAAGGAGGCAAAGAGGCTGAATTCATCCATTCGGATATTGCCGCTGCACGCAAGCCCAAGTGGTACCTTTTAGGTACAAAAGGTGCTATTGTGGGAAACTGGAAAGATGTGGATACGTACAATATCGATCCGTTACTTTATTTTCATAAGCATAGAATTCCGGCAACAGAGATGGCTCCTGAATTGACGCTTTACCAGCGTCACGAAACTGGACAGATCGCCGAACAAAAAATAGCCATACCGGAACGAAAAAACTACGCATTCCATAAAAATCTTGCAGACCACCTGCTGATCGGCGAACCTCTAGCCTCGTCCTTAGAGGATTCTGTGAAAGTCGTTTCCATTTTAGAAACCGCAGCCAGGAGTGCGAAAAAAGGCGGTACCGTGGAGAAATTCAATGACTTTTAAGATTAAATGGGGAGTTTTAGGTAACGCTACAATTGCCAGAAAGTGCGTGATACCGGCCATCTTTAATTCTGCAAACGGTCAAATTCAGGCGCTTGCGTCTCAAAATTCACAAAAGGCAGAGGCAATAGCAAAAGAATACAACATCCCCCATTTATACACCCAATATGAATCCGTTCTTAACGATCAGAAGGTTGATGCCGTCTACATCCCACTTCCCAATCATCTTCACAGGCATTGGACGATCAGGGCTTTAGAGTCCGGAAAACATGTTTTATGTGAAAAACCACTGGCCTGTAATACTGCTGAGGCAATAGAAATGGCTCAGACAGCCTCTGAAAAGGGTTTGCATCTTATGGAAGCGCTCATGTACAGATTTCACCCTCGTAGTAAAGCCATCCATCACGTGGTTAGCCGGGGCGAGATCGGGGTACCGCGGCTAGTTAGGGTTTCATTTTGCTTTCATATGGAAGAGAATGTCTTAAAGAAAAAAGAAAACTCTCGTTTAAAAAAAAGGGGTGGAGGTGCCCTTTTGGATGTGGGATGCTATGGCGTCAGTGTTTCACGCTGGATGATGGGAAAAGAGCCTGAAAAAGTTCAGGCAATGGCACATTACACCTCTAATGGTGTCGATATACATACGGCCGGGATTTTGTACTTTCAAAACGGTGGACTGGCAACCGTCGAAGCCAGCTTTATCAGTTCTTTACAGCAGACTTATACCATCGTGGGCGAAGGCGGTTCCATTGAACTGCCGCATAATGCATTCATTCCATGGGAAAAGGATGCAACATACTTTTTTCACAACAAAGATGCGGAAATCGGTAGACGAGAGATTATACCAGGGGTCGATGAATATCAGCTGATGGTTGAACATTTTTCCGAAGCGGTCATCAATGGCACTCCACCCTTGGTTCAGATTGAGGACAGCATCAAAAACATGCATGTATTGGATGCACTGGCCGAGTCGGCAAGATCCGGCAGAATGGTGGCAATTTCTGAATTGCTCATATGATACCAATGTTATATGGCATCATAGTAGCGGACTGGTGATCTTTTCATCAATGATAACATTTTTGAAAGCTTTTACAGTTCAAGCGGCTTCAAGAGATTCTCTATGGCTTAAAGAAAGACGCA
>Ga0210127_1000043_pt1 | contig 14625 bp, 13 predicted proteins | sample RushSE_CattailNL_FD_185566 | JGI IMG/M metagenome (GOLD analysis project Ga0210127, IMG submission 185566) | Wetland microbial communities from San Francisco Bay, California, USA, that impact long-term carbon sequestration - RushSE_CattailNLC_D2... | ecosystem: Environmental > Aquatic > Marine >...
CATCCTCGGAAAAGCCGTCGGAGGCAAGCGCACCCACCAACTTCATCAAGCAAATCGTCGCGGCGGACGTGGCCGCCGGGAAGAACGGCGGCCGGGTCGTCACGCGCTTCCCGCCGGAGCCGAACGGCTATTTGCACATCGGGCATGCGAAGTCGATCTGCCTAAACTTCGGGCTGGCGGCCGAGTTCGGCGGGGTGACCCACCTGCGCTTCGACGACACCGACCCGGCCAAGGAGTCCATGGAGTACGTCGCGTCCATCCAGGAGGACGTGCGCTGGCTGGGGTTCGACTGGAAGGACAAGCGCTTCTTCGCTTCCGACTACTTCGAAAAGCTATACGACTTCGCCGTGCAGCTCATCAAGGCGGGCAAGGCCTACGTGGACCACCTGAGCGCCGATGCGATCCGCGAGTACCGCGGCACCCTGACCCGTCCGGGTCAAAACAGCCCCTACCGCGAGCGCTCGATCGAGGAGAACCTCGATCTCTTCCATCGCATGCGGGCGGGCGAGTTCAGGGACGGCGAGTGCGTGCTGCGGGCCAGGATCGACATGGCCTCGCCCAACATGGTCATGCGCGACCCGACGCTCTACCGCATCAAGAACGTCTCCCACTACCGCACGGGGGACGCCTGGTGCATCTACCCGATGTACGACTTCACCCACTGCCTGTCGGACATGGTCGAGGGCGTCACCCACTCGGTCTGCACGCTGGAGTTCGAGAACAACCGCGAGCTCTACGACTGGGTGCTGGACGCGCTCAAGACCCCCTGCCACCCCCAGCAGATCGAGTTCGCGCGGCTCAACCTCAACTACACCGTGCTCTCCAAGCGCAAGCTGATCGAGCTGGTGGAGCGAGGGGCGGTGACCGGCTGGGACGACCCGCGCATGCCCACCATTTCCGGCTACCGCCGCCGCGGCTACACGCCGGAGGCCATCCGCACCTTCTGCGAACGCATCGGCGTGGCCCGCGCCGACAGCACCGTGGACATCGGGTTGATGGAGCATTGCCTGCGGGAGGACCTGAATCGCCGCGCGCCGCGGGTGATGGCGGTCCTGAGGCCGCTCAAGGTGACCATCGAGAACTACCCGGAGGGGCAAACCGAAGAACTCAATGCGATCAACAACCCGGAAGACCCCGCCGCCGGCACGCGCCGGGTACCCTTCGGCCGCGAGATCTACATCGAACGCGAGGACTTCATGGAGAACCCGCCCAAGAAGTTTTTCCGCCTGGCGCCGGGGCGGGAGGTGCGCCTGCGTTATGCCTACTTCGTAAAATGCGTGGAGGCCGTCAAAGACCCGGTTACCGGCGAGGTGACCGAGCTGCGCTGCACCTACGACCCGGCCACCCGCGGCGGGGATGCGCCCGACGGCCGCAAGGTCCAGGGCACGCTCCACTGGGTGTCGGCCGCCCACGCCGTGACCGCCGAAGTGCACCTCTACGACCACCTCTTCACCCGCGAAAACCCCAGCGATGTGGAGGAGGGCCGGCACTTCACCGACTACCTCAACCCCGGGTCTCTCGAAGTGCTGGGGGACTGCCGGCTGGAGCCGAGCCTCGCCGCGGCGGCGCCCGGCAGCCGCTTCCAGTTCGAGCGCATGGGCTACTTCTGCGCGGATCTCAAGGATTCGCAGCCGGGCCGGCCGGTCTTCAACCGCTCCGTGACCCTGCGCGACACCTGGGCGAAAATCGCGAAGAAGTCATCAAAGAGGTAACCGTTACGGGTAGAATAGATACCCCCCGGCGAGCTTGATGTACTCGTCGGCCACCCGCAGCGCGTAGCCTCCGTTCATCCACCAGGGCCCGGAATCCTCGGGGTCCAGCACGTCCACGGGGTGAAAGTAAAACACGAGGCCGGGGTCCGGGCTGGCACGCTCGAAGGCCAGGCGCGCGCGACGCATGTGGTACCCCGAGCTCACGACGACGGCCGAGTGCAGATTGTGTTGGCGCATGATCTCGATGGTTTTCCTGGCCTCGGCGAAGGTCCCGCCGGGGTCGAGCCACGACCGGCTCTTTGAGTTTTCCTCACGACCGATGATTACGCGGTCCTCGGGCACCGGCGTCCGGATGCGGTACTTGCGGACGAACCATGGCCATTCCAGCGCGCGGTGGCGCACGGGCAGCAGCAGGAGGCCGGCCTCCTCGGCCTGAACCAAGTCGACAGCCACCAGCACCCGCTCGCGATCTTCGTCCGGAGGGCCGGCCAGCACAACGGCCACGTCGACCCGCTGCGCCGGTAGCCCCGGCTCGGTGCAGAGAAAATCATTGCCCCAGATGAAGAAGCCGACGATCACTCCCGTCAAAACAACCGTTATGCCAACCGCCAGCCGGTAAATCATAGCCCTCCCTGGCGTCTCGCAGATGATGAGGATAACTGCCCGAATACGTTAGCATGAACAATGGTGCCGGGCAACAGCATTCCATTCCGGCCATTGGTTGAAAAAGAAGACCGCCTGTTTCATGGCGGCTGTTGACTTGCCTTTTTCGGATATTTTTACGAAAATGATGGGACTATCCCTGCCGATGGCAGGGGAATTCCGCCATATATCCAGCTAGGAGCTTTGGATGAACGTTTGCATCGTCGGAACCGGTTACGTGGGTTTAGTCACCGCCGCCTGCCTGGCGGAGATGGGCAATCACATCGTCTGCGTGGACAGCAACCCTTCCGTCATCAAGGGCCTGAAGGCCGGCACTGTCCACATCTTCGAGCCCGGGCTGGAGCCTCTCGTCAAACGGAACCTGCAGGAGGGCCGCCTGCATTTCACCGAGGACCTGGGGGAAGGTCTGGAGCATGCCGACTTCATTTTCAACTGCGTCGGCACGCCGCCCAAGGAGGACGGCTCCTGCGACCTGTCCCAGGTCCGGGAGGTGGCCCGCGGGATCGGCGAGATCATCACCGAATACAAGATTGTCGTCAACAAGTCCACCGTGCCGGTCGGGACGGCCGACGAGGTCCACCGCATCATCCGGGAACGGGTCGACGCCCGCGGGCTGGCAGTGGAGTTCGACGTCGTCTCCAACCCCGAGTTTCTCAAGGAGGGCGATGCGGTCAGCGACTTCATGAAGCCCGACCGCATCATTGTCGGCACCGACAACGTGCGCACCGCGAAGCTCCTTGAAGCCCTTTACGCGCCGTTTGCCCGCAGCCGCGACAAAATGATCGTGATGGGGGTGCGCAGCGCGGAGCTGAGCAAGTACGCGGCCAACTGCATGCTCGCCACCAAGATCTCCTTCATCAATGAAATCGCCAACATCTGCGAGAAAGTGGGTGCCAGCGTGAGCGCGGTGCGACGCGGGATCGGTGCCGACCACCGCATCGGCCACCACTTCATCTACCCCGGGGTGGGCTACGGCGGCTCGTGCTTCCCCAAAGACGTCAAGGCGCTTATCACCACGGCCCGCGCCAGCGGCTACGAGCCGGAGCTGATCAGTGCCGTCGATGCCGTCAACGACCGGCAGAAGAGGGTCCTGGGACGGAAGATCGCGGCCTATTTCGCCGATCAGGGCGGGGTGACCGGCCGCCAGCTTGCGCTCTGGGGGCTGGCCTTCAAGGCCAACACCGACGACATGCGCGAGGCCTCCTCGCTCGCACTCATCGCGGAGCTGACCGCCGCCGGCATGCAGATCCGGGCGTTCGACCCGGTGGCGGGCGGACGGGCACGCGAGATCCTGAAACCCAACGCCGCTGTCCGCATCTGCAAAGAGCAATACGAGGCGCTGGAGGGCGCCGACGCCCTGGCGGTGGTGACCGACTGGAACCAGTTCCGCAACCCGGATTTCAGCCGTATGCGCCGGCTGCTCACGGCGCCGATCCTCTTCGACGGCCGCAACCTCTACGACCCGGAGGTCGTGGCCGGCCTGGGCTTCGCTTATTTCAGCATCGGGCGTTCACCCGCCCTGCCTGTACGCGGCGCAGGGACTCGGCCGGGCAAACGCCCCCAATGACCCGGCGCCATGAACCCATCGACGGTTTTAGAAAATAGCGACATTTCATGCCGTTGACCCCGGATAGGTGGAATTGCCATGGATAAGCTGCTAACCCGCAAAGCGTTCCTCGCCTGCCTGTCGGCCCTCATCGTAGCGGCGGCGTGGCCGCTGGGTGCGGCTGATTTCCTGTACACCTGGGATCCCAGCCCGGACACCGACCTGAACGGCTACCGCATCTATCAGCGCACGGGAGATTCGGCCTACGAACTGCTCGCCGAGGTAGATGCGGCGGATCTCGATGACCCCGATCACCCCGACTACCTGGTCACCGGCCTTCAGAGCGGCGCCGTCTACCACTTTGCCGCAGCTGCCGTGAAAGCATCCGGCGAGGAAAGCGCCCTTTCCAACCAAACCTGCGTGACGGACAACGGCCAGGTGGTTGAGTGCCAGGATAAAGACCGGAACGGAACGGTCGTCTTCATCAATTGCTTCATCAATGCCCTGAACCGTTAATGCTTTTTTTTCTTGATTTATTTGGAAAAATTAGCGAAAACACAAAGCATCGAAATCGGGGCGGCTTTGATTCAGAGATGAATACAACGCCGGCTGCCCTCGAAATCACCGGCACCCTGACAGTTTCGGCGCCTTCTGAAACGCTCGGTGCACCCATCGCGGTATTGCGGCGTTATCCGGGGCTGGATTTTCCATGCGGCGTCGCAGAGGAGGAGAACAGATACCGGGACACAAAGGGGTGATTTCGGGCTTCCCGCAGCAGCACTCAACAGGCATTGGCGGACAAGTGCGGATTTAAGTGGTGGCAGGGACCCCTGGGGGTTGGCTGAGCCACCGATCGTGAGGGTGCCGCAATCGCCTGAGCGCGGGAAATGTCATCAGCCGGCAAAGCCGCCCCGATTTCGTTTTTCTTGCTGAAGCCCGCAGTCGGCCTCTCGCAGCCTCACCCAAACAGAATCCCGACGTACCCCACGAAACTATCCCCCGGGCTCCTGTCATAACTGGTGGCGTAGCTGATGGACTCCGCCGCTTTGGCCCCCAGATGCTTGCCGGCCTCGATGGCGGTCGCTGCCGCTCCCGGGCAGCAGGCATTCTGGTTCTCCAACGCTTCCGAAATCAACCGCTCAGGGTCAAGATCCAGCATGGCCTCGATGATGCGACGATCGTTCTCCTGCTTCACCCAGTCAACCGCCGAGGAGGCGGTCCCGTGCCCGGTAAAGCCGTAGTTGACCCCGTAGTGCGTCAGGTCGGTGGAGCCGATGACCTTCAGCGTCAGCCCCAGGCGCCGGGCGGTCTCGACCACCGCCTTTCCGATCTGCAGGGAGGCATCGGTCGGCGGAACCCCCAAAGCCAGGATTTTCGCCTGCGGGAAGAAATACTTGATAAAGGGCAGCTGCAGCTCGACGGTGTTGTCCTGGGTGAAGCGATCGGGTGTCTCGATCCGGAAGGGAAACCGCTTGAGCATCTCGGCAGCCAGGTCCTCCGCCACCGGCAGGGCGCCGAAAGGGGTTTCCCAAGCGCCCTTCGGCATCATGATGTTCGGGGAGGAAGGGCGCAGGTGCATGCCGAACACCACGATCACATCCGGCGCCGGCGGCTCTGCTTTTTTCAGACAGTGGATCACGTTGCACGCGATGGCGCCCGAAAAATACCAGCCCGCGTGGGGCAGGATGCCGCCGACGGGGTTCGGGTTGCGGGGCGGCAAGATGCAACTCTTTTCGAGGAAGCCTCTTATTTCCGCCTCGCATTCGGAGGCCCGGGCCGGGTACCAGCTGCCGGCGAACTCGGCGCGTCTGAGCGTAAGCTGCATGCGGCACCTCCTTCACGGGTTGAAACGTTCGGGTCGTTGGGACGGCCGAGAATGTCAACGGAAGGCGACGATGGCTGAAATTACCGCTGCCGAGCCGATTTGACAACTTGTTTTTTGAGCCCGGTTTAAAGGGTTACGAATTCGGCAATTGATATGCCAATTTCAGGATATCACGCATGGGCGAACCGGGGTGCGCACCGCAGCGGGCAGCCCGGTCCGGCTGAGCCCGAACACGATTAGGCACATCAAATGGCGGTTTAATGAGCGACTTGCCTGCGACAGACCCCGGCCGACGCGCCTACGGTCGAGACCCGGCTCTATGAAATCCCAAAAGCGTGATTATGGTTTTAGATAAATCTACCGAACGTGGAGGAAGCCATGTGGGAATACACTGACAAAGTCAAAGACCATTTTCTCAACCCGCGCAACGTCGGGGTGATCGAGAACGCCGACGGGGTGGGCGAAGTCGGTTCGATCGCTTGCGGGGATGCGCTGACGTTTTATTTCAAGCTGGACGAGACCGGCCGCATCAAGGACGCCAAGTTTCAGACCTTCGGCTGCGCCAGCGCCATCGCCTCCTCCTCGGCCCTGACGGAGATGGTCATCGGCAAGACCCTGGATGAGGTGGCCAAGATCACCAACGACGACATCGCCGGTTACCTGGGGGGGCTGCCCAAGGAGAAAATGCACTGCTCGGTCATGGGTCGCGAGGCCCTGGAAAAGGCCATCACCTGCTACCGCGGGGAGGCCGGAAAGAAGATCGAAGGCGAAATCGTCTGCGAGTGTTTCGGCGTGACCGACCGGGAGATCGAGCGGGTCGTGCGGGAAAACCGGCTCAAGACCATCGAGGATGTCACCGACTACGTCAAGGCCGGGGGCGGCTGCGAAAAATGCCACGACCGCATCCAGGAAATCATTGACGGCGTGCTGGGTGCGCCCCGGCTGGTGCCCATCCGACCCCGGGCGCTCACCAACATCCAGAAGATCAAGCTGATCGAGGAGAGCATCGAGCGCGAGATCAACCCGACGTTGAACAAGGATGCGGGCCGGCTGGAGCTGGTGGACGTGGACGGCAACCGGGTGATGGTGCGCCTGGGGGGCACCTGTGCCAGCTGCGCCAAGTCTCACATCACGCTCAAGCACTACGTCGAGAACAAGCTGCGCGAGCTCGTGAACCCTGAGCTGGTGGTGGAGGAGGTGCAGTGATGACGAACGTCGTTTACCTCGACAACAACGCCACCACCAAGGTGGACCCGCTGGTGCTGGAAGCCATGTTGCCCTTTTTCTCAGACTACTACGGCAACCCATCCAGCATGCACTCCTTCGGCGGCGGGGTGGCCGCCCACATCCGCACAGCGCGCGAGCACCTCGCCCGACTGCTCGGCGCCTCTGCCGATGAGATCGTCTTCACCAGCTGCGGCACCGAGAGCGACAGCACGGCCATCCGCGCGGCCATCGAATCCTACCCCACCAAGCGGCACCTCGTCACCTCCCGCGTGGAGCACCCGGCCATCAAGAACTTGTTCGAAACCCTGTCCAAGAAGGGCTACCGCACGACCTTCGTGCCGGTGGACGGTCAGGGACGGCTGGACCTCGACTACTTTTACGACAGCCTCAGCGACGACACCGCCATCGTGAGCCTCATGTGGGCCAACAACGAGACCGGGGTGATCTTTCCGATCGAGGAGATCTCCCGCATGGTCAAGGAACGCGGAATCGTCTTTCACACGGATGCGGTGCAGGCGGTGGGCAAGATCCCCATCGACCTCGCGGCCACCGGGGTCGACATGCTCTCGCTCTCAGGCCACAAGATCCACGGCCCCAAGGGGATCGGCGCGCTTTACATCCGCAAGGGCACGAAGTTCGCCCCTTTCATGATCGGCGGCCACCAGGAGAAGGGCCGCCGCGGCGGCACGGAGAACACAGCCGCCATCATCGGCCTGGGCAAGGCGGCCGAGCTGGCGAAGCAGCACCTCGACGCCGGGGACTACCGCGGCGTAAGCGAGCTGCGGGACCGGCTGGAGAGCTCCATCCTGGCCGGCGTGCCCAACACGATGGTGAACGGCGACCGCGAGCACCGGCTGCCCAACACCTCGAGCGTCGCTTTCGAATACGTGGAGGGGGAGGCCATCCTGCTCATGCTGAACGAGCATGGGATCTGCGCCTCGTCGGGATCGGCCTGCACCTCGGGATCGCTCGAGCCTTCCCACGTGCTGCGGGCCATGGGGGTGCCGTTCACCGCGGCGCACGGCTCGATCCGCTTCAGCCTGAGCCGCTACACCACCGCGAAGGAAATCGACCTCGTCCTGGAAAAGCTGCCGCCGATCATCGCGCGGCTGAGGGAGCTGTCGCCCTTCTGGAAAAGCGCCAGGGCCGAAGCGCATGGCTGATGGGGTTATAGTTCATGGCAAAAAAAGGGCCCTGGTCCGCAGAAGCAGTCCAGGGCCCTTTTCGCATTTATAGCGGTTGTCAAAATAACGTTCAGGTTGTCGGGCGTTGTTTTGCTACAACCACGTATGCCGCCATCCTCTTTTCGGAACAATATTATGACAAGCGGTATACTTTCAATTTTTCACTTTCAGCTTTGAACCGACTTTTCCCCTCAGCCACCCGATCCACGCATCCATGCCCGCCCCGGTGCGGGCGGAGATTTCGAAGACCGGCATGGCCGGGTTCACCTGGCGGATAAAGGCGAGGGCCTGGTCCTTGTCGTAGTCAAGATGCGGCAGCAGGTCGATCTTGTTCAGGATCGCCGCATCGCAGGTCCTGAACATCGTGGGGTATTTCACCGGTTTGTCCTCGCCTTCGGTCACGCTCAGAACCACCACCCGCGCGTCCTCGCCGATGTCGAACTCCGCCGGGCAGACCAAGTTGCCCACGTTTTCGACGATCAGCAGCTCGATCGCATCGAGGTCGATGTCGTCCGCGGCCTTCTCGATCACGTGGGCCGCAAGGTGGCAGTCGCCGCCGAAGGCGTCGGTGTTCACCTGGACCACCGGGGCGCCCGTGACCGCCAGGCGGTCCGCGTCGTGGGTGGTGGACACGTCGCCCACGACGACCGCCGCCCTGACCTCCGGCATGAGGCGCTCGAGGGTTTTCTGCAAGGTCATGGTCTTGCCGGAGCCGGGGGAACTCATGACGTTGATCACGAAGACCCCCTTTTCGGCAAACCGCCGCCGGTTCTGCTCGGCCATGCGCTCGTTTACGGCCAAGACGCGGCTGACGACCTTGATCTCCCGCGTCCGCTTTTTAGCTTCCAGCGGTTTCATTTTTCTCCTCTTCGGCGATTTCAATGGAGACGATATCCAGTTCGCGTCCGGAGAGGATCTCCAGCGCGCCGCTGTTGCAGGCCCGGCAGGCGAAGACCGGCTCCGCGATGGACCAGCGCGCATCGCAGTCCTTGCAGCGCGCGACTACCGGAGTCTCCTCAATCGCCAGTTCGGCGCCGGCGAGCGGCGTGTCCTTGGAGGCGATGTCGAAACAGAACCTAAGGCTGTCCGGCACCACCGCCGAAAGCTTGCCGATTTTCAAGTTGACGCGCTCCACCCGCGCGGAGCGCGTGTCCGGCGGGATCGATGCCGTGGCGATGTCGATGATCTGCAGGGCAATGCCCATTTCGTGCATACGAAAACAGTGTTAGGTTTTAAGTGTTACGTTTTAAGTCGAGAACTGATTTTCGCCCGAACCCCAGCAATCCCCGCTTAACACTTAAAACTTAAAACGTAACACCCTCCTATTTGAACACCTTCTGGCACAGCTCCCCTAACGTGCCCAGGTTCTCGCACACGTGGATGCCGGCGGCCTTCATGGCTTCGATCTTGGCCTGGGCGGTGCCGGAGCCGCCGCTGATGATGGCGCCGGCATGGCCCATTCGCCGTCCCGGGGGTGCAGTGATCCCGGCGATGAAGCCGATCACCGGTTTGCTCATGCGGGTTTTGATGAACTCCGCAGCCGTCTCCTCGGCATTGCCGCCGATCTCGCCCACCATGACGACCCCGCGCGTGGCGGGATCCTGCTCGAAGGCGGACAGGCAGTCCACGAAGTTCGTGCCGTTGACGGGGTCGCCGCCGATGCCGATGCAGGTGGTCTGACCAATTCCCTGCTTTGTCAACTGATGCACCACCTCGTAGGTCAGGGTCCCGGAGCGTGACACAACCCCGATGGGCCCGCCGGGCTTGTGGATCGAGGCCGGCATGATGCCGATCTTGGCCTCACCGGGGGTGATGATGCCCGGGCAGTTGGGCCCGATCAGCCGCACCGGCTTGCCTTCGATATAGTTTTTGACCTTCAGCATGTCCAGCACCGGAATGCCCTCGGTGATCGCCACGACCAGACGGATGCCGGCATCGGCCGCCTCCATGACGGCGTCGGCGGCAAAAGCCGGCGGCACGAAAATCAGACTGCAGTCCGCGCCGGTCTTTTGCACGGCGTCGGCCACCGTGTTGAAAACCGGGATGCCGTCCATGTCCTGGCCGGCCTTGCCCGGTGTGACCCCGGCGACGACCCGGGTGCCGTAGGCCACACACTGCCGAGTGTGGAACTGACCCTCCTTGCCGGTGATGCCTTGCACCAGGACCCGGGTGTCTTTGTCTACGAAAATGCTCACGGCTGTTTCCTTCCGAATCTGGTGTTTTGGTATTCAGCTGTTCGGCCGAACACCCAAAGAACAAAATACCCAGACACCTTATTTCACGATCTGCGCCACCTTCTTTGCAGCGTCCTTGAGGTCCGCCGCCGTGATCAGGTTCAGGCCGGACTCGGCCAGGATGCGCCGGCCCTCCTCGACGTTGGTGCCTTCCATGCGCACCACCACCGGCACGTTGATCCCCGTTTTCGTGGCTGCCTCGACCACGCCCCTGGCCAGGGTATCGCAACGCAAGATGCCGCCGAAGATGTTGACCAGAATCCCCTTCACGTTCTTGTCCGAAAGAATGATGCGGAAGCCGTTTTCCACCATCTCGGCGCTGGCCCCGCCGCCGACATCCAAAAAATTGGCGGGCTCGGCCCCGGCGAGCTTGATGATGTCCATCGTCGCCATGGCCAGCCCCGCGCCGTTCACCATGTTGCCGACGTTGCCGTCGAGGTTGATGTAGTTCAGGTTGAACTTGGAGGCCTCGACCTCGAGCGGGTCTTCCTCCTCGAGATCGCGGAACTCGAGGACATCTTTGTGGCGGAAGAGCGCGTTGTCGTCCAAGTTGACCTTGGCGTCGAGCGCGATGACCGCCTCCTCGGCCGTGATGACGAGCGGGTTGATCTCCACCAGCGAGCAGTCATACTCCACGAACAGCCGGTAGAGGTTCTGGATCATGGGCATGAAGCTCTTGACTGCCGCCGGCGGCAGGTTGAGGCCGAAGGCCAGCTGCCGGCAGTGGTAACCTTGAAGGCCGAGCAGCGGGTCGACGAAGACCTTAATGATCTTCTCCGGGGTCTTGGCGGCCACCTCCTCGATGTCCATTCCGCCGGCCTCGCTCGCCATAAGGACGATCTTGGCCGACGCCCGGTCGGGGATGATGCTGAGGTAGAGCTCTTTTTTGATATTCAGCCCCTGCTCCACCAGCACTTTGCGCACCATCCGGCCCTCGGGGCCCGTCTGGTGGGTGACCAACGTCATGCCGAGGATCTGGCCGGCCACCGTATTCACTTCGTCGGCCGAGCGGGCGAGTTTGACCCCTCCGCCCTTGCCCCGGCCGCCGGCGTGGATCTGGGCCTTGACCACCACGGGCCAGCCCCCGAGTCCGGCGGCGACCTTCCGGGCTTCCTCGACACTGAAGGCCGCCCCGCCGGCGGGGATGGGGATTTTGTACTTCTTGAAAAGCTCTTTCGCCTGGTATTCGTGAATTTTCATGATTCACCCGTCTCGAACGTATAGAACGTTAAGAGAGTTTGAAACCTACAACCGTTAGGATTCCCGAGGGTTTTCAACATACTCGGCCGTCTCGGAGATCCTAACGACCCCATTTTTTTCTATCCCCAACGTCTTTTTTCAACCAACGACCGCCAGCACGTCGCCCTTCTTCACCGAGTCTCCGCTGCTGAAGTTGAGGGCTTTCACCGTGCCGTTGGCGGGCGACGGCAGGGCGTTTTCCATCTTCATGGCCTCGAGCACGACGAGCGTTTCGCCCTCGCTCACCTTGTCCCCGACGTTCTTGAGGTACTTCACGATCATGCCGGGCATAGGCGCCGACAGAGCAAAGCCCTTGGCGGCGGCGGCCTGGGGCGCCGCGGCCTGGGGGGCCTCCGGCGCCGGTGCAGGCACGGCCGGAGCCGCCGGGGCAGCGGGTGCGGCGGGAGCCTGGGTCGGCGCAGCCGCCGGAACGGCCATCGGCCGCGTGTAATTCACCATCGGCGCCCCGCCGACCGCATCCACCCCGACCTCGAAGTAGTCGCCGTCGACGAACACGTTGAACTTGCGCAGGTTATCGCTCGGGGCGGGGGCCTTTTTCTGGGGCTTCTCGACGAGCAGCCCGGCCTTGGCTTTAGCGACCAATTCATCCTGCTTGCGGACCTGCTCCATGGTGACGGGCTTGGTATCGGCGGGAGGCGCCTCCTTGCCGTACTTCCACTTGAGGAACTTCAGGCCGGTGACCGGGTAGAGCGCGTAGATCAGGACATCGTCGATGTCCTTGGCCAGGCCTTTGGTCGCTTCCTTGGCCTTCTCCAGCTCGGGCTCGAGCACGGATGCCGCGCGGGCGGTGATGGGCTTCTCCCCGCGGGCGTAGCCTTTGAGGGCTTTCTTCTGCACCTCCGCGTTGATGGGCACCGCCGTCTTGCCGTAGAGGCCGTAGCACAGGTCCTTGACCTGTTCGGTGATCCTCTTGTAGCGCTCGTCCTTGGTGTCGGAAAGCACGTTCATGACGGTCTGCACGCCCACGATCTGGCTGGTCGGCGTCACGAGCGGGATCTGGCCGAGATCCTTGCGCACCCGCGGCAGCTCCGCGAACACGTCGTCGATCCGGTCCACCGCATCCATCTCCTTCAGCTGGTTGACCAGGTTGGAGAGCATGCCGCCCGGGGTCTGGTGCAGCAGGACGTTGATGTCGATGATCGACATCTTGGTGTCGTCCAGGAGGTGCTTGTACTTGGGCATGACTTCCTTCTCGAGCACGTCGTTGATCTTGGCAAGCAGCTTGATGTCGAACCCGATGTCGCGGTTGGTGCCGAGCAGGGTCATCACCAGGGGCTCGATGGCCGCGTGGGCGGTGCGGTAGGCGTAGGGCGCCATGACCGTGTCGATGATGTCGACCCCGGCCTCGACGGCCTTGAGCATGGAGAGCGCCGACATGCCCGAGGTGAAGTGGCTATGCAGGTGGATCGGCGGCTTGACCGCCTTCTTCAAGGCAGCGATCAGCGTGAAGGCGTCGTAGGGGGCGATGAGGCCGGCCATGTCCTTGATGCAGATGGTGTCCGCACCCATGGCCTCCAGCTCCTTGGCCTTTTTCACGTAGTAGTCGATGTTGTACACCTCGCCCCCCAAGCGCGGCTCGGTCAGGGTGTAGCAGATGCAGCCCTGGAAGTGCTTGCCGGCGGCCTTGATGGCCGGGACGACGATTTCGAAGTTGCGGTAGTCGTTCAGGGCGTCGAACGTGCGGAAGATATCCATGCCGTTCGCCGCCGCGCGCTCGACGAAGACCTTGGCCACGTCGTCGGCGTAGTTGCGGTAGCCGACCAGGTTCTGGCCGCGCAGCAGCATCGAGAAAGGCGTCTTCTTGATGTATTTCTTGAGGGTGCGGATGCGGTCCCAGGGGTCCTCGTTCAGAAAGCGGTGCATGGTGTCGAAGGTCGCCCCGCCCCACACCTCCATGGCCCAGAACCCCACCTGGTCCATCATCTCGGCCACCGGGAGCATGTCCTCGGTGCGACCGCGGGTGGCAAACAGCGACTGGTGGCCGTCGCGCAGGGAGAGGTCCTCGATCTTGAGGGGGTTCTCCGCCTTGGGCCGCTTGGGGTCGTAGTTCATCTTGTTCATCTTCACGGCGATTTCTTGGCTCATCGGTTCAATCTCCTTTTAAACTGGTTTCACGCAAAAAGCGGTCGGTTCATGCCATGCGGCCGAGGGCGCGCAGCTGCATCAGGTTGCGCAGCTGCATTTGGGTCTGGCGCCCGTTCAGGGCCCACAGCTTCGGCCCGGCCGGCGCCGCGGTCTCCGCGGCGGGAGAGGCGAGCTGCATCGCAGCCAGTTCCTCCTCCTGCATATACTGCACCACCGCGGTCAAGGCGGCGGCGATTTTCTTCTGGGTGTCGGTCATACGTTCCTCACAATCCTTTCGGCTGCGCGTCTCACGCTCGGGAGCTGAACCCTCACAGGTAGCAGGGTGTATTTTTTTGCCCTCTTGCCCATGTAGAAAGCGGGGGCCCTTCCCCCGCTTTCTACATGGGAATGTTGCCGTGCTTCTTGGGCGGCCGCAGCTCGCGCTTGGCGCACATGGCCTCCAGCGCGTCGATCAGCCGCGGCCGCGTCTCGCTCGGCAGGATGACGGCATCGATGTAGCCCCGGCTGGCGGCAACGTACGGATTGGAGAAGAGGCGCTCGTACTCCTGGATCTTCTCCTTGCGCTTGGCGGCCGGGTCGGCTGCCTCGTTGATCTCCTTGCGGTGGATGATGTTGGCGGCCCCCTCGGCCCCCATGACCGCGATTTCGGCCGTCGGCCAGGCAAAGGCCATGTCCGCGCCCAGGTCCCGCGAACACATGGCGAGGTAGGAGCCGCCGTAGTCCTTGCGGGTCACCAGCAGGAGCTTCGGCACCGTGGCCTCGGAGTAACACCAGAGCAGCTTCGCCCCGTGGCGGATGATCCCGCCCCACTCCTGGTTGCTGCCCGGCAGGTACCCGGGGACGTCGGCAATGGTGAGCAGCGGGATGTTGAAGGCGTCGCAGAAGCGGA
>Ga0210127_1000045_pt1 | contig 14581 bp, 13 predicted proteins | sample RushSE_CattailNL_FD_185566 | JGI IMG/M metagenome (GOLD analysis project Ga0210127, IMG submission 185566) | Wetland microbial communities from San Francisco Bay, California, USA, that impact long-term carbon sequestration - RushSE_CattailNLC_D2... | ecosystem: Environmental > Aquatic > Marine >...
CCGTGTATGCCAATGTTCAACCCCACTCGGGTTCACAGGCCAACATGGCGGTATACTTTGCTTTGTTGGAATTCGGAGATACGGTCCTTGGTATGAATCTGTCCCATGGCGGGCATCTTACACACGGGAGTCCGGCCAGTTTTTCAGGAAAGCTTTATAATTTTATTCACTATGGCGTAAGCGCGGATACCGGAACGATAGACTATGAAGCACTGGCACGGCTGGCAAAAAAGCATCGTCCGAAGTTGATTGTTGCCGGTGCCAGTGCCTATCCTCGTATTATCGACTTTGATGCGTTTTCACAGATCGCGGCCTCGGTAAAGGCGTATTTGATGGTAGATATGGCCCATATTGCGGGTTTGGTGGCAGCGGGACTTCATCCGTCTCCCGTGCCGTTTGCCGATGTGATTACTTCAACGACGCACAAAACCTTGAGAGGCCCCCGCGGCGGCCTGATTCTGGCAAGAAACGACTATAGCGAAAAATTGAACAAAGAAATATTTCCAGGCATTCAAGGCGGACCGTTGATGCATGTTATTGCCGCCAAAGCGGTTGCTTTCAAGGAAGCCTTGAGTGAATCGTTCAAGACTTACCAGAAGAATGTTGTCAAAAACGCAAAGGCCCTTGCCGGCCATTTGATGGACAGCGGTATAAAGCTCATTTCCAACGGCACGGACAATCACATGATGATTGTCGATCTGAGAAATCTGAAAATAACAGGAAAGGATGCTGAGGACGCTTTGGGTCGTGCCGGAATTACGGTCAATAAAAATTCCATACCATTTGAGACGCTCAGTCCGACCCTTACCAGCGGCATCCGTATTGGAACTCCCGCCATTACCACCCGGGGTATGAAAGTGCCCGAGATGGAGATTATCGCGCAGCTCATCGTCCATGTGCTTCAAAGTCACACGGATGACAAAATAATTTCGACAACAAAAAAAAGAGTTTTTGAACTTTGCAAAGCATTTCCGTTGCATGGCAATTGGGAAAACGAGGCAGGATAAAATGGCATCGGGATACCACCGCCCGTCATGGGAAGCCTATTTTATGGACATTACGTTTCTGGTTGCCAAGCGTTCCACATGTCTTCGGCGTTCGGTCGGTGCGATTATCGTCAAGGATAAAAGAATTCTATCGACAGGTTATAATGGTGCGCCCACCGGCATTAAACACTGCCTTGAAACAGGATGTCTCCGAGAGCGGCTGAATATCGCCTCGGGTGAAAATCATGAACTTTGCCGCGGCATACATGCTGAGCAGAATGCGATCATTCAGGCCGCCTATCATGGTGTCTCCATAAAGGGCGCCTCTCTTTTCTGTACAAACCTGCCGTGTTCCATTTGTGCCAAGATGATTATCAATGCAGGGATAAATAGAATTTGTTATGCGTCCGGATATGCAGACTCTATGTCCGAAGAAATGTTAAGGGAAGCAAGGGTCGACATGGTAAAGATTGATGCCGGTTCGTCCGGGTTGATTGAGAAAAATCCGGTAACAGATAACGTTAAATAGTTGATCGGGGAAATGGTTGTGTCGGGAACAAATGACTGCTTAACCATTCAAAGACTAAAACCAGTTTGAAACGAGTGGCAGGGAGGAATTCATGAAGTGTCCATTTTGTGGGGAAATCGACAACAAAGTGATAGACTCTAGATTGAGTAAAGACGGAAACGTTATCCGGAGACGCAGGGAATGCATTTTATGTGGCAGACGATTTACCACCTATGAACATATTGAAGAAATTCCTGTTATGATTGTAAAAAAAGATGGACGTCGTGAATTATTTTCCCGTGAAAAGGTCCGTTCGGGCCTCCGAAAAGCATGTCAGAAACGAAATATCAGTATGAATGTTATTGAGGAATTCCTTGATGAACTGGAACGTGATCTCAGAGAAACCGGGGATAAGGAGATCCCTTCTCACAAAATCGGTGAAAAGGTCATGGCAAAGCTCCATGAAATAGATGATGTCGCATATGTTAGATTTGCTTCCGTTTACAGAGAATTTAAAGATGTAAACGATTTTGTTTCTGAGCTTAAAAAACTTTTAAGCAGGCATTGATCACGATATATTCACACCTCGATTGAGTCATAACCGATCCAAATAAAAAGATTCGGGTTATCCGTAGCATTTTGACAGTTACAGAAGACAAACGTTTTATGCAGATGGCACTCGAGCTCGCCAAAAAAGGGGAGGGCTTTACCTCGCCCAACCCAATGGTGGGTGCCGTTGTAGTGAAAGACGGAAAGGTTGTCGGAAAGGGATATCACAAAGCCGCGGGAGAAGCCCATGCCGAAGTCAATGCCATTGACGATGCAGGGACTTTGACGAAAGACGCGGCACTTTATGTCTCGCTTGAGCCGTGCAATCATACGGGGCGAACGCCCCCCTGCACAGAGAAGATCGTCGCCGCCGGTATACGGCGGGTTGTCGCTGCCATGAAGGATCCGAATCCCGGCGTTAAAGGATGCGGCCTAGATTATTTGAAAACCCGTGGTATCAGTACCACGGTGGGGGTTTGTGAAAAACAGGCAAAAAGACTCAATGAAGTGTTTATTAAATATGTCAGAACAAGGCGCCCTTTTACGATCATTAAGTGCGCAGCCACCCTGGACGGTCGCATAGCAACAAAAACGGGCGATTCCAGATGGGTTACCGGCGAAGAATCAAGGGGGTTTGTTCACTATCTCCGGCATACTGTTGATGCCGTTATGGTTGGCATGAACACGGTAGAAAAAGATGACCCCAGTTTAACTACGAGACTGACAAACCGGCCCGGAAATTTTAGAAGTCTGGATCCTACAAGAATTATTCTCGACACTCACCTTCGAATTTCTGAAAAAGCCAAGCTCTTGCGGCTTCATTCGGATTCTGATACGATACTTGTCACAGGGCCTTCGGTTTCAGAGGATAAAAAAGCCAGAATAGAAAAGTGTGGCGCCAGGATCATTGAATCGCCTGTGATTGATGGCCTGATCGATCTCGATCGGCTTATGGATCGATTGGGAGCTATGGAAATAACCAGCCTCCTTATCGAAGGCGGCGGTCGGGTTATCGCGTCTGCCCTATCTGCCGGAATCGTTGATAAAATACTATTTTTTTATGCGCCTAAGATCCTGGGAGGAGATGATGGCGTCCCCATCTGTAAAGGACCCGGCGCGAATTTGATGAAAAATTGTATTTCTGTTAAAAATATTCGTGTCAGGCGATTCGGTCCCGATGTCATGATAGAAGGGTATATTCGAACTGCATGAATTAATAGTGCCTAAAGTTTGAAGTGATCTAACGTGCCTATTTATCCCGCATTCATCGGGGAAGTTAAGGTATTCTGTCAATTATATAAAATTAGCGGAGCGAAGCGATTCCATTTTTAAAACTTTAGCGCACCTTACTTGTTCGGCATTAAGTAAACCAGCCCCTTCCAGGGGTTAAATCAAAGTCAAGCCCCTCTGGGGTCGGATATTTACTCATGTTTACAGGCATCATAGAGGGTCTCGGAACGATTCGCGAAATACGGCAGGAAGGTCAGGGGAAACGCATGGCCGTGGAAGCGGATTTCCGTCTTGAACATACAAAGATCGGAGACAGCATTTCGGTCAGCGGCGCCTGTTTGACGGTCGTTATGATTGACGATAAACGTTTTAAAGTTGACGTTTCGCCTGAAACGCTTGCCAGGACAACCTTTAAAAACGCCAAGATCGGTGATCGAGTGAACCTTGAAAGGGCGCTTCGCCTGTCTGACCGCCTTGACGGTCACCTCGTTTCGGGTCATATCGACGGGATTGGCATGGTCACGCTTAAACAAGATACCGGAAACGCTGTTATTGTCAACTTTGAGGTGCCGGAATCCCTTTCACACTATATGATTAAAAAGGGATCCGTTGCCGTGGACGGTATCAGCCTGACCATCAACAACTGTAGCCCCCGTGGTTTTGATGTCAGCATAATTCCTCATACTGCCAAATTGACGACCATAGGCTTTAAAAAGGTTGGAGATGTTGTCAACATAGAGACGGATATGATAGGAAAATACGTTGAACGTTTTATCGGCGGTAAACACCATGATGAAAGGGGGAAAAAGGCCGGTGATTCTTTAGACATGGAGTTTCTTGTCAAAACCGGTTTTGTTTAACGCATACATTGGGTATAATTTATCTAGATTTTGTGGTATTATTTTTTTAGTGCCAGTCGGTTCCACCAAGACACAAAGACATCCGTTCCTTTGTGGCAACAAGATATTTTCGGTTTATCCGGGTTAGGAGATAATAGTCATAAATGCCGCTAATAACCATCGAAGAAGCAATTAAAGAAATTAAAGCCGGACGTATGGTCATACTCGTGGATGATGAAGGTCGTGAAAATGAGGGTGACCTTACCATGGCTGCCGAAGCCGTCACACCTGAGGCTATCAATTTTATGGCCAAATACGGGAGAGGACTTATTTGCCTGTCCATGACCGGAGAAAAGATCGATTCCCTAAATCTCCCGCTGATGGTTGAACACAATACGTCGACATTTCAAACCGGTTTTACGGTTTCCATCGAAGCGCGATGCGGCGTAACAACAGGAATTTCCGCTGCTGACCGTGCCACGACGATCCTTACGGCCGTTTCGGATAATGCCAGGCCAAACGATCTTGTGAGACCCGGCCATGTATTCCCTTTGCGCGGCAAGAATGGCGGCGTGATGGTGCGTGCCGGCCAGACAGAGGGATCCATAGATTTGGCACGTCTTGCCGGTCTAAAACCTGCCGGTGTGATATGTGAAATCATGGATGACGACGGTTCCATGGCCAGGATGCCGGCACTTGAAAAATTCAGTGAAGAGCATGGTATCGGTATATGCACCATCGCCGACCTTATTGAATACCGCATGCTCACCGAATCATTTGTAAGAAGGATGGCGGAAACAGTAATCCCGACTTCAATTGCAGGGGAATTCAGGGCGATTGTGTATGAGAATGATGTTGACGATTTGCTTCACATCGCCATGGTTAAGGGGAAAATCGATCCTGAAAAACCGGTTCTCGTCAGAGTTCACTCAGAGTGTCTCACAGGAGATATATTCGGCTCCCTTCGCTGTGATTGCGGTGAGCAGTTGCAGACAGCCATGGAAATGATCGATAGGGAAGGCGTCGGAGTGCTGCTGTATATTCGGCAGGAAGGACGCGGCATCGGCCTTGTTAACAAAATCAGAGCCTATGCCCTCCAGGACCAGGGTCTCGACACTGTCGAGGCGAATGAAAGGCTGGGATTCCAGCCTGATTTAAGAAATTACGGCATTGGTGCGCAAATTCTGGTGGATCTCGGCGTGAGAAAAATGAGACTCCTCACCAATAATCCAAAAAAAATGGTTGGGCTTGATGGATACGGCCTCAGTATTGTTGAGCAAATAGAGATCGAAACAGAACCCAATGAATACAACCGTCGGTATTTGAGGTGCAAACAACTAAAAATGGGGCACCTGTTGAACATAGATACCGTTACGTAATAATTTTCGGGATCCTAAAGGTGATCTCTTTTGATGCCTGTGTCTTTAAAGGTTAGGGAAATAACGAGGGGAGGAAATTAAATGCCAAAAGTGATTGAAGCAAAGCTTCTTGCCGAGGGTAAAAAATTTGCGATAGTTGTCAGCCGTTTTAATGATTTTATCACCGGAAGGCTTCTCGAAGGTGCTTTGGATGGGCTGTTAAGATCCGGAGCCAAGGATAAAGATATCGACATCGTAAAGGTTCCGGGTGCCTTTGAAATACCGCTGATGGCAAAGAAGATGGCCGCAACGAATCGATACCATGCTGTTATATGTCTGGGAGCCGTCATCAGAGGCGCAACCCCGCATTTTGATTATGTCAGCGCCGAAGTCTCTAAGGGCATTGCCATGGTTGGTCTTGATGCCGGCATCCCGGTTATATTCGGTATTGTAACCACAGACACCATCGAGCAGGCCATCGAGCGCGCCGGAACAAAAGCCGGTAATAAAGGATGGAGTGCGGCAATATCGGCCATTGAAATGGCAAATTTGATTGAGGTTGTCGATCAGGGATAACCATGGGAAACCGTCGCAAGTCTCGAGAACTTGCCATGCAGGCGCTCTTTTATATGGATATGAACCGTAACGACTCGAATGAGTCGCTGGAACGCTTCTGCCTGCATTTTTCAGCTTCCAAAAAGGCCCGCCCCTTTTTCCTCAGACTGGTAAAAGGCGTTATCCAGGCAAAAGCCGAAATTGATTCAATCATAGAGAATTTCTCCGATAATTGGAAAATAAGCCGAATGTCCTGCGTGGACAGGAATATTATGAGAATTGCCGTGTATGAACTGCTTTACTGCCAGGACATTCCGCCGAAAGTGTCCATCAACGAGGCGATTGATATCGGGAAAAAATTCGGAACAGAAGAATCAGGTGCCTTTATCAATGGGATCCTTGACAGTGTGCGAATGGCTCTTGAGAAAAATAAAATTACAGAAAAGACTGACATTCAAATAAACGAAACCGGGTAAACGATGCGCGAAGACATGGATCGGCTTGAGCGAAGATGCCCCAGGCTGGGAGGTCCTGTTTCATTCGGCTATTGCCGGACGAGCGGGGATGATCATTCGGTCTGCTGGAAAATCCTTGACTGCTGGTGGGAATCCTTTGATGTTGTGGGGTATTTGCAAGATTCCCTTTCCGCGGAGCAGTTTAATAAACTTGTTCATGCGAAGCCGAAACCGAAAATCGTCAGCCTTATCGAGCTTGTGGAACAGGCAAAAAAGAGGGTTTCGTAAATGCAGCTTTTGACCGTAAAAGGAGGATGTTTTGATTATTAAAGAATTGGTCGTCGGTCCGCTGATGGCAAACTGTTTTATCTGTGGATGTTCGAAAACCAAAGAAGCCGTTGTCATTGATCCGGGAGGAGATGCAGACAGGATCCTCCTTTCCCTTGCCGATGATTCACTGAAAGTAAAATATATCATTAACACCCATGGACATTTCGACCATGTCAGTGCCAACGGAAAGATGAAAGATGCCACCGGCGCCGACATTCTCATTCATCCCATGGATGCGCCCATGCTTGGAAGCCTTTCTTCAAATGCTGCATTTTTCGGCATTTCAGTGGAAAACTCTCCACCCTGTGACCGAACCATAGAAGAAGGCGATACCGTGTCTTTTGGTGATATTACCTTAAACGTGATTCATACGCCGGGGCACACCCCGGGCGGAATCTCTCTTTACACGGACGGGGTTTTATTTGTGGGGGACACCCTTTTTGCCGGTTCCATTGGTCGCACCGATTTTCCCGGCGGAGATTTTAACACGCTGATATCGAGTATTCAGACAAAACTTTTTAAAATGGGTGATGACATAAAGGTCCTTTCCGGGCATGGACCGGAAACAAGCATCGGCAGGGAAAAGCGTTATAATCCTTTCGTGGGCCGGTTTTAGGGATACAGGATCAGTTCAGAAAGAACGTTTCACCATGTTCGATTTCAACCAGCCGGTCGCTCAACCCTTCTTTCTCCAGTTCTCTTTTTAAATCCGCAGGCGGAAAGTGTACCGGTTCATCTCCCAGACGAAACGTTCCCCAGTGAACGATCATCATCTTTTTGGCATTGAGTTCCTTAAACGACTGAACGGCTTCACGGGGATTCATGTGGCTTGAGGCCATGAACCACCGGGGTTCATAGGCTCCGAGATTGGTGATAACCAAATCGATATCGAAATCCTTTCCGATCTCTGAAAATCCGTCAAAGTATCCTGAATCGCCCATGACATAAATCGTGTATCCGGCGGATGTTTCGACCATATACCCTCCCCATAGAGACCGATTGGGTCCTCGAAAAGGATTCCGCATGGTCCAGTGATTGCTGGGAAGGAATGTTATCGAACTGTCGCCGGTGCGATAAACCTCATACCAGTCAAGCTGAGTTCGATTTTTCATTTTTAAATCCTGAAATACCCGATCATGCCCCAAGGGCGTGATCACATGGGTATTTTTATCTAGGATGTTCAGGGTAAACGTGTCCAGATGGTCGTAATGACCGTGAGTGATCAGAACATGGTCGGGCTGCGGGATTTGTTTCGGATTGAAACTAAAAGGTGAAAAATCCTCAATAAACCAAGAAAGACCAGAGTACAAGGGGTCCACCATAAAATAACGGTCAACGTCCTTGATCAGGATGCCGGCATGTCTGAGAAAAGTGACACTGACGCCCTGATGCGCCTGCATGGGTGACCAGTTTATGCGAATTGGATTGACGGGCTGGTCTTTAAGATAGGGACTAAAACGACTCGGGCTGAGCTTCCATTTCAGAAGTTGCAGGAATCTTCGTTTCCGGAAGGGGCCGATCGGGCTGACAAAAGCACCGTTTCCATGGTGCTCTTTTTTCAGAGCAATATCCCTCAAACTGCGTCCGTTCAAAGGTTTATAATGAAATGGATTATCTTCCATGTTTTCAAACGCCGACAGCAGCTCCGCAGGATGAATAAAACGCATCAACAACAGCGTCTGTGCGCTCAAAAGCAATTTTTTTATAAAGGTTCTGCGTCTCATCTTTCATTGGTCGCCAAAAATTCATGTATTTCCATTCGGGTATTTATTTGCTTTAATGCTCAAAATAAGCATGATTCTCAAAAATGGAAGCCTTGGGGAAACAGAAGATCAGCTAAAATGCGCCCAGCTGGCATTTCGTTATTTTGATCCCCATCGCCTCACAGGCACCGCTAACGGTCATTTTGCTGACGCTTAACCGAGATGCAATGTTCCATGCGTGCTCACAAGAAAGCCTTCCTTGAAAAAGTGCATCGGTAATGGCGTCTTTCAAGTTTTCTTTTATATTGTTCAAGGGTTCAACAATCTTTTTCCGGGGTAGATACCCAAACAACCCCAGTTGGCATTTCGTCAACTTGAAATTCATCAGGTCGGCCGTTCTGCCTACGGCATCCGGTGAGACCTGAAGGATTTTCGCAATTTCAAATGCCACGGCGCAGGGTAATTCGCCGTTTTTCGTAAGTTTCAAAATTTCATTTTTAATTGACTTGTCCGGCGTTGCATCCGGTCCGTGTTTTTGTGCAAATTTTTTGCCACTGTGAACATTCATCACACGCTCCTTTAAATTTGTTTTATGATCTTAAGTGTTATCGCGAAAGCACGAAAAGATCAAAACACAAAAAAAGGTAAGAGTTTAGCCTTTTGAAAATGAGTTGCTTCAGGTGTGCTTAAATTTTTTCTGAAAGAACTCGTAAATAACGGCTCGTAATGAAAAAACTGGTTTTAGCTTCTGAGAATGTTTTTGATTTTAAGGTCATATGATCGCATTCAAGCCAATCCGGAATGTTTTTTCATAACGAGCCGTAATCTACTCAAACAGCTTCCAGTAAAAATTTAAGCACACCTGAAGCTCCCTAAAAACGGATTTGTTTCAAAAATCTAAACAGTTACAAAAAAAGAAAAATCTATTTTGCGCTTTCTTTTTCAATGGTTTCGTGATGTGCTTGCCCCGAAAACATTACGAATTCATCTTTTTCGCGAATTCCCCCGGTTCAAACCGATCCAGGATCTGCATTTTTCTTGAATTTCAGAGTGCTGTCTGTTACTTGTATACCTTATCGGCGTTATGAAAAAAATCATTTTCAAGGTATTTAATATCAGGTCATCATGCCTTTTTCAATAAAACGAAAAAGAACCCGTCGGATTAAGGTTGGAAATGTCAGCGTAGGCGGAACAGCGCCTGTTATTGTCCAATCCATGACCAATACGTTTACCCAGGATGTTCCATCCACCATTTCACAAATCCATCGTCTGGAAAAAGCGGGATGTGAGATCGTACGTGTGGCTGTGTCCGACCATGAGTCAGCAGCGGCGATTTCTTTAATTAAAAAAGAAATTTCAATACCGATAATCGCAGACATTCATTTCGACTATCGTCTGGCAATTGCTTCCGCGAAAGCGAACGCAGATGGTCTTCGAATAAACCCGGGAAATATCGGCGGGAAAAAAAGGGTCAAGGCGGTTGTTGACTGCGCTAAGGATGTTAACATCCCCATTAGAATCGGGGTTAATTCAGGCTCACTTGAAAAAGACATTCTAAAGAAATATAATGGGGTGAGTGCAGCAGCCATGGTTGAAAGCGCGTTGCGGCATGTTGATTTGATAAGATCGTTCGACTTTCACCATATTAAAATTTCAATAAAAGCCTCTGATGTCCATCGCACCGTTGATGCATACAGGCTTCTTTCATCGAAGACCGATCTGCCGCTTCATGTGGGGGTAACAGAGGCAGGAGGGCTTTATTCGGGAATTGTCAAGTCGTCCCTTGGCATTGGGATGCTCCTTTCGGAAGGGATTGGGGATACGATTCGGGTTTCTTTGACCCGAGATCCAGTGGAAGAGGTCAGGGTTGGATACGAAATCCTGAAAGCGCTGGACATCCGCCGTCACGGACCGGATATTATATCCTGCCCTACGTGCGGTCGTTGTAAAATCGATCTGTTTAATATTCTCGAGCGCGTTGAGAACGCGTTGTTGTTAAAGCCGACCCCCATTAAACTTGCCATTATGGGTTGTGTCGTGAACGGGCCGGGAGAGGCCAAAGAGGCGGATATCGGGGTTGCCGGCGGTGACGGAACAGGTATTCTTTTTAAAAAAGGAAAGGTTATAAAAAAATTTCCTGAAGACAAAATTGTCGAGGTTTTGCTGGCCGAGGTTGATAAATTTGATAGATCGAGGAATGATTAAATGGGAAAACAGATCAAGACTGCAATTACACCAACACGAGCTGAAGATTATCCGCAATGGTACCAGGAGGTGGTTAAAGCTTCGGAAATGGCGGAACGATCACCGGTAAGAGGGTGTATGGTGATAAAACCCTGGGGATATTCCCTATGGGAAAATATTGTGAGTGTTCTGGACGGCATGTTCAAGGAAACGGGCGTAAAAAATGCCTATTTCCCGCTTTTTATACCGCTTTCTTTTCTTGAAAAAGAAGCGGAACATGTGGAAGGGTTTGCAAAGGAATGCGCTGTTGTGACACATCACAGGCTTGAAAAAAGAGCCGACGGAGGTCTTGAGCCTGCAGGTAAGCTCAATGAGCCTCTGGTTGTCCGCCCCACTTCGGAGACGATCATCGGTGATTCGTTCTCCAGGTGGGTTGGGAGTTATCGAGACCTTCCCATACTCATCAATCAGTGGGGAAATGTCGTGAGATGGGAAATGCGAACACGCCTGTTTTTAAGAACCAGTGAGTTTCTTTGGCAGGAAGGCCACACCGCCCATGCCACCCAAGAGGAAGCCGTAGAAAGAACATTCATGATGCTTGATACTTACGCACGGCTGGCCGAAGAATATCTGGCCATGCCGGTTGTCAAGGGGAGAAAGACGGCTTCCGAAAGATTCCCGGGAGCCGTGGATACCCTCTGTATCGAAGCAATGATGCAGGATCGAAAAGGTCTTCAGGCGGGCACCTCACACTTCTTGGGGCAAAATTTTGCCAGGGCTTCCGGGATCAAATTTCAGAGTGCTGAAGAATCGGAAGGATATGCATGGACCACGTCGTGGGGCGCATCCACTCGCCTTATCGGTGGGCTCATCATGACCCATGGGGATGATGACGGTATTGTTTTGCCGCCAAAGATTGCGTCTTCACATGTCGTCTTGATGCCCATTATCCGAAAGCCTGAAGACAGAGTGAAAGTGATGGAGTCTGTCGAAACTTTAGGTAAAGCGCTAAAGAATATAACCTACCATCATCGTCGGATCGGAGTGGAGATTGACGATCGGGAAATCGGCGGCGCCCGAGGATGGGAATGGATAAAAAAAGGGATACCGATTCGGGTTGAAATCGGCCCCAGAGACATTGCCGACAATTCGGTATATGTTGGACGGAGAGACAAGGAACACAACGATAAAGTTTCAATAAACAGAGATCATTTTGTCGGTGAAGTAACAAATATCCTGGATGAGATACAGGATGTACTTTTTGGACGCGCCCTGTCGTTTAGAAAAGAACATACCGTTTCAATCGATGATAATAATGAATTCTATGATTTTTTCACGCCCGAAAATCAGGAACAGCCGGAAATACACGGCGGATTTGCATACGCCCACTGGTGCGGAGAAGATGCTTGCGAATCGAAAATTAAAGACGATCTTAGTGTTACGATTCGATGTATTCCCTTTGATGTCCCGCCTGAGAAAGGCAAGTGTATATGCTGTGGCAATCCAAGTTCCGGCCGGGTGATCTTTGCTAAGGCATATTAATTTACACCATGATCCGTATTAACGACATCATCGATAAGATCACCGAATATTACCCTGAAGCTGATCTGGATATTATTGATCGTGCCTATATTTATTCGGCGAGGGTCCATGACGGACAGGTTCGCCTATCCGGTGAACCCTATCTTTCCCATCCCCTGGAAGTGGCCGGTATACTTGCGGACATGAAACTCGATGTTGTCAGTGTCGCCGCCGGCCTTTTGCATGATGTTGTTGAAGATACACACGCATCCGTAGAAGAAATAAATGAGATGTTTGGCAAGGAAATTGCCCGTATTGTATCGGGTGTAACCAAGTTGAGCGTTCTTCCTTTTAGCAGCAGTTCCCAGGCACGCCAGGCGGAAAGTATCAGAAAAATGATTTTGGCAATGGCCGATGACATTCGTGTCATATTGATCAAGCTGGCGGATCGCCTTCACAATATGCGGACGTTGAAGTTTCACTCAGAGAAAAAAAAGGTGCAAATTGCTAAAGAAACCCTCGACATATACGCGCCCATTGCCGGTCGCCTCGGTATTTACTGGATAAAGAAGGAACTCGAAGATACCTCGTTTATGTACCTTCAACCCGAGGAATACACGAAGATAGAACAGCTCGTTAATAAGGATAAAGAAGAAGGTGAAAAATACATCGAAAAGGTCAAAGATCTCATCAAAAAGAAAATGGATGAGTACAACCTTGAGTGCGAAGTTCTTGGAAGATACAAATATTTTTATAGCATATATAAAAAAATGTTATCTCAAAACCTTGAATTTGAGGATGTCTACGACATCATTGCATTTAGAATAATTCTCGACACCATACCCCATTGTTATGAAGCGCTGGGTGTGATTCATTCCCTGTGGAAACCGGTTGCGAAAAAATTCAAGGATTATATCGGTGTTCCCAAGCCCAATATGTACCAGTCCCTCCACACCACCGTCATCGGTCCTTACGGTGAACGGATTGAGATTCAAATTCGAACCTGGGAAATGGATAAAGTTGCCAAGTCGGGTATCGCTGCCCATTGGAGCTACAAGGAGGGGCTTCGCTTTGATGAAGAAACAACCAAAGCGTTTTCCTGGATACAGGACCTGGTAGAAAATCAGGAAGATTTTAATAATCCGGATGAATTTCTGGAAAATGTCCGCATCGATCTATTTCCCGATGAAGTCTATGTTTTTACTCCCCAAGGGGAAATAAAGACCGTTCCAAGAGGTGCCACACCTGTTGATTTTGCCTATTTAATTCATACGGAGGTCGGGAATCAGTGCACCGGAGCAAAAGTAAACGGCCGTATTGTTCCTTTGCAGTATGAATTGAAAACCGGCGATACGGTTGAAATAACCACATCAAAAAAGAGCCATCCCAGCAAAGACTGGCTCAATTATGTAAAAACCGTCAAAGCCCGATCCCGGATCAGGCAATGGATTAAAACTCAGGAGAAAGAAAGAAGTATCACCCTCGGTCGGGAGATGTGTGAAAAGGAATTCCGAAAATACCGCCTTAATTTTAACACGCTTTTGAAATCAGAAGAGATGGAGAAGGTGGTTGAGCATTTTGGCTTTAAGCATCTGGATGATCTCATCGCAAGTGTCGGCTATGGAAAAATTACGCCCCTTCAGATTGTTCGGAAAGTTGAGCCGAGACCCGAAGAAGAAGCCCACGAATCTTTTCTGGAGAAAATCATCAGTCGCGTCAGAAGGAAAAAGCCGAAGACGGGCGTGACTGTAAAAGGTGTCGACGATATCCTGATCAAGTTCGGGAAGTGCTGTCAGCCGGTTCCCGGAGATGCAATTATAGGTTATATTACAAGAGGTTATGGGGTCACCGTCCATCGCACAAGTTGTGTTAATGCTATGAAAATGAGCCCTGATCGACAAATAGATGTGGAATGGAGTGTGGATATAGCTGATACATATCCTGTAAAGATTCTGGTTCGTTCTTATGACAGGGTTGGATTGCTGGCGGATATTACTGCAAATATCAGCAAAAATGGCGCCAATATTTTAAGTGCGAACACAGAAACGCGGCAGAGTAAAATCGTCGACAGTTTATTCACCATAGCCGTCGAAAACACCGATCATTTAAACAGGGTTCTCTCGGCCATTAGAAAGGTGAAACACATTCAGGATGTCAGAAGAGTTGACTGATGATCCGTATTAGTTTTGGTTTTTTATAGCCTTTTTGAGAGACCTTTGAAAAATCCCCCTTTTTGCCCAATTTCTGCGTTAGGCTCAAATTTTAACCCGCCACCGAACTTTGGCGGGTTAATCCTCGAAATACTCAATGTATTCCTGTGGTTAAAACTTTCGCCTTCCTTGAACTTGAACAAAAAATGAACA
>Ga0210127_1000046_pt1 | contig 14355 bp, 12 predicted proteins | sample RushSE_CattailNL_FD_185566 | JGI IMG/M metagenome (GOLD analysis project Ga0210127, IMG submission 185566) | Wetland microbial communities from San Francisco Bay, California, USA, that impact long-term carbon sequestration - RushSE_CattailNLC_D2... | ecosystem: Environmental > Aquatic > Marine >...
ACCAGTTCGCCTTCCTGGCCGACCTCCAAAAAGAGTTCAACGTCAAACTGTCCACCCTGGCCTTCGTGTACGAGAACGGCGACTGGGGCAAAGGGATGGCCAGCAGCTGGAAAAAACTGGCCGAGAAGGGCGGCTACAAGGTGGTCCTGGATGAACCCTATCCCTCCACGGCGACCGACCTGAGCCCGGTGGCCCAGAAGATCAAGCGCGCCAACCCCGATGTGCTCATGCTCGTTTCCAACGCCGCGGACGCCATCCTGCTCACCAACACCCTGGCCGAGCTCAGGGTCAAACCCAAGGCCATCATCTCCAGCGCCGGCGGCCATGCCGATCCTTCCTTCATGAAGGCCGTGGGCAAGAACGCGCGCTATCTTTTCGACATCGTGGAGTGGGAGACCGACGTCAACAAGCCGGGCGCCAAGGAGACCAACGCGAAGTTCAAGACCCGCTTCGGCTACGACCTGACAGGCGAGTCCGTCGATGCCTACGCCGCCATGTACGTGCTGGCCGATGCCCTGGAGCGCGCCAAATCCCTCGACCCCAAGGCGATCCAGGACGCCATCACCAAGACCAAACTGAACAAGGGCCCGGCCATGATCGTGGCCTATGACTCGATCGAGTTCGACGCGTCCGGCCAGAACAAGAACGCCTCGCTGGTTGTGGTGCAGATCAACGACATCGGCAAGGGCATGGAGCGGATCACGGTGTGGCCCAAGAGTGCACGGCGGGCGAATTACAAACCGGTATTCCCCACTCCGTAGGTGGCTTCGTAACACGGGCAAACTCTGCGTTGCGCTGCGTCTCGCTGCCGCTGCGGCATATGTGAAGTGCGCCTCGCGGCACGAGACGTGCGCGCCTTGATCTTGTCTCGTCTTACAAAGCCATCGGAAACTGATCCCGGTCAAAATACCTCATCGCGTGGGAGCGTAAAGCGGCCCCCACCCGCGAAAAGCCGCGCTTTCCTTCAGCCGTCTTCCGGAGACCGGAGGCTCGCATGCTTTATATCATCGAAGACACCATCAACGGCATCCTCATGGGGTCCATTTACGGCCTGGCCGCCCTGGGCCTCACCCTGATCTTCGGCGTGCTCAAGGTCATCAACTTCGCGCACGGCTCCATGCTCATGGTGGGGATGTACGCGGCCTACTGGGCCGCACTCCTGACGGGGCTGCACCCGTACCTGACCCTCGTCATCGTCGTGCCGGTCATGTTCCTCTTCGGCTACCTGCTCCAGGACATCCTGATCAAGCCCATCTTCAAGTCTGAAAAAGACGTGCGCGAACCGATCACCGTCATCATCGTCACCACCGGTGTCTGGTACATCCTGGACAACCTGTCCCTGCTCGTGTTCGGCCCTCAGTACCGCAACCTCCAGGACAACCCCCTGCGCGGGAAGATGCTCGAATTCGGAGACATGCTGGTCTCCGTCCCCAAGCTCTGGGGATTCTGCGCAGCGGTCGCCACCGCCGTGCTGATCTACCTCTTTCTTCAGAAAACCCGCATGGGACGAGCGGTGCGGGCGACAAGCCTCGACCGGGACGCGGCCAGCCTGCAGGGGATCAACCAGTACAAAATGTACAACATCTCGGTCGGCATCGGCACGGCGGCCGCAGGCGTGGCAGGGGTGGCCCTCGTGCCCTTCTACAACGTCTTTCCTTCGGTCGGAGTGCTCTTCGACATCAAATGCTTCATCATCGTGGTGCTGGGAGGCCTCGGCAGCATCTGGGGGGCGCTCCTGGGCGGAATGATCGTCGGCGTGATCGAATCGGTGGGCCCCCAGTTCATGGCGGCCACCTGGACCGAGGCGGTCGTCTACGCCCTGTTCCTGCTGTTTTTGTTTTTCAAGCCCTCGGGGCTATTCGGCGTGAAATACGACTGGTGATGATTTCACCTGCGGCGGAATCATATATTTAGAAAAATGAGGGTTTTTATGAACCCATCCCTGGCTCGCAAGTTGCCGTTGATCCTGGTTGTGCTGATCGCCTTTGCCTTGCCGCTGGTGCTGAGAAGCCCGACCTACCTGCATATCCTGATCCTGCTTTACCTCTACGCTTATCTCACCACGAGCTGGAATCTGGTCGGCGGGTTCGCCGGTGTGCTGCCGCTCGGGCACGCGGCTTTCGTCGGGATCGGCGCCTACACGTCCACCGTGCTCTCGTTGCAGTATGGGATCAGCCCCTGGGCCGGCATGCTCGTCGGCGCCCTGCTGTCGGCCGTCGTGGGAGTGATTATCGGACTGCCCACCTTCAAGATGCGCGGCGCCTATTTTGCGCTCGCCACCATCGCTTTTGCCGAGGGCATCCGGGTGATGGTGGAGAACATCGACTATCTCGGCCCTCTGCAGCTCAATGGACCGCGGGGGCTGCAGATTCCTCCACTCAAGATCGGCTTGCTGCATTTCATGTTCGCCGACAAGGAGCCTTACTACTACATCATCCTTGTGATGCTGGCCGGAGTAATTGCACTGACGTGGTTTGTCTCGCGCTCCAAGTTGGGTTATTACCTCGTGGCGGGGGGCGAGGAGCCGGAGGCGGCGCAGGCGCTGGGGGTCAACGTGGCTCGTGCCAAGCTCATCGCGATGGCGATGAGCTCATTCCTCACCGCCTTTGCCGGCACCTTCTGGGCACAGTTCACGCTCTACATCCACCCCAAAAGCGTCATGAGCCTGGATATCTCCTTCGAGATCGCCTTCATTGCGCTCATCGGCGGCCGGGGCTCCATCGCCGGGCCGCTGCTGGGAGCTTTGCTGCTGCGGCCGGTGAGCGACTTCTCGCGGATCTATTTCGGCAGCACGCTGCCCGGGCTGCACCTGATTATTTTCGGTGTCGTGCTGATCCTGGTCATGCTCTACCAGCCGCGCGGCCTGCAGGAGCCGCTCACGCGCATGTACAACCGCGCGATGGACCGTCTGATCGGCAAAAGGGAGGCGGCGGCATGAAGATTCTCGAGCTGAAAAAAGTCCGGAAATTTTTCGGCGGGGTCAAGGCCGTGGAAAGCTTCAGCCTGGACGTCGGGGAGGGCGAGATCGTCGGTTTGATCGGTCCCAACGGCGCCGGCAAGTCCACGCTTTTCAACTGCGTGGCCGGGGTGTTCCCCCCGACCGCGGGGGAAATTCTCTTCCAGGGAACAAAGATCAACAACCAGAAACCCTGGGACCTCTGCCGCAAAGGGCTCGCACGCACCTTTCAGATCGTGAAGCCGTTTGCTACCCGCACGGTCCTTTACAACGTCATGGTGGGTGCGTTTGCCGTTACCGATAAGCGTGCCGAGGCCGAGCAGCGCGCCCTGGAGGTGCTGCACGACCTTCACATGGAGGGGAAAAAGGACCTGCGCGCCGGCAACCTCACCATCGCCGACCGCAAACGCCTGGAAATCGCCAAAGCCCTGGCCACACGCCCCAAGCTGCTCCTGCTCGATGAGGTGATGGCGGGCCTGCGGCCGACCGAGGTCGACGAGATGGTGGCGATCATCAAGCGGCTGCGCGAGGGCGGGATGACCATTTTCGTGATCGAGCACATCATGCGCGCCATCATGGCGCTGTCGGACCGCATCGCGGTCCTGCACTTCGGCACCAAGATCGCAGAGGGGCCGCCGCAGAAGATCGCCCACGACGAAAAGGTGATCAAGGCCTACTTGGGGGAGGACTATGGCGCTGCTTGAGGTAAAAAACATCGAGGTGTTCTACGGCGACGTCCAGGTCATCTTCGATCTGTCCCTCAAGGTGGAGGAGGGCGAGGTGGTGAGCATCATCGGCGGCAACGGCGCCGGCAAGTCCACCCTGCTTCGGACCGTCTCAGGCCTGATGCAGCCTGCCAAGGGCGAGATCACCTTCGAGGGCCGCCCCATTCAGCACCTGCCCCCCGAAGAGGTCGTCGAGCGCGGAATCATTCAAGTGCCCGAAGGCCGGCGGCTGTTCACGCTCATGTCCGTTCAGGACAACCTGATCGTCGGGGCCTACAGCAAGCGCGCCGATGGGCAAAAAGCCAACACGCTCAAGGAGGTCTACACGCTTTTCCCACGCTTGAACGAGCGTCTGGCCCAACTGGCCATGACGCTTTCCGGCGGCGAGCAGCAGATGGTGGCGATCGGTCGCGGTCTCATGGCCCGCCCCAAGCTCCTGATGCTCGACGAGCCCTCCCTGGGACTTGCGCCCATCCTGATTAAAGACATATTCGACACCGTGCGCAAGATCGCCGACCAGGGAACCACCGTGCTCCTGGTCGAGCAGGACGTGAAGCATTCATTGAGTCTGAGCAACCGGGGCTACGTCCTCGAACACGGCCGCACCGTCATGGAGGGGCCGGCTGCGGAGCTGCTCGACAACCCCCACATCCGCACCGCATATTTGGGATTGTAAGGCGGGGAAGAACAATATAGAGAGATTTTCTTTTGCCGCATCACAACAGTGACGAGCTCGCTAAAAAGTCATCCAAATTTCATACAGAGGAGCCATCCCATGAGCACCACTCAGACCAACGAGGCATTGCAGAAACTGAGAACAGAAGTCATCTCCGCAGGTGTCTCGAGTGTGACGCCCGTGCATGTGGCGTCCGCCAAGGGCGCCGTCGTGCGAGACGTGGAGGGCCGGGAGTACATCGACTTCGGCGGCGGCATCGGGGTCATGAACATCGGGCACTGCCACCCCAAGGTGGTGGCGGCCATCAAAGCCCAGGCCGAAAAATTCCACCACACCTGTTTCATGGTGAGCCCTTACGAAGTGGCCATCAAGCTTGCCGACAAGCTCTGCCGCCTGACCCCGGGCAACTTCCCGAAGAAGGCCATGTTCGTGAGCAGCGGGGCCGAAGCCGTCGAAAACGCGGTCAAGATCGCGCGCTACTACACCAAACGGCCGGCCGTCATCGTATTCGAAAATGCCTACCACGGCCGCACCCTGCTCACGATGACCATGACGAGCAAGGTCAAGCCCTACAAGTTCGGCTTCGGCCCCTTCGCACCGGAAATCTACCGCATGCCTTTCGGCGACGTGGTCGGGCCCGAGAAGCTGAAGGATTTTTTCATCAAACACGTGAACCCCGAGGCGGTGGCCTGCGTCGTGGCCGAGCCGGTCCAGGGCGAAGGCGGGTTCATCACCCCGCCGCCCGGCTATTTCCAGGAGCTCGTCAAGATCTGCCGGGAGAACGGCATCCTGTTTGTGGCCGACGAGATCCAGAGCGGCATGGGGCGCACCGGCACCATGTTCGCAATCGAGCACTGGGGGGTCGAGCCCGACCTCATCACGGTGGCCAAGAGCATGGGGGCCGGCATGCCCATTGCCTCGGTCGTGGGCCGCAAGGAGATCATGGACTCGGTCCACCCCTGGGGCCTGGGCGGCACTTACGGCGGCAACCCGGTGGCCTCCGCGGCGGCCTTGGCGGTATTGGAGGTGTTCGAAGAGGAGGACATGCTCGGCAAGGCCCAGGCCCTGGGCAAGAAGCTGAACGAACGCTTCGAGGCCTTCTGCAAGAAATACAAGATTGTCGGCGAGATCCGAGGGCTGGGAGCCATGCTGGGACTGACCCTCGTAAAGGGGGACAAACGCGAACCGGCCGCAGACGAGGCCAAGAAGCTCGCCGCCTTCTGCCTGGAGCGGGGCCTTATTATCCTCGTCTGCGGGACTTACAGCAACGTGGTCCGCGTGCTCGTGCCCTTCGTGATCACGGACGCGCAGCTGGAGCAGGGGCTGTCGATCCTGGAGCAGGGGTTGGCGGCGCTTTGCAAGTAGTCGGTTGATTCGCGAGCCGCTCTCATAAAGCGGAGGAGGTGTGAATGACGAAAATATTCACCCGTTACGGAGATGGAACTCCCGCCGAATTGAGTTCAGCCGAGCTCATGCAGGACCTGGAAGCCGGGACCAAGGATGCCGCCGACCGGGGAAAGATCCCGCCGTTGTCCAAGGAAGAGTTGAAGCATCTTTTCGATATTTTTGCGTCTTCCTGCAAATTCGTCAGCGTGGACCGAGGCAACGAGGTCATCCTCAGCTACGATGCGGCGACCTTGAAAATCCGCCGTGTAGGAGTCGCCGTCGACCGGATTCAGGCGCTTCAGATCTACGAGAAGATCATGGGTGCCGATACGATGGAGCTCTGCCACGTGGATTACAGTTTCAAGCCGCTGAAGCCCATCGTCACCATGGAGCAGCCCGTGCTGGAGCAGGCGCTGCTCAGCACCCACATACCGCTGTTTTACGGCGCGATGCCGAACCTGGGCCTTTACTCCCAACCGGACGGCCCCTTCCCCAATCCGGCCGAGTTGATGCCGGCCGGAAAAATCAGGGAAGCCCAGGAATCCTACGCACAGACAGTGTCCGAAGCCGTTCGGGACATCGTTTTCGTGGCCGGCGCCATGTACGAATCCGGGGCCGACGGCATCAACATCGACACCGTGGGCGCGGCGGGCGACGCCGACTTTTTGGCGGCATTGCTGGCCACGCAGGAACTGAAAAAGAGATATCCGGATATCTGCATCGAAATGGGCATGGCGGGCGAATTCGTCATCGGCATGCACGGCGAGCTCACCTACGACGGAGTGCGACTGGCAGGGCTTTACCCCCACGATCAACTGAAGCTGGCGCAAAAAGCCGGGGTGACGATTTTCGGTCCCGTGGTCAATACCAACACGACCGAATCAAGCCCCTGGAACGTGGCCCGGGCCACGACCTTTATCAAGGCGGCCGGCAAAATCGCCGCAATCCCCATGCACCCCAACATGGGCATGGGGGTCGGAGGCGTGCCGGTGAACGACCACCCACCGGCCGACATCGTCTCGCGGGCCTCCAAGGCCATGGTGGAGATCTGCCGCCTGGACGGGTTGTAGGTAGGGGTGGGCGATCCCTTCGCCATGGCCATCACGCATGCGCACGCGTCGGGCATGGGCGGTATGCGGGCAGCCGGAGATCTGGTGGCCCGCTTGCAAATGACCCGGGGCATGAAAATCGCTGAGGCCAAAAAATATGTTGCCGATAAGCTGAAGATCTCGATTGCCGATCTAAGCGACCCTGTCGCCATGACGGAGGTGCGCCAGGATCTGCAACTGGGCACGATGTCGCCGCAGCCGAAGGATGCCAGAGGCATCGAGGCCAAGATCCGGATCGCGGAGGCGCTGGGCGTCGGCATCAACTGCGTTAAGCGCTTCAAAGCAAGGGCCGGCCTGCTATTTTAGGATTCCCCATTCGGACGAGGTGACTATGATTCCTAAGGAAGTTTTGGCTGAAGCCGCACAGCTGATCGTCGCCCAGAATCCCGAGAAAGCCGCCGAACTTGCCCGCAGGGTAATCGGTGAAGGCAACGACCCGCTGGAGCTGATGAACAACGGATTTATCCCCGGCATCAACCAGGTCGGAGAGCTGTTCAATCGCGGAGAGCTGTTCCTGCCCCAGCTCATGGGCGCGGCCAATGCCATGAAAGCGGTCACGGATATCGTGAACGAGGCTCTTGCGGCCGCTGCTGCGCCGCGGCAGGAAACCGGCACCATCATAATCGCCACGGTCAAGGGCGACATTCACGACATCGGCAAGTGCATTGTCGTGGCCCTGCTGCGGGCGAACGGCTTCAGCGTGCATGATCTCGGCCGTGATGTGGAAACCGAGAAGATCATCGAGCACGCCGTCGCCCTCAACGCGGACATCATCGGCACCAGCACGCTGCTCACCACCACCATGTTCCGGCAAAAGGAGCTGGAGGAGGCGCTTAAAAAGGCCAACCTGCGGCAGCGGTTCAAGACCATCGTGGGCGGGGCGCCGGTAACCCCGCGCTGGGCCGTCAAGATTGGGGCCGACGCGTATGCCGAAGACGCTCAGGATGGTGTTGTGAAGGTGAAAGCCTTAATGCGGCGGAACCCGTAATGTGAATTATAGCTTTTCCCGCAACTGTAGCGGCCGACGCCAAGCCAGGGGTTTTGCGTCTGAGGGGAGTGGATCGGTATGTGATCACGTGGACTCTAAACCCACGCAGCCGGGTGCAACTCCCGGACTCCCCACTCCTCTATAGTACGCGTTTCGCTTTTGGGAACCCCCGTATCAGGAATCACTATTACCCACAAAGGAAAAACGGTGAAGAAGATAGCATGGTCTGTCACCCAACGGCGGCGGTTGAAAGAGTTGGCCGCCGACCAGGGTCAGATGGAAACCGCTTTTCAAAGCGCCTCAGATCGAGATGCGGCTTTTCAGGGCTTGTCGGAAATGTTGGTCAAACGTGAACGCCGTCGCTTGCAGGACTTCGGCAAGTTGCCGCGGCGACCCCGGGTCTGCCAGCTCGAAAGTCGTTTGGCCGAAATGCTGACGGCTGAGGGCTTCGCTCAGGTGGCAACTCCTGTTATCATGACCAAAAGCTTTTTGGCCAAAATGTCGATATCAGCCGACCACCCGCTTAGCGCGCAAGTTTACTGGATCGACTCGAATCACTGCCTTCGACCGATGCTCGCACCACATCTTTACTGCTTGCTCCAGAAGTTGTTGCGGGTCTGGGACAAACCTGTGAAAATTTTCGAGATCGGTCCATGTTTTCGCAAGGAGTCCGGCGGGAGTCAGCACTCCAAAGAATTCACAATGTTGAATCTCGTCGAGGCCGGCCTGCCGATAGACAGGCGAGAAGCACGGATGAGAGAGCTTTCATTGTTGGTTGCCGAGTCGGCGGGAATTAAGGACTGTTATTTGGAGCCGACCCTTTCCGAAGTCTATGGGCATACGATCGATGTTTTGTACGGCCCTAAAAAAATAGAAGTCGGCTCGGGTGCCATGGGGCCTCATGTTTTGGACAGCGCATGGCGGGTCAGCGATACCTGGGTCGGAATCGGTTTCGGGTTGGAACGGCTCATTATGGCCGCCGAAGGAGCCGACAGCCTTCGCCGCTGGGGGCGCAGCCTTTCTTATTTGGATGGAATTCGGCTTAATGTCTGAATTTTCGCAAGACATAGACTCGATCAACCAACCATCCCCGCCGCAATCAGAGAGGCCTGGGTCCAACAATTTTTAAGCTTATCTCCGAGAGCCGGCCGGAAATAAACCCAAGCCGGATTAGACCAACACGATGAAACCCCCAGCCCACCGCAACACAAGTCACAAACTGAATTTCTTGCTGTCCAGCGTCAAAGGCGGAAGGAGACTTCAGGATGAAGATATACGCTTTCTCTTGGGACTGGAAGACAGGAAACTCATCGGCCGGGTATTCGAGGCCGCCCGCGGGTTAAGGCGTGAACACTTCGGGGACAGCATTTTTCTCTATGGGTTTGTCTATTTTTCAACTTTTTGCTCCAACGACTGCACGTTTTGTCAGTACCGCAAATCCAACATTGCTTTGCCACGCTTTCGCAAGTCGCCGGGCGAAATCCTTGCCGCGGCGGTCAGACTTGCTGAAGAAGGAGTCCATCTCATTGATCTCACAATGGGAGAGGACTTACAGCTATATAAGCCTGAATCTGAGGAGACTGGATTTCTGGTAGAGATCACCCGTGCCGTTAAGGCCGCAACAGGACTTCCGCTCATGATTTCTCCCGGCGTGGTGTCTGCTGAACTCCTGAGCCAACTGGGGCATGCGGGTGCGGACTGGTATGCGTGCTACCAGGAAACGCATACACAGTCGCTTTTTGCAAGATTGAGGCCTGGACAATCCTTCAAGGAACGCTGGCAGGTTAAACTATCAGCTCGTGAGCAAGGACTTCTCATTGAGGAGGGGATCCTCAGCGGGGCCGGTGAGAACCTGGAAGACGTCATTACCTCTTTGGCCATGATGCGGGTGCTGGAGCCAGACCAGCTCCGCGTCATGACGTTTGTCCCTCAGAAAGGCACGCCGATGGCGTCTGTACCGGCACCGGATACTTTGCGTGAACTTCTGATTATTGCCGTGCTCCGGCTCGTCTTTCCGGACCGGCTCATTCCGGCCTCATTGGATGTGGAGGGCCTCGCTGGGTTGCAGAGCCGAATCGATGCAGGCGCCAATGTGATCACTTCTCTCATCGTGCCGGGGTCAGGACTTGCGGGGGTAGCAAGCCTCAGCCGAGACATCGAAAACTCTCTACGGATGCCTGCCAGTGTAAAATCAATGCTGACACGCTGCGGATTGAAGCCGGGTGATCTGCAAACTTACTTGCACTGGATTCGAGATCATCTGCAAGTTAAGGCTTGCAGGGTCGGCAGTTGAGGGCCCATGCGGATAGCGGTGGTCGGAGGGAAACTCCAGGGAGTAGAGGCATGTTACTTGGCCAGGAAGGCTGGTTGGCAGGTGCGCCTTGTGGACCGCTGCCCGGATGTGCTGGCCCGAGGCATGTGCGACGAATTCATCGGGGCGGACATCTGCCGGGAAGATGACCTTAACCGGGTGTTCGATGGCATAGACTTGGTTCTCCCAGCGCTTGAAGATAAAGAGACTCTGGATGCCTTGCTGGGTTTTTGCACGGCCGCTATGCTTCCCTGTGCATTTGACGCAGCCGCATACGAAATCTCCTCCTCCAAAATCGCCTCGGACCGCCTTTTTGCCGAGCTGGGACTCCCGATTCCAAGGCCTTGGCCGGAAGCAGAATTCCCTCTCATCGCCAAGCCGAGTGGGAGCAGCGGCAGCAAGGGAATCCGCATCCTCCGCAACCGAGATGACTGGATGGCAGCGTTTCCGAACGCCGAGGCGTTGAAAGAGTGGGTGATCCAAGAGTACCTGGAAGGCCCCTCTTACTCGATAGAGGTCGTCGGCGTTGACGGCGGCAGTGTACCCTTTCAAATAACAGACCTTTACATGGATGCCGATCACGATTGCAAACGGGTGACCGCACCAACTGAACTGCCCAGGGCTCTGGCCACCCAGTTCATGAGTCTTAGCCTCATCATTGCCGAAGCGGTCAAACTGAAGGGCATCATGGACGTGGAGGTCATTCTGAACAACGGGCAGTTGAAGGTGCTTGAGATTGACGCGCGCATCCCGAGCCAGACCCCGACAGCGGTATTCTGGTCTAGCGGGGTGAACCTCGTGGAAATTCTAGGAAAGAGCATCCTTGGCGCCGAGCTTCCCAACCGGTCGACTCAAGAAGTTGAAAAAGCAGTGATATACGAGCACATCCGTGTTTCTCCCGGGATATTGGAAGTGGGGGGCGAACACCTCATAACCCAGTTGACGGGACTCCAGGTGTTTCCGGATTTTTTTGGGGCCAACGAGGCTCTCACTGATTTTGAGCCCGGCCGAACCAACTGGGGGGCGACCCTGATCGTCTGTGATAACGACCGCGATGCGGCATGGCAAAAGCGCTGCGAGGTTCTGATGGATATTCGCCATCGCTTTGGAATCGAGCGGTTTTTGGATTTTGGCCCGAGTTTGCCCTGATAGGGGAAATGTCGCATGACGCGACTTCGATCAGAAGACATGGCTGCCACCGCAGGCGATCTCCAAGCGTATGACGCTGATCTCAGACGCACAATCGGATTAGATTTGATGGGAATCGCTTGCGGGGCTGCGGATATCAACCCGGTTGAATTTGCCCGACTGGCAATGGCGACAAGGGCAGCCGTTGTACCCCTTACGCTGGGCGAAGGCATCATCGAAGGCTTCTCTGAGGCGATAAAGCGGATAATGGCTCATCTCGGTTTCCCCGCACTCGTTACGAGTAAGCCGGACGTGGCGGGGATAGCCGAGGCCTATGCACGACAGTGCGGGTTGATCCTGCTCTCCGATGACCAGAATTTCATCGCGCTCAACACGTTGACCCGAAAGGTGGTCTCCAATTCCAAGGCCACTGGCATTGGTTATGCCTGGGGGTTGAACATCATGGCAGGCGGGATACGTGATAAACGGGCCCTGGTCATCGGATGCGGTCCGGTCGGCTGCAGCGCAGCAGAGAAGCTTGTTGAGTTAGGAGCCCATGTTTGTGTTCATGATGTAGATCGGGTCAAGGCCCACCGATTCGCTGAGGAGATGAAAGACCGTTCAAAAATGCTTAACATAGAAAAGGATCTTGATGTTGCCTTAAGGCGCTTCAGGCTGATTCTTGATGCCACGCCGGCTGCAAGCATTATCACTGCTGACACCATCGACTTTAATACCTGCATTAGCGCACCGGGGGTCCCAATAGGATTGACTTCAGAAGCACTCGCGAAGGGTTCTGGTCGAATCCTTCATGATTTTCTAGAAATCGGGGTTGCGACCATGGCGGCTATATCCCTCAAGGGCGTCTGATAGATGAGTCTTGAAACAACATCGAAGTTATCAATACCTCGCTATTACCGCAAACGCGTCGAACTGCTGCGTCTCATCGATAAGATAAAGCTCTGGCCTTCGCGGAAGGGTGTTCTGCACGGTATCAGGACCATTGAGGTCATGGGAGATTTGGCCAAGTTGACCACGCACTGCGGGAAAACATTTTCGGTCTCGAACTCGCGTAATAGCCGAGCGGCTCGTTGGCTGAGAAACAAGTGGTTTAAGCATGCCTGCGCGTCCTGTGGTGTTCCCGATTGGAAACTTCAAAAATACGGCGCTACCTGTTTCCGCCGCCACCAAGGATCATTGCTGCAAAGCGTTACCACAGAGGGGGCGATAAATAATTCAACAAGATAACGGTGTTCGACTATTCGGGTTTTCGGGTGTTTGACCAAACACCCCCCCACCCAAACATCTAAACACCCCTAACCGAGGTGCTCCATGAACGGCTTCTACGGCAGATATCTCCGCATCGACTTGAGTCGCAAGGCCTTCTCGATCGCGCCCATCGCCGAGGAGGTTTTGGCGCGGTATTTCGGCGGCAAAGGATTGGCCGCCTGGCTGCTCACCGAACTAAACCCGCCCGGTGTGGATCCGCTCGCCCCGGAAAACACCCTCATCTTCGCAACCGGCCCGCTCGGCAACAGCATGGTCTGGGGCTCCTGCCGCTACGGGGTCTACACCAAGTCGCCGCTGACCGGGCTCTTCTGCGAATCCTATGCCGGCGGCAAGACCCCGGACGCCATCGACACGGCCGGCTTCGACGCGGTGGTGATCCAGGGCCGCGCGGCCGAACCCACGGTGCTCGGGGTGCACCCGGACGGGGCGGACTTTCATCCGGCGGGCGAGATCTGGGGCATGGAGACATACGCCGCCGAGGAAGCGGTCAAGGAGCGTTTTGCACGGCCGGAGTACCGCAGAAAGGGGGCGGTCGTGGTCGGCCCGGCGGCCGAAAACCTGGTGCGTTTTGCCGTGGTAGAGAACGACCGCTGGCGTTCGGCGGGAAGGACGGGCGCCGGCACCGTGATGGGCTCCAAAAAGCTGAAAGGAATCCTGTTTACGGGCGACCGCAAGCGGCCGCAGGCGAATCCGGAGGGGGTCAAGGCGTTCGCCAAAAACTTCATGAGCACCTTCAAGGACCACCCGGCCACCAACGCCTACAAAAACCTGGGCACCCCGATGCTCGTCAAGCTGACCAACACGGCCGGCGCCTTCCCCACCCGCTACTGGCAGCAGGGGACCTACGAGCACTGGGAGAAGATCAGCGCTGAGGCCCTCGTGCGGCAGTGCAGCGTCAAGCCCAACGCCTGCGGCAAGTGCTTCATAGCCTGCGGCCAGCTCAGCATCGTGAAAGAGGGCCGGCACGCGGGACTCACCATCGAAGGGCCGGAGTACGAGACCATCTATGCCTTCGGGGGCCTGTGCTGTATCGACCGCATCGAGGAGATTGCCTACCTCAACGACATCTGCGACCGGCTCGGCATCGACACCATCACCTCCGGCAATCTCTGCGCCTTTACCATCGAGGCCGTCAAGCGCGGCCGGGTGGATTTCAAGATCGACTACGGCAACGTGGACGCCATCGCAGCGCTTCTGCACCTGATCGCGCGCCGGGAGGGAATCGGCGCGGTTCTGGCCGAAGGCATCCGTCACGCCGCCAGGGTCTGGGATCTCGAGGACATCGCCGTGCACGTGAAGGGCCTGGAGCCGGCCGGCTACGACCCGCGGCCTCTCAAGGGCATGGGGCTTGCCTACGGCACCTCGGACCGCGGGGCCTGTCATCTGCGGGCCACCTTTTACAAGCCCGAACTCTCGGGCATGATTCCGCCGGATCAGATCGCCGGCAAGGCCGAGCTTTTCCTGGAATTCGAAAGCCGGCTCACCATCTTCGACACCCTGGTCCTGTGCCGTTTCTATAGGGATTTCTTCCTCTGGGACAAGATGGGGGAGGTGATCGGGCTGGTGACGGGTTTGGATGCTATGGAGACCAACCTGAAGGAAAAGGCGCTGGACGTGGCCGACCTCATCCGCAGGCTCAACCTGCGCGAGGGCATGACGCCCGCGGACGACCGCCTGCCGAAGTTCCTGCACCGGCCGCTGCAGGACACCGGCAAGGTCATCACCGAGTCGGAGATGGAAACCCTTCTCCAGGAATACTACCGCCTGCACGGGTGGGATGAACAGG
>Ga0210127_1000048_pt1 | contig 14176 bp, 10 predicted proteins | sample RushSE_CattailNL_FD_185566 | JGI IMG/M metagenome (GOLD analysis project Ga0210127, IMG submission 185566) | Wetland microbial communities from San Francisco Bay, California, USA, that impact long-term carbon sequestration - RushSE_CattailNLC_D2... | ecosystem: Environmental > Aquatic > Marine >...
TCCCTTTTCATGCCGGCGGTAGGGACAGCTCGTCGATCCCTCCGGTGGATAGGCATAGGTCCGGTCCTGGAGTTCCTTGAAACTCAAGCCGGAAGGCTTGAGGATCTCGTCAAAAAGATCGTGAAGCTTCTCGAAGCGGAACTCGGGATCGAAGCGCCGGGCCAACTCGAAGTTGATTTCCGCGTCGGGCTGGCAACCGTCCACGCTCATCACCTTCTTGATGCTTTGCAGCGGCACCCACCAGCTGCGGAAGCTGTCTTTCTCAAGGAATGTGCCGGCCGGCAGGACCACGTCCGCATATTGGGTGGTCGGGGTGTGAAACAGGTCTACCGCTACGACGAAGTCCAGCTTCTTGAGGGCCTCGCGCCACCGCTTAGGATCCATCCCCAGTCCATGCAGGATGCCCGCGGTCTGCGACCACAGGCCTTTTATCGGATAGGGTTTGCCGGTGAAGATCTGATCCAGGGTCAGATCGGTCTGACAGCGCCAGTAAAACTTGTCGAGCGGCATGTAGCGATCGGCGCCGATGCGGGGCCGGTCCATTTCCGGGGATTTCTGGCGGATGGCACCCTGGCTTCCCGGAAGCGCATAGGGGGCCACGTCGAAGGCGAGACGCGCGGTGACGTTTCCACCCGGGACATCCAGGTTGCCGGTCAGCGCCCAGAGGCAGGAGATGGCTTGAACCAGCGGAGTCAACGCCGGGGTCATGTCGACGGCCACCCCCCAGTGGATCGAAGCCGGCTTGCTCTCGGCATAGAACCGGGCTGCTTTCACGACATCCGCAGCGGGAACGCCGGTGATGTCCTCGACCGTATCCGGCGCATAGGCGGCGGCTTCGCGACGGAACGCGTCCCAGACCGTCTCGCATTTCACGCTCTGCCCGTCGGCCAAGCGTACGCTGCACTGCCCTGTAATCATGGGGCTCGATTTCTTTTCTCGGCAGGCGGCCTGCGCCGTGTCCCACACGACGGCTTTTTTCTTCTGAGTATCCCACACCACGAAATTATCGGCGGACCCGCCGGTGGCGATGTCGTTTTCCCGCAGGAGTTTGTTAACATCCATGCGGATCAAGTGGGCTCCGTTGGTCCATCTCTCCAGAAAGGCGTGATCGTAAAGGTCCTCGTTGATGATGACGTTCAAAAATCCCATGGCCAGCGCTGCATCCGTCCCCGGTCTGAGCTGCAGCCAATGCTTGGCGCGGGAGGCAAACCAGGACAGTCTCGGGTCGATGGCGATGATCTGGGTCCCACGCTTCATCATGTCGATGATCCAATGCCCGAACAGGTTGTCCGGGCATGTGGCGTGAATGTTGTATCCCCAGATGATCATGCACTCCGGGGCTTTAAAGCGCGGATCCTCGTACCGTTTCGGAAACCATTGCCCGGCGTCGAAAACGGCGTAATCCCCCTGCACCGTGTCCACGGCCGCCAGCCGAGGCCCGTAGCAGGCCTGGCCGGTCAGTCCGAACATCACGTTGGGGCTGCCGAACGCATAGGCCAGCATGCATATCCAGGGGTAGATGTCCCGGCCAGTCCCCGCGTTGAAAACAACGCTTTCAGGGCCATGGGTCTTACGGATGGCTTTCATCTCGGCTTCAATGAGGTCAAAGGCTTCATCCCAGGTGATCGGCTGCCACTTGCCTTCGCCTCGCTCGCCAATGCGCTTCAGCGGTTGGCGCAGGCGATCGGGGTGGTGGACATATTGAGTCATGGCCAACGCACGGGCGCAGAGGCGTCCTTGGTTAAACGGGTGGTCGGGGTCGCCTTCGATCTTGACCAACTTCCCGTCTTTCACATGCGCGAGAACTCCGCACCCGCCATGGCAGCCCGGACCGGCCGACCATGTGGTGGTGCGGGAAATTTTAGTCGCGGAAGGACTCATTGTGAAACCCCCTCTCTCTTGAAATCAACCGGACCCCCGATCGCCCGGGAAAAGTTTCTCGCAAACTTAGCGGTTTTCATACCATGCTGTTCAGCCAATGGCTGAAGAACTGGGGCATCGTGTAAAAAAATATTTCACCTCCGATGACCGCTGTCAATCGAAAATGCGATACAAACGAGAAGCAGGTTTAGAGAGTATTACTTCTTGGCGTATTCCTTGAAGAAGCACAGGCAGAAGGATCGCCTGAAATAAGTCTCCTTCCAGTTGGCCGGCATTTGTAAGCCGGGATAGAGCTATGGTATGAGCTCAAAAATATAAACGAACGAGCGTCGTCACATACTGCCGGCTATGGCCCGGGTTTTGGCTATCCGGTGCAAAATCGCATTCGTTAGGACAGCGCCAACAAACTGGTCAACTTCGAGCCCTGGAGGATTTCGCCATGTCTTTCCGTTTTCATCATGTCCACATCATCTGCAAGGACCTCGAGAAAATGATTGGGTTTTTCACCGAAGATCTTAAGGCCCGTCTGGTCCGGCGGAAAAAGTTCGGGACCGCCGACGGGGCCTCCCTGGATCTGCAGGGCGCAACCATCAACTTGCGGGTAGCCAGGACTGACGAGAGGATGGAAGGGGATGCCTCGCGGTCCGTTTACGGCTACAACCACATCGGTTTGGAAGTTGATGACCTTGAGGCCGCGCACACAGATCTCAGCGCGCGGGGGTGTTCCTTTTTCATGCCCCCCACCGACATCCCCGACCTCCGGATTGCCTTCTTCCGGGGGCCGGAAGATATAGTCATCGAACTGGTTCAGAGGATGGACGCGGGATCGTAACCCCGGCTGATATGATAGGCTGTGGATATCAATTTTCTTGACGGCTTTTTAGACGGTCTTTAGCTCCTCTAAACGGCTTTCGGCGCCCCCCCCTTACCCTGCTATTCTATTGGGCAGTACCAGTAAAGGTTCTTAGTCCTCGTCCGCTCGATCCGTCCCTTCTCCTTTAGATATCTCAGGTGAGAGATTGCCTCTCCGGTGGCGAACCACTTTTGCGCCAATGGAAATGCCTCCCAGCTGTCGCATTTGATGTCCCACGTCATCCGGGATGCGATCTCATAGGCCGACTGATCGCCATTTCTGATGATGCGTAAAATTTCATTGCAGCGCTCGGAATGATGCTCTTTGAGCTCGGCGATTCTGCTCCGGTGATCGGTGATCAGGCGGCGATGCCCGGGCAGAGTGAGCTCGACATCGAGGTCATGAACCCGATCCAGGCTTTCCAAATAGCTCTTAAGGGGATTCTGAATTTCGGACCAGCACTGAATATTGGGGGTGATATCGATTAGAATATGATCACCAGCGACCAGTATTTTCTTTGCCGGCTCGTACAGACAGGTATGACCGAGGCTGTGCCCCGGGGTATGAACGCATTTGAAATGATATTCACCCTCGTCGATGATGTCCCCGTCCCGCAGGATATTCAGTTCGGGCACCCATTCCGAACCAAATTTGAAACCCGGGTGCTGCTCGATGGCACGGTGAAGCTCATCTTCTGGAAAGCCGTTCTCGGCGGCATAGGAGAGCATCGGGCCCCATCCGGGCCAGGCTTCGATAATCTCCGCCTCCGGGCGGTTGAAAAAGACTCGGCTCGAAGCGGCGATCAGTCTCGACACCAAGCCGAAATGATCCGCGTGCAGGTGGGTGATGAAAAAATCGGTTTTATCCGGATCGATTTTCAATTCCCGGAACCCGGCCCTCATCACCTCGAAGCACTCATCCCGGTTTAACCCCGTGTCGATCACCAAATTCCGCGCGGCCGATCGAACCACATAGGAGTTGAGAAACTTGAGCGGGCTGTCGGGCAGCGGCACCACGATTCGAAACAGATCCCGGCGAAGCTCTTCAATCATCATACATCTCCAAATTGATTCTCAGTTTGATTGATTTTTCCGATGAATTTCGACCGACGGGTGTCATTTGCACAAGCTCAGGCTTTAACGGTGTCTCTGGTCAGTTCACGAGATAGCGCGCCCAGAGCCCTTGAAAGCTCGATGCTCAAGGAACCGATCGCTGCCAGATGCTTGGCTGCTCTTGCCAAGGATGCAGTCAGCACCCAGGCATCGGGGGCAACTATTGTTTCGGGAAAAACCGATTTTCCTCTCGTAGGCGGTCTGCCGATCACGCCCAAAAACGCCTTCCACCGCCGCCTTCTCGATAATTGTTTCCGAAAAGTTCGTCTGCACATAGTTTTTTCAATCTCACCCTAAAGCTCCCTGTATGTTCCACTAAACTCGCAGGACGAGTCCGTTACGCTGTCCCAGGTAGAACCGTTTATTCTGGGAGCATTAGCCCGGATGCGGTTGAGGCCGTCTCGATCCCTCGGTGTAGCACCATGTTCTTGCCGACCTTTTTGCCGACATAGTAAGATGATTTCCGGGCCCAGCTCGGGCGTCCGATCGAGCGCATTTTTCCGTATCGCCGCTTCACGTAGTCGGACAGTTTAGGGTCGGTAACGTTAACCAAATCGGTGCAGACATACTCGCGTTTGGAGTGGGCAGCTGCCTCCGCAAGGTTCCTCTCGGCCCTTATCCGCTCGGATAGAACACGCCGGTCCTCTTCGAGCTTCGAAGAAAAACCGTTTGCAGCCCCCAGCGCGAACTGTCGGAACTCCCGGCCGGAAAACCCATGCTGTTTGCGAGCCTCATCCCATTGCGTACGGATCGTCCTGTTGATGAAATCAAAGACATACAAGGCAAACTCGATGTCCTGCGGCTGCCCGGACATCTCAGCGACGCTGCCCGCGCATTTCTTGGAGACGACCCACGCAGGGACCCAAACAATCTCGACAAAGAAAAACCGTTGAAGAATATTTGAAACGACGACGAGATGGCGCGGGTGCCTCTTTGCCGGGTCGCACATGAATCGGCTGGCAAAGGTGCGTTCCCGGTCCTCCTCGATCAGGGTAAGGTTATGCCGGGTTATGAGCTCGCTTGCCTTGGATGCGGCCGATTTGGCTTCTTCCGGGTACGGGCTTTTGGCAAGCGCGAGAAGTTTGTGAACCTTGAGTCGCAGTTGGTCCTGCGGGTCTGAGCTATCATTGAGGTTTTTGCACTCTGCGCTGAACAAACGGCTATTCTTGTTGGTTGCATGCGGGTCGGCACCCAGAAGCTCGCACATGGTACGGAAGATGGGGCCGTGGCTGGTTTCATGTTTGCCTTCCGGATGGACGGACGCCCAAAGGTGAGCAACCTCGTGAAGAAACACATCACGCACGGCGTCGAAGCGGTGAGTGGTGGCAAACGTGCTTTTAAGCTGGATCGTCCAGGTTTCCGGGTCGGCGATTCCAAGCTTCCCTATATCGGACAGCATGATGTTGGGCCGGGTCGAAACGCGCCGCTGAACGACCTCTGGTGCTTTTCGCAAGGCCGTTGCGTACTCCCAGCGAAGCCCAAGAACAAGAGATTTTGAAAGATCCGCCTCGATGTTGGAGGCAAGTCGTTTAGTCGACAATTGGCAGCATCCTTGGTTGGTTTTGATAGAGAGTTCATAAGGGGTTGACAGCTCCACGGACGGCTTTTTCATTTCTTGGGGGCGGGGTCGGGAACCGTTTGCGGGGATGGTTTGAACGGCAGCGCCTTTTCTCTGTCCGGTGCATTTTTCTTTTGGATCGACGCTAAATGTGTCGCCGCTATTCCTTCAAAAAAATGGCGAGCGTTTGCGCCGAGCGTGCGGGTGCGGTAGCCCCCTTCCTGCACCACCAGCATTGGCAGCCCCAGTTCACCGAGCATGCGCCCATTGATCTCAAAATCGCGGGGCGTCAGCGACCAGGTTCCGGTGGGGTCGCCCTTGGCCGTGTCGAGTCCGAGCGCGACGACTAGAAAAACCGGGTTGAAGTCCACCACTCGCTGGAGCGCAATGGACAACGCTTTTCGGTATCGGTCGCCGTCCACCTCTTCCGGCAGCGGAAAATTCAGGTTGAAGCCTTCCCCCTCGCCTTCCCCGCGTTCATCGCTAAAACCGGAAAAGTACGGGTATGCAAAGCCGGGGTTTCCGTGGATGGACACCGTCAACACATCCGCTCGCTGGTAAAAAATATCCTGCTGGCCGTTTCCATGATGGTAATCGAGGTCCAGAATCGCCACCCGCCCGAAGGCCCGCAGGTATTGAGCGGCAATGGCGTTGTTGTTGAAATAGCAAAAGCCGCCGAAGGACCGCCGCTCCGCGTGGTGGCCCGGAGGCCGAACCAGGGCATAGGCCAATCGTCTGCCGTTTAAAATCTCCTTTGCGGCAGAGAGCGCGCAGTTGACCGCAGATCGGGCCACCGTGTACGCATGCCGCGTGAGCGGGGTGAAGGTGTCAATGCAATAGTAACCGGCCAGGATGTAACGGTCCTTGGGAAGGCGTGTTTTATTCCGTATGGGGAACACGTACGGGTACACGTAACGGTTTTCTTCTATCTCCCTGCACGTGCGCCGTAAAAAATTGACAAAATCCGTGTCGTGGACGCTGGTGATGTGCTTTTCCGAAAAGGCCGAGGGCGCGACCATTTCAAAAAGGCTGTTGCCTGCGATCTCCTTGAGGATGCTTCGGATTCGCACCGGGGCCTCGACATAGCCCTGCTCATGAACATGATGGGTGAAGTGCTGGTCCGGGAACACGAGGGCAATCCTGTCGAGGGGGCGCTCGGGGATGGACGCCGACACCGCCGAAGGTTTAACGTAGCGAAATTCCCTCAGCTGAACCGGGTCCTGATCGATGGAGTTCTCCACCATGTTGATATAGTCCGCCGGCACGTAGCCGGCGTATTTTCTTTCCAATATCGCCCTGACGACAGCGCGGACAAAATCGCGCGCCGGCCGTTCCGCCCGACCCAACCCATCGAACATCAGGTGCGGCATGCAGGTTTGATCCGTTTTGTATGGCTTTTCATAGGCTGTGCCGATAATCGGACGTGCGCCGTATTGCTCGTAAAACCTGAGACGCTTGCGGTTTTCGGCGAGGAGGGCTTCATTCGGGCACAGGAGGGCCTCGTCCGGCAGGCTCTCAAAAAAAAGACCTTTTGCGCCGAAGGCCGCGGCCTCCTGCCGCGCCCGGGCATAGAGCGCTCCGCCGATGCCGCCGCTGGATTTGCCCGCCTGGGTGGCGATCCAGTCGAGATAACAAAAACGGATCTGCGGCTCGTGAAGCACGAATGCGAATCCCTGCACGCGCTGGCGCAGGTTTTCGGCGACAAAAAGGATAGCCAGGAATCTCTTGAGAAAGGGATCTTGCAGGTGGCGACCGAGTTGATCGATCTCTTCTGCGGGGATGGCCGAGAATCGGCTGCGCATGATGGTCTTCACTTGATCGAGGGCGTTTCGGTTCCCGGGAAGCACTTCATCATAAATACGGCGAATGCGGAACATGATTCAGGCGATCCTTTTAATTAAATTGGATGGAATTGGAACGATGTCCGTATGCGGCTGAATGCAGGGATATGCCGCGCAGCTGCCGGTCCATAATTGCCGGGATAAGGATAAATGATGCGTCATTGCTTATGCCAGAATGTCAGCCTCGCCGGAGGAGCACACCAGAAGGGTCGTCGGCAGCCCCTCGAGCATGTTGTCAAAGCGACGTTGGAATTCACCGGACGCGTTGATGTCGGGCACGTTAAACCCCATCAGAACCACCGAGGCGTTTTTAGAATGGCGGTGGAGGACTTCAGCAAAATCATCCTCGGAGACAATGACAGCGGCTTCACCGGCGACGCGAGCCGCGTCCAGCAGATGCTCGAGGGCTTCGGCCGCCGGCGACCGCCCGGCCTCATCCTGAATGAGCCGCAGGAGTCTGACCGAAGCATCCGACCATTCCTGGTTCAAGGTCAACAAATGCGTTATGAGCATCATCAGGGAACCGTTCTCCTTCCCTCGCCACCAGACGTCGATCCTTCGCCTTCCAGGCACCTTATGCAGGCCGCCGTCTTTCACCAGAATCAAGCTTTTGTTCAGCAGCTTGACCGAGTTCAGGATCTCCACAAACGAATCGCAGCGTTCCGGGTCATCCGACCAGCCCATCATGACGATGTTCGGTTGCAGCGGGCTGACCGGGTGTACCTGAATGAGGGCGTTGAGACCGTCGTCGAGGCGTTTGAAAACCACCACGGTGGAGAGGGCTCTGAAATCATTTTCAGCCAGGAATTTATTCAACTGGCTGATTGCCGCTTCCCGGTGCCGGGCAAGCTCATCCAATTCGCCGACCAAAACACGGGCAAGGGTTACCATCCCCCGCTCCTCACCGATCCAAAGAGCAAAAGCCGCCATGGTGAGCCGCTCCTCGGGGTTGCCGGTGAGAACCAGCACAATGGGCCGCCAGTTTTTGGGGTGCGCGGGCATTTTTGAAAGCTTGAGCAGATTGGCCCTCACGTGGGAGTAAACGAACCCCCAGCGGGCATCCCCAAAGCGCACTTTTAAGATCTTGCGGCTCAGGGCCGCATAGATCAGCCCGACGATGATGACGGCTGCGATGGCTGCGACGGCATCGATCAGAAATGCGGTACCCACGCAGGCGGCTGCCCCCAACCCCGCAGCACTCCAGTGATAGTAGCGAAAGCGCGGCCGGAAGGAGGGGTTTCCTGCAGAGGACTCGACAAACGCGGCCAAGTTGATCATTCCATAGGTATAAAGAAAGAACATGGTGACGACGGCCGCGATCAGGTTAAAAGCGCCGCTCCCGGAATCCTCGCTCGCATGGAAGATGATCGCCACCGTTACGGCCAGCGTTAAAAGAAGGGCTCGATGCGGTTCGTCGCTCCGTGCCGATCCTTTGGCGAAAGGGCGCAGCACCCGGAAGAGGTCATCACGGGCAACCGCCTGCAGAACGCGCGGCGCTCCCAGGAAGGAGCCGATGGCGCTGGACAATGTCGCGGCGAAAACACCTGCGACAACCAGGTACCCGGAGCCGAACAGGGCCTGTCGGCAGAGTGTTTCAAACGAGGTGTCTATCAACTGGAGGCGGGTCTGTGCACCACCGACGAGAAGGATCTGCACCAGGTAGACAAGGAAACCGGTGCCGACCGCAGCCAGCGTCCCCACGGGGATCGAGCGCGCCGGGTCCTTGAGGTCCCCGGACATGTTCACCCCTGCCATGATACCGGTCACCGCCGGGAAGTATATCGCAAACATCGTCCAGAAGGACATTTCGCGGGATGCGTAGACTGCAGGCCAATTCTTCATGAACAAATCGGCCTGAAAATTAGCTGCGGCCCCTCCGAGAAACGCAATGATCGCCAACCCCAGAAACGCCATGATGACGTATTGGGTTTTGATGGCCCAGCTGGCCCCGACCCAGGAAATCAGGAAAAGGAAAAGGCTGGTCGCCAGCGCAATGGTTCGAAAATGAACAGCCATGTCGGGAAAGGTTCTCACCAGAGCTTCCGTGAACCCAAGCGTGTAAAACGGCACCGAGATGGCCTGCGCGCAGAACAGAGCAAGCCCGATGGCGCCCCCGAACTCGGGACCGAGGGATCTTGATATCAGAAAATACGCACCGCCGCCGGAAACCGGCGTGTTGGTGGAAACGGCGGAAATAGACAAAGCGGTAAGAGTGGTAATACTCTTTGCGAGAAAAAGGATCAGCAGTGCATGCAGGATGCCGGACTGCCCGACCACAAAACCGGCACGCATGAACATGATGACGCCCAGTATCGTCAAAATGGAGGGGGTAAAGACCCCGCCAAATGTTCCCAGGCGATCGGATTTCTTATTTAAGTTAGTCGTGGTATCCATCTAAACGGATTCTTCAGTCGAAGTATACGGAATTTGTTTTAATCGATATTCGTATCATGTTCGGCCCGCATCTCAAAACACAAATCGGCGCCTCTGCCATGAGGGTCACATAAAGGAAAAAAGCGAATCGCATGAATTTTCCACCGCCTCCGAACACCCACAGCTTCGCCGTCCTGGCCCTGACCGTTATTGCGCTGGTTCTTTTCTCCCGCGACAAGATCCCCTTGGAATCGTCGAGCCTTTTTGTGCTGGTCGCGCTCAGCGTGGGCTTCCAGCTTTGGCCGTTTTCAAGCGACGGCAAGGTCCTGCATGCCGTTGATCTTTTTTCGGGCTTCGGCCACGAGGCCCTGATTGCCGTTTGTGCCCTGATGATCGCAGGCAGCGGCCTGGTGCGAACCGGCGCACTGGAACCCGTAGGGCATTTGCTGGCGCGGGTGTGGATCAAAAGCCCCAGTTTGTCCCTCCTCCTGACCCTTCTGGTCGGCGCAGCGGCCAGTGCTTTCATCAACAACGTGCCCATCGTCGTCCTGCTGATGCCGATTCTGATCAGCGTGTCCCTGCGCACCGGCATACCTGCCAGCTCCGTGTTAATGCCCATGGGTTTTGCCACCATTGTGGGAGGCATGAGCACTACGATCGGCACCTCGACGAATCTATTGGTGGTCTCGGTGGCCGCCGACATGGGGTTGCGGCGCCTGCAGATGTTCGACTTCCTGGCGCCGGCGGCAATCGCAGGGGCCCTGGCCGTCGTCTACCTCTGGCTCGTCGCACCACGAATCATCCCGCGCCGTGAACCCCCGCTGGCGGATACCTCCCCCCGGGTCTTCAAGGCGCACCTGGCCATCCTCAAAGGGTCCAATGCCGAAGGGAAGGTGTTGTCCGAGGCCATCAAACTGGCCGGCGGAGGCATGAAGGTGTCAAGCATCGAGCGTGGGGCCGGCACGTTCATTTTTCCGCTGCCCGATGCGGTTCTTCAGGCGGGCGACCACCTGGTAATCCAGGACACCCCGGACCGGCTGAAAGAATTCGAAACCCGGTTGGGCGGGGCGCTTTATTCGCTCGGCGATGAAGAAGCCCCACTGGACGAGGATCATCCCTTGCGTGCGGAAGACCAGCAGATCGCCGAGGTGGTGGTGGTCGAGGGGTCGCGCCTGCATGGGGCGACCTTGAAGCGCATTCGGTTCGCCGAGCGCTACGGGCTGATCACTCTCGCCCTTCACCATGCCGGCAAACGGTTTGAGCCGCTCGCAGCCGAGGTCGGCGAAATTCCCCTGAAGGCCGGTGATGTTCTCCTCGTGCAGGGGCCGCGCGAACAAGTCACCAAGCTCAAGCGCAGCGGGGAACTCCTGGTGCTGGATGCCACGGCCGACATCCCCTTTACCCGCAGAGCCCCCATGGCCATCGCGCTCATGCTGGGGGTTGTGATCACCGCTGCAGCCGGGATCCTGCCGATTGCCATCAGCGCCTCATGCGGGGCTCTGCTGATGATTCTCACGGGATGCCTGACGTGGCGGGATGCGACGCGTGCTCTGAGCGTGCAGGTGGTCATGATTGTCGCAGCAAGCCTCGCGCTGGGGGTGGCGATGCTCAAAACCGGCTCGGCCGACTATCTGGCGCGATGCTTTCTTGCCGTCATGGGAGAGGCCAGCCCGCGCCTGATCCTCGGGGGCCTGATGCTGTTGCTGGCCGTCCTGACCAACGTTGTCTCGAACAACGCGGCCGCGGTGATCGGAACCCCCATCGGCATCTCCATCGCCCAGCAGCTCGGTCTGAACCCGGAGCCTTTCGTCCTGGCCGTCCTCTTCGGCGCCAACATGAGCTTCATCACGCCCATGGCCTACAAGACCAATCTGCTCATCATGAACGCCGGGGGGTACCGCTTCAACGATTTCGTGCGCATCGGCGCCCCGCTGGCGGCCATCACATGGCTTGCGTTCTCATGGATCTTGCCGTTGATCTATCGTTTGGAATAGGGGAAATGAAGATCGAAGTTTCGGACGATGCCGCTGAGGTGGCCCGCAGGGCGGCTAAGGTTATTGCATCAGCGGCCTGGGAGGCCGTTGCCGCACGCGGTGAATTCATTGCAGCAGTAAGCGGCGGACGCAGCCCCTGGGAGATGCTCCGGGCCTTGGCGGACGAAAAGCTGCCATGGGAAAGGATTCATGTGGTCCAAGTGGACGAACGGGTGGCGCCCGAAGGGCACGTGGACCGAAACCTCACCCACTTGCGCACAAGCCTGCTCGATCATGCCCCGCTGCGCCCAGACCACATCCATGCCATGCCGGTGGAAACGCCGGACCTGGAGGCTGCGGCCAAACGATATGCGCAGACGCTTCGGGAAATCGTCGGTTTGCCCCCGGTCCTGGATCTGGTCCACTTGGGCCTCGGCCCGGACGGGCACACCGCCTCCCTGGTGCCGGGGGACCCGGTTCTCGATTTTTCCGCGGACGATGTCGCCCTGACGCAGGCTTACCAGGGGCGACGCCGCATGACCCTGACCTACCCGATCCTCAACCGCAGCCGACGCATCCTGTGGGTGGTGACCGGCAAAGAGAAAACCGAAATGCTGGCGCGCCTGCGCGACGGCGACCGTTCGATTCCAGCCGGGCGCGTACGCCGGGACACGGCTTTGGTGCTGGCCGATCGTGCGGCGGCAGCGGCGATTGGCTCAAACTGAGATGAGCCGGCCTTCAGATAGAAAAAAAGCGGTCGACGGAAGCCGGCTGCCGTTACTCCCTTCTATGCAAAGGCGCAGTTGGAGACGCACTGGTTGTGGCGGTTTTCGCATTCACCGCGGTTTCGGCCTTCGGCCTCACACGTCTGAACCACGGACTTGCAGTTTTTGGAACAGTCGAGCTCTACGTTCTTGTCTTTTTTCATGGTGACCCTCCCTGTTTCTCTGGAGACACGCCCCCTCCTCTTTTCTGCTCAATCCACGTTGAATTCGATCCCCTGGGCGAGCGGCAGCTTGCGCGACCAGTTGATGGTGACCGTCTGCCGCCGCATGTACGCTTTCCAGGCATCCGAGCCGGCCTCGCGCCCGCCGCCGCTGTCCTTCTCGCCGCCGAAGGCGCCTCCGATCTCGGCACCCGAGGTGCCGGTGTTTACGTTGGCGATCCCGCAGTCGCTGCCGCCGGCGCTCAGAAACGCTTCCGCCTCCAGCAGGTGGTTGGTGAAAATAGCCGAGGAGAGCCCCTGGGGCACCGCCTTGAGCGCCGCCACGGCCTCTTCCATGGTGCGAAACCTGATCAAATAGAGAATCGGTGCGAATGTTTCTTCCCGGACGATCGGCATCTCTGCTCTCGCCTCCGCAATGCAGGGCGTCACATAGGTTCCCGAGTCAAAAATGCCACCCGAAAGCACTTGGCCGCCGTACATGATGCTCCCTCCCTGGTCCTTCAGTTGTTGCAGAGCGGCCTGCATGGCGTTGACCGCCTCGGCATCGATGAGGGGCCCCATGTGGACTCCGTCCTCCAGCGGATTGCCGATGCGGAGCTGCTGATAGGATCTCGCCAGGGAGGCGCTGAAATCGTCGAACGAATCCGCATGGACCAGCACCCTGCGGATGGTCGTGCAGCGCTGCCCGGCCGTGCCGATGGCGCCGAACGCGACCGCCCGGACGGCCAGATCGAGATCCGCGCTGGGGGTTACGATGACCGCATTGTTGCCTCCCAGCTCAAGAATCGTCCGCCCCAGGCGATTGCCCACCGCGGCCGCCACCTGCCGGCCCATTCGCACGCTGCCGGTCGCCGAAACGAGGGGGATGCGCCGGTCATGGATCATCGCCTCCCCGATCGACGGCCCGGAGCCCACCACCAAGTTCAGAAGGCCGTCGGGCAGATCGTTTCTCTTTAAAACCGGCCAGATGAGTTTCATCACTGCGACGGCGCTGAGGGCCGCCTTCGAAGACGGCTTCCAGATCACCGTATCCCCGCACACCAGGGCAACAAATGCATTCCAGGCCCACACCGCGAGCGGGAAATTGAAGGCAGTGATCACGCCAACCGGCCCCAGCGGGTGCCACTGTTCATAGATCCGGTGCCCCGATCGCTCGCTTGGCAGGGTGACCCCGTAGAGCATCCGGGAAAGCCCCACGGCGAAATCCGCCATGTCGATCATCTCCTGGACCTCACCTTCGGCCTCGACCCGGGTTTTTCCTACCTCGCGGCAGACGACCTCGGCCAGGTCCCGCTTGTGCCAGCGCAGCACCGTGCCGATCTGCCGTACGATTTCGCCGCGCTTCGGCGCCGGCACCATGCGCCAAACGCCGAAGGCCGTTGCGGTCCGATCCACGATGTCCCGGTAGTCTTGCACCGACGCCCGGCGCACGACGCTCAGCGGCCGCAAATCGATGGGCGAGAACCGGCGCAGGGGGTCTCCGTGCCCCCATGTCTCCGAACCCGAGCCCGCACCGCCCACCTCGCCTTCCCCGACGATCCGCTCGATGAGGCTTCTTCCCGCCCTCGGCAGCGGCCCATTTTGGCTGCGATTCTGAAATTCGGTGCCCATCGATCACCTTTTCTTGGCTACTGGATCG
>Ga0210127_1000055_pt1 | contig 13682 bp, 12 predicted proteins | sample RushSE_CattailNL_FD_185566 | JGI IMG/M metagenome (GOLD analysis project Ga0210127, IMG submission 185566) | Wetland microbial communities from San Francisco Bay, California, USA, that impact long-term carbon sequestration - RushSE_CattailNLC_D2... | ecosystem: Environmental > Aquatic > Marine >...
AAAGATATATTATGAATTGCTTCAAAAACGCCGTGAAATGAAAAAGACCGATACCGGCATCGTTCGCCTGGAACAGTTCTATCCTTTCCCGGACGTGCAGCTCAAAGCAGTCATTCAAAAATATAAACGGGCCCGGCAATTTATTTGGGTTCAGGAAGAACCGGAGAACATGGGGGCATGGTTTTTTGCGGGTCCACGTCTCGAAAAATTAATCGGGAAACCACTGGCATATATCGGCCGGAACGCTGCGGCCAGCCCGGCAACAGGCTTTCCCGGTATCTATCGGAAAGAACAGGCCGCTGTCACGGAACAGGCACTGGGAAAGGATAAAGGTTGAATACTCAAAGGAGTCACTATGGGAAAAGAGATCAAAATTCCGAGTGTGGGTGAATCGGTTCAGGAGGCCGTCCTTGTGCAGTGGTATAAAAAGGACGGCGATTCGGTTCAAAAAGATGAGCCGCTTTTTGTGGTCGAAACCGACAAGGTAACCCTGGAAATCGTGGCGGAAGCATCCGGGATATTGAAGACCCTGGTCTCTGAAGGAGAGACGGTTTCCATCGGGGACGTTGTCGGGAGTATCGACGTCAAGGAAGTGGCTGAGGCTCTACCGGAAGGGGAACCTTCGGAAAAAGAAGTTTCCGAGGCTATACCGGAAGAGGTACCTTCTGAAGAAAAGGTATCCGAAGCGGCGCCGGAAAAGGCTGAGGAAATGCCGGAAGAAAAGCCTGAAGAAGCGCCGAAAAAGGCTGAAGAAGTGCCGGCGAAACCCGAACCGGAAGCCTTTCGGAAGATCCTGTCGCCTGCCGTCCGCCGACTGGTCGCCGAAAAGAATATCGATATATCCGGCATCAAGGGTACCGGTCCCGGAAACAGGATTACCAAGGGGGATGTGGTTCTTTATCTGGAACAGGCGCCTTCTGCGGCACCGGCGCCCTCAGAAATAAGGGATGCCGCTTCGGTTGAACCTAAATCCGCGGCCAAACCGACGCCGTCCAGGATGGAGGACATTACCCGCAAGCCGATGAGCCCCATTCGGCGGACGATTGCATCACGCCTTTTGGAGGCCAAGCATTCCACCGCCATGCTCACGACCTTTAACGAGATCGATATGACCCATACCATGGCCATTCGTACACAATACAAGGAGGCCTTTAAAGAAAAATACGGGGTTTCTCTGGGGTTTATGTCTTTCTTTATCAAGGCCGGCGTTGAAGCGCTGAAAGAATTTCCGCAGATTAATGCATTTGTTGACGGAAATGATATTGTCTACCACAATTATTACCATGTCGGCATTGCCATCGCCACCGCTAAAGGGCTGGTGGTACCGGTGATTCGAAATGCGGACATGTTAAGTTTTGCCGAGTTGGAACAGGCCATCGTTGATTTTGTGGATAAAATTAAAAACAACCGCCTTGATCTGGCCGACCTTGAGGGCGGTACATTTACCATCACAAACGGCGGTGTGTTCGGTTCTCTGCTCAGTACGCCCATTTTAAATACGCCCCAGAGCGGCATCCTGGGGATGCACAAAATTGAAAAGCGGCCCGTGGTTGTGGATGACGAAATAAAGATCCGGCCCATGATGTATGTGGCGTTGAGCTACGATCACCGCATCGTGGATGGCAGGGAAGCGGTCACATTTCTGGTGCGTATCAAAGAGTGTATTGAAAATCCCGAAAGGATCATGATGGAGATATAAAAATGGCGAAAAAAGAGATCTACGACCTGATTGTTATCGGCAGCGGTCCGGGAGGGTATGTGGCAGCGGTTCGGGCGGCCCAGTTGGGACTGAAAACCGCGTGCATTGAAAGAGAGGACCGTCTGGGCGGCGTTTGCCTGAATATTGGCTGTATTCCGAGCAAAGCCCTTCTCGATTCCAGCGAATACTATCACCTGGCCAAGGATCGACTCGTAGAACACGGCATAAAAACCGGAAAACTGACCCTCGACCTGTCCGCTATGATGGCGCGTAAAGAACAGGTTGTTGAAGAATTGACCGGAAACGTCCGCAAACTTCTGGAAGGCCATAACATAGAGATTTTCAAAGGGACAGCCCGACTTGCCGGAGAGGATCGGGTTGAAGTTCAACAACATACCGGTTCCACACGGAAAAAAGCCGCCAAAACCCTCCAGGCGAAATCCATTATTCTGGCCACCGGAAGCACGCCGGTCCAGGTTCCGGGTCTTGAATTTGACGGGAAACGGATCGTTACGTCCACCGAGGCACTTGAGTTTAAAACGGTTCCCAAACATCTGGGGATTGTGGGTGGCGGTTATATCGGTCTTGAGCTGGGGTCCGTGTGGCTGCGACTCGGCGCAAAGGTAACCGTGGTGGAAATGCTTCCACAAATCGCATCCACCATGGACGGTCAGGTGGGCCGGACACTCGACCGGATACTCAGGAAACAGGGGATGGACATTCGTCTCAACACCCGGGTTTCGGGTGCCAAAATTCAAAAAAACAATGTTCGGGTGACCCTGGAAAATAAAGACAACAAAGAAACCCTGTCCTGTGATCGACTGCTGGTTTCCGTGGGAAGAAGACCCCTGACACAAAATCTCGGCCTGGAGGATGTCGGCGTTCAGACAGACCCTAAAACCGGACACGTTCTGGTGGACGAATCTTTTCGCACCAACATTCCCGCCATCTATGCCATCGGGGATCTCATTCCCGGTCCTATGCTGGCTCACAAAGCTTCGGCCGAGGGTATCGCTGCGGTGGAATGCATCGCAGGGCTTCCCGGTGAAGTGAATTACGATGCCATCCCGGCGGTGGTGTATACCTGGCCCGAGGTGGCCAGTGTCGGATTGACTGAAGAACAGGTCAAAGAGAGAAACATCCCATACTGTGTGGGAACGTATCCTTTTTCCGGTGCGGGGCGTGCCCGATGCATGGGGGAGAAGGACGGTTTTGTCAAGCTGATCGCTCATTCCAAAACCGACCGGATTTTAGGTGTTCACATCATCGGCGCGAGGGCGGCGGACATGATCGCCGAATGTGTTCTGGCCGTTGAATTCGGGGCGAGTTCCGAAGACGTCGCCCGTACCGTTCACGGGCATCCAACCTTTGCCGAAGCGCTTCAGGAAGCGGCCATGGCGGTGCGGAAATGTTCCATCTATGCTTCCTGAGCAAAATAATAAAACCTTGTAAGCGTTTAGTCTTTTGAAAATGAATCGCTTCAGGTGTGCCTAAATTTTTTCTGAAAGAACTCGTAGATAACGGCTCGTAATGAAAAAACTGATTTTAGCTTCTGAAAATGGTTTTGGTTTTAAGGCCGTATGATCGCATTCAAGCCAATCTGGAAAGGTTTTTTCATAACGAGCAGTAATCCACTCAAACAGCTTCCAGTAAAAATTTAGGGACACCCGAAACTTTCTAAACACAGATTTGTTTCAAAAAGCTAAACAGTTACAAAACCTTTGATTAAAGGGAGTCTTCATGGCCGGTTACGATTATGATATTGGTGTTATCGGCGGCGGGGCGGCGGGTCTGACGGTTACATCTGGATCTGCTCAGCTCGGCGCCAAGACGCTGCTCATTGAAAAAGAAAAAGAACTCGGCGGCGACTGTCTTCACTTTGGGTGCGTTCCGAGCAAAACGCTCATCAAAACCGCCCATGTTTACCATATGATGAAGAACGCCGGAAAATACGGACTTCCCCAGGTTGATGCCCCGCCGGTCGATTTTAAAACGGTATCCGATAGAATCAAGTCCGTCATCGGTGTCATTCAGAAGCACGATTCCAAAGAAAGATTCTGCAATCTCGGTGCAAGGGTGGAATTCGGAGAACCTGTATTTGCGGATGAACATAGCGTTCGTTTAAACGGGAAAACGGTTTCGGCAAAAAGCTGGGTGATTGCCACCGGCTCTTCGCCGTTCGTTCCCCCCATAGATGGACTGGATACCATCGATTATATCACCAATAAAGAGATCTTCTACCTGGATCGACTGCCGAGGTCGATGATAATTTTCGGCGGCGGTCCCATCGGAAGCGAAATGGGGCAGGCATTCAACCGTCTTGGGACCAAGGTGTATATCGTGGATCGCGGCGATCAGATCCTGGGCAAAGAAGACAAGGATATGGCTGATACGGTGAAGCAGGTGATGGAATCAGAAGGGGTGGTATTCCATTTAAATTCGTCCATTGAAGCCGTAAAGCATCTTGGTAATGAAAATGAAGTGATTTTCAAGGATAGTGAAGGAAGAACCGCCCGTCTGAGCGCAGAGACGATTCTGGTTGCGGTGGGAAGAACACCCAACACCCATGGACTGGGACTGGAACGTATCGGTGTCAGGGTGAACCGGACAGGTATCGAAGTCGATCAGCGGTTGAGAACGAGCCACAGACACATTTATGCTGCCGGAGATGTCAACGGCGGTTTTCTCTTTACCCATGCCGCCGGATACGAAGGAGGAATTGTTGTCAGCAATGCCGTTTTCCGTCTTCCCCGGAAAGCGGATTACACCTATTTACCGTGGTGCACCTATACCGATCCCGAACTGGCGAGTATCGGAATGAACGAAAAATCGGCCAGGGCTGCCGGAATTAACTATTCCGTATGGGTCGAAGCGTTCGAGAACAATGACCGGAGCCTTGCCGAAGGGGAGAAGATCGGAAAGATCAAAATGCTTCTGGATGAAAGAGAAAAACCCATCGGGGTCCAGATCGCCGGTCCCCATGCCGGAGATCTGGTCAGTGAATGGGTGGCGGTTTTAAACGGAAAAGTAAAGCTCTCCACACTGGCGGCAGCCGTTCATCCGTATCCTACCATCGGAGAAATCAACAAGAAGATTGCCGGAACATTTTTTACCCCCAAAATTTTTTCAGACAGGATTAAAAAGGGGCTTAAATTCTTTTTCAATCTCAAGGGACGTGCGTGCGGCCCTGAACCCTTTGAAGAATAAAAAGAAATGATTTACCACAGAGCCACAAAGAACGCAGAGAGAATCAAAATCTTTTGTTTGCCGCTGAGAGGCCCGCAAACAAAAGCTCTCAGAAGCTTCGTTTCATGTAGAGGCATTCTAAAAAGCCTAATTTGAAAAGTTGGTTAAAAGGACAAACAAGCATGGAGACATACTACAAACCCGAAGATCTGCCGAAGTTTGAGGAAATTGGTAAAAACTCTCCGGATCTGGCAAAGAAGTTTTTTGATTACTACGGCGCGGTATTTGCAGAAGGAGAGCTTACGGAAAGGGAGAAATGCCTGATCGCCCTTGCCGTTGCCCATACCGTGCAGTGTCCTTACTGTATCGATGCGTTTACACAGGCATGCCTCGAAAAGGGTTCCAATCTTGAAGAAATGACCGAGGCCGTCCATGTTGCTGCTGCCATAAGGGGCGGATCATCGCTGGTCCACGGCGTTCAGATGCGAAATATTGCCGAAAAACTTTCCATGTAAATCCCAGCAAACCTTTAAGGGTAAAAAAATGCCGAAAGGCCGGACATCCAAAAAAGGCACAAAAGGACACCCCAAAGAATCTGACGGAATTGTGCCTTTCAGCCTGACCCTGTCTCATCATGTCCTGAAACTGGATCGGGAGAAAACCCGGACATTGCAGGTCAACCTGGGATTTCTCTGTAACCAGACCTGCAGGCACTGTCACCTCGATGCAGGTCCTTATCGTAAAGAAAACATGGATTTGGGAATCATCCGGGAGGTGATATCCTATGCCCGAAGGGGGGGATTCGACATTATCGATATCACCGGCGGTGCGCCTGAACTCAACCCCCATGTCGAAACACTGATTGAAGCGGTCACTGATTTTGCTCCCCGGATCATGCTTCGATCGAATCTTTCCGCGCTGAATGACGGAAAAAGAGACCATCTTATGAGATTTTTTAGCGAAAAACAGGTGGTCATCGTGGTTTCTTTTCCTTCTTTAAATGAAGTCCAGGCAGATTCGCAGCGGGGCGAAGGCATATTTCAAATCAGTATTGACGCACTGAAAAAACTGAATCATTTGGGATACGGGCGCGAAGACACCGGCCTCGAGCTGAACCTGGTATCCAATCCCACCGGCGCGTTTCTACCGCCGGCCCAGGCGCAGACAGAGAAGAGGTTTCGCGAGGTGCTGAAAAGAAAATGGGGGATCGTTTTCAACAACCTGTTTAATTTTGCCAATGTGCCTCTTGGCCGATTCCGTCGGTGGCTGGTCAGTACGGGCAATCTGGATCGTTATGTGGAGAAACTGTATTCGAACTTCAACGCCTGTGCGGTGGAACGGTTGATGTGCCGGACCCTGGTCTCTGTCTCCTGGGACGGCTATCTTTACGATTGCGATTTTAATCTTGCCAGGGGGCTTTTTATGGGCGGTCACAAGGTCCACGTCTCTGAAATGCCGGGACCTCCCGAGCCCGGCAGTCATATTGCGACGGCGGACCACTGTTACACCTGCACCGCAGGGGCTGGATTTACGTGAGGGGGTTCTATCGACACCTGAGGTGCAGGGGAAAACGATATTTATTTTGAGGGGGAGGTGTGTTTTTATTTGTCAGAGCGGTCCATCGCCATATATTTTCTTAAAAGGCGATATGAAGCTGAACGTTGCAATGTGACCCCATATTTTAGTTTCTTAGTTGTCAATTTTGTTCTTTTTGTGGCAAAAAATCAAAAACAATCACGAAAACACGAAAGAACGAAAACACGAAATAAAAAAAATATTCTTTTTCGTGTTTTTAAAATTTCGTGCTTTCGTGATAAAATTTTTATTTTGGTTCAGGTATGAAAACAAATGGCGACACGCCTTCGGTGCTAAAATTGGATAAAACCATCGTCATATGATGAGCTTGCGAAAAAACTTTGTCGCTAAACTTTAGTAAAATTTTTTATGAAAAGGGATATCGGATAAAAAGGACAGGCATGGACAAAAAAGAGTTTATCAAAAAGATAGAAGTCAATGGGAGAGAATACCGAATCGCGGATATCACGCTGCTGGAGAAAAAGGGAATTGCGGACATCAGACGACTTCCGTTTTCCATTAAAATACTCGTCGAGAATCTGTTAAGAAAATTCGACGGTCGAACGGTGAAAGAAGAAGATCTCATCAATATCGCGCGGTGGAAAAAATCATATGACGAGCCCGTGGAAATACCGTTCCATCCAGCCCGCGTGCTGATGCAGGACTTTACCGGTGTTCCGGCGGTGGTCGATTTGGCGGCCATGCGGGATGCGGTCAGAGATCTTGGCGGAGATCCCATGAAGATCAATCCCCTGGTTCCGGTAGATCTGATTGTGGACCACTCCGTTCAGGTGGATTATTTCGGGACGGCAGATTCCCTGGAGAAGAATGTTGCTAAAGAATACGAACGGAATGCGGAAAGATACGCCCTTTTGAAATGGGCCCAGAAGAGCTTCGACAATTTCAGGGTCGTTCCGCCGAATTCCGGGATATGCCACCAGGTGAACCTTGAGTATATCGGTCATGTGGTGATGGCCCAAAAACAAAACGGCGGATGGACGGCGTATCCGGACACCTTGGTCGGAACCGATTCGCATACGACCATGATCGACGGCATCGGTGTGGTGGGATGGGGGGTTGGCGGCATCGAAGCAGAAGCCGTTATGTTGGGACAACCCTATTACATGTCGATCCCCCAGGTCGTGGGGGTTCGGCTGGTGGGTGAACTCGAAAAAGGGGTCACGGCCACCGACCTCGTGCTGGTCATCACCGAACTTCTCAGAAAACACAACGTCGTTGAAAAGTTTGTCGAATATTTCGGGCCAGGGATGAAGAAGCTCACCATTCCAGGCAGGGCCACCATTGCAAACATGACCCCTGAATACGGTTCAACCATGGGGTTTTTCCCGGTGGACGAGAAAACCGTGGAATATCTCAAGCTCACGAATCGGGGAGATCGAGCCGCTCTTACGAACACATACACCCGCGCACAGGGTCTTTTTTACACCGGCGATGAAGCACCGGAATATTCTGAAGTGATCGAGCTGGATCTTTCCACGGTAAAGACTTCCCTGGCCGGTCCGGCCAGACCCCAGGACAGAATCGAATTGCAGGATTTAAAGGCCAAATTTGCCGGGGTTATGGGGTGTGAATATGACCGGAATGCGGAAATCAGCGCCATGTCCTCACTTCACGGTGAATCGGGATCCGGGACCGCCGAGTCGTCGTTTTGCAAACCCATTGACGATAAAAAGTGTGCGGTGAATATCAATGGAAAAGAAGCAACCATCGGCAACGGAAGCATCGTGATCGCCGCCATCACATCCTGCACGAACACCTCGAACCCTTCCGTCTTGATGGGTGCAGGGCTTCTGGCCCGGAATGCCGTGAATAAGGGCCTGAAGGTTCCGGATTATGTGAAGACCTCCCTGGCGCCGGGATCCAAAGTGGTCGTTCGATATCTGGAAGCAGCCGGACTGACCCGTTACCTGGAGACGCTGGGATTCCATCTGGCGGCATTTGGATGTACCACCTGTATCGGAAACAGCGGCCCCTTGCATCCGGAAATTGAAAGGGCCATCGCTGAAAACGAACTGACGGTGGCTTCGGTTCTGTCGGGAAACCGAAATTTCGAGGCCAGAATCCACCAGAGCATCAAAGCCAATTATCTGGCATCCCCCCCACTGGTGGTGGCATTTGCCATTGCCGGAAGGATCGATATCGATTTGACCATGGAACCCCTGGGATTCGACGGAGACGGATCGCCAATCTATCTGAAGGATATCTGGCCTGCGGATGATGAAATCGACCGCCTGGTGAAGAAACACGTAAAAATCGAGTTCTTCAAAGAAGAATACGGTAAGATTTTTGACGGAGATCGATTCTGGCATTCTTTGAATGTTGCGGAAAGCACAACCTTCGCGTGGGACCCCAAGTCCACCTATATAAAAAAACCGCCTTTTTTTGAAAATTTCAGTCTGGATCAACCCGAAACTTCGGATGTGGCGGATGCCGGCGTGCTGTTACTATTGGGAGATTCGGTAACTACAGACCATATTTCTCCCGCAGGTGCCATCCCGGCCGGGTATCCAGCCGGAAGGTATCTTATCAGTGAAAATGTGGTTCCGGAAGCATTTAACTCGTACGGTTCGAGAAGGGGGAATCACGAGGTCATGATGCGGGGAACGTTTGGTAATATCCGGATTAAAAACAAACTGGTATCCCCTAAGGAGGGGAGTTTTACAATCAAGTTTCCGGACAAAACGGAAATGTTTGTCTACGATGCGGCCATGGCATACATTCAGGAATCAAAGCCCCTGGTGGTTTTGGGCGGCAGGGAATACGGTACGGGATCTTCCAGGGACTGGGCCGCCAAGGGAACGGCCCTTCTGGGAGTTAAAGCGGTGATCGCATCGTCTTTTGAGCGCATACACCGGAGTAACCTGGTTGGAATGGGGGTACTGCCTTTGGTATTCAAAGAAAATGAAAACCTGGAAACCCTGGGCCTGACAGGCTCAGAAACCTTTTTCATCAAAGGCATCGCAGATATCCACTCGAGAAAAGAACTGGCCGTGAGAGCGGTTCAAGCGGACGGAAAAGAAATTTCTTTTGAGGTTATCGCCAGACTCGATACGGAAGTAGACGTTGACTACTTTTTCAATGGCGGCATTCTTCAATATGTATTGAGAAATATTCTCGCTGAACAATAGGTCCGTCATTTTTACTCTACGAAAGGTGCACTATGAACGCTGAGGATTTGCTGAAGCCCTTTACGCTGAAGACGCTTCAACTGAACAGCCGCGTGGTTATGGCACCCATGACCCGAAACAGATCCCCCAAACATGTTCCCGGACCCGAAGTGGCGAAATACTACAGAAGAAGAGCGGAAAATCGCGTGGGACTGATCATCACCGAAGGAGCGGTGGTGGATGCCGCGGGACATGCATATCCGGATGTTCCCGATTTTTTCGGCGAAAAGGCTTTAATCGGCTGGAAACGGGTTGTGGAAGCGGTACATAGCGCCGGGAGCAAAATATTTCCGCAGCTCTGGCATGCCGGCAGTGTTCGTCAGCACGGTATGACGCTGTCCCGAAACCTGCAGGCTTACGGTCCTTCGGCAATTCCGCATCCTGCCGTTGAAGACGGCGAAAATCCTGTTGAAATGTCGGTGGATGATATTGACCGCATCATCCTGGCCTTTGCCCGTGCGGCGAAACAGGCCAAAGACATTGGATTTGACGGGGTTGAAATCCAAGGCGCTCACGGGTACCTGGTGGACCAGTTTTTTTGGGACCGAACCAACAAGAGGACAGATCGCTTCGGTGGTGAAACGCTGGCCGAACGCACCTATTTTGCATCCGAGTTGATCCGGGCGGTGAGAGAAAAGGTGGGCCAAGAATTTCCGATTTGTCTGCGCATTTCCCAATGGAAAATGGGAGGTGTAGATACAAAGCTGGCGAACACGCCCCGAGAACTGGCAGCCTTTTTGGCACCCCTGTCGGATGCGGGCGTGGACATTTTCCACTGCAGTTCACTGCGGTTTTTTGAACCTGAGTTTCCAGGTTCTGATTTGAACCTGGCCGGTTGGACGAAAAAGATAACACAAAAACCTGTTATCACCGTGGGCAGCGTAGGCTTGGATACGGATTTTGTCAGTATGCGAATAAAAGGAGAAACGCCCAAGGTGTCCAAGAAGACCATCCACGAATTATTGGATCGCCTTTCTCGCAATGAATTCGACTTGGTTGCCGTTGGCCGTGCTTTGCTGGCGGACCCGGCCTGGGTGATCAAAGTCATCGAAAATCGATTGGATGAAATAAACCCATTTACAATGGAAAGTCTGAAAACCTACTGTTAAAAAAGCGAATAGATATTAGTATCCGTCAGTTTTCCTTATGAATTGGAATCAAAGTGACGGGTATGGTAGTAGACTTTATTATTTTATCAGCTACACTTCCAAAATTAAAGTGGGACTCGCTACCTTGACTGGTCATGATCACAATATCTATGTTTTCCCTTTCCATTAGCTTCAAAATTTCCTTTGCAGGATCACCCACCGAAATGTGCCTTATATATAATGGACAGGTATTCAGAAACTGTTCGCAAATTTCACTGAGACGTTCTTCTGCCGTTCTTCGCTCCCATTCATGCATTTTCTCATAATCCGATTGACGAAAGTCTCCATAAGCAGCTCCCCATTCGCCATATTTTTTGAGCACATAAAGAACGTGCACCTCACACTGAAACTTCTCAGAAAACAATGTGACATAGGGTAAAGCCTTGGCCGCATTTTCTGAGAAGTCCGTTGGCCAGAGGATTCTTTTAATCTCCATTTTGACTCCTATTCTTTTATGAATTAATTTGTTAGACAGCCGTTTTTCTGTATGTATTGATTTTTTGTCCAACTCTTAACGTATCAATAATCTTCAAAAAAATTATATCTGATCCTAAGCCTTTAATTTCAGGACCAAAATTCAAGACGGTGACCTTCAGGATCAAACAAATAAAATGCTCGCGATCCCCATACGCGTTTAATTCGACTCGTTTTTATCCCAAGCTGATTTAAGCGGCGATGAATTTTATCAACATCTTCGACCTGCCAGGATAGCGTTATTCCATTACCGTCCGCACTTTTTATTGATGCATATGCCGCATTTGCGATACTTAAATAAGCGTCGCCCACCAGTTGAAATTCCACAAACCAATCTGTTTGGTGATTCATCAAAAGGTTGAGCACATCACGATAGAACTTAACCGTAGCATCCCAGTTTCGACAATAAAGAATCGTATTTAAACGTTTAATTTTAGCTGTAAGCATTGTGTATCTCTCGAGGAACCTGTACCGCCATAATCATCCACTCCTCAAGGAAATTCAGTCATCCCTTGAGACCGCTTATTGATGTTCATGATGTTCTGCCCCACCTTTGATCAAATTATGCAAGCCCTCAACATAGTGGGTAAAGATCACATAGGCTTCAACAAATTCACGTCCGGCGGCCACGCTTTCATCGGCGTGTTTACGGGTTTCCAGAGCCCGGTGAAAACGTTCACGGATACCCTTGGCAGAAGCATCGGTAAGGATATTAACAAGTTTATCCACCGAACCTGTTTCCAAAGCCTTGTCAGCCAAAGCGACCGCCGGATCAACGGCAGTACCGGGTTTGAGGCCGGTGTAGGGCGCACTTTCCCCGGCTCGGTGAATGCGGACCAGGGTTTCAAAAAAGTACATGTCCGCCAAATCCCGTGCCTGAACGCCAAGCTTTCTGACGTCCAGTGTTTTTTGAAAAGCGGTGCGAATCATTTGCTCATCATCGGCTGCAACCCATTTAAGCAAGGGCGTGACGTCACCCGACGCAAGCGCTTTTCTTGCGGTTTCTACTACAGGCCCATCCAGGGTATCGCAATGGGCATAAATACTATTTGCGAACAAGAACATGCTCCCGAGAATCATCATAAAAATCAACATTCCTATGTATCTGTTGTGCTTATTCATTTTTCATTCCCTCCTTTTGTGAAGTTATATTCACATAAAATTGAAAAAATTAAGCCGTTTCCAGGGATTCTTTAAAAATTTTCCAAGCCTTCTCGGCATGCTTGGCTACATCAAAACTTTCGTCACTGATATGCCAAAGTATCGCCGCCGGCTGGATAATCCCCAGGAACATTACGGAAATAGTGGCCGGGTCCACATCTTTACGGATGTGATTTTCATGCTGACCCTGCTGAATGATTCCACTGATTTCATCGAGATATCTGACGATCTTTCGATTCAGTTTTGCCTTTTGATCGATGTTTCCACCATAAATCTCCTCAGAAAAGATAATCCGAGGAATTGCGTGGTTTTCTAAAATCAAGTGAACATGTCGCGTTAGGATCAACTTGAGGCGCTCGAATGGGTCAAAAGTTGCCCTGCATGCTTTTGAAACATTGTCCATGAGTCGACCAAAAATAAGGTCCAAGACGGCATCTATCATTTGATCCTTGTTCTCAAAGTGTCGGTAAATTGCCGAAGGAACTATACCCACCCTTTTCGCCACTTTTGCAATACTTAGTCCTTTCATTCCGGTGGTGTTAATCAAATTCATCGCAGCCTGGGTTATTTGTTCCTGCCTGACTTGGGTATTCAATTTATCTATGCTCATTGCGATCTCCAATGTGAATCATCATTCACATTATAGCAATAAATCAATAGTTGTCAAATTTTATTTTGGCCTTTTTAAACGAATGGCGGGTCGTTGATTGACAATGCGCTTTTCGTAATTAATCATAAGACATGGTTTTTGAAAAATTTGTAAAGATAAAATCAAACATATAAAAAAACGCATTTTTTTTGCGCTCATAGAGAAGGAGGAATTGATATGGCTTATACCTGTAAAAATTGTGGTGCGGTTGCGGATGCGCCTGGGCATCTGTGTAACCCATGCGGCCAGGCGGAAAATTGCAGCTTCTGCGGTGTTTCCAAAGCAGACCCCAAGCACATGTGCAAAGATAAACTGTCTGCCATGAAATACGTATGTGAAGCGTGTGGCCGTGTTGCCATGGAGGAGAACCATCTCTGCCAGGCTTCACCCATCCGATAGATGATTATTAGAATCTGAAAAGCGGCAGAAACTCCTGGGGAGTGTGGTCTGTCGCTTTTCTAATTTAAGGATGTGAACATATATTTTAATGCAGCTTGGAAATACCGGTCCTCAGGGCCGGGTCAGAGCTCAATGGCTCTGCCGGTAAATGATTCAACAGGAATAATGGAATGATGGAATCGTGGAATAATGGGTTGTGAAGG
>Ga0210127_1000065_pt1 | contig 12938 bp, 12 predicted proteins | sample RushSE_CattailNL_FD_185566 | JGI IMG/M metagenome (GOLD analysis project Ga0210127, IMG submission 185566) | Wetland microbial communities from San Francisco Bay, California, USA, that impact long-term carbon sequestration - RushSE_CattailNLC_D2... | ecosystem: Environmental > Aquatic > Marine >...
CCCGCCGCTTTCCAGACGGGTTAATTCGCTCAGGTGGCCGCCGCATCCCAGGTCGCGTCCGATGTCCGCACACAGGGTTCGGATGTAGGTCCCGGCGGAGCAGCGCACCTCAAATCGCACCCGGGGCAGCTCTGCCGCTACCAGTCGCAGGTGGTGGATGAAAACCTCCCGGGCCGGCTTCTGGACCGGTCGGCCGCGCCGGGCCAGGGTGTAAAGCGGCACCCCCTCATGTTTGAGGGCCGAGTATGTCGGAGGTGCCTGGCGATAAGCGCCTGCATAGCGTTGCAAGACCCGGCACAGGTCCTCCTCGGCAACCGCTGTCCCGTGGCGTTCCGCAGTGACTCTGCCGGTGGCGTCCTGGGTGTCGGTTTCGACGCCCAGCGTCAGCACGCCTTCATAGGTCTTTGGACTCTCCAGCAGGAAGCGCGCCAGCCGGGTGGCCTGATCAAGGCAGCACACCAGCACTCCCCGGGCAAAGGGATCCAGCGTGCCGGTGTGCCCGACCTTGCGGGCCTGCAGCAGCCGCTTGACGCGGGCCACCACCCGGGCCGATGACAAGCCGGCGGGCTTGTTAATGACGACGATTCCGTTCATGGGGCGGCCGGCCCGTCACCCCTCGGGGCTGAGCGGTATAGGGCCTGTCGCCGCGCGCACAGGGTAACAAACGAGGGTCGCTTTTTCTCAGCCCGTTGCCCCATGCCCTTTGCTTCCTACACTCGCTCGGCCCACGCCAGCAGCTCCGACTTGATGTTTGCCAAGGTCGATTCGATCTGAAAGCCGGCGGCGCTGTGATGCCCGCCGCCGCCGAAGGCGCCGGCGATGGCGGCGACATCTACGCTGCCGTCGGAGCGCAGACTGACATGCAAGCGAACGCGGTCGGCCGCGGTGGCCTGGCCATTGATCTGCTCCTGGATCAGGGCGGCCACCCGGACGTCTTCGATACGCCGGGCGTAGTTGATCAGGCCGTCGACATCCTCCTGCTGGGTCCGGGTCTCTTCAAGCATGCCGCGGGTGACGGTCATCAGCGACAGCTTGCCGTTGGGCGAGATCTCGATGGAGTTCAACGCCAGATTCAGCAGTTTGATCCGGCCGAGCGAATAGGACCCGAAGACGTGCTGGGCGACCTCGAAGGGATCGACCCCGGCCTCCATCATCTCTCGGCTGATGGCGAAGGCGGACGCGTTGGTGTTCGAAAACCGGAACGATCCCGTGTCGGTCAGGATCCCGGTGTAGATGCAGGTGGCGATGTCCTTGTCCAGCGAGACCCCCAGCGCCCGGATCAGGCGGTAGACGATCTCCGCCGTGGCGCAGGCCCGCCCGTCGATCAGGCGGTGGGACCCGAAACCGGTGTTTGAGACATGGTGGTCGATGTTGATGACGGACGCCGCCCGGCTCACCACGGTGCACCCGGCGCCGCCGATCCGCGGAAGGTCCCCGCAGTCGAGGACCACCGCTGCGTCGTAGACGGCAACCGCATCCAGGCGCCGACCGATGCGGCCCACGGCCGGCAGGAACTGGTACACCGCCGGGATGGGGCTTTCGTTGTACAGCATCGTCTGTTTGCCCAGCTGCTCCAATGCCAGTCCCATGGCCAGCAACGAGCCGACGGCGTCTCCGTCCGGGTCGGCGTGCGTGGTCACCAGGATGCGCTCGGCCGTTTTAATCGTTTGAATGATCGGGTTCATCCGTGCGTGTGGCAATCGATTTCAGCAATTGGTCGATCCGGGCTCCATGATCGAAGGACTCGTCGTAAAAAAATTCCAGCTCCGGCATGTAGCGAAGCCCGAGCTGCGGGCCGAGGCGGCGTTTGATGAAGCCGGCCGCGCTGCGGAACCCCTGAACGGCATCGGCGACGCCGGCTTTTCCGCGGGCGGAGGCAAAGTAAACCCGGGCCAGCCGCAAATCCTTGGTCACCTTCACCATGGTGATGGTGACCATCTGCACGCGCGGGTCGCTGATGTCCCGTCGCAGCAGGTCCGACAGGATCTGCTGAATGAGACCTCCGACGCGATCGGCGCGTGCGTAGCTCGTCATAAAGTGATCAGTTCCATCTCCGAGTCGATGACCTCGGCCAGGCCCAGTTCTTCGGCCAGGTTGAACATTTTGTCGATCTTGGAGTTGATCAGGGCCTTATCGTTGCCGACCAGCGAAAAGCCGACCACCGCCCGCTGGTGCACGTCGTTGTCCTCCACCTCGGCCACCGAAGCGTTGAAGTGGTTGCGCAACTGGGCAATCACCGCCTTGACGACGCGCCGTTTCTCCTTGAGCGAATGGCACTCATGCAGCCTGAACGTGATCAACCCGACTCCGACCACCATTTTTCGTTGCCCCCGCCTGCTGCTTTGTGCAAAGCCGTTCAACGCCCTGGAACAAAGCCGAGGTCAAGGCGTCCGTTGGGTTGAAACCAGAGTGACCCCGGCGGTCCGCGGGCGATTCAAACCGCCGGCCGCGCAGGGATCGGACCTCAGACAGGGTGCTATGCCATTACAGGCTTGATCTCCTCCAGGTAGTAGAACTCGATGCGATCGCCGGCCTTGATATCGTTGAAATTCTCGATGCCGATGCCGCACTCGTAGCCGCTCTGGACCTCTTTGACGTCATCCTTGAAACGTCGCAGGGAGGAGTTTTTACCTTGGTAGACGACCACGCCGTCTCGGACCAGACGCAGGCTGCGGCCGCGTTCGACCCGGCCGTCGGTGACGTAGCAGCCGGCGATGGCGCCCACCTTCGGGATCACGAACACCTCGCGGACGTCGGCCGAGCCGAGAGTGCGCTCTTCGAAGCGGGAGGCCATCAAGCCGGTCATGGCGCCCTTGACGTCGTTTATGACGTCGTAAATGACATTGTAGAAGCGCATGTCCACGTTTTCTTCGACGGCCAAGGCTTGGATTTTCGGTGTGGGCCGAACGTTGAAGCCGATGATGATGGCCTGCGACACGGTCGCGAGTGAAACATCGGACTCACTGATGGTGCCGGTAGCCGCGTGCACCACGTTGACCTTGACTTCCTCGTTGGACAGTTGGGTCAAGGCGTCCGACAGGGCCTCGATCGAACCGTGCACGTCGGCTTTGAGGATCAGATTGAGGTCCTTGACCTCGCCTTGCTTCATGCGCTCGAACAGGCTCTCCAGGCTGGGTCGGCTGGTTTGGGCCAAATCCCGGGCACGCTGCTTTTGCATGCGGTGCAGGCTGATCTGCTTGGCGGCCTTTTCATCGGCCACCGCCACGAACTCGTCGCCGGCCATGGGCACGCCGGACAACCCGATGATCTCAACGGGGATGGAGGGACCGGCCGCCTCTATCGGCTGGCCCTGATCGTCCAACATGGCCCGGATCTTGCCGAAGTGCACGCCGCAAACGACCGGATCGCCGTTGTGCAGGGTGCCTTCGCTGACCAGCACCGTGGCCACCGGCCCGCGTCCGGAGTCGATTTTCGCCTCGACCACATGGCCGCGGGCCAGCTTGTCCGGGTTGGCCCTGAGCTCCATGACCTCGGCCTGCAGCAAAATCATCTCGAGCAACTGGTCGATGCCGACGTCCTGCTTGGCGGAGACGTTGACGAAGATGGCGTCGCCGCCCCATTCCTCCGGAGTCAGCCCCCGTTCGATCAAAGATCGTTTAACGCGGTCCGGGTCGGCGCCCGGCTTGTCGATCTTGTTGACGGCCACGATGATCGGCACATTGGCCGCACGGGCATGGTTGATGGCCTCCACGGTCTGGGGCATGACACCATCGTCGGCCGCAACGACCAGCACGACCAGGTCGGTGACCTTGGCGCCGCGGGCGCGCATGGCCGTGAAGGCCTCATGGCCCGGAGTGTCCAAAAAGGCGATGGCGCCGCGGTGGGTCTTGACGTGATAGGCGCCGATATGCTGGGTAATGCCGCCGGCCTCGGTTTCGGTGATGCGGGTCTTGCGGATGACGTCAAGCAACGAGGTCTTGCCGTGATCGACGTGGCCCATGATGGTGACCACCGGCGCCCGCGTGGCCAGTTTTTCGGGTTCGTCCACGACCGGCTTCAAGATGGTGTCCTCCTCAAAGGCTGCGCGCTCGACCTCGTAGCTGAACTCCGCGGCGATGAGGACCGCGGTGTCAAAATCGATGGATTGGTTGACGGTCGCCATCATCCCCATGCCCATGAGCACCTTGATGATTTCCCCGGCCTTGACGCCCAGCCGCTTGGCCAGCTCCCCGAGCAGGATCGCGTCGTCGATTTTGATCCTTCGCTTGATGGCCTTGGCAACGGTGGCCGCAGGTTTTTGGGCGGCCAGCTCTTTCCTGCCCTTGGCGCCCTTGCGGGGCTTGCGGGTGCGGGCGTCGTCGTACAACTCTTCGGCTTCGACCACCGCTTTCTTGCGGAAAGAGATCTTCTTTTTAATGAACTTCTTCTCAGCTTCAGGTTCTTCGGCCTTGCCCTTCTTTTTTTTGCGCTTGCCGTCGCGATCGAGGGCATCCGCCGTGCCGGGTGCGGCCTCCGGTGTCTCTCCGGGACGAGGCGCCACCTTGGCGCCCCTGGGTTCGATGACCGCCGGCTGACCCTTGGCCCGTTCTGCAGGCCCTTCCGGTGCCGCCATCGGCATCTTGATGATGCGGGCGGGTTCATCGCGTTTGATTTTCTTGACGACTTTTTTCAACCGGTCGGCGGCTGCGGCCGGCTCCGACGGGGGAGACGTCGGCTCTTGCTCCGGGGCGGTTTCGGCCTCGAGCGGCGCGGCGGCTGCGGGGCTCTCGGCGGGCTCGCTCACCGCCGGGTGCTCAGCCGCTTGCTCCGGCGCGGTCTCCGCCATCGCCGCCGCATCGTCGCTTTCGGCCAAGGCCTCTGCGGATGGGGCTTGCTCCGATTCAGCGACGGCCCCGGCCTCCGGATCCTCCTTCGCCTGCTCTGTTTCAGCCGCGGCGGTCGGCTCGGCTTCGGCCACCTTGCGTCTCCTGCGGATGACCGTAGGCTTGACCCGCGTTTCTTCAACGGCGCGCGCTTTCTTGCCGAAAATAACGGCTTTGGCGCGGGTCACCGCTTCGTCGTCGAGAGAACTCATATGGCTGCCGACGGTGATGCCCATGTTCAGGAGCTTGTCCATCAGCACTTTGTTGGTCAGATTGAGTTCCCTGGCCAGTTCATAGACCCGGATTTTCGACATGAACTCCCCCTCGTTGCGCTCCTATGGTACCAAACCGGTGAGCAACCGACTCCTCAGGCCTCATCGGCCGGCTCCCCTTCAGCCTCGCGGGCCTCATCCGGCTCGCCCGCCGGAGGATTTTCGACGGTTTCCGCCGCCTCATCCGGCTCGCCGGCCGGTGGGTTTTCAGCGGTTTCCGATAGCGCAGCCTGCTCGGCGGCGGTTTTGGCCGCCTCGATCAGGCTGCCGGCGAGCGTTTCGTCGATGCCCCGGATCTGCAACAGGTCCTCGACCGAAGCTTTGCCGATTTCCTCGGCAGAATAATACCCCTTCTCGTAGAGCGCATCCGCCAGGCTGATGCCCACGCCGGGAAGCGCCATGAGCGAGTTGTAGCCGCTTTGCATGGTCTGGTTGTAAATGCTCTCGCTTTTCACGTCCAGGTGCCACCCCGTCAGCTTGGAGGCCAGCCGGACATTCTGCCCCTTCTTGCCGATGGCGATCGATAGGAACTCGTCCGGGACGATGACCTCCATCGACTTGTTGTCCTCGTCGATGATCACCCGCGAGATCTCCGCCGGGGCCAGCGAATTGCAGACGAACTTGGCGGTGTCCACGTGCCAGGGAATGATGTCGATTTTTTCGCCGCGCAGTTCCTGGACGACGTTCTGCACGCGGCTGCCCTTCATGCCGACGCAGGCGCCGACCGGGTCGATGTCGGAATTGCTCGAGGCGACAGCGATCTTGGCGCGCACCCCAGGTTCGCGGGAGGCCCCCATGATGGAGACGATGCCCTCGCTGATCTCGGGAACTTCGGTGCGGAAGAGCGTGATCAAGAAGCTGGGGTGGGTTCGTGACAGCACGACCTGGGGGCCGCGCGACTCATGCAGCACTTCCATGATCATGGCGCGGATGCGGTCCCCACGGCGGTAGCTCTCCTTGGGCACCTGCTCGCGCACGGGTAGGACGCCCTCGGTCTGGCCGAGGTTGACGATTATGTCTCCCCGGTCGATGCGCTGCACGATGCCGTTGATGATCTCTCCCCTGCGCTCGATGAAGCTGGTGTAAACCGCGTCCTTTTCGGCGTCCTTGAGCTTCTGGATGATCACCTGCTTGGCGGACTGGGCCGCAATGCGGCCGAAGGTGGCAGTGTCCATCTTGGTGCCGAGGCTGTCTCCGACCTCGCACTCCGCGTCCAGCGTGCGGCCTTCCTCGATGCTGATCTGCAGCATGGGGTCCTCAACCACCTCGGCCACTTCTTTGAACTGGAAGACCTCGAGTTCGCCTGTTTCCTCGCCGTACTGGACCTCGATGTCGATCTTGGGGCCGTATTTCTTGCGGGCGGCCGATTTCAGCGCCTCCTCGAGCGCTTTGACGAGCACGTGCCGCTCGATGCCCTTGTCACGGCTGACTTGTTCGATGACCCGTTTGATCTCCGAAATCAACATGGGGCTTCTCCATCTGGTTGCAGAATGCGACAGACCCGCCTCCACCCGCGGAGGCGGGAGGTCACGCGTCTGTCAGATACGCTTTCGAAATGGCGTCGATCGCTATGGCGACCGTCGTCTGGCCCGTGTTCAGCGTCACGCTGCCAGCGGCCAGACCCTCCAGGACGCCGCTGAAATTCTTCTGTCCGTTGATCGGGTTCAAGGTCCTGATTTTCGCCCGATGCCCGCGGAAGCGCTCGAAATCCGCCTCCCGTGAAATCCGCCGGCGCGGCCCCGGGGAAGACACCTCCAGGTGATACCGCCCGACGTCGGGCAGGTGCACATCGAGGATATCCCCCAGTTCGCGGCTAACGGCCGCGCAGTCCTCCAGCGTCACTCCGCCCGGCTTGTCGATGCTGAGGCGCATGACCCGACCGCCGCGCTCGCGCAGGTACTCGAGGTGCACCAGTTCCAGCCCCGCGGCGTCGCACAGCAACTCAGCCAGCGGCCGCGCCTGGCTTACGATCCACGTTTCGGCAACCGGTGCCGCCGGCTGCTGTTTCACGCGATCTCGTCTGTCTTTATCGGGTCGCTTGACCTTGCCCACGGACGAGCCTCCCGTTTTTGCTGACAAATAAAAAACGGGCTTTAAGCCCGTTTCCTCACGTCCAGGTAGAACTTCTGCGGTGGATCCGAAGGGGTTATCCGCTCATTGGATAATCATGGTTGCGTGCATTCCACGTCACATAACGCCCTACCCAAACCTACCGAGCAAAACGGAAAAACATGAATGGAGCGGGCAACGAGATTCGAACTCGCGACACCAAGCTTGGGAAGCTTGTACTCTACCAGCTGAGCTATGCCCGCTCATCTCAAAGTGACTATTTACGACAACGGCAACGCCTTGTCAATACATTTCACCAGCAATCTCGGTGATTTCTCGACGCTGCTGCCGCCGGCCATGCCGGCGGGTCAGTCGAGCTGCCGGCGCAGCTGCGCCAGCTCGGCGCGAACCTCCTCAAGCAACTGGCGGGGATCGGTCGTCTCGTCACGGGTGCCGGTCTTCAGGTGCTGGCGCGCGCCCTCGATCGTGAACCGGCGCCGGTAGAGGAGGTCCTTGATCGCCAACACCAGCTCGACCTCCTTGCGAGTATAGAGGCGCTGGCCCGAGGCGGTCCGCTTGGGGGAGATCTTCGGAAACTCCGACTCCCAAAAGCGCAGCACGTGGGTCGGCACCTCCGCGATTCGGCCGACTTCCCCAATTTTATAGTACAGCTTGTCGGGGATGGCCGCTGCAGGCGCGGGTGGTGGTGCTTTCATCTGCCGTCACCCCAATCCCTTTCTACGGCGCCCGCCGCTGCGTTGGTCAGCAGGGGAGCGCCGCCTGAAATTCTTTCAGCAACCGGTCCATGAGATCCTGGTGCAGGCGGTTGACCTCGGCGTCCTCCAAGGTTTTTTCCGGTGAGCGATAGGTGAACCGGAACGACAGGCTGCGCTTGCCCTCCGGGATCGGCTCGCCCGCAAACACGTCGAACAGCTGGACGTTCTCCAGCAGCGGGAGGCGCATGGTCCCGACGGCATCGAGCACCTGCTGAGCCTCGATGCCTTGATCAAGGACAAGGGTGATGTCCCGGGTGATGGCCGGGAATTTCGGAATGCGCATGCGGTAGCGGGTTTCAGACAGCAACGCCTCGACTGCACCGGCGTCCAGCTCGAAGACAAAGCCGGTCTGCTTGAGGTCGTAGGCGGCGCGCACGCGCGGGTGAATCTCGCCGATGAGGCCCACCACGCGGTTGGCAGCCATCAGTCGGGCCGAATGGCCCGGCCGGGTGTAATTGCAGTCAGCTTCCGACATGCGCACGAAGCGGACACCCTCCAACGCGAGGGCGTCGAGCAGGCTTTCGATCGCTCCCTTGAGGTCGTAAAAATCGCACGGAATTTCCCGGCCGTGCCAGGAGAGCGCTTGCCGGGAGCCGGTCCACAGACCGGCGATGATTTCAGTCTCCTCCGGCAGTTCGGCCCCGGGGGTCTGCAGAAAAACCTTGCCGATTTCGAAGATCTTGAGACGTTTGGTCTGCTGGGCGAGGTTGAAGCGCATGGTTTCGAGCAGCCCCGGGATGAGCGAGGAGCGCATCACGGCCTGGTCTTCGGCCAGCGGGTTCAACACGGCCACGGTGGCCCGCCGCGGGTCGTCCAAAGCCAACTGCAACCGGTCGCAGGACATCGGATGAATGAAGCTGTAAGTGATTACCTCCGAGAAGCCGAGGCTGTTCAAAATGGTCTTCGCCCGTTTCCGTAGCTCGAGCCGGTGAGCCGGCGGCCGCTGGCCGGCCGGCATGGCGGGAAAGGTGACCGGGATGGTGTCGAAGCCGGACAGCCGCGCCACTTCCTCCATCAGGTCTTCCGGGCGGGCGACGTCCACGCGGAAGGAGGGCGCCGTTATTTCGAGTTCGTCGCGTGCAGGGGTGGCGGCGACCTTGAATTCGATGGCCGACAGCAGCCGGCGGATTTTTTTCTTATCGACCTTGACCCCCAGCAACCGAGCGGTACGGCTGACGCTAAGCCGGATCGGATTAGGTGCCCATGGGCGCGGATGGGCGTCGATCACGCCCCCCGCGATCCTGGCACCGCTTACTTGCGCCATCAGCTGGGCGGCGCGGGTGGCGGCGAGGACGGTTCCCGCCGGGTCGACTCCCCGCTCGAAGCGGTACGAGGATTCGCTCGACAGCCCCAGCCGCTTCGCCGTCCGGCGGATCGAGGGGGGCGAGAAGTGGGCGCTCTCGAAGACGACGCGCGTCGTCCCGTCGACTACCTCGCTGTTGGCCCCGCCCATCACGCCGGCGACGGCCACCGGACCCTCCCCGTCGCGAATGAGGAGCATCCCGGCCTCGATCCTCCGCTCCGACCCGTCCAGGGTCGTGAAGGTCAGCGGCTCTTTCGGCGCGCGCACGTCGATCCTGGCCCCGCGGAGCCGGTCGAGGTCGAAGGCGTGCATAGGCTGGCCGACCTCGAGCAGCAGGTAGTTCGTGATGTCGACGATGTTGTTGATCGGGCGGATCCCGCACAGGGCGAGGCGCCGCCGCATCCAGTCCGGCGACGGGGCGATGGTCACGCCGGAGATCGCCCGGGCGGTGTACCGCGGGCACAGGTCCGGGTCGGAGACGTCAACCCGAAGAAGGTTCCCGATCGGCTCCCCCTCCTCCAGGAAGGGGACATCGGGGAGAACGACCTTCTCCCCGGTGATGGAGGCGATCTCGCGCGCCACGCCGAGCACGCTCAGGCAGTCGCCCCGGTTCGGCGTGATCTCGACCTCGAGGAGCCAGTCGGAAAGCCCGAGCGCGTCGGCAAGCGGCTTGCCGGGGGCCATCTCCTCGGGAAGGATCATGATCCCCGGGGACGACTCGGCGAGCTTCAGCTCCTGCTCCGAGCAGAGCATCCCCTCGGACGCCTGGCCGCGGATCTTCGCTTTCCGGATTTCAATGCCGTTGGGAAGCCGCGCGCCGGTCTTCGCCAGCGCGACCGCGTCCCCGGCCTTCATGTTCTTCGCCCCGCAGACGATCCCGAACGTGGTCGACCCGTCGGTCACCTTGCACAGGGAAAGCCGGTCCGCGTCCGGGTGCGGCCGCATCTCGAGGATCCGCGCGGTGACGACCGAATCGAGCCCCTCCCCGAGGAACCGGCAGGAGGAGACTTCCACCCCCGCCATCGTGAGCGCTTCCTGCGCCAGCAAAGGGGAGAGGCGCGTGTCGATGAACTCCTTCAGCCACGAATACGGTATCTTCAAGCGGACGCTTTCCTTCCCGGCACGGCGTCAGAACTGCGAGAGAAAACGGAGGTCGTTTTCGAAAAGTAGGCGGATGTCCGAGATCCCGTGCCGCAGCATGGCGATCCGCTCGATCCCCATCCCGAACGCGAAGCCGGAGTACTCCTCGGGGTCGTACCCCACGAAGCCGAAGACCGTGGGATCGACCATTCCCGCGCCGAGGATCTCGAGCCACCCGGACTCCTTGCACACCCGGCACCCGGATCCCCCGCAGAGGACGCACTGGATGTCCATCTCGGCGGACGGCTCGGTGAACGGGAAATAGCTCGGGCGGAACCGGACCGGCGTCGCGGGCCCGAAGGTCATCCTGCAGAACTCGGTGAGCAGCCCCTTGAGGTCGGCCATCGTGATGTCCCGGTCGACCGCGAGGCCTTCTACCTGGTGGAACATCGGGGAGTGCGTGATGTCGGAGTCGGACCGGTAGACCGTGCCGGGCGCGACGATCCGGACCGGGGGCTTCGTTCGCTCCATCGTCCGGATCTGGACCGGCGAGGTGTGGGTGCGGAGAACGAGGTCGCCGGCCGCGGATTCGACGTAGAACGTGTCCTGCATGTCGCGCGCCGGGTGCTCCGGGGGGAAGTTGAGCGATTCGAAGTTGTAGTAGTCCGTCTCGACGTCCGGTCCGCACTGGACGGAGAAGCCGAGGCGCCGGAAGGCGGAGAGGACGTCGGACATCGTCCGCGAGACGGGATGCCGGTGGCCCGGCATCGACGCCCTGCCGGGCAGGGTGACGTCGATCCGCTCGCGCCCCTCCTTACGATGCCGCTCCTGGTCGCGGATCCACGCGAGCCGGGCGTCGAACGCGGACTCGAGCTCCGCGCGCGCGCGGTTCGCCAGTTCGCCGACCGCCTTGCGCTCCTCGACCGGGAGGGCGGCGACGCCCTTCAGGATCCCCGAGACGGCGCCTTTCTTCCCGAAGAAGCGGCCTTTGGCATCGAGGAGGTCGCTCTCGCTGCGGGCGGCCGCGATGGCCGCCATCCCCTCCTTGCGGAGGCGCGTGATCTGCTCGGAGGTGCCGGGCAAGCCCAGGACCTCCCCGTTACGCCAGGGCGGCTTTGGACTGTTCGGCGATCGCGCGGAACCCGGCGGGATCGTTGACGGCGAGGTCCGCGAGGATCTTCCGGTCGACCTCGACGCCCGCCTTTTTCAGCCCGAACAGGAACTGGCTGTAGGAGAGCCCGTGCTCGCGGGCGGCGGCGTTCACGCGGACGATCCAGAGTGCGCGGAACTCCCGCTTGACGTTCCGCCGGTCGCGGTAGGCGTACCGGAGCGCGCGCGCGACCGCTTCCTTGGCGGAGCGCAGCAGGTTTCCGTGGCCGCCGCGGTACCCCTTGGCGAGCTTGAGGACGGCGCGGCGCTTCTTGTGCGAATGTACGGCTCTTTTCACGCGAGGCATGTCGTTTCCCTTCTACCTTGTTCTTCTCTGTTGGCGTGCATTCCCTGCTATCGGTTAAAGGTACGGCAGCAGGCGGCGGATCGACTTCTCATTCGTCGGGTGGACCAGGGCCGACTTGCGCAGCGCGCGCTTCCGCTTCCGGTCCTTCGACGTCAGGATGTGGCTCTTCCCGGACTTGGCGCGCTTGATCCCGCCCGCCCCCGTCGCGCGAAACCGCTTGCTCGCGCCCCGGTTCGATTTCATCTTCGGCATGACCTATCCCTCCAGTTTCTGCGCCGGTGGCGCGGTCGTCGCTTGCGGCGCGGCTTTCGGGGCCGTCGGTGTCGCGGCCGCGGGCTTTTCGGCGCCACCGACGGGCTTTTTCTTGTGTATCGTGGGGGAGACGATGGCCATCATCGTCTTCCCTTCCATCTTCGGGGCGGACTCGACCTTCGCGACGTCGGCGATCGATTCCACGATGTGCTTCAGGACCTCGAAGCCGCTCTGCGAGGCGTACGCGAGCTCCCGTCCGCGGAACCGGACGGTCACCTTGACCTTGTCGCCCTCCTCGAGGAAGCGGCGGATATGCTTCAGCTTCGTGTTCAGGTCGTGCTCTTCCGTCTTCGGCCGGACCTTGATCTCCTTGACCTGGATGACGGTCTGCTTCTTCCTCGCCTCCTGCTCGCGCTTGCTCGTGATGTACTTGAACTTGCCGAAATCCATGATCCGGCAGACCGGGGGCGCGGCCATGGGGGCCACTTCGACCAGGTCGAGGTCCTGGGACCTAGCGCGCTGGAGCGCCTCCGACGTGCTCACGACTCCCAACTGCTCCCCATCGGGGCCCACGAGCCGGACTTCCGGGACCTGGATCTGTTCGTTGATTCTCGATTCCTTGGCGATGACGTCCTCCTTTACTCCGTCCGGTTGACCGCTTCCCCGCGAAGACGCTCGATGAACGCCTCGACCGGCATGGGGGGAAGCTGCTCCCCCCCGCGCCGCCGCGGGGATACCATTTGCGCTTCCGCCTCCCGCTCGCCCACGACGAGCGCGTACGGAACCTTGTTCATCTGCGATTCGCGGATCTTGTACCCGAGCTTTTCGTTCCGGTAATCGCCCTCCGCGCGGAACCCGCCGGCGCGGAGCAGCGCGACGACATCGCGCGCGAACGCGTTCTGCTTCTCCGTCACCGGGACGACATCG
>Ga0210127_1000072_pt1 | contig 12734 bp, 9 predicted proteins | sample RushSE_CattailNL_FD_185566 | JGI IMG/M metagenome (GOLD analysis project Ga0210127, IMG submission 185566) | Wetland microbial communities from San Francisco Bay, California, USA, that impact long-term carbon sequestration - RushSE_CattailNLC_D2... | ecosystem: Environmental > Aquatic > Marine >...
TCGCAGTTAAAACGAAACATGCCGTTAAAACGAAAATAAATGCTCTATTCATCATATCCTCCAGTGTTTTTTCCAGGCATCAATTCATCATTGTTCAGTCAGAACCTTTCGAACCAACCTGGACAGTTCACGACTATCAAAAGGTTTCTCAATATATTGACGGATGCCGATTTCCTTTGCCTTTTCTTCATCTATCTTTTCACTAAAACCGGTGCACAAAATCGTCGGCACGTCAGGACGAATATTATGGATCTCTTTTACCAGTTGATCACCGGTCATTTGCGGCATGGTCATGTCGGTAATGACCAGGTTAAACCGATTGGGATCGGCACGAAACAACGCCAACGCCTCAATCGGATTTGTTTTGGCCTCAACCTCATATCCCAATCGCTCCAGTCTGTTCCGCCCGATATCCGCCATTGATTTCTCATCATCAACAAACAGTATTCTTTCCTTGCCCATATAGAGTGCTTTTACAGTCTCGGTTTCCGTCAATGCCTCTTGTTCGACCACCGGGAAAAGAATGCTGAAAATGGTCCCTTTTCCGGGCTCACTGTCAACGGTAATTGCACCGCTGTGTGTCTTGACAATACCATAGACAACCGCCAAACCGATGCCCGTACCCTTTCCGACTTCCTTTGTGGTAAAATACGGGTCGAAGATTCTGTTTTTTATCTTTTCGTGAATTCCCGGTCCTGTGTCGCTTATCGTCAATTGAACATAATTTCCAGTGGTTAAATCCGGATAACAAGCGGCTGAAGTTTGATCCAAATACGCATTTTGTACCCTGATGGTTATCACCCCTCCGCTATCTTCCATGGCATGCGCCGCATTGGTGAATAGATTGATCATAATCTGATTGATCTGAGTGCTGTCTGCGAGGATGGTGTCGTACGTATGTTTTTGTATATCTTCACGAATCTCAACACTTGTTGGTATCGTTGCCCGCAAAAATTTTAGAGCGTCTTTGATGATGTGAACAAGCTTTACAGGTTTTTGCTTAGGATCCGTTTTTCTACTAAAACTCAAGAGCTGTTTTATAACATCTCTTGCACGCATACTGGCGAATAGAATCTCATCAAGATTGAATCTTGCGGGATGCAATTCCGGCAAATCTTCCATCGCAAGTTCCGTGTTGCCCATAATGATCCCGAGAATGTTGTTGAAATCGTGTGCGATGCCTCCTGTCAATGTGCCGATGGACTCCATCTTCTGAGACTGACGAAGCTGGGCTTCCAATCTCGTTTTTTCTTCTTCCGCCCTTATTTTTTCAGTGATGTCAACAAGTGTGGCCAGGTTGGCGTGCCTCCCCTTATAACGTATCGTTCGTGAATAAACTTCAAGCCATCTTGTCTCTCCGGTCTTGGTAATGATTCTAAATTGATAATGTGGAACAACATCTTTTTCGTCCTTTTGTTTTTTTCTGGCCTGCTCCATCACAAATTTGCGATCATCGGGATGTACCAATTTTGACAACTCTTCCGTCCCCCAACCCATCATTTCTTCAATAGAATACCCGGCGATGTCCGCCGAAGCCTGGTTGAGGTATTTAAACACATCGTCTTGAATGATCTGAATGGCCAGCAACGACTGTTCTGAAATGTATCTAAACTGTTCTTCACTCTCTTTTAGGGCTGCCTCCGCCTTCTTTCGGGCGGTAGTGTCATGTATGATCGAGTATAAAAGCTCTCTGCCTTTGACCTTTATGGGACCGCTGTATACCTCCACATCACGAATTTTCCCGTTCGCCAAACGATGTTGAAAATAAAAGTGTTTTCGCCGTTCCGTCTTGGCTTTTTCCATCTCATCAAACACTTCCTGTTCCGTGAGCGTATTGATATCATAAATCTTCATGGAGGTCAGCGTTTCGCAGCTCCAGCCGTAGAAGGAAACGGCTGCCGGATTGGCATCCACAATTTCTGCGGTCACCGGATCGATCAGAAGCATGACGGAGTGATTGTTCCTGAAAAGACTCCTGTATTGCGCCTCACTCTCCCTCAACTCCTGCTCGACTTGGTTACGGCTGGTGATATCAAGTGCCGTAAAGGTCACACCCACGGACAAGTCATCAGGATCGAGAGGTGATGAACTCAAAAGCACATCGATAACAGTACCGTCTTTACGCTGCCAGCGGGTTTCCACAGTCCCGATGTTTCGTTCGCGAATTTGTTTGTATTTCTCCCGTCCGACATATTCGTATTCTTCATCGGTCGGATACAACATTCTTGCACTTTTTCCCAATAATTCCTCACGGGAATACCCCAGCATTTCGCACAACCGCTCATTGGCCTGCTGAATCACCCTGTCGAATACCATGCCGATACCTATCGGCGTGGCACTAAAGATGCTTTTTAAAGTGGCCTCACGTTCTCTCAACGCCGTCTCTATTTGTTTGAAGGAAACCACCTCTTTCTCTAATGTCCTGACCCTTTGTTCCAATTCATCATCGGTCGGTTTGTCGAACATTTGAAATCCCTCCCATTGGGACGAAAATACAACACGTCATAGGCCGGCCGATTAAAATATCATGCTCAAGGCCGAAAATACCCTATTTGGCTATCTATTTAAAAATTAGTAACTACTTAAATTTAAGCACACCCGGAGCGATTCATTTTCTAAAGGCTAAACTTTTACAAAAATTATTGTATTTTAGGGGGATTCAAATTTGCAACTAAAATCAAGTCAAGGGTCAGGATGTATTTTTGTAAACGCCATATAACCGGCAGGTATTGATCCACGCCTTTTCAGCCAGGTGTTCGGGATCTTCTTTTCTTACTTCAGCCAATTTAAGCAGGACCGACCGGACAAACGCCGGTTCGTTACGGCGGGAGTGGTTTCTTTCAGGGGTAGGGGTCAGATAGGGGGCATCGGTTTCGCACAGGATTCGGTCCTCCGGAATCAAATGTACGAGCTTCCGCAAAGGCTCACCCCGCTCTTTGAGGGTCACAATACCGGTAATCCCGATGTAAAGGCCCAGGTCAAGGTACTGTTGGAGCTCATTTTTCGTGCCGCTGAAGCAGTGAACAACCCCGTTTCGACCGTTTTCGAAATGGGTTTTTATAATTTCGATGAGACGTCCGTTGCTGTCCCGCTCGTGGAAAATGACCGGAAGATTCAATGTGCCGGAAATTTCAAGCTGACGGATAAGCCACTTTTCTTGAACGTTTCTGGGTGAGTACATTCGGTTAAAGTCGAGACCGATCTCTCCCCATGCGAGAACGCTGGGGCTGTTGGAAAGATCAATAAGCCTATTGAGCACATTTTCACTGCAATCTTTTGCATCGTGGGGATGTATTCCCACGGAAGCATACACGCCTGGTATCGATTCAGCGATGGCAATCCCCTTGATACACTGATCGAGCGTTGTTCCAACGGTCATGGCAGAATCGACACCGGCGGCATGCATTCGATGGATGACCTCATAAAAATCCTTGTCAAATGCCCGGTCTTCCAAATGGCAGTGACTATCAAAAAGCCTCATGATCAACCCTTTTCGATATTACAAAAAATCCAAATACTGGGCACGCTGCCACGACAAGATTCATATCTCAGTTCATTAAGAAACTAAAGTTAAGGTGTCATTTCTTTCCAGATACTCAAATAAAACTGACAAAAGACGCTTTAAGTATTTACCATTCAAGATGGATGAGATCAATTTCTTTTCAGGATTATCGCCATGTGTTTTCATAAAAGGCAATATGTCTATCCGCCTCCGGAGGACTTATGAAAAACACGATGTTTCGAAGTGACCCAATATTTTGGATTTAATGCACCGTTTTTGGGACCATTTTCAGGAAATCGTTTGGAATAATCCTTGACAAAAAAAGGAAAGCATCCTTTATAGTTAATTGAAGTTGAACCGGTGTCCGGTTGTGCAGGGATACGGTACCCAACGCCGGTCTCCGCTCAACCTGAAATCAACTTCTTTTACACGAATTTTTCTTAACAATGTTCTATGAAATAGGGATAGGAAAAATGTCTCAAATATGCGGCTCAGTAATGGTGGTCGGCGGTGGTATCGCCGGTATGCAGGCGGCCCTCGATCTTGCCGACTCGGGCTTTTTTGTCTATCTCGTGGAAAGATCGTCCTCCATCGGCGGCGTCATGGCCCAGCTCGACAAGACCTTTCCCACCAACGACTGCGCCATGTGAATCATTTCTCCCAAGCTGGTCGAGGTCGGCCGGCATCTCAACATCGAGCTTCTGACATTGTCCGAAGTGGAAAGCATTTCTGGAACGGCGGGTAATTTTGAAATCAAGGTGATCCAGCACCCCCGTTATGTGGATGTGGACAAATGTATTGCATGCGGCCTTTGTGCTGAAAAATGCCCCAAAAAAGTCATCAATGACTATGACGCAGGACTCGCCAATCGTAAATCCATCTATGTGAAATACGCCCAGGCGGTTCCCTTAAAATACGCCATTGATGACAACTGCATTTTCCTTAAAAAAGGAAAATGCAGGGCCTGCGAAAAATTCTGCCCTTCCGGCGCCATAAATTTTGAAGACCGGGCAAAGGAATTCACCCTCAATGCCGGAGCAATCCTCATCGCTCCCGGCTGTAATGTTTATGATCCTTCCGGTTACGACATCTTTGGATACAAAAAATCTCCCAACATCGTCACCAGTCTTGAATTTGAACGGATACTGGCTGCAACCGGACCTTTCAGCGGCCACCTGGTGAGACCCTCTGATCACAAAGAACCTGAAAAAATCGCGTGGATACAGTGTGTGGGATCCAGGGATCTGCATCCGGGATCACAGCCGTACTGCTCCGGAGTTTGCTGCACCTATGCCGTGAAAGAAGCCATCATTGCTAAGGAACACCAAAAAGGTTTGCTGGATACCGTCATATTCTACATCGATATTCGAACCCACGGAAAAGATTTCGAGCAGTATTATAACCGTGCCAGGGAAACCGGCGTCCGCTTTGTAAAATCGAAAATCAGCAATATCCAGCCGGATGACGGCACCGGAAATCTATGCATCGTCTATATTGACGAAACGGGAAAACGGATCAAAGAAACATTCGGCATGGTGGTTCTGTCCGTGGGGTTTAAGGTGTCGGAGCAGGCTCTGGGTCTGGCCGAAAAATTAGGAATTGAACTGGATATGTATCAGCATGCCCTGACAAACAGTTTCAATCCGGTTCAGACCTCAACACCCGGCATCTTCGTTTGCGGCACCTTTGAAAGCCCCAAGGACATTCCCCAGTCGGTCATCGAATCCAGCGCCTCCGCAGCCATGGCCGGGGGCATCCTGGCCGGGTCACGGGGCGATATGGCTCGAACAAAAGAGACGCCCCAAGAGATTGATGTCAAAGGCGCGGTCCCGCGCATCGGTGTTTTCGTATGCCACTGCGGGACCAATATCGGTGGTTTCCTGGATGTCCCGGATATCGTCGAATATGCCAAAACCCTTCCCCACGTGGTTTATGTGGAGGATAATCTTTTCAGTTGCAGCCAGGATACCCAGGAGCAAATGACCCAGGTAATTAAAGAACAACATTTGAATCGGATCGTCGTGGCCGCCTGCACGCCCAGAACCCACGAACCGCTGTTTCAAGAAACCGTTCTCAATGCCGGAATCAACAAATACCTTTTTGAAATGGCCAACATCCGCAATCAGTGTTCCTGGGTCCACAGCGGTGAAAGAGATAAGGCAACGATAAAGGCCAAAGATCTGGTTCGAATGGCCGTGTCCAAAGTCGGCCTATTATCACCGCTGTACGATCCTGAAATAGAAGTGAATCCGTCCGCCCTGGTTGTCGGCGCCGGACTTTCCGGAATGACCGCCGCCCATAATCTGGCCAGGCAAGGGTATTTCACGTATCTGATCGAAAAAAGCGATGCATTGGGCGGACAGGCGTTGAATCTTTATGAAACCTGGCTGGGCGAAGATGTGCAGTCAAAACTGGCTGATTTGATTCAAAGCGTCACCTCCGATCCGAATATCAATGTTCTGACAAACAGCGAGGTCAAAGCCGTCGGGGGGTTTGTGGGAAATTTCAGCACCACTGTTGAAACCGCTGGCAAAGAAAAGGTGATTGATCATGGCGTCGCGATCATCGCAACCGGTGCACAGGAATTCAAACCGGATCAATATCTTTACGGTAAAGATCCCCGGGTGTTGACCGGTCTCGAACTGGATCGGAAATTCATGGATGACACGCTTTCCATAAAAGGGATCCATTCGGCGGTATTCATCCAGTGTGTGGGCTCGCGGATCAAAGAACGGCCTTACTGTTCCAAAGTTTGCTGCACGCATTCTGTAAAAAACGCCTTGAAGCTGAAATCGCTAAAGCCTGAAATGGATGTCTTTGTTTTATACAGGGATATGCGCACCTATGGATTTCGCGAAGGGCTGTACCGTGAAGCCCGAACCAAAGGGGTTGTCTTTTTGCGTGTTGACGTCGATAAAGGGTTAACGGTTTCCGGAAACAACGACACGCTGGCTGTCCGGTGTTTCAGCACGATGTATCAGCGGGAAATCGAAATCAAAACGGACCTTCTGGTTCTGGCCGCTGCCATTGTACCACCGCGCGACAACCCTGTTGCCGGACTGTTTAAAGTGCCGGTGAATGACGACGGTTTTTTTGTAGAAGCCCATGTCAAGCTCCAGCCCATCGATTTTGCCACCAAAGGGGTGTTTGTCTGCGGCCTGGCCCATTCCCCGAAACCTGTGGATGAGGCAGTGGCCCAGGGTCTCGGAGCGGCTGCCAGGGCGGCGACGTTTTTGTCAAAAAAGAAAGTGTTCGGCAATGCCGTCGTTTCCAGCATCAACGACCGGCTTTGCAGGGGCTGCCGAAAATGCCAGGAAGTCTGTCCGTATCAGGCCATCAGCTTTTTGGAAAATCGCACCGTATGTGAAGTCAACCCGGCGATTTGCACGGGCTGCGGCTCCTGTGCCGCGGCCTGTCCCACGGGTGCGGCGTCGGTGTTTCATTTTGACGATGAAAAAGTGCTGACCATGGTGGAAGCGGCTTTTTAATTGATGATTGATTAATTGGCTGGAAAAAAGGTTGTGGGTGCTGTGATGTTACCATTTAACCCATTCCGGGAGAAATAAATATATGCCTGAAGAATTCGAACCAAAGATCATTACATTTGCCTGTAATTGGTGCGCTTATTCGGCCGCCGATCTGGCCGGTGTCAGCCGACTCCAATACCCCACCGGCATGCGTATCATCCGCGTCTTGTGTTCGGGCCGAATCAATCCCAATTTTATCCTCAAATCCTTCGAACTGGGGGCCGACGGGGTTCTGGTTGCCGGGTGACACATGGGAGATTGCCATTACCTGGACGGTAATGTAAAGGCTGAAAAGATGTTTCAGATGACCAAAGAGCTGGTCGGCATCCTCGGCATTGACGCGGAAAGGCTTCGACTGGATTGGGTTTCTTCGGCAGAAGGCGTTCGGTTTGCTGAGATTGCCCGAGAATTTACGGAAAAGATCATATCTTTGGGGCCGTCTCGATTGAAACAGGCGGCTTGAGACCTAATGGGATTAAATAAAAAACTATTCACCGCAAAGCTGCAAAGAACGCAGAGAAGTTAGATTTTCTGTTTGCCCCTGAGAGGGCGGCAAACAGAAACTATCAGAAGCTTTGCTTCAAGTAATAGAATTACAAAAAGCATTAATTTGACATAGTCTCCCCAAGCTGAGCACCTGGATCAATCGAATTTGGGAAGATTTACCCGAAGGGCGCGGGATTGTTTCTTTTCGTCCTCTCAACGAAAAGAAACAAGATGAGACCCTCTGCGTACATAGCGTCTCTAATGAGCGTAGCGAATGGGCGGTGAAAAACATGCACTCATTTAGTCACATAGCAAAGCCGGAACCTTCAGCTTAGCTGAGATTTAATGGTTGTAACTAAGCGTATTATTAAACATGGTGGAGAACTTATAATGACTGCAATTGCCGAACTGGTGAACACCACCAAAACCTATTTTTGTCTCGATTGCGGGGTGTGCACCGGAAGCTGTCCGGTTGCCAGGGTTTTTCCGGAATTTTCCCCCCGGCAGATTATCGAGCGGTCCCTGTATGAACTTGAAGAGTTGTCAGACAATACCATTTGGAGCTGTCTCACCTGCGCACAGTGCAGTGTCCGGTGTCCGGCTGACATTAATTTTCCCGAGTTCATCCGCCTGATTCGAGATGAAGCTCGCGCATTCGGGTTTGACGGTGTTCCTGCACACAACGGCACGCTTCAAACCATCATGTCCATACAAACCAAAAACATTCGGCAAAACCGAAATTTCTGGATCCACGACGGAAAAACAAAAGACAGGGGTGAGGTATTTTATTTTGTGGGATGCCGGCCTTATTTTGACGTTGTATTCCGGGATATCGATGCGGGATCCATCCAAGGGGCGCGGAATATCCTCAGGATTCTGAATTTATGCGGGGTAGAACCGGTCGTCAGCAATGATGAACGGTGTTGCGGGCACGATGCCCTCTGGAACGGAAACGCTCAAAAATTCAAACAGCTGGCTCAACTGAATCTCGATACCATCCGGTCCTCGGGCGCAAGCCAGGTCATTTTCAGCTGTCCCGAAGGATATCATACATTTAAACAGGTTTATCCCAAATATTTTGGCGAACTCGGTTTTAAACCGGTTCATATTCTTGATTTTCTGGCAGAAAAAATCAACGAAGGCGCCATCGGATTTGCCGACTCGGCGGAGAAAATCGTAACCTATCACGATCCCTGCCGCCTGGGACGGCTGGCCGGTATTTACGATGCGCCCCGAAAGCTGATTGAAGCGCTTCCGGGTATTGAACTCAAAGAAATGGGCCGCAGCCGGGAAAATGGGGTTTGCTGCGGAACCAGCGGCTGGATGAATTGTTCGAGCTGTTCCAAAGAGATCCAGATGGAGCGTCTTCACGAGGCCATGGAAACCGGGGCCGGCACTCTGGTTACGGCATGTCCCAAATGCCAGATTCATTTCCGGTGCGCAAAAGCCGCGTATCATTTTGAAATCGAAATTATGGATTTGTACGACCTTGTGGCCGACAGGCTGAATAGAATTTAAAAGGAATTCATCCGGCAAATCCTGTTTGGCGTGTCAAAAATACAAAAAGGAATTTAATGATGACGAAGACCAACGACGTCCTAATAGTGGGCGGCGGCATTGCCGGTATCCAGGCATCGTTAGACCTTGCCGAAATGGGCATCCGGGTACACCTGGTGGAAAAGCTGCCCAGCATCGGCGGAAAAATGGCGCAGCTGGACAAGACCTTTCCCACCAACGACTGTGCTATCTGAATACTGTCGCCCAAGATGCTGGATGTCGGTCGACATCCCAATATTTCGCTGCTGGCTTACAGTGAAGTCGAATCCGTGAAAGGCCGGGCCGGTGACTTCAAGGTTACTGTCCGCAGAAAACGGCGTTATGTGGAAGAAGATCGGTGCACAGGCTGCGGGGCGTGTACGGAAAAATGTCCGACCATCGTTCCGGACGCCTTCAACCAGGGACTGGGAAACCGAAAAGCCATTTACAGCTACTTTGCCCAGGGCATCCCGTCCACCCACACCATCGATCCGGACTTTTGCCGCCAGATCAAGGGGAAAAAGTGCGGCATCTGTGAAAAAACCTGCCAGGCGAAGGCCATCAATTTCGATCAAAAAGACCGCATTATCGAACTGAATGTCGGAGCCGTCATTCTTGCCGCGGGTTACGATGTGTTTGATCCGTCCATGATTCCCGAATTCCGATACGCACAGATCACCAACGTCGTGACCGCCCTTGAGTTCGAGCGGCTGTTAAGTGCCAGCGGCCCCACGGCCGGGCATCTAGATCGCCCGTCCGACAGGGCCGTTGCGGCTGAAATCGAACGAATGGAAAAGGAAATCACGAAATCACAGCGAATGCTTGAAAAGTTCGAAAAAAAATACGAGGAAGCCTCGGCTCAATTCTACGACAACTTCCAAAAAAGCCGGTTTCAGGACGACGAAGATCGTTTGAAATGGGCCGAAAAATATGCATCGCACAGGGCGATCGTGGACTCCCTCGACGCCTTAAAGGAAAAGACCGCAAGCTTTACCGTAGCCAAACGCCTGGCCTTTATCCAGTGTGTGGGATCCCGGGATTTCAGATTTTACCCGTTTTGTTCCGGATACTGCTGTATGCACTCCATCAAGGAGGCCATTATCGCACAAGAACACGAACCGGAAACAACCTCCACCATTTTCGGCATGGACATCCGGGCCGTGGGCAAAGGATTTGAAGAGTATAAAGTGCGGGGCGGCAACCACTCCAACATTTCCTATGTTCGGGGCCGGGTCAGCGAAATCATGGAAGGGGCCGATCACAATCCTGTGGTGATTTACGAAGACACGCGGGAAAGACAGGTTAAAAACGAAGCATTCGACATGGTGATACTGGCCACGGCATGTGTCCCCACCAAGGGCATCGTCGATCTGGCGAATATTTTCGGGATCGAGCTGGATGCGTACAATTTCATCAAGACCGATCCGCTCTCTCCGGTGGACACCACCGTGCCGGGTATATTTGTCTGCGGCTGCGCACAGTCACCCATGGATGTGCCGGAATCCGTGGCTCAGGCGTCGAGCGCCGCAGAACGGGCTGCCGAAATCGTCGCTCAAGCGGATGTAGAAGAAGCTGTAGCCCTTTAACGTGTTTTAAGACGATATATTTTTACGGTATGAAAAAAAGCATTATCCATGAAGCGATCTAGCCCATAAAAACGCTCCGACTTTTAAACAAACTAGGACACATGGAGTCAAAAATTGACTGAAAATAACGAAGCGGAACCCCGGATCGGCGTGTTCATTTGCCACTGCGGCTCCAATATTGCGGGCTACCTGAACATGGAAGCCCTGGCCGAATATGCACAGACCCTTCCCCACGTGACCTTTGTCCAAAGGAACCTGTACACCTGTTCCGAGGGCGGCATCAACGAAATAAAAAAGGGGATTGAAGAGAAAAACCTCAATCGGGTGGTGGTGGCGTCCTGCACGCCCAGAACCCATGAACCCCTCTTTCGAAGTTCCTGTGAGGAAGCAGGGCTTAATCCGTATCTCTTTGAAATGGTCAATATTCGCGATCAGTGCTCCTGGGTTCACATGCAGCAGAAAGAAGATGCCCTGCAAAAGGCCCGGGATTTGATCCGCATGGGTGTTGCCAAGGCCGCCCTTCTCGAACCCCAGGTGCCGATTATGTCGGCAGTCCAGGTCCGGGCCCTTGTGATCGGCGGCGGACTGGCCGGGATGACGGCTTCGCTGGCCCTTGCCAATCGGGGCTATGAAGTTGTGCTGGTTGAAAAAGAAGACGCGCTGGGCGGAATGCTGAATCGGTTGAATAAGCTGGGCCCCAACATGACCGACGCACGCGACCTTATCGAGTCCAAGCAGCAGAAGGTTATGGAGCATCCGAAAATTACCGTTTTTACCCGAGCACGGGTCACCGCTGTTCAGGGGTTTATCGGCAAATTCGATATCGACATTGAAACCGGGAGCGGTATCAAAAAAATCGACATCGGGGTAATCATTGTGGCCACCGGGGGCCGTGTTTTCGAGCCAAAAGGGCTTTATAATTATGACGGTAAAAACGTCATCACCCAGCTCGAAATGGAACAACGGTTGAAAGACGGTTTGGAGACCCATCTCAAAAACATTGTCATGATCCAGTGTGTGGGCAGCCGCAACAAAGAACGGCCGTATTGCTCCAGGATCTGCTGCCAGACTGCGGTGAAAAACGCCGTCTTAATCAAAGATCAGGTTCCGGATACCAGGGTTTCAATCCTGTACCGGGATATGCAGATGTACGGTGTTGAAAATGAAAAGATGTTTCGGGATTCAAAGGCCGCCGGAATCCGGTACATGCATTACGATGCGGATCGGCCGCCGTCCGTGGAATCGGATCGTGTTCGGTTTTATCATGCATTGATGGGCCGCGAAATGATTCTTCCGGCGGATCTTGTCGTCCTATCCACGCCGCTGATCGCACCCGAAGATGCGGATGTTACGTCTCAGCTGTTAAGGGTTCCGGTTGATGAAAACAGGTTTTTTCTGGAAGGTCATGTCAAACTTAAGCCCCTCGACTTTGCCACGGACGGTGTCTTCCTCTGCGGGAGCGCACGTTTTCCGGCCAATGTCAGGGAAACCGTGGCTCAGGGTCTGGGAGCGGCCGCCCGGGCGTCCATTCCGCTTTCAAAAGGGACCGTTGTGGTGGAACCGATTATTTCTGTTTTGGACAACGCGGATGCCTGCAGGGGATGCGGACTTTGCGTGGCGCTTTGTCCGTACGGCGCTCTTGAGATCGAATCTACGGATAAGGGGAGAAAGGTTCGCGTGATCGACGTGGCGTGCAAGGGGTGTGGGGTGTGTGCGGCCACCTGCTATCAGCATGCTCTGACCATCAACTCATATACGGATCAGCAAATCGAGGCCCAGATCGAAGCATTTTTGGGTTAGTTTAATGGTTAAGTGGTTAAATCGTTAACGGATTTAAAAACAAGTGGTTGGTAATATTTGAAATAGGAAGAAATTTGAAAAATGTATCATCCCAAAATTCTGACATTCTGCTGCACATGGTGAGGATACTCCGCCGCTGATTTGGCTGGAGTTTCCAGACTGCAATATACCCCTGAGATTAAGATCATTCGAATTATGTGCACCGGCAGGGTGGACCCGGCTGTTGTGGCCAGGGCCTTTAAAAAGGGACTCGACGGCCTCATGGTGGTGGGCTGCTATTTCGGGGACTGCCATTAT
>Ga0210127_1000077_pt1 | contig 12529 bp, 9 predicted proteins | sample RushSE_CattailNL_FD_185566 | JGI IMG/M metagenome (GOLD analysis project Ga0210127, IMG submission 185566) | Wetland microbial communities from San Francisco Bay, California, USA, that impact long-term carbon sequestration - RushSE_CattailNLC_D2... | ecosystem: Environmental > Aquatic > Marine >...
GCGCCGCGCTCTGCGCCCTGGGCCAGCTCACGCCGGGTCCGGTCATGGCGGCCCTGCGCTACTTCGAGCACGAGTTCATCGCCCACATCGAGGACCACCGCTGCCCGGCCGGGGCCTGTAAAGAGCTCGTGCCGGCGCGCTGCCTGAACGCCTGCCCGGCCGGCGTGGACGTACCGACCTACGTGAGCCTCGCGGCCGAGGGGCGCTTCGCCGAGGCTCTCGCCGTGCACCGCGAGCGAAATCCCTTCGCCCACATCTGCGGCCGGGTATGCCCGGCCTTCTGCGAGCAGCGCTGCCGCCGGGGCGACATCGACACGCCGGTCGGCATCCGCGCCATCAAGCGCTTCATGGCCGACCACGAGACGGCCGTCCCCTGGCACCCCATGCGGCCTCAGGCGGCCAAAGCCGAAAAGGTGGCCGTGATCGGGTCGGGCCCGGCCGGGCTCACTGCCGCCCTGCGCCTGGCGCAAAACGGCTACGGGGTGACGGTCTTCGAATCCCTGCCGGTGCCGGGGGGGATGATGGCGGTGGGCATCCCGGAATACCGCCTGCCGCGGGACGTCCTCAGCCAGGAGATCGACAACATCCGGCGGGCCGGGGTGGAGATCGTCTGCAACCGCGGCCTGGGCCGGGACTTCATCATCGATGATCTGTTAGACCGTGAGGGGTTCAAAGCCGTGGTGCTGGCCATCGGCGCTCACAAGAGCCTGCGCCTGGGCATCCCCGGCGAGGACCGCGCCGGGGTCGTCAACGGCATCGACCTTCTGCGCGAGGTCGCCCTCGGCAACCCCCCTGATGTCAAGGACAAGCGGGTGGCCGTCGTCGGCGGCGGCAACGTGGCCGTGGATGCCGCCCGCACCGCCTGGCGCCTGGGTGCTTCCGAAGTCCACATCGTCTACCGCCGCACCCGCGCCGACATGCCGGCCTACCCGGAGGAAATCGATGCCGCGGAGCATGAAGGCATCATCCTTCATTACCTGAGTGCTCCGGTCCGGGTGCTCGGCCCGGCCAAGGTCACCGCGCTCGAGATACAGCAGCAGAAGCTGACGGAATTCGACGCCAGCGGCCGCCGGCGCCCGGTGCCGATCGAAGGCGCGGTGCAGGCCCTGTCCGTGGACATCGTGATCCCGGCCATCGGCCAGGAGCCGGACAAGCTCTGCGTGCTGAACGCCGGGCTGGAAACCAACCGCAACTCGACCCTCAAGGTGGGACCCTCGCTGGCGACGACGCGGCCGGCGGTCTTTGCCGCGGGCGATGCCGTGAGCGGACCGGCCTCGGTGATCGAGGCCGTGGCCCAGGGCAACCGTGTGGCCAGGGAGGTGGACCTCTTCCTGCGGACCGGCGACCGCGCCAAGGTGGACATCCCGCTCGAAGCGCACTTGCCGCCGCTCACCTGGGACATGGAGCAGTTCAGCGACACGCCTCGCGTGCAGCTCGGGGCGCTCCCGGTGGAGGAGCGCCGCAGCTTCCGCGAGGTCGAACTGCCGGCCGCCGAGGCCGAAATCCGCACCGAGTGCCGACGCTGCCTGCGGTGCGATCTCGAGTGGGGGCAGCACATGAAAAAGACAGCGGAAGCGGGGCCGGCCCATGCGGCGGTTCCGCACTGAGGCGCACGGGTTCGTTTGGAGCGACGACGGATGCCGGATAGGGGCTGCAGGGTGGCCTCGCCCCGGGGGCCATCCGGATTGATCGACGGACGACACTCCGTTCCGGCAGATGACAGGGAGGACACGCAATGAGTGCTGTGACCATTACCATCAACGGCCAGAAGGTTTCCGCCCGGGCGGGCTGGACCATCCTGCGGGCGGCCCAGGCCGCCGGCATCGACATCCCCACCCTCTGTCACCACCCGGCCCTCGCGCCGATCGGCGCCTGCCGGGTGTGCCTGGTGGAGGTCACCGGGCAGCGCACCCTGCAGCCGGCTTGCACCTTCCCGGTGGCGGACCGCATGGAAATCCAGACCGAATCGCCGAAGGTGGTCAGCGCCCGCAAGTTCGTGCTGGAGCTGCTCTTTTCGGAGCGCAACCACTTTTGTATGGCCTGCGAGATGAGCGGCGGCTGCGAGCTGCAAAATTTAGGCTACCGCTACGGCCTGGACCATTGGATGTACCCGACCTACACTCAGAAATTCCAAGTGGACGCTTCACCCCCGCATCACCTCATGGACCACAACCGTTGTGTGCTCTGCCGACGCTGCGTAAGGGCCTGCGCGGAGCTGGCGGCCAACCACACCCTGGACCTTCGCCAGCGGGGCGCCCACACCCTGCTGTGCGCCGACATGGACGTGCCGCTGGGGGAATCCAGCTGCACGAGCTGCGGCACCTGCGTCAACGTCTGCCCGACCGGGGCGCTCATCGACAAGCGCAGCGCCTTCATGGCTGCGCCCGACCAAGTGGAACGGGTCGCCACCATCTGCACCCAGTGCAGCCTCGGCTGCGGGGTCAGCGTGGTCATGCACCGCGGACATGTGCTGCGTCTGGAAAGCCTTTGGGACGGGCCGGTCAGCAGCGGACTGCTGTGCCGGCGCGGGCGCTTCGAAGCCCTGGCAGACAGTCGGCGGCGCATCCTCGAACCGCTGATGAAGGAAAAGGGCCGGCTGGTTCCCGTCAGCTGGGAAAAAGCGCTGGCGGAAGCGGCGCGGCACGTGGGCCGGGAGGATGCCTCATTTTTGGGCGTATTCGCCACCACCCGACTGACCAACGAGGCCCTGGGGCTGTTGAATCAGATTTTCGTCCAGCGCCTCAAGGCGGGTCAGCGCGGCATGAGCAACGGCCTGGTCCCGGCCATCCCCGGCGCGGCGTGCGCCAAGATGGTAGACGTGCTGGAGAGCGACCTGATCCTGATGGTGGGGGCGGACCCGGCCCGCGAGCAACCGGTGGCGTCCTTTTTCATCAAGCGCGCCGTGGACAAAGGCGCGCGGTTGGTCACGGTCGAACGCGAGGACTCCGACCTGTCCCCGTTCGCCGACGCCCGCTTCCCACCGAAAGAGATGGGCATTGCGGTCGACCTGGCCCAGGCGGCCGCCAAGCCGGTGGTTTTTTACGGCGCCGCCGCGCAAAAAAGAGAAATCGATGCACTGCGCGAGCTGCAGGCCAAGGCCGCGTTTATTCCCTTGCAGCCGGGCGTCAACACCCTCACGGCGGCTGCACTCGGGCTGAACGCCGCGATGGACATGGCCGCCTGCCGGACGCTTTTTGTCGCCTCCGGCGATGAAAACGGGACCTTCGACGCGATCGCCGACCAGGTCGACCCCAAGGCCTTTGTCATTGCCCAGGCCTGCTATGAATCTCCTTTGACGGGCCGGGCGGATCTGGTCCTGCCCATGGCCTCCTGGCTCGAACGCTCCGGGACGTTCACCAACACCGAGGGAACGCTGCTGCGCGCCCATGCCGCAGTTCCCCCTTCCGGACAGTCACGGCCGGACTGGGACATCCTGGGGAGGGTGGCGGAAAAATTGGGAGTAAATGCCGGCGGCATCAAAAAAGTGTAGCTACTCAGGGAGCAAGGGTTCGGGGTTCAGGAAAGAAGCAGTTGGCGGGGTCTGATGGCCGCTGACCCCCATCGTCGATGCGGGAGAGGACTGAGAATGATGGCACCTGCCCTCGCGGGTTCAGGTGACCCCGACCCCCGAACCCTTGAAATCCGAGCATTCAAAAAAGAGGCCCTCGCTTGCAAAAAACCAACCTGGACCGGCAAGCAAAGGAGAACGCGTCATGCCGAAAGTACTGATCGCAACCGACTGGCTGGCCGCCTGCGCCGGCTGCCACATGTCCCTGCTCGACATGGACGAGCGCCTGGTGGAACTGCTGCATCACGTGACGATCACCTCGAGCCCGGTGACCGACCTCAAGGTGCCGCCGGAGACGGGCGTCACGGTCGGGCTCCTGACCGGCGCCGTCAGCAACACCCACAACGCCGAGGTCGCCAAACGCATGCGCAGCCGCTGCCAGTATTTGGTCGCCGTGGGGGACTGCGCCACCTTCGGCGGGATCGTGGCCGCCCGCAACCTCGTCGGAACCGAGGCCGCCCTCCGGCGGGCCTACCTCGAAACCGAGAGCACGGTAGACGGGCTGATCCCCGACTCCCCGGAACTGGGCCGGCCGCTGCCGCTGGTCACGGGGGTGCCCGAGGTGGTGTCGGTCGACGTCTTTCTACCCGGCTGCCCCCCGCGCGCCGACGACTTCTACTTCGTGTTTTCGGAGCTCCTGGCCGGGAGAATCCCGGTGGTCCTGCCGCCGGAGCATTTTCGGTACGACTGACGGGCGCATGGTTCGAGGATTCGAAAGGTCAAGCGAAACGAACGAATGGAACCCCTGAACCCTAAACCCTTTTTTTGGAAAGGCCCACAACCCGATGCTGTTCTCCAAACCGTGGAGGTAACGCAATGGCTGCCCAAAAGATCACGATCGAACCCGTAACCCGCATCGAGGGCCACGCCCGCATCACCCTGCATCTCAACGACGGGGGTGAGGTCGAGAAATCCTACCTGCACGTGGACGAGTTCCGGGGTCTTGAAAAATTCAGCGAAGGCCGACCCTACTTCGAGATGACCCAGATCACCCAGCGCATTTGCGGGATCTGCCCGGTGAGCCATCACCTGGCCTCGGCCAAGACCTGCGACGTCATCATGGGCGTCAAGCCCCCGCGGCCGGCCGCACTCCTGCGGGAGCTCCTGCACATGGCCCAGTTCGTCCAGTCCCACAGCATGCACTTTTTCTACCTGGCCGGGCCGGACCTGGTGCTCGGGTTCGACGCCGACCCCGCCATCCGCAACGTCTTCGGCATCATCCACGCCAACCCCCAGCTGGCGTTCAAGGCGGTCGGGCAGCGGCGCTTCGGGCAGCAGATCATCGAGCGGCTGGGCGGCAAGCGCGTGCACCCCAACTTCGCCGTCCCCGGCGGGGTCAACGCCCCTCTGGGCGCCCGTGACAGGGACGAAATCGGCCGGGAAATCGAAGCCCAGCTCGGGGTCGCCATGGAAGGCGTGGGGCTTCTGGCCGAGTGGGTTGAAAAAAACCGCGACGTGGCCTTGAGCTTCGCCACGTTCCCATCCAACTACATGGGCTTGGTCGATGCGAAGGGCGGCCTCGCGCTCTACGACGGGCAGATCCGGATCTGCGGACCCGACGGCAAGCGGATCGACCAGTTCACCGCCGGGGACTATCTCCTGCACATGGCCGAGCACGTGGAGCCCTGGTCATTCCTCAAGTTCCCCTACTACCGCAAGCAGGGCTATCCGCAGGGGGCCTACCGCGTGGGTCCGCTGGGGCGGCTGAACGTCGTCGAGCGGATCGGGACCCCCCTTGCCAACGAAGAGCTCAAACGCTTCCGCCAGTTCGGCGACGGTCGGCCGGTGGAAGGCTCGCTCTTCTATCACTACGCGCGCCTGATCGAGCTGATCTATGCCCTGGAGCGCATCGAGCAACTGCTCGCCGAGCCCGACATCCTCTCCACCGACATCCGCGCCTACGGCCCGGCGACGCCCCAGGAACGGGGGGTCGGCGTGATCGAGGCGCCGCGCGGGACCCTGGTCCATGACTACAGCGTCGATGCCAACGGGTTGATCGCTCGTGCCAACCTCATCGTCGCCACCGGCCACAACAACTGGGCCATGAACCACGCTGTGGAAAGCGTCGCCAAGGCTTTCGTGCACGGCCCGTCGGTGCCCGAAGGCATGCTCAACCGCGTCGAGGCCGCCGTGCGCTGCTACGACCCCTGTTTTTCCTGCTCGACCCATGCGCTCGGGAAAATGCCGCTGGAAGTGACCATCGTGGACAAGGAGGGCCGTCTGCTCAGCCGGGTTTTTAGGTGACCTGGCGCCTCAGAGAATGAAATTCGAAGCACGAAATTCGAAACCCTAAACAAACTCAAAATTCAAATTTTCAAAATCCGGTTTGAGTTTTGGGATTTGATATTCGGATTTGTCTCGGATTTCGCTATTCGAATTTCGGATTTTTCTTTTTTTCAAAAGGCTTCTCATAGGCTGGAGTCAGGCTATGCCGCAAAAGTTGGTCATCGGCTATGGCAACCCCGAACGCGGGGATGACGCGGCGGCCCTGCACGTGGTCAACCGCCAGAGGGCCCGCCTGGGGCAGCCGCCTATCAGCGAGGACGACGGCGGGCTCGGGGACCTGGGGCGGGACACCGCCGTCTTCGTGCCGCAGCTGGTGCCGGAACTGGCCGTCGATGCCGCCGCTTATGAGAGCATTGTGCTGGTCGATGCACATGTGACGGCGGAGCACCGGCCGGTGGTTTATCTGCGCCTGCAGCCGGAATACCAGCTGCCCGTTTTAAGCCATCAATTGTCGCCGGCCATGTTTGCCTGGCTGGTGCACATCGCCAATGGAAGAAACCGCGCCGCCTTTCTGGTTTCCCTTCGGGGGCACTGTTTCGATCTGCAGCGCGGTCTTTCGCCGGAAACGGCAGCGCTCATCGATTCCGCCGCCGAGAAGGTTGTAGAGCTGCTGAGCACCTGACTCCAACGCTTGCTGAATGTAACTGTCCAAGTGTCAGAGATGTCAACCAGGAGGTTACATGCCCGGAATTCTTGCAAGGGTTGCGTTTCCTGCCAAGAGGGGCGTTGGTGTCACCTATCCCTCTGATTCTTTGATTTTTCGAAGGCGCCGCCGCCGGGGGCAGCATCACGGTTTCATGGCATGTATCTTGAAAATACAAAAGGCCAGCCCGGTCTTCGCCGGAAATGCCGTGCAGTTTCAAATATGACCGACCAAGGGAGGTAAGCCATGATCATGTTCACCCCCAGCACACCCTATGTCCCTGGAACCTACGCCAAGAAGCGGCCGGAGGCCGGGCAGGTGGCGGCCCAGTACGTGCAGGAGTGGGAGGCCCGCCGCCAGAAGCTTTCCCAGAAGAAACCCCCGTCGTCGGAAATTCCCCCCTGCGTCTGCTTTTCCCGCAAGGTCGGCGTCGGGGCCCTGGAAGTGGCGGACATCCTGGCCCGCAAACTCCACATGCGGGTGGCCGACCGCGAAATCCTGGAGCACATGAGCGGCGAGACCCGCCTCGACAAGGAGACCGTAAAATTCTACGATGAACTTTACCCGGGGAAAACGGTCGAGCTTTCCGCCTTGCTGTTCGGGAAAAAGTCCTTCCAGATGGACGATTACATCCGCAACCTGGTGAATGCCGTTTACTCCATGGCTGCCATGGGCTCAACCATCTTCGTCGGCCGGGGGACCCACCTGATCCTGCCCCGCGACCGCGTCCTGGCCGTGCGGCTCGTCTGCTCGGACAGCTTTCGCGTTGAGCGCCTGGCGTCGCTGCTGAAAATCGGCGCCGAAGAAGCGGCCAAGACGCTCACCAAGATCGACCGGGAGCAGAAAGCCTTCTTCAAGAAAGCCTTCGGCAAAAAGGACGCGCCGGCCTCCGAGTTCGACCTGGTCGTCAACTTCGACCACCTCGGCAACCCGCGGTTGGCCGCGGACTTGGTCGCGCGCTGCTTCCGGAAAAAATTCGGAATAAAGCCTGAATAACGCCCACTTGACTGAAATCGAAAATCCCCCCGGCCTTTTCTGATACGAGGGCGGGGGGAATTTTGTTTGTCACGGAACGGTGCAGGGTGCCGCGCCCGCATTTTACACCGCCCTCAATCCTCATCGTCAAGGAAGGGGTCACTCGGGAGCACCTCTTTCAGTGTGGCCGCCTTTTTGAACCCCTTGGGGGAGTCAAAGAGAGCGGGATCGGGCTTGCCTTCCTTGATGTTGCGCAGCTCGGTCACGCGCCCCTCGTATGTTTTCACCCGCAGGGGGATGCCCAGCTTCTCTTGTGCACGTTGATGCCGCAGCGTGGCTGCTGCGTTTCCTTGGTTTTCGGATGGATCATCCGAACACCTCTCCACCATATGCCGACCGCTTAAATTTGGCCCGAAAAAATTTGCAAAAACCGGACCAGCCCCGAGGGTCCGTCGGCGCCCCTGTCGCCTTGCGCTTTCCCGAAAAACGGCTATGATGGGCCGCTAAAAAGCTGTGAAATGGCTTTTCCCATCAAGGATCCGATGCAGATTTCCAAAGACACGTTAGCCGGCCGCACCATCGTGGTCGTCGTTTACGTGGCCGTCATCGCGCTGCTGGCGGCCGGAATTCTCCTCGGGGTGTGGACCGCCCGGGAGATGAACTCCGTCGTGACGGACCAGTTCAACGCGCAGCAGATGGTCATCGCGCAAACGGCCAAGGCCCGGATCGAGCGCGAACTCGGGGAGATCAAGCGCGAGCTTTACTTTCAAGCGCAGGCCCTTCGGGGAAAAACCGCAAAGCCCCGGGAGCTGACCGATGCCCTGCAGGGAAGCCTGGCGCGGCTGTCGGAAAGCGGTGTGCGCGGGGTGGAAGTCGTCGACCGAGCAACCCGCCGGGTGTTCACGGGCGGCATGCACGGCAGCTGGTCCGAACGCGACCTGTCGGGAACCGGCGTCTACGACGCGGCGCGTTTCCCCTCCCAGGGGGAGCCTGCCTTCTGGGTTTCCCCGGTGCGCACCGACGCGGCCGGCGAGGAGATGATGATCGCGGCTCGCCTGACGCCGGACGCCGAGCGGTTGCTGGTGTTTCACCTTAACCTGTCGGCGCTGCTGTCCTCCATCGCCAAGTCCATTCAATCCGGCAAAACCGGCTACGCGTGGATCATCGACCAGAAGGGACGATTCATTTACCACCCGAACCCGGACTTCTTCGGCCGCGACGCCTTTGCCGTCCGCGACGAAAAATTCCCGAACCTCTCCAACGAGCGCATTCACTTCATCCAGAAGGAGAAGATGCTCAAGGGTGAGCAGGGAACCGGCTGGTATTACTCGGGCTGGCATCACGGCTACATCGGGCCGACCAAAAAACTGATCGCCTATTGCCCGATTCAGGTTGCCGAGACCCCCCCGCGCTTTTGGTCGGTGGCCGTGGTGGCGCCGCAGTCCGAGGTGGAGGACGCCCTGCGCCGGGGGTCTTTCCGGCTGCTGCTGCTGCAGGGCCTGGTGGTCCTCGCGGTGATCCTCGGCGCGACCGCCATTATCTGGCTGGAGAACCGCTGGTCGAGTGTTCTGGAGGCGAAGGTCGTTGCCAAAACGGATGCCCTGGCCAAATCCGAGGAAAAATACCGCTCGCTCGTGGAAAGCGCCGAAGACCTCATCTTCACCGTGGACCGCGAAGGCCGCTTCCAGTCGCTGAACACCTTCACAGCCAAATTTTTCGGCGGCACCCCGGAGGCGTTCGTCGGGCGGCACATTTCCAGCGCCTTCCCGGAACCGAGCGCCGCCCACCAAGCCAAACTCATCGCCCAGGTGCACCTCTCCGGCAAAAGCCTCCGTGAGGAATTCGAGCTGCCGATGGGCGAGCGCTCGGCCTGGATCAGCGCCAACTTCATGCCCGTCAAAACCGATGGGGGCGAGGTCGCCTCCATCCTCTGCATCGCCCGGGACATCACCGAGACCAAGAACCTGCAGCGCCAGTTGGTGAACGCCGAGAAGCTTGCCAGCCTGGGGACGCTTGCCGCCGGGGTGGCGCACGAGATCAACAACCCCTTGGGGGTAATCCTCGGGTTCTGCGAACTGCTGCTGCGCAAAGCCGAAAAGGGGACCCAGCAGTATGAAGACCTCAAGACCATCGAGCGCCAGGGACTGCTCTGCAAGGAGACCGTGGAGAACCTGCTCTCCTTTGCCAGGTCGGAGAAACAGCGGCGGGAATATTCAGACCTCAACGCCGGCATAGAGGAGATCGCCAAGATCGTGCGCCACCTCCTCGAGAAAAGCGGCATCACCCTCGTGCTGGACCTGGGGAAGAACCTGCCGCCGGTCAAGGGGGACGCACGCCAGCTGCAGCAAGTGTTCCTCAACCTGATCACCAACGCCATGGCCGCCATGGAAACCGGGGGGACCCTGACCATCCGCAGCTTGCTCGAACGGTCCACACGCCGCGCCGTGGCCTTGTTCCAGGACACCGGCACGGGGATCCCGCCGGATCACATCGACCACATCTTCGAGCCCTTTTTCACCACCAAGCCCGAAGGTCAGGGCACGGGCCTGGGGTTGTTCGTGAGCTACGGCATCATCACGGGCTACGGCGGTACCATCGAGTGCACGAGCACCCCGGCCACGGCCCTCGGCAAGCAGCCGGGGACCGTGTTCACCGTCAAGCTGCCCACCGGCTCGGCAGCCGACTTGACGGAAACGGCCGATGCCGCCTTGCACATGCCTGAGGAGAAATGACCATGCCCGGTCGCATTTTGATCGTAGACGACGAAAAAGACATGCTTGTCTTGCTGCGGCGCATGATCTCAGAAGAGCGGGACTACGAGATCATCACCGAAAACGACCCGAAACAGGCCCTCGAGCGCTTTCGGGCTCAGCCCGCGGAGCTGGTCATGACCGACCTCAAGATGCCCGGCATGGACGGCATCGCCCTGCTCGAAGCCGTCAAGAAGCTCGCGCCGAAAACGGCCGTCATTGTGCTCACCGCCTTTGCCACCATCGAGACGGCGGTGGAGGCCACGCAGAAGGGGGCCTTCGACTACATCACCAAGCCCTTCCGCCAGGAACGCATTCTGCTCACCGTGGACAAGGCCATGCAATGGCAGGAGATGGTGCGGGAAAACCTGGCCCTGCGGCAGGCATTGGAGGAGAAGGAGGGATTCGCCTCGCTGGTAGGCGCCTCACCCATCATGCGCGACATCTTCGAGCGCATCCGCCAGGTCGCGCCCACCGTAGGAACGGTGTTGATCACCGGGCCCAGCGGCACGGGCAAGGAGCTGGTCGCGCGCGCCATCCACCAGCACAGCCTGCGCAGCCAAAAGAAAATGGTCACCGTGAACTGCACCGCCATCCCCCAGGAGGTCCTGGAAAGCGAGCTCTTCGGCCACGTGAAGGGAGCCTTCACCGGCGCCTGGAAAGAAAAGAAGGGGCTGGTGGAGGAGGCCCACGAGGGCACGCTCTTCTTGGACGAGATCGGCGACTTGTCGCCGCACCTGCAGACCAAGCTGCTGCGGCTGCTGCAGGAAGGCGAGTACAAGCCCGTCGGCAGCGTCGTGACCAAGAAAGCCGACCTGCGCTTCATCGCCGCCACCAACCACGACCTCAAGACCGGCATCCGCGAGAAGCACTTCCGGGAGGATCTCTATTACCGTCTGAACGTCATCCAGTTCGAGCTGCCGCCGCTGCGGGAGCGCAAGGAGGACATCGCGCTCCTCAGCCGGCATTTTCTCGCCAAGTACGCTGCCGTCAACCGCAAGACCGTGACGGACATTTCGCCGGAGGCCACGCAGGTGCTCATGGCCTACGAGTTTCCCGGCAACGTGCGCGAGCTGGAGAACATCATGGAACGCGGTGTGATATTCTGCCGCGGCCACAGCCTCACGCTCGCCGACCTGCAGCTCGACGCCAATCCGGCGGCCGCGGCCCTGATCCCCCAGGAGTACTTTGCCGAGATCCCCTTCCGGGAAGCCAAGGACCGCGCCATTCAGCACTTCCACTCCCAGTACATCCGCCGCCTGCTCGAGCAGTACGGCGGCAACGTCAGCCGCGCGGCGGAGGCCGCCGGGATCCAGCGCCAGTATCTGCACCGGCTGATCAAGGAGGCGGGGATCGAGGCCACGGACTTCAAGTCCAAGGAGTGAAGGCAGCGCCGAAAAAAGACACCCCTCTCCAGCGGATATGGAGAGGGGTGATTGTTTCAGCGATCAGGAACCGTTCGAGCCGTCCGCAGCGCCGGCAAGCCCGATCGGCTGCGGTATCACTTGCCGCCGTCGGTTCTGGCCGCCTCGACCGCCACCGCCGCATGGCCGCCGTGAGGGGCTTCGGTTTCGCCCCGCGCCTTCTGCCGGTTGAGGATCCACTTGCTGAACCCGCAAACGAAGAGAACGAAAACGGCCATCGAGGCATACTCCACCCAGTGCGGCGGATTGAATAGCTCGACGACAAACGGGTCGGTGGCCATCATTTCGCCGCCGACCTTTCCGAGCAGGGCCGCGCCCAGCCAGAGAATGATCGGGAACCGGTCCATCAGCTTGGCGAGCATGGTGCTCATGAACACCACAAACGGTATGGACAGGATCAGGCCGAAGAGGAGCAGGAACAGGTTGCCGTGGCTGGCAGCACCCACGGCGAGCATGTTGTCGATGCCCATGCTGAGGTCGGCCACGATGATGACCCACAGCGCCTGCCAGAGGCTGTGGACTTCCTTGCCGGAGTGTTCCTCTTCAGCACCCTCGGTCAGCAGCTTGACGGCGATCCAGATGATCACCGCACCGCCGATCAATTTTATGTACTGCATGTTCAGCAGCTGGGCCACCACGAACGTGCACGCCACGCGCACGACGACCGCACCGCCGGAGCCCAGCATGATCCCCAGCGTCCGTTTTTTCCCCTTCAGGTTCTTGACCGCCATGGCGATGACCACGGCATTGTCGCCTGCCAGCACCAGGTCGATGAGAACAATGCTTCCCACCGCCAGGAAAAACTTCAACGAGAATTCGATGTAGCCGAGCCAACCGAGATCGATCATTGCCCCTCTCCCCCCTTTAAGTTAAGTTGCCATCC
>Ga0210127_1000080_pt1 | contig 12448 bp, 10 predicted proteins | sample RushSE_CattailNL_FD_185566 | JGI IMG/M metagenome (GOLD analysis project Ga0210127, IMG submission 185566) | Wetland microbial communities from San Francisco Bay, California, USA, that impact long-term carbon sequestration - RushSE_CattailNLC_D2... | ecosystem: Environmental > Aquatic > Marine >...
AAAGACCACGGTGATGCGGTGCGGCTTGAGCCGGCGATAGGCGGCCAGCTGCGCGATAAGGGCTTCCCGGCCGCGGGCGATGTCCTGGCGGTCCAGACGGCTCAGGGCCTTCGACTGGCGAATCAGGTTGTAGCCGTCGATGATGATGTGCATGCCCATGGCGCTGGCAAGACACTCAGGGTTTGCTCTGACGCAGGCGCTCGACTAACCGGTCCAGGTCGTCGTTGGTGTAGAACTCGATCTCGATGCGGCCCTGGCGGCCCGATGTCCGGATGGTGACCTTGGTGCCCAACCGGCGGGCGAGGTCCTCGGCCAGGCCGGTCAAGTGGGCCGCATCCGAGCTTTTCATCGACACGCGCGGCGCTTTTTTTTCAGCCTTGAGGCGGCGCACCAGATCTTCGGTCTCACGCACCGAAAGCCCCTTGGCGATCACCGCCCGCCAGGCGGTCAGCTGCTGGGCGGGATTCTCGGAGGAGAGCAGGGCACGGGCGTGGCCCATGCTCAGGCCGCCCGCGACGATGCTCTCCTTGATCTGCTCCGGCAGCTGTCGCAATCTTAAAAAATTGGCGACGGCCGAACGGCTTTTGCCCACCCGCGCCGCGGCCTGGTCCTGAGTGAGGTTGAACTGGGTGATCAAGCGGTGGTAGGCCTCTGCTTCCTCAATGGGGTTGAGGTCCGCACGTTGGATGTTCTCGACCAGCGACAGCTCCAACAGCTTGTCGTCGTTCACGACTTTCACCACGACCGGCACCTGTGCGAGACCAGCCCGGCGGGATGCCCGCAGTCGGCGTTCGCCGGCAATCAGCTCAAACCCGGCCTCGCTCTTGCGGACGATGAGCGGTTGGAGAATTCCCTGCTCACGGATGGAGCTCACCAGCTCTTCCAGGTCCCCCTCGGAGAAATCGCGCCGGGGTTGGAAGCGGTTGGGGCGGATCAATCCGATGTCGCACAGAAAATAATCATCCGAAGTATTCGGGCTGCTGTCGCCATCGGGGATGAGTGCACCCAGCCCTCTGCCCAGAGCGAGCTTTTTGCGTTTGGGGGGTGAATCCGCAGCTTGCGTGTGTTTGTCCATGGATTACCTTATCAACTCGGAGCTTTCGCGGGAGTGATTCAAGAGTTCCTTGGCCAGTTCGACATAGCTCTGAGCGCCGGGGGAGGCGGCGTCGTAGAGCAGGATGGGCTTGCCGAAACTCGGCGCTTCGCCGAGCCGAATGTTTCGCGGCACAGTGGTTTTGAAAACGAGGTCCTTGAAGAACGTGGTTGCTTCCTCGGCCACCTGATGGGACAGGTTGGTCCTGCGGTCGAACATGGTCAGCAGAATCCCGGCGATGCTGAGCCCCGGGTTGAGGGAGCGCTTCACCCGTTTGACGGTCTGCAGCAGCTGGCCGAGGCCTTCGAGCGCGTAGTACTCGCATTGAAGGGGGATGAGCAGCGAGTCGGCTGCCGTGAGGGCGTTGACCGTAAGCAGGCTCAACGACGGCGGACAGTCGAGGACAATGTAGTCGAAGCGGCTCAGCAGGGGGGCGATGAGCTTTTTCAAGACCCTTTCGCGGTCCGGCGCCGACATCATCTCGACCTCGAAGCCGATCAGCTCCACGTTGGACGGCAAGACCTTGAGGCAGGCTATGTCGCTGTCGCGGATAAGGGTTTCGGCCGCGGCCCGTCCGAGCAGCCCGTCGTAGAGGGTGCTCTCCAGGGCCGCCTTGCCGATGCCCATCCCGGAGGTGGCGTTGGCCTGAGGGTCGCAGTCGACCAGCAGGGTGTTTTTTTCAAAAACCGCCAGAGAGGCCGACAGGTTGATGGCGGTGGTGGTCTTGCCGACCCCGCCTTTCTGGTTGGCGATGCAGATGACCTTTGACATGGCACCGGGTGTACCACAAAAATGTTTCTTTGAAAAGAATTTGAAAATATGAGATAGTACGGCAATAAAGGACAATCGCTCCGATCGACTCACGCCCGAGCGCCCGGCAGTCCATTTCATCCGGTCGTTCTTCGCGCCCCTCTGGTCCGAATGCCGCCTGCCGTCTCGGATGCTGTTAGCGTCGGAAGCTTTTCCTGAAGGAATACGAATCGATGCCGCGTATCCAACACCATTTCATGACCGTGTGGGCTCTTTTGCTGACGATGACGGTCGCGTTGATCCTCCCTCCGCCGGTCCGGGCGATCACCTTCGGCGAAGAAGAGGAGCTTTCCGCCGAGATGCTGCGGATCATCTTTAAAAAGCTGCCGGTGGTGGAGGACCCTTACATTACCAGCTACGTCAATCGAGTGGGGCGGCGGATCCTGGCGGTCATGCCGGAGCAACCCTTCCGGTACCGCTTCTACGTCATTAACCAGGCCGAGTACAATGCGTTTGCCACGCCGGCCGGCCACATCTTTGTCTACAGCGGCCTTATAGAGGCCATGGACAGCGAGGACGAGCTGGCCGGCATCCTCGGCCACGAAATCGCGCACGTGTATTGCCGGCATATTTCCCAGAAGATCGAGCTCGCCAAAAAAGTGGGCTGGGCCCAGATCGCAGGGATAGCGGCCGGCGTGCTGCTCGGCGCGGCCGGCGGCGGCGCGGCGGCGGCGAGCGCGATGACCATGGGCTCGGCCGCCACGGGAGCCACCGCGCAGCTTTCCTTCAGCCGTGAAAATGAAACGCAGGCCGACCAGCTCGGCCTGAAATTCCTGATCGACGCCGGATACGGAACCGAAGGCCTGTTGCGGGTCCTTAAGAAAATTCGCGGCAAGCAATGGTTCGGTAAGGACCAGGTCCCCACCTACATGATGACCCACCCGGCCATCGAGGACCGCATCGCCTACGTGACCTCCTGGATCGAGGACCACAAGGCGGAGGCCAAACCGACCCGCAAAGCGGACCCGGCCGAGTTCGAGCGGATCCAGACGCGCCTGATCGTCGACTACAACGACGCGACGGTCGAGCTGCACCAGCTGGAGCAGATCCTGCAGCGCGAGCCGGGCAACACCTTGGCGCGTTATCGCTACGGCCTGGTGCTGACCCGGGCCAACCGCAGCGCGGAGGCGATCACACAGCTCAAGGAGGTGCTCGCCCGCAATGCCTTCAACCCCTACATGCTGCGCGATCTTGGAAAGGTGTATTTTCTGGCCGGCCGGCTCGACCAGGCGTTGAGCACGTTGGAGAGCGCCCGCAGCATGATCCCGGCCGACCCCGACACCCTGTTTTACCTCGGTCGCACTCAACAGGAACTGGGCCAGCGCGCCGAGGCCATCGTGCTTTACACGGACGTCGTCCAGAAAGCGCCGGACTACCGGGAAGCCTATTATTTCCTGGGTCAGAACCTCGGCCAGCAGGGCTCGCTTGCGGATGCCCATTACTACCTGGGCCTTTATCACCTGAGGGGCAGGGACCTCAAAACAGCGGCCGCCCAGTTCAAGCAGTCCCTCCGCAACACCACCGACCCGGAGAAGCGCGAGCGCGCCGAGCGCCTGCTGAAGCAGGTCGAAGACGAGATAAAAGCCGAAAAGAAAGCGCTAGAGGGATAAAATCACGGCTTCTGGCGAAGCTGCAATTTCATAATGGTTTTTTCAGAGACGGTGGGCGTCTTTCTACGGCCGCTCTGCAGGAGATGGCGGTTTCGGTCCTATCGCACGGGCGAAGCCCTGATTTCAAACCTTTGAATGAGGAAAAAACGGCCCCGCGAGGGGCCTTTTTTTCTTCATGGGCGGTCGAATCGGGTGAAGTGCATCGAGAAGGTCCCGCGCCCCTGCGTGGCGGAACGCAGGGCCGTGGAGTAACCGAACATGCGCGACAGCGGCACGGTCACGGTGACGACCTGGACGCCCTGTTTGTGATCGATCGACTCGATTTTCCCGCTGCGGGCGTTGAGGTCGCCGATCACCTCGCCCAGGAAGGCTTCGGGCACCAGGACCTCGGCGGTCATGATGGGCTCGAGCAGAAAGGGGGTGCCGCGGGACAGGGCCTCCTTGCACGCCATGGAGGCGGCCACGGTGAAGGCGAGTTCGCTGCTGGTTTCCCGGGGGGTTGCGCCCACCAGAACGACCGCCACGTCCACCACCGGGTAGCCGGAGACCGGCCCGCTTTCGAGGGCGGCCAGGGCGCCCTTGCGCGCGGCAGCGGCGAAGGAACCGGGCAGGTTTTCATCAAGGACCCTGGAAGCGTAGGTCGAGCCCGTGCCGCGCGGCAGCGGGCTGACCTCGATGACGGCTTCGGCGAAGTGACGCTGGCCGGCGATTTCCCGGTCGAAGGCGGCGCTGGCCTGGGCATGGGCGGCGATGGCCTCCCGGTACATGACCTGGGGCCTGCCGACATTGACGTTGGTGTTGAACTCGCGCTGCATGCGGCTGGTGATGATCTCCAGGTGCAGTTCGCCCATGCCTGAGAGGATCGTCTGGCCGGTGTCCTCGTCCTTGCGAACCCGCAGTGTGGGGTCTTCGGCCGTGAATTTGGATAGGACCTCATCCATCTTTTCTTGGTCGCTGTGGGTCTTGGGCTCGACGGCGATGGAGATGACCGGCTCGTAGGCTTCGATTTTTTCGAGCAACACCGGGTGTTCGGCCGTGCACAGGGTGTCGCCGGTCGAGGCGTCCTTGAGCCCGACCACGCCGACGATGCTGCCCGCCCCGGACTCCTCGATCCGGTCACGTTTGTTGGCATGCATGAGCAGGATGCGCGCCACCTTCTCCTTGCGTTTCAGCGTGGGATTGTAGAGGTCGGCCCCGGCCTTCAGCCGTCCGCCATAGATCCGCACGAAGCAGAGCTTGCGGCCCTCCATCATCGCGACTTTGAAGATCAGCGCGGCCAGCGGTTCGGAATCCCTGGGGTGAACCTCGATGACCTCCCCGGTCTCCGGATGCACCCCGCGCGCCGGAGGGATGTCGGCGGGGCTGGGCAGGAACTGCGCCACGGCGTCGAGCAGCGGCTGGATGCCCTTGTTCCGGAGGGCTGCCCCGCACAACACCGGCACGATCTTGAGCTGGATGGTGGCGCGGCGGACGGCGGCGATCAACAGGGACTCGTCGATCGCGGTCCCCGTCACGTAGGCCTCCATCAGGGCATCGTCGTGCTCGGCCGCCGCCGCGACCAGCCGCTCGCGGTATTCCGCCGCGCTCTCGGCAATGTCCTCCGGAATCTCGCCGGTTGAAAAGGCGGTTCCCAGCGAGGATTCGTCCCACCGGATCTGCTGCATCCGCAGAAGATCGATCACGCCGCGGAAGTCGTCTCCCGTGCCCACGGGCAGCTGCAGGATGAGCGGGTTGGCGTTCAGCCGGCTCTTCATCATCTCGACGGTGCCGAAAAAATCGGCGCCGACCCGGTCCATCTTGTTCAGGAAGGCGATCTTGGGGACGTGGTATTTGTCGGCCTGGCGCCAGACCGTTTCGGACTGGGGCTCCACGCCCTCCACCGCGCTGAAGACGCCGATGGCGCCGTCCAGCACCCGCAGGGAGCGTTCGACCTCGATGGTGAAGTCGACGTGGCCCGGGGTGTCGATGAGGTGGATTTCGATGTCCTTCCAGAGGCAGGTGGTCACCGCCGAGGTGATGGTGATGCCGCGTTCCTGTTCATCCGGCATCCAGTCCATGATGGCTTCGCCGTCGTGCACTTCACCCAGTTTGTGGGATCGACCCGTGTAGAACAGGGTCCGCTCCGTCACCGTGGTTTTACCGGCGTCGATGTGGGCGATGATGCCGATGTTGCGGATGGCGGTGATTTTGGTCTTCTTCATCACATAACACAGCCGGCGGCTACGGGCCCCGGCTCCCTGTGTGGACAAAAGAATGTTTCAGAGACCCGTTTATCTAAGCCAAACGGCGATAGATGTCAAGGAAAGGCGGGCGTTGCTTGGGTGGCGCCGTTTTTCATCACTCTGAAAGCGTGCAGCCCCGGCTGGCCGGTCCGACCAGGCGGCGGTAGCGGTCCAAGAGCGTTCCCTTGTCGAGCCCGACGCGTTCCGGCAGGCGCCAGTTTTGACGCCGCTTTTCGAGCTCAGTGGCCGGGACGTCGAGCTCCAGGCGGCCGGCGGGGATGTCGATCGATATGCGGTCGCCCTCAGCGACGAGAGCGATGGGCCCACCCAGGTAGGCTTCCGGCGTCACATGGCCGACGCAGGCGCCTTGAGTGGCGCCGGAGAAGCGGCCGTCGGTAACCAGCGCCACCGACGTGCCGAGCCCCATGCCGATGATGGCCGAGGTCGGCAGCAGCTGCTCGCGCATGCCGGGCCCGCCCTTGGGGCCCTCGTAGCGAATGACCACCACATCGCCCGGTTGGACCCTGCCCCCAAAGATGGCCGCGAGCGCTTCCTCCTCCTGCTCGAAGACCCGCGCCGGCCCGCTGTGCCGAAGCATTTCCGGTGCCACTGCGGCTTTTTTGACCACCGCGCCTTCGGGGGCAAGGCTGCCGTGCAGCACGGCAAGTCCGCCCGTCGGGCTCAAAGGGGTCTTTACCGGTCGGATGACGTCGGGGTCGAGAATGCAGCGGCCGGCGAGGTTTGCGGCCATCGTGCTGCCGGTGACGGTCATGCAGTCGCCATGGAAAAGCCCCGTGTCGAGCAGTTCTTTCATCAGGCCGGGCACCCCGCCGGCATTGAAGAAATCCAGCGGGAAATGCCGTCCGGCGGGCTTGAGCAGAACCAGGTGCGGGGTTTTGGCGGCCGCCTTGGAGAATTCCGCCAGCTCGAGCGCCAGCCCGGCCTCGGCGGCGATGGCCGGCAGGTGCAGGCAGGTGTTGGTGGAGCCGCCCACGGCCATGTCTACGGCGAGCGCATTCTGAAACGCCGCCGGGGTCAGGATGTCGCGGGGCAGGATGTTCTTGGCGTGCAGGTCCATGATCAACCGTCCCGCCCGGCGGGCGAGCGCCATGCGGGCGCCGGAGGTGGCCGGGGTCAGGGCGCCGTCGGGCACGGTCATGCCCAGGGCCTCGGTCAGGATGTTCATGGTGTTGGCGGTGCCCATCATGGCACAGGCGCCCGGACCCCACACCGCCACTTCCTCGAAGGCGGCCAGTTCCTTCGCATCCATCTTCCCGCGTTCCACCAGCCCTTCGGCTTCCATGAGATCGTTGTAGCAGACGCGCTTGCCGCGGAAACAGCCCGTGTCCATGGGCCCTCCCGAGATCAGCAAGGCCGGGATGTTCAGCCGTGCTGCGGCCATGAGCATGCCGGGGGTGACCTTGTCGCAGTTGGTCAGCAGCACCATGGCGTCGAAGGCATGCGCCGTAATCATGATCTCGATCGAGTCGGCGATGAGCTCGCGGCTCGGCATGGGCATCTTCATGCCCTTGTGGCCGGTGGCCAGCCCGTCGCAGACGGCGATGGTCGGAAACTCGAGCGGGGTCCCGCCGGCTTCGGCGATGCCGAGCTTGATCGCCTGGCACAGGGCGTTCAGATGGATATGACCGGGCATCAGCTCGTTGAAGGAGTTGACCACCGCCACCAGGGGTTTGTCCAAGTGCTCCGGGCGCCAGCCCATGGAGTAGAGCAGGGAGCGGTGCGTGGCGCGGTCCACGCCTTTAGTCATTTCAGAGGAGCGCAGCGGTCCGCGTGAACCTTTTTGCTTTGCCATGATTTCATCCTTTCGAAAAGCATCAGTCCCGGGCTTGGCGGGAATGTGGATGCCCGGGGCTGTCGGAATGTTGCCGCTGGGCGGCTGAACCCGAAGGGTGGCGCCGCCCCTCGCGTCAATACCCGAGCAGGGTCTTCGGGAGCCAGGTGCTCAGCCAGGGCACATACGTCACGAGGGCCAGCACGATCAGGGACACGAAAAACGGTTTCCAGACCGCTTTGCCCAGGCGGTCGATGCTGACGTTGCCGACCCCGCAGACCGCAAACAAAACCGCCCCCACCGGCGGGGTGACCAGCCCCAGCACAAGGTTGAGGCAGATGATGACGCCGATGTGCACCGGGTCGATGCCCATGGTGGCCGCGATCGGTGCCAAGACCGGGGTGACGATAACGATGCCGGGTGCGGTTTCGATCGGAATTCCGAGCAGCAGCAGGAAAATGTTGATGAGCAGCAGGATCATGTAGGGCGACGTGGTCAGGTGCGAGATCCATTCGATCAAAATCTGAGGGATTTGATCGGCCGCGACGATCCAGGAGAAGGGCTCCGAGAGGGCGATCAGCAGCATGACCATGCCGGACTCCAGCCCCGCCTGGAGCAGCACTTTGGGGGCGCTGCTCCAGGTCAGCCTGCGGTAGACGAAGACCCCCACCAATACGGCATAGATCACGGTGACGCCGGCCGCCTCGGTGGGCGTGAACATGCCGCTCAGGATGCCGCCCATAATCAGAATGGGCATGAAAAGCGCCGGGATGGCCTTCCAGGCCGCGACCAGGATGTCCCGCGTCGGGGTCTTGGGGTCGGTGGGGTAGTTGCGCTTTCTGGCGACGTAGTACATGTAAAACATCAAGGAAAGACCTAACAGAAGCCCCGGGAACACGCCGCCCAAAAACAGCGCGCCGACCGACACGTTGGCCGCGACCCCGTAGATGATGAAGGGGATGCTGGGGGGAATGATGGGGCCCATGCAGGAGGCCACACTGGTCATGGCAGCGCCCACGTCTTCGTCGTAGCCGGCCGCCTTCATGGCCGGAATCATGACGACGCCGATGGCGACCGCGGTGGCCACGGCGGCCCCGGAGATCGCCGAGAAGATCGCGCAGGCCAGAATGGTGGCGAGGCCCAGCCCGCCCCTGATGTGGCCCAGGAGCAGGCGCGCGAAGCGCACCAGGTCCGGGGTGATGCCGCCCTCGTTCATGAGGTTGCCGGCCAGCATGAAGAGCGGGATGGCGAGCAGCGGAAACGTGGCCAGACCGCCGAAGGTGGTCTGGATCAGGGTGGTGATCGGGACGTTGCCGCTGATGAGGGCATAGGCCATGGCCGAGCCGCCCAGGGCCACAGTGATGGGCGCGGAGATGCACAGGAGCCCGATGAAGGAACAAGCGAAAACGGCGATCATGCGGCATCTCCTTTCGACTGCAAACCGAGGAATGCCAGAAATTCCTCCAGCGTCAGGAAAAACATGATGAAGAAACCCACCGGCAGCGCAGCATAGGGGAAGCTCATGATGAGGCCGATGGCCGGCGACGTCTGCTTCCAGTTGTAGATGGTCTGGAACAGGCCGAAGCCGAACATCATGCCGAAGAAAAACAGAGAGCAAAGATAGGCCAGGAACTTCAAGGCCCTGGCTACCCCCGGCGGCACGGATTCCACTACCGAGTCCATCTTGACCTGGTAGCCTTTCTTCAAGCCCACCGCGCCCCCCAGCATCGAAGCCCAGGCCAGGGAATAGGTCGAGACCTCGCCGGACCAAGTGCTCATGCTTTCGAACACGTAGCGGCCGATGACCTCGTAAGGGATGACGATGCCGATGACGGCCATGAAGAGAATCGTCCCCCAGCTCCCGATCTTTATCATAACTTCATTGAACCCCTGCAGTGCATGCATAGCCGGACCCTCTGCAATTTTTAGCTAAAGAAAAGGCGCCCTTCCGTTGATCCGAGAGGGCGCCCGTTTGCTTTACATGGATTACTTTGCGTTCATGATGGCTTCAATGTCGGCCTTGCTGAACTGGCTGCTGAACTGATCGTAAACCGGGCTCATGGCCTTTTTGAAGCTTGCGCGATCCACGTCGCGTACCACGGTGACGCCCTTGCTGGCGATCTCCTTAAGCTTCGCTTCCTCGGCATCGCGGTTGGTCTTGCGCTGGAACTTGCCAACCTCGTAGGAGGTCTTGACGAACAACTCCTGGTCCGCCTTGGGCATGGCGTCGAAGGTCTTCTTGCTCATCAAAAAGGGGGACGGCGAGTAGACGTGTGCGGTGAGCGAAAAATTCTTCTGCACGTCCCAGAACTTGGAGGCGTAGTAGACCGCCACCGGGTTCTCCTGGCCATCGATGACCCGTTGCTGCAGGGCCGTGTAGACTTCACCCCACGCCATCGGGGTGGGGTTTAGACCGGCATCCTTCCAGGCCGCCAGGTGGACCTTGTTTTCCATGGTGCGGATCTTGAGCCCCTTGGCGTCATCGACCGTCTTGACCGACACTTTGTTGTTGGTCAGATGCCGGAAGCCGTTTTCCCAGAAGGACAAGGCCTTGATGTTGGCCTTCTCGAAATCGTCGAGCAGCTTGCGGCCGATGGGGCCGTCCAGCACCAGATCGACGTGGGCGTTGTCGCGGAACAGGAAGGGGAAGTCGAGAATGTTGATGGAGGGGCTGAAACCGCCCAGCGGCCCGGTGGAGGTCACGAGCAGGTCGATCGCGCCCTGCTGGATGCCCTCGGTCATTTCACGCTCGCCTTTGCCGAGCTGGTTGCTGGGGTAAAGCTTGATCTCGATGCGGCCGTTGGTGCGCTCCTTGATGAGGTCTGCAAACTTCTGGGCGCCGACCATGTAGGGGTGGTCCATGCTCTGGGTGGAGGCCAGTTTCATCGTGGCCTTGTACTGCGCTGCGGCCGGGCCGGCCAGCACGACTGCCATCAGAACTGCGAGACCTAACGATAGAACTTTCTTCATTTCGATTCCTCCTTGCTGCCGATTGGGATTGAGTTGGGACTGCGATATTACCGTACAATGAATTCTAACATTTAGTTGGATCACCCCCACCTGTCAAGTGCCTATTGCCGAGCGGAAGTGCGGGGCCGTCCGGGCGCAGGCGAGGCGTCCTCCCTACCTCCCTTTTCTGCGAAGGGTCGGCCCGCCGTTTGAAGTCGGCAGGACGAATCCCAGAGTTCTCGATATCTCGATTGACGCCTGTTTTATCTCTTTTTCGAAGCGCCGGACGGCGGCCGGCGTGAAGCGCTGGGCGGGCCCGGAAAGGCTGATGGCGGCCACCACAGCGCCGGTGCGGTCTTTGATCGGTGCGGCGATGCACTTCACGCCGAGATCGAGCTCCTCGTTGTCCAGCGCGATGCCCCTGCTGCGGACGGCTTCCAACTCGCGTTTGAGCTGCTTCGGATCGGTCGTCGTGTGGCGCGTGTGCGCCTTGAGTCCCCGGGCTTCGATCAGCCGGTCAACGTCCTCATCGGTCATGCCGCTCATCAGGGCTTTCCCCACCCCGGTGCAGTGCATGGGGTTGCGTTGGCCGACCTGGTTGATGATGCGAATCGGCTGGGAGCACTCCATCTTCTCGATGTAGAGGCACTGGTATTGATCGGCCACGCACAGGTAACTGGTCTCTTGAACCTTTTCCACCAGGTTCGCCATGGTCGGCCGGGCAACCGAACGCAGATCCAGGCTCAGATCGGCGACGTTGCCCAGAAAAAGCACCTCCGGGCCTAACCGGTATTCGCTGCGCCGTGGCGCCACCCTGGCCAAAAACCCCTCCTTTTCTAAGGTGGCCAAAATCCGTTGCACCGAGCTCTTGTGGTAATTCAGGGACGAAGCCATGTCTTCCGCCGTCCACACCGCGTGCTGCGGGGAAAACAGCTTAAGAAGCCGCAGCGTCTTCACCAGCGATTTGATCGCAACGCCCTGTGTTTCAGAAACCGGCATGCCAAGCCTACCAATGTTGAGAAGGGTATCGCCCCCGGCAGCCACTCAGGCCGAGGCACTGCAGGGTGCTTTTACCTTGTATTTTTCAACAGCTCGCGCAGTTTCTGTGATTCGGCCTCAGGCATCCCGTAGCAATGCTCCGCCGCCGGGAAGCCGCCGGCCTTGACGTCCTCCTTGAAGACGTTCAGGGCCTTGACGATCTGTTCGCCGATGGCTGCATATTTTTTGACAAACTTCGGCGTGAAGGCATCGAACATGCCGAGCATGTCGTGGACGATGAGGCATTGGCCGTCGACGTGGGGCCCGGCGCCGATGCCGACGATCGGGATTCTCGCCCGTTCGGCGACGACCTTTCCGACCTCCGGGGGCACGGCTTCGAGCAGAATCATGCAGACCCCGGCTTCTTCGAGCATGCGGGCGTCCTCGATCAGCCGCAGGGCCGCGTCCGCATCCCGGCCCTGCGCCTTGAAACCGCCCAGCATGGCGATGGACTGGGGGGTCAGACCCAGGTGCCCCACCACGGGGACCGTGGCCCTGATCAGCGCCTTGACGGTGTCCAGGACTTCGCGGCCGCCTTCGAGTTTGACTGCATCGCAGCCGCACTCGGCCATGAAGCGGCCTGCGTTGCGCACCGCCTCCTGCGCGCAGACCTGGTAGGTCATGTAAGGCATGTCGCCGATCAGAAAGACGTTGGGGGCCCCTTTCCGGACCGCCTGGGTGTGCGGAATCAACAAGTCCATGGTTACCGGAAGCGTTGAGTCGTAACCGAAGGTTGTCATGCCGATGGAATCCCCCACTAGGATGATGTCGATGCCGGCTTTTTCCTCGAACTGGGCCATGGGGAAATCATAGGCGGTAAGCCAGGTGATCGGTTGTTTGGCTCTCTTTTTTTCGAGCAGGGTGTGGACGGTGACTTTTTTCACGTTGGGGGCCCCTTCTGAAGGTGGATTTCGATTTCCTGATTAAAGCGGCG
>Ga0210127_1000081_pt1 | contig 12411 bp, 9 predicted proteins | sample RushSE_CattailNL_FD_185566 | JGI IMG/M metagenome (GOLD analysis project Ga0210127, IMG submission 185566) | Wetland microbial communities from San Francisco Bay, California, USA, that impact long-term carbon sequestration - RushSE_CattailNLC_D2... | ecosystem: Environmental > Aquatic > Marine >...
CCCGCGCCCTGGCGTTGAACCCGAAGTTCATCGTCTGCGATGAGCCAGTGTCGGCGCTGGACGTCTCGATCCAGTCGCAAGTGCTCAACTTGCTGAAGAAGCTGCAGGCCGAGTATGGTTTGATGTACCTGTTCATCGCACACAACCTCAGCGTGGTGGAGCACATCAGCGACCGGGTGGCGGTGATGTACCTCGGCCGCATCGTGGAGACGGCAGGCGCCGAGGCGCTTTACTCGAACCCCCGCCACCCTTACAGCCAAGCCTTGTTGTCGGCCGTGCCGATCCCAGACCCGGACGCGCGCCGGGAGAAGATCCTGCTCCAGGGGGACGTGCCGAGCCCGCTCACCCCCCCCGCCGGCTGCAGCTTCCACCCCCGCTGCTTTGCCCGCAGAGACATCTGCACCCATGAGGCCCCCGCTCTGAAGGACATCGGCGGCGGCCACGAGGTGGCGTGTCATCTGATGTGAGCGTCCTGCTCCATGCGGAGCAACTCGCAACCGAATATACTGCGCCGGCGCGAAGTGCCCCCAAAGGGCTATCCTGGAAACCGGGAGGTCTTGCGCCGGTCTTCCGTGAAATCCGTCCCTAATAGCAACCCAGGATCTTAAGATACTCGCTCTTCTCAGTGATTTTCTTGCGCACAGCTTCCAGCTCCGGGGACTCCAGGTCGGTCTCCAGGTCGATGTAGAACATGTACTTCCAAGGCTCCCCGGGGATGGGGCGGGACTCGAGCTTGATCATGTTGATCTGGTTCTCGGCAAAGACTCTCAGGATCGCGAACAGGGCGCCGGGCTCGTTGCGCGCCGAGCAAATGAGCGAGGTCTTGGAAGCCTTGCGCTCCTCGATCGGCTCCTTGCCGACGACGACGAAGCGGGTGTAGTTGCGCGGGTTGGTTTCGATGCCCTCGGCAACGACCGCCAGGCCGTAGATCTCGGCCGTGATGAGGCCGGCGATGGCGGCGTCCCCGGTGCCCTTCGAGGTGCTGACCCGCTCGGCGGCGCCGGCCGTGTCGCTCACGGCCACGAGCTCCCAGTTGTGCTGGGAGAGAAACTGGCGGCACTGCTCGATCCCTTGGGGATGGGAGAGCACCCGGCGGATGTCGGTCAGCTCCGTGCCGGGCTTCGCCAGCAGGTTCTGCATGATGCGGATCTTCACCTCGCCGATGATGCGCAGGTCGTAGTCCCGCAGCAGGTCGTAGTTTTCGTGGATGCTTCCGGAAAGCGAGTTCTCCAGCGGTACGATTCCGTAATCGACTCCGCCCGCCTTGATCGCCTCGAAGATGGACTGGAAGGTCGGCAGCGGCACCGCCTCGGCGGCATCGCCGAAATACTGCAGGCAGGCCTTGTGGCTGAAGGTGCCGACCCGGCCCATGAAGGCGGCCCGCTGGCGCGCGCTGCCGTTTTTGCGCTTGCGGTCGATGACTTTCACCCGCTCCAGGTGCGCGAAGTCGAGCTGCTTGCCGATGACCGGGGCGATCACATAGATGTCCCGCATGAGCTGGCGGAACTGCTGGGGGAATAGACTCTGGGCGCCGTCGGACATGGCGTGATCAGGGTCGTGGTGCACTTCGACCATGAGCCCGTCCGCCCCCGCGGCAATGGCGGAGCGCGCCATGGGGCTCACCTTCTCGCGCATTCCCGTGGCGTGGCTGGGGTCGACAATGATCGGCAGATGCGTCAGCTTCTTCAGGACCGGGATGGCGGAAAGATCGAGGGTGTTGCGGGTGTAGGGCTCGAAGGTGCGGATGCCGCGCTCGCACAGCACCACCTGGGTGTTGCCCTCGGACAGGATGTACTCGGCGGACATGAGCCACTCCTCGATCGTCCCCGACAGGCCGCGCTTGAGCAGCACGGGTTTGCCCATACGGCCCACGCACTTGAGCAGCTCAAAATTCTGCATGTTGCGGGCGCCGACCTGGACCACGTCCACATACTTCATCATAAGATCGGCCTGGGAGGGCGACGTCATCTCGGTCACCACCCCGAGCCCCAGCGTCTCGCGCACCTCGGAGAGGATTTTGAGCCCGTTCTCCTCCATCCCCTGGAAGGAATAGGGCGAGGTGCGCGGCTTGAAGGCGCCGCCGCGGAACAGGGTGGCGCCGGCCGTCTTGACCTCGCGGCCGATCGTGAGTGCCTGCTCGAGGCTTTCGACCGCGCAGGGGCCGGCGATGACGCAGATGTTTTCGCCGCCGATGAGCACGTCCCCCACCCGCACGAGGGTGTCTTGGGGGTGCATCTCGCGCCCGACCAGTTTGTAGGGGGTCTTGACCCGAAGCACCTTGGCCACTCCGGGAAGTCGCCGCAGCTCCTCCTCGGCGACGCCGGGCTTGCCGAGGAGGCCGATGCGCTCGACATCGGTCGGGGGCAGCTCCCGGCAGTCGCAGCGCTTGGCCTTGAGTTTGCGCAGCAGTTCGCTTTTACCCTCCAGGGTCAAGTCTTTATCCAGTTCCAGGATCATGGCGTGTGTCTCCTTATTTGTGTCGGTGTTTACGTCTTAAAAAAAACATAAAGCCCCGAGGTTGGGTCTCGGGGCTTTCGATGCGAAACCCCGGACAGACCGCCATCGGTCCATCCGGGGCTTTATGTCGTTGGGTATGGCTAACAGCCCGGATGGACGCTTCTAAACCACCACCAGCAAAAGAAGCGTCCGTTCATGTGTTGGGAATCAGCTTTCAATTTTTTTGCTGCAATATTAAGGAAAGTTTCATGCCTCTGTCAAGACCTGTTTTTCAGGCGTGCGGGCAGGTCGGTCCAATAGCCCTTCAGGGCGTCGGTGTGTTCACCGTTGGATCAGCCCCCTGAATCGCTCGCCGGTCGGGGTCAACTTCCCTTTCAGGATATTTTCGGCGGCCGCGCTGTCGCTCAGCGTCATGAGCTGTCCAGGGCTGAGGCGACTGGTTTCGGTGGTGTAATCGATGTATGCGTATAGGTATTTCATCCAGAAAAGTGAACAGAACTCGGCATCGATGGTGCGGGCGAGGTTGACCACCAGCTGGATGAAATTCTCATCCAGCGGCTGCCAGAAAGAAAACGCGTCCCGGCCGAAAGCCTCCACCGGGGAAATGCGGGTGAGCTCGCGGCCGAGGACTTTGTAGAGCCACGCCTCGCCGATCGCCACCCGCTTGCCCTTGGCCCGCGCCGCTTCAGCGGCTTTCAAGACCCGGTCGGATGCGAAACCATACTGGACGGGGTAGATGTGAAAGTCGATGTAGTCCAGCTCCGGGATAGCGGCGAGCGCCTTGAAGTAGTCTATCGACACCCAGCTCCCGGCGCCGGCCCCGAGCTTGACGCCGGGGTGGTCAAGGTCCTTCACCACCTGTTTGACCGTCGCCGCGAATTCCGCGGGCGAAAACGACAGCCCCGTGTTGCGGGTCTGGGTGTCCGGCTCCGAGAGGATGGTGAGAAAATCCGGTCGGATGTCGGCAATGACGGCCTCGGCCATCTCCCTCAGCGCGGCGCCGAACTTGTCGCGTTTCAACCCGCGGTAGTCCACCTCGAGCCGGCTGAGCTCCGGCTCCCGAAAGGCCGACCCCATTTCGGCGACGATCATCAATCCCCGCTTGCGGATGTCGGCGGCCACCCCGCGGTAGAACTCATGGTATTCGGCCGTCCGCGGATGGTTGCGGGTCATGACCGGGTATTGCAGACTGAGGGAGACGCTTTGCACCCCCAGCGCCTTCAGGCGGTCCAGGGTGAGGGCGGTCGCGTGCACGACCTGCTCGCTCAGAAGGGTCTCCCCGCGGTTGCTGTTGGCCGCCAGAAGCTCGACCCCGAAGGCCGTGTCTGTTTTTTTCTGCCCCCAGGGAAGCGGGATGAGCGGCAGCTGACGGTCGATCTCCGCGTCAATTTCGCGGTATATCGCCCGGTAGCCTTCCGGGACCTCCTGGGGTACGTTGTGCACGGGTACCGACTCCAAAACCCGTTGGACGCAGGCCGCCGTCAGAAGGCACCAGACGGCCAGGACCGCGAATGGTAGTTTTTGCATGCATCCTCCCAACCCGGACAAGTGGGAACCAAATCCGAAATCCGAATCACGAAACTCGAAACAAATTCCAATTGTCCCCATTTTTCATGGAATTTCAATCTTAAACGGCTGACGATTACTTAAATCAGGATGCGCCGCTTTACAATCCCCTGAAAGGCATTACTATCGTTGCGAGGAACTAAAAAATAATGAATTGAAGATCGATCGGATCGGAGACAATCGCATGACCACAACAAAAAAGATATTCAGTGTCGCAGCGGATGCCGAGGGCAACCCCCAGGGGCTGGCCGCTCATCAAGTTCCAGCGGAGTTGCCCATTCTGCCGTTGCGCAACACCGTGGCATTCCCGTTCACTATCATCCCGCTGTCGGTCGGCATATCGCGGTCCATTAAGCTGATCGAGGATGCGCAGCAGGGCGACCATCTCATCGGTCTGGTGGCCATGAAGGACCCCGAGGTCGAGGAACCTCTGCCCGGCCAGGTTTACGAGGTCGGGGCCATTGCCCGGATCGAACGGGTGGTGAAAACGCCGGAGCAGCATCTGAACGTCATTGTCCACTGCCTCGAGCGTTTCAAGGTGCAGTATTGGATGTCGGACAATCCCTATCTGAAAGCCCGCGTCAGCCTCGCAGGCGATCTCATCGAAGCCGACGTCGAGACCAGCGCCCTGCAGCGCAGCCTGCTCGATCTGGCCCGCGAGGTGGTGGCGCTGTCCCCGAACTACCCGAAGGAGGCGGGGGATTTTCTCTCCCGGATCAAGAACCCGCGCTACATGGCTTATCTCGTGGCCAATTACGCCGGCCTCGAAATGGCCAAGGCCCAGGAGATCCTTGCGGCGGACAGCGTCAAGGACAAGCTGCGCGCGCTGATTGCCCACCTCACCCAGGAAAAAGAGGTCCTTTCTCTCGGCCAGAAGATTCAAAGCGATGCGCGCGAGGAAATGGACAAGGCCCAGAGGGATTATTTCCTGCGCCAGCAGCTCAAGGCGATTCAAAAGGAGCTGGGCGAACCCGACGAGGGCGGCTCTGAGGCAGGCGATTACGCGGAAAAGATCGAAAAAGCCGACCTGCCTCCGGAAGCCCGCAAGGAGGCTGAGCGAGAGTTCAAACGCCTGCAGGGCATGTCCCCGCATTCACCCGAGGCCTCCATCATCAAAACCTACCTGGACTGGCTGGTGGACCTGCCGTGGAAGAAAACGAGCGAGGATCGCATCGACATCGACAACGCACGCACCGTGCTCGACGAGGACCACTACGGCCTGCAGGACGTCAAGGAACGGATCATCGAATATCTCGCCGTGCGCAAACTGGTGGCCGAACGCGGCGTCAACGTCAAAACGGAGGACGGATCGGTCTCCGAGGCCATGGGCGCGATCTTGTGCTTTGCAGGCCCCCCGGGTGTCGGTAAAACGAGCCTGGGCAAGAGCATCGCCCGTGCCCTCGGCCGCAGCTTCACCCGCATGAGCCTGGGCGGGGTGCGCGACGAGGCCGAGATCCGCGGCCACCGCCGGACATACATCGGGGCCATGCCGGGCCGCATCATCCAGGCCATCAAGCGCGCAGGCACCCGCAACCCGGTGTTCATGCTGGACGAGGTCGACAAGGTCGGGATGGACTGGCGCGGGGACCCCAGCAGCGCCCTGCTGGAAGTGCTTGACCCGGCCCAGAACCACGCCTTTCGAGACCATTATCTGGACGTGGACTTCGACCTGAGCGAGGTCATCTTCATCACCACGGCGAACCAGCTGGAAACCATCCCACCGCCCCTGCGCGACCGCATGGAGATCATCGCGCTCGACGGCTACACCGAGTATGAAAAGAAGCAGATCGCCAAGCGGCATTTGGTTCCGCGGCAGCTCAAGGCCCACGGTCTCGTAGACGAGGAGATGACCTTCACCGACGACGCCGTGCAGAAAATCATACAAGATTACACCCGTGAGGCCGGCGTACGCAATCTGGAGCGCCAGATCGGCGCGGTCTGCCGCAAGAGTGTCGTCAAGATCGTCGGCCACCAGTGGACGCATGTGGTGGTGACGCCGGAGTTGGTGCGCTCGCATCTCAAAAAGGAGAAATTCGAGTCCGAGCTGTCCGAAAACATCGAGATCCCGGGGATCGCCACAGGCCTGGCCGTGACCTCGGTCGGAGGGGACATCCTATTCATCGAGGCCACCCGCATGAAGGGCAAGGGCGGCCTCACGCTTACCGGCCAACTCGGGGACGTCATGCGCGAAAGCGCTCAGATCGCCCACAGCTACGTGCGCTCCAAGGCCGAACTGCTGGGGGTGGATTCGTCCGTTTTCGAGGTCACCGACGTGCACCTGCACGTGCCGGCCGGCGCCGTACCCAAGGACGGGCCCTCCGCGGGAGTTGCCATGGTGATGTCCATGGCGAGCCTCTTCAGCGGAAAAACGATTCGGGGAGACGTGGGCATGACGGGCGAGGTAACCCTGCGCGGCCGGGTGCTGCCGGTCGGCGGCATCAAGATGAAGGTCCTGGCCGCTCATCGCGCGGGCCTCACCACCGTGATCCTGCCGAAGCGCAATGAGAAAGACCTGGAGGACATCCCCCAGGAGGTCCGCGAAACCCTGCGCATCGTTCCGGTGGACCGCATCGACGAAGCCATGAACGTGGCGTTCGGCGTAGACGCCCGGCAGGAAATCAACATTGCAACATAGCGCTTCAGGCTTCGCATGCAGCGCCTTGTTGATTCTGGTTGGGATAGGGCATGAAATGGTTTCAACGCTGTGAGGCAGTCAATCGGCAGTGAAAACCCTTGATTTTTTATCAAGACAGAGTATAAACTAGCAGCAATCATCAAATGGCCCTTGAGAGGGGGGGCCGGTTTCGACTTAAGGGAAACCCAGTTCCGATGGTGGCACCCTTAGTATGAGACTATGAGAATTTTATGAAAGGAGGGTGCAAAGATGGCCAACGGAACTGTGAAGTGGTTCAATGACAAAAAAGGGTACGGCTTTATTCAATCGGAAGACGGCCAGGACATTTTCGTCCACCACACCGGGATCAACGGCAGCGGGTTCAAGTCATTGAAAGACGGCGACCGGGTTACCTTTGACATCACGCAGGGCCAAAAAGGCCCCGCGGCCGTGAACGTCACGACGGTCAGTTAACTTCAATTTCAAAAAAATAAAAAAGGCCTTTCAACTTTGGGAGTTGAAAGGCCTTTTCTTTTGCTTCATACGGCATGAATCTTCCCCGCAGCTTTTTACGGGGAAACTTCATCCGAAAACTCCTCCCATTTTGGACCCCGCTACCCGGTTGATGACGAACAGGCAGGCGGCGCCCAGCACGATCAGGATCAGACCAAGGGCCGCAGCCTCGTTCACCGACCCACCGATGTAAAAATTAAAAATGCCCACCGTCATCATCTCGTGCCCCGGCACTACGAGCAGCAGCGTGGCCGAGGCCTCCTGAAGCGCCAGGATGAAGGAGTAGAGCGATCCCACCAGCACCCCCTTCCAGATCAGCGGCAGGGTGATGTCTTTAAATGTGGTCGCCTTGGTCGCACCGACGCTCTCGCCCGCCTCCTCGAAGGACTTGTGCACGATCTGCAGCGAGGCAAACGTTCCGCGCACGGTGTAGGGCAGGCGGCGCACCCCGAGAACCACCGGGATGACCATCCACATGCCGATGAAGGCCACGTCAAGATAAGGGAGCGGTTCCCGGAACGCGCGCATGTAAGCAATGCCGATGCCCGTGCCCGGCAGGGCGAGGATCAGGGTGGTCATGGAATCCAGAAACTCCCGGCCCGGCAGCTTGGTGCGCGCACCCACCCAGGCGAGAGGCACCCCCACGACGATACAAATCAGCACCGAGATGCCGGCATATAGCAGGCTGTTGATGATGAACTTGGGCGTCTCGAACGCCACCCGCTCAAAATACTGGAAGGTGTATTTCACGGGAAAGGGCGTCAAGGCCCAGCCCTTGCCGAAGGAGTCCAGGGTGATCCCCAGATAGGGGATGAACGCCAGGGTGATGATCAACCCCAGGAAAAGCACCACCCCGACCTTGCCGGCGAGGCTGAGCTGTTTGCGTTCGATCACCGAATAGGACAGGGAGCTGTAGTCCTTGATGGCCACGTATTTCTTGGCGATGACCAGAAAGAGGATCGCCAGGATTACCATGATGGCCGATATCACGATGCCCATCTTGAAGAGCCGGCGGTCGACGAACTGCACGATGTTTAGATAGGCCTGGGAGGCGAGCAGGTCGTCGACGCCCACGACAAGCGGGGTCGCGAAATCGGCAAAGGTCCAGATGAAGACCAGCAACGCCCCCGACACGTAGCCCGGTGTGGTGAGCGGGAAGGTGATGTCCCAGAATTTCCGCAACCCGCGCGATCCCACGCTTTCCGCGGCTTCGTCCAGGGAGGGAGAGATCTTGCCCATGGCGTCCACGATGCTCAGAGTCATGAGCGGAAACAGGTGCAGGGTTTCCACGAGCAACACGCCCTGGACGCCGTACATGAAGTTGATGGGCTTGGTGAATCCCAGGTAGTCCATCAGGATCACGTTGACGGTGCCGGCCCGCCCCAGGATGAAGACAAACCCCATGACCCCGACCAGCGGCGGCATGATCATCGGCACGATGGAGAGATACGAAAAAAGCCCACGCCCCGGGAATTCATAGCGCAGCAGCAAAAAGGCGAAGGTGATGCCGATAATGGAGGTGGTGATGACCGTCCCCACTCCCAGCAGCATGGAGTTCAGCAGGGACTTGAGATAGTAGCTATCCGTGAAAAAGTCCTGGAAGTTCAAGAGGGTGAACTCCCCCGCGTCGGTGGTGAAGGCATCGTAAAAAAGGTGCAGCAGGGGGTAGATCAGAAAGACGATCATGAAGGCCCAGATGGCCCCGTAGCCTACCAAGCCGCCGACATGGATGCCGTTTCCTATTTTGACCCCGGCCGGAGCCGATAGTGTTTCCGTGTGGGTTGTCATGAGAGCGCCTATTCCAACGGGATTCCCAATGAGGATGCCGCCGGGAAGCGGATGAAGACCTTTGTTCCGACCGACAGCAGTTGGTGATCCCGGGGGTTCTGAATGTCCACTTTAAAAATGATGCCGGCCGCATCCACATCGTAGCGGATGGTGTTGCCGATGTAGGAGGGAAAGCTCACGGTGCCTGCGATGCTGCTGAAGCCATCCGGCGGTGTCGGAGACAGGCTGATCTCTGCGGTTTCGGGTCGGATGCAGACCATGCAATCGTCACCGGGTTTGAGGCGGCCGTCCCCCGCGCATGATATGGGGCCGCCGGCGCTCTCGACTACCAGCTGCAACCCGGAGTCCAGTGCCTCTCTCACCTTGCCGGGGATGAGGTTGTTGATGCCGATGAAATCGGCCACGAAGGGGTTGTAAGGCTTCTCATAGAGATCAAGGGGGCTTCCCAGTTGCTGCAGTTTGCCGCGGCTCAGCACGGCAATGCGGTCGGAAAGGGTGAGCGCCTCTTCCTGGTCGTGGGTGACGTAGATGGTGGTGATGCCGAGGTCCTTCTGGAGCTTGCGGATCTCCGCCCGCACCTGGATGCGGATCTTGGCGTCCAGGTTGGAGAGCGGCTCGTCCAGAAGGAGCACATCCGGGTTGAGCACCAGGGCGCGTGCCAGAGCCACCCGCTGCTGCTGGCCGCCGGAGAGCTCGCCCGGGTAGCGCTTCTCGAGCCCCCGCATGTTGACCAGCCCCAGCGTGTGGTTCACCTTTTCGCGGGTCTCGTCCGCTGAAAATTTCTTCAGCTTCAGGCCGTAGGCGATGTTGTCGAAAATCCGCATGTGCGGCCACAGGGCGTAGTTCTGAAACACCATCCCGATGTTGCGCTCGTAGGGCGGCTTGCCCGTCATGTCCTTGTCGCCGAACAGGATGCGGCCCTGGTCCGACCGGTGGAAGCCGCCGACCAGACGCAGGATGGTGGTCTTGCCGCAGCCCGATGGGCCCAGGAGGGTGAACAGCTCGCCGTCCTGGATGTCCAGGGACACATGGCTCACCGCTTCAAGGGCGCCGAACCGTTTGACGATGTCCTGAAGTTCGATTCTCATCCGCCCGCCGCTTTCAATGAGGTGGGTAAAAGATCAGGGGAAACCTCCCTGCACCGATGCAGCTGCCCGGGAAGTTTCCCCTGTCGATATTTATCAGCCTTACTTCACAATTTCTTTGTGCTTTTCGGCGATCTCCTTGCGGAAATAGGAGTTCACATCCTCGATGCGTTTCTTCTCGCCGGCGACCTTGTCATTGTAAACGTTGCCGATCTCGGTTTCAAAAAAGGAGCGCATGCCGCCCGTGAAGGCCACGGCTTTCTCCTGGTTGGAGCCCGCAGGCCCTTTCACCTTGAGCTTGGGGGTGATGGGGTAGACGCCGAGACCGGAGAGGAGCAGCTGGCCCTCCTCGCTGAGGCAGAACTCGATGAAGGCATGGCCGGCCTTGGCATGCGGGGCGCCCTTCAGCACCGCCATGGGCTCGGGGGTCACGTAGGCGTTCTTGGGGTAGACAAAGTTCACGTCATAGCCGCCTAAAACTTCGGCAAAAGCCATGTAGCTCGGCACGGCGAAGCCGACCGCAAACTCGCCCTTCGCCACGACACTCGGCACGTCGCGCGAGCGGGCGGTGAAGATGCCTGTGTTGGCCGCCAGCTTGGTCAGCCAGTCCCAGCCCTTTTCCCAGCCGTAGGTCTGCAGGATGACCTCGTAGCTGGCATGGCTGGAGCTGGAACGGTCCGGAGTGCACTGGGCGATCTGGCCCTTGAGCTTCGGGTTCAAGAGATCATCCCAGGTCTTGATCTCGACGCCCAGGCGTTTCAAGAGCTTGGGCTGGTAGATGATGCCGTAGGGCTCCAACGTAGTGCCCACCCAGAATTTCTTGGGATCCTTCAGCGGCAGGGGCACCGGCTTGCCGATGGAGGCCGGAATGGCATCCCACGTGGCCTTCGGCAGCTGCACCTGCTCGAGCAGCCCTTCGGAGGCCAACTGGTCAAAGAGGGTCCCCTCGCCGCCCCAGAAGACGTCCGCTTGGGGCCGGCCCTTCCATTCCAGGATCTGGCCGTAAGCGACCGGCGTGCCCTTGGGGATGGCGCTGGTCTTGACATCGACGTTGTACTTCTTCTTGGCCCAAGCTGCGAAGGCTTTCAGCATGGGGTCGTGGACATCCTTGGAGACGGGGGTGATCAGGTAGAGTTCGTCTTCAATGGCTGCCGCTTGCGCGAACGACTGGAACCCGATACCCAGAAGTGCAAAAGCAAGCACACTGAACAGGACAACGGCCCTTTTCATCGTACACCCTCCTTTTTTAATGTTTGGGGAACCCGGATTCGGCTTTCCGTCCGACACATCCGAACCGACATCAAGTCCCAAAAAAATCGTGGGCTACAATCCGCCTCGCAACGAAGTGACCACCGATGTGATCAGGCAAAAACTTACCGAACTCAGGGTCGCAAGTCAAACAAAAACGGCCATGCTGAGAAACCCTCAAGGCCGCGCAATAAATTAAATTACTACAAATTTGCTTCGAGAGGGATCGGCTGAAGGCACATGCCGGCGCCCGGCGCTCAGGCCAACAGCATATCCACCATCTCCGCGAACCCCAACCCGCCCTCGCGCTGTGTGACCCAGGCCGGAAGCACACTCATCCGGTCGGCGAATTCACGGATGTTGGCCACGCCCACGGCATTGGGGAAAAACGCGAACATGGGCTGGTCGTTGGGCGAATCCCCGGTGAAAATCATGCGGGCTTTGACCGCCTCCAGGTCTTCGTTGAATCCCTCGCGGAACAGCCGCCGGGTCATGGTCAGTTTGTCATAGGCGCCGAACCAGCCGTTGACGTGGATTGAGCTGATCTTGGCCTGGGCGCCGGCCTCCTCGAAAATCCGCACGATCCGGTCCACCTCCGGCGCTGTAAGCCGCGGCACATCCTCGCAGAAGTCGATTGCAAGGTCCGCTTCCCGAAAGGCTTGATCGGCCGATACCGCGCAGCCCGGCACCTCGGCCAGGATCTTGACCTTCACCTCTTCCAGCCGACCGCGGTCCGCCGCGCGCTGTTCGGCCGTTTTGAAATAGCTGCGCTCCATCTTCTTAAGATCACGGTCGTAGCGGTAATAAAAGGCGCCGTTTTCCCCGACCACCGCCGCAACCGGCCACATGCGGGCGATATGGTCGCACCAGCCGGCCGGCCGGCCCGTGATGGGGATGACCGCCACGCCCGCGTCTTGCAGCCGCTCCATGGCCGCCAGTGCGGCGGCCGGCAACAGGCCGCGCAGGGTCAGGGTGTCGTCGATATCCGTGAGGACGTAGCGGATGTTTTTTTTCAACGAGGAGGGAAAGTCCTGGAAGGGCTTCATCGTTTTCATGAATATACCCTGTCAACGCGCATTGCGCCTTCCTTATGTGTGCCGAAAATCGACTTTGTGGGAGCGGCTTCCAGTCACGATCAAT
>Ga0210127_1000085_pt1 | contig 12206 bp, 14 predicted proteins | sample RushSE_CattailNL_FD_185566 | JGI IMG/M metagenome (GOLD analysis project Ga0210127, IMG submission 185566) | Wetland microbial communities from San Francisco Bay, California, USA, that impact long-term carbon sequestration - RushSE_CattailNLC_D2... | ecosystem: Environmental > Aquatic > Marine >...
GGCTTCGGGGTCGCGCTCGCGAAGTGCCTTGATGTTGGCGGCCGCGACAAACGGCAGCAGCCGTCCGCACACCGCACCATGGGGTGCCCGGAAGGTGCCGCCGAAGGGCCCGGCGATGCCGTGCACCGCCCCCAGCCTGGCGTTGGCAAGCGCCAGTCCGCTGCACAGGCTGGCGAGGCACATGTCCTCGCGGGCCTGGGGGTCGCCGCCGTTGGCGAAGGCGTGGTGCAGGGAACGCGCGGCGCGGTGCAGGCCTTCGCGGCAAACCGCGTCGGTCAGCGGGTTGGCGTTGCGGCTGACGAAGGCCTCCAGGAGCTGGGTCAGGGCATCCAAACCCGTGGCGGCGGTTAGCCCCGGCGGCATTGAATAGGTCAGCTCCGGGTCGATCAAGGCCAGTCGCGGCAGCATGAACGGGCTGCGCATGCTGACCTTGAGTTTGTGGTCGGGAGAGTCCAGGACGGCGTTGCGGGTGACCTCCGCCCCGGTGCCGGCCGTGGTGGGCACGGCGATGCAGGGGACGGACGGCCGCAGCAGAGGCCGGCCCTCGCCGATCACCTCCAGGTACTGCAGGAGATCGCCGCCGTTGGCGAGCAAGGCAGCGACTGCCTTGCCGGCGTCGATCACGCTGCCGCCGCCGATGCCGATGACCAGGTCGCAGTCGCGGCTGCCGGCTTTCCGGGCGGCTTCCGCAACCAGGTCGGTGGTCGGCTCCTGCACGACCCGGAACTCCGTGTGCATAACATGGTGGTTTTCAAGATCGCGCAGCAGAGGCCATGCGCGCTGCGGGTCGGCACCGGCCAGCACGAAGGCCCGCCGTCCAAGCGCCGCGGCCTCCCGGCCGATGCTGCCGGCCATCCCGGGCCCGAAGACGATGCGGGTAGCGGTTGCAAATTCGAACTGCATCAGGCACCTCCTCACAACCAAGGGCTTATCGATAGCACTCCGTGCGGGGCGATTCAACGGCGAAGCGTTCAGGTGACATTTTTCGGACGAAAAATTGACGAAAAACGGCACCTGCTCTCGCCTTTGAATTGGGTGATTTAAAAGCAACCTTTTGAAATAAATAGAAAAGCATATATATACGAAGACCTGGCATGGATGTTGAATTAATCTAACAGCAACTTCTCAGATGTGCGTGCATCTTCCCCGACGGGCTCTCACAACTCAAATGATTGGAGGACGGCACCGTCAGGAACAACGGCATCATGGGAAGTTTTCCATTTGGACATGCCGCAAAGGAGGCCATCATGGTACCGTCGCTCGATTCCGCGCTTTCAGCCCTGCAGGCGTTTGGCCAGAAGCTGGGCATGACGGCCGGGAACATTGCCAACGTCAACACCGACGGCTTCAAGAAATCACGCGCTGTCTTTGAAGAGGGCCGCAACGGCGAGGTAGCGGTCCGCGAGCAGCGCATCAACACGCCGGGGCTCCTACTGGAGAACGAGGCAGCGAGCGGGGCCGCAACCCGGGAGAGTTCCAACGTGGCCCTCGAGGAAGAAATCCCCGAACTCATCACTTCCGTCTATGGCTTTCGGGCCAACTTGAAGACCGTAAAGGTCCAGGATGAGCTGCTGGGCCACCTGCTGGACACCGTCGCCTGAACGTCGGCGACTTCGTAAAGCCGTTTGGAGCGCCGTGCACCGTCCCATCATGCGGGAGCGAAGATGTCATCTCTTATCCTGTTGCGCCGGCCCGAGCGGGTCTGCTAAAGTCAACGCAGACGCCGCAGCATGCGCCATGCAGGAAAGGAGAAACAGGATGACGGTCAAACCGCCCCGCAGACGGATTTTCCCCTCAGCCAAGGAAGACGCCCGCATCGCCGGAAAAACGGCCGATGCGGCCCACTGCCAGTCTCCCAGCTACCGCCTGGCCTTCCAGGACCCGGATTTTCTTCTCAGGGACGAACTGCGGCCCGTGCGCCTTGAGCTCGAGCTGCTAAAGCCGGAGCTGATTCTGCAGGAACATCACATCGAGTCCACGATCGTCATCTTCGGAAGCGCCAGGATCCCCGAACCGCAGTCGGCCGCCGAGGGGTTGGCGGCAGCAACGGCCGAACTGCAGCGTGATACCGCCAACCCTGTGCTGCAGCGCAACGCCCGCATCGCCGAACGCAAGGCGGCCAACAGCCGATACTACGAGGAGGCGCGCAAGCTGGGGCGCCTGATTGCGGTGCATTCCGACGACCACCGGTTCGTGGTGATGACCGGCGGCGGGCCGGGCATCATGGAAGCCGCCAACCGGGGCGCACACGATGCCGGAGCGCTCAGCATCGGTATGAACATCGTCCTGCCCCACGAGCAGCTGCCGAACCCCTACATCACGCCTGATCTCAATTTTCAGTTCCACTACTTTGCGATCCGCAAGATGCACCTGGTCATGCGGGCCAGGGCCTTGGTCGCTTTTCCAGGCGGTTTCGGCACACTGGACGAGCTGTTCGAGACCCTGACACTGATTCAGACCGGGAAGGTCCGTCGCATACCCGTGCTGCTGTTCGGGAGGGAGTTCTGGGGGCGTGTAATTCAATTCCAGGCTTTGGTGGACGAGGGGACCATCGCACCGCAAGATCTCGATCTGTTCAGCTATGTGGACACGGCGGAGGCGGCCTGGGAAATAATTCTGCAGGCCGAGCAAGCGAAAGGCTGAAAAAAGCGTGTGAGGGGTAAACCGGCCTGTCCTTTGCAGCGTCTAAAAAATAACAAGCATATGGGAAAACCAACCCCAACGGGTGGACGTTATGATACGGCAAGCGATCGTTCTGGGATTGATGGCGGTTCTTACCATGCCGGCGGTGGGGGGTGCCGACATCTACCGCTGGAAGGACGCCAACGGCGTGATGCATTTCAGCAATCAACCGCCCCCGGCCGGTGCGACCCTGATCGAGAAAATCGAGGAAACGCCTTACGATGCAGCGGCCGACCGCCAGCGGATCGAGGAAGAGCGCCGGCTGCGGCTTGAGCGGCAGAAAATCGAAGTGGAGGAGCGAAAGGCGGATACTGCCGCTCGTGAGCGTGAAGCCCAGCTGAAGCTGGAACAGGCCGACCGCCGCCTGCAGGAGGCGCAACAGTTGGAGCAGCAGGCGCGCGAACAGTCAAAGGGCGACGACTGCGATGATGATTATTATCTGCGCTCCGGTTACTGCGGGGGATACCCGGCCTACAGCGGCCGCTATTATCATGGGCGGCCCGGCAGCCCCGATCTGTACCGCGGATACTATCGCGAAAACAACAATCTATATTACAAAGAGCCTTCCCGGCCTGGCCATCCGCCGGTGCCAACGCTGCCGGCCAAGCCGGGACAGAAGCCCACTCCCAGGCCGGACGCTCCGAAGAATGCCGCCAAGCCGAGCAAGGCGTCGCCGGCCATGGAGGATCTGGCCCCAAAGGGAGGCGCAGTGCCGGCCGGACCGAGACGATGAGAGGGCCCGGCTCCAGGCGCCTCAGCAACGCAGCGCAAGGCACAGCCCGTCTCTTTCCGGGGAATGCCCCGGTAAAAATGCGAACAGGGAAACCGGCCGCCACCCGCCGTCGTTGAAGATCGCGCGGTTGAAGGGGTCCGCATCCGGGAACGCCACATTGTCGGCCACCAGCAACCCTCCCGGCCGCAGCAGCCGGCGGCACTGGGGCAGGGCGCGGGCATAGTCCCCCTTGTCGATATCCATGAAAATCAAATCGAACTCGCCCTTCATCCGGGGCAGTTCGGCAAACGCGTCACCGCAGAGGACGTTCGTCCGGCTCGCGAGGCCGGCGCGTTCAAGGTTCTTGCGTGCGCGGGCGGCGAAAGCCGGTTCGTGCTCCAGCGTTGTCAGAACGCCGGCATTCAAGGCGCAGGCGCGGGCGAGGAAGATGGCGGAATAGCCTGTGGCGGTCCCGAGCTCCAGGATGGAACGCGCGCCGCTGGTTCGCGACAGGATGAATAGCAACTCCCCGACCACCGGGCCCACGATCGGGATGTGCTCCGTTTCGGCCTCAAGCTCCAGTTCTTGCAGCAGCGGGTCGTCTTTCCGGGTGAACTGGCTGAAATAGGCTTCCGGCTCGTCCACAATCCTCGACATGACGGGTTCCTTTCTTAAAAGAGTTGCGACTGGTCGCGGGGCACCTCCTTGATGTGACTGGTGAACCGCTCGACTTCGCGTTTTAGTGCATCGACGCGTTCCAGGTTGGAAAGCTTCCAACGATAGATCTCTTTCTGGAGACGTCGGCCGTCTTCAGCCAGCGCGTCGGCGATCTGGTCCCTCGATGGCTCCCACAGAAGGCGGGCTTCCTCCTCCCGCATCCCAACCCGGTCGAAGTGCCATCGGCAATAGCGGTGCCACCACGGAGCTGGCATTTCGGCGTTGGCGGCGGCGCCTTCAAAATAATAAAAACACCATTCGAGCTGCGGCAGGGGAATGTGGAGGTCCCGGGCCACATCCCGCAGCGCCCGCTTGCCTTCGGAGGTGTGTCGATCGAATACCACCCAGTGCGGAAAAGGGGCGTCGGCCGCCGGTGCGGGTGTCGGATCCGGCAGCGGCGAGCTCACCGCCAGATAGGCCGCCGCCTGGACCACCGCCTTGTCGTGGGGGCGGCCGCCTTCTCGGTAGCGGCCGGCGTTGGCGATCAAGGCCTGGCAGCGTTGGTCGGTGCCCTGGGTGGACACCCATTCCCAGAAATCCGTGGGGTGCCGGATCGCCTTGGCGATCAGTTTGACGGCCCGGTCGTCCGCCGACTGATCCAGCACGCTCGTATCCCCTTTTGCCAGCGCATACGCGAGGAACCCGAGACCGGTCGCATCCCGGGCTTTGTGTGCGCGGGCGACCCGGATGAGGGCGGCAACTTTGCTGGGAAAGCGCTTGGTGAATACCATCTCGCGGCCGAGGGGCCAGCACTCGCTGAAAACGATGAATGCCGCGCGCTTTTCGAACCAGGCCCGAGAGTGAATGTTGAGATTTTCAATGAGGGCGCTGATCGTGCAGATCAGCTCGGAATGTCCGCGGCGGACGGCCTTCTGGAGAAGAGACCGGAACCGGTCGTCAACGGCTGATGGGTCTTTCGGCATTTTGTAACGTTTTGTCGGTCAGAGCATCTATACAAGCGGTTTAAAAGAAATGATCATTCACGCACCAGGATGGTCATCTCCTGGGTGGCTCATTTTACACCTCCTTTTAGAGCTGCCCAGGACTTTTAAACCAATTTAAAGGTGATATTCTCTCTCCTCCAAATGGGGTGGATGCCGAAAGGTGTCCACCCTATTTTATTTTGGAGAAAAGCAAATGTCCGCCTGGGCCTCCTTGCCTTCGGCGAGAAGGTCCGCGAAGGTGATTTGATTCAATCGGGCAAAAAAGGCATTGGATGCCTCGATCCATACAAAGCGCGTGGGGCAGCGATCCGAGCGGTCGCAGACCTTGGGGTTCTTTGAGCAAAAGGTCAGGAACGAGCCGCCCTCCATGAGCGCCACCACCTCTCCCACCGTAATCTGCCCAGGAGGCTTGTTCAGCATGTGGCCGCCTTTGGACCCTCGAAAGCTTTTGATGTAATTCGCCCGTTTGAGCGGACGGATGATCTGCTCCAGATACTTCAGCGAAATTTTCTGACGCCTGGCAATTTCCCCCAGTTGGATGGGGTTTTTACCATGGTGTTGGGCCATGTCCAGAATCAGCCGCGTACCGTATCTGCTGCGCGTGGACAGCTTCATTGGCGTCCTCCTCCAACTTTCTCCGACAATGGTTTGAATACGTGTAATGACTCAGGTAGCGAGGGCTCAGCAAGGGCTCCGTCTTCGCCAAGGCTATGGCGGACAGGTCGGGGTTCAGGAAAGAAGCAGTTGCCGGGTTCTGATCGCTGCCGGCCTGATTTGTCCGTTTGGCAGCAGGCTGATGGCCATGGCGTTTGTCCTCGCGGGTTTTCTGAACCCCGAACCCTTGAGACCTGAAACCTGAGCGACATCAGAGGGTATAGAATTAATCCAGGGCAGTCAACTATGATTTCAATGCGGATGGACAGCTGAAGATGCCTGCATTACGTTTCCGACATCCTATCAACGGCGCCACTATCGAACGACGGGAAGGAACATTGATTCTATGCCTAATGACGATCATGAAAACGTATGCCCCGGACTGGAGCTGAAATGTCCAGGTTGCCAACGTCCGCTCAAGGTCCCCAGAATCAAGGGCAACGAGGGCAAGCCTTTGATCTGCGGCGGCTGCGGGGAGCGATTCGATTGCGGCGAACTGTCCGCTGCGATGCCGGAGCCGACTCAGACGACCTGAAGCGTCGGGCCGCGCTGTTACATGCTTCCCGTTTGGGCGAAGCGGTCGAGGACCAGCCAGGCCTTGGCGTCGAACTTGAGCGACGAGTCGTTGCAAAGACGTCCGGCTTCCTCAGGTGAAGCAAACAGTACGTCGATGACCTCCGATTCGTGGTTGGCTTCCGAGGACGGCTCTCCATCGCATTCGACATAGACCATCGAAACGGATTCGTCGGTCATTCCGGCGGTCGAATACACCGGTGGGCCGGTCCTTAGACATCGCACCACTTCGAGGCCGGTTTCCTCCTTGAGCTCGCGGCGCGCGGCTTCAGCCACGGTCTCCCCCTCATCCACGAGACCGGCAGGAAAGCCGTATTCATAATCCCCGAGTGCTATCCGGTATTCACGGGTGACCACAATCTGCGACCGGCCCACGTGATACGCTGCAATAACTACGGCATCGGGTCGGTCGAATCGGCCTGTGGCGCAGCGGGGGGCCTTGAGCCGAGTGGCCATCACCCACGAGCGTTCCGAGCCGCTTTTCGCTCGGTAGTGAAGCCTGAACAGGCGCAGCCAGCCGGCATCCGCCAGAAGGTCCATGCGGGTGATTTTGATTGGAGTGTCATTCATCGGCTCCTCGAATCTCCGTGAAAAAAGGAAAAACATGTTATTTCGGCAGGAATCAGGAACCGCTCCGGGATGAAGAAAAAGAAGTTGCATACCATTCCATGCGTGCCTATCGGAACCCCGGCTGAATGTCAACATCGCCGAGCTGAGGTTTTAAAGCATCCTGTTCAAGTATGAGTGCCAAGAAGCCGATAGGAATAAAGTGAACACCAGGGGGCGGCCGCGTTTTCATCACACGAATCTTCATTCCATTTAGATCAACCTCGCAGAGAGTCGTAACTCGCGCGGAAAGGCAGCGAACAAGTTGGGCGAAGGCGAGCGGGAAACAATAGTTCCTAACACGGACGCGTTCAGCGGCGATGAGGAGCCGCGTGTCGGGCAGGATCGCCGACGACGGACGTTCCCCCCAATGCGCTACCTGATTGCAGGCGGCCGGCGCCGTGAGGTGCGTCGCTCGGAAGACCGGCAGCGGGTCGTCATCCTGGATCGGTACAGCCCCAGGCTTTTCAGCTGCATTGTGGGGATTTTATTCCTGAGTGTTCTCGACGCGCTCTTGACCCTCTACCTGATGGAACATGGGTCCACCGAATTGAACCCGGTGATGGACTATTTTCTGAAAAAGGGCCCGTTGCTGTTTACCGTCGCCAAATATGCCCTCACCAGCCTTGCCGTCGTCATCTTCCTGATGGTGGCCAACACCGTTGTCCCGCGATCCAATTTCCGTGCCAAAAAGCTCTTCCCTTACGCCCTCATTGCTTTCGGAAGCGTCATCGTTTGGGAAATCATGCTGGTATGCATCCTGCTGCTTCGGGATTAGAAGGGCGCGCCTTGCTGCCGCGCGCACAGAGGGGAGTCTCTTCCGACGGATCAAGCGCATGAACCAAGTTCTCCTGCTGCAGTTGCCTATCCCCCGCCAGAACTTCGGGCGCAAAACCGGGAACATCCCGCTGGGGGCGGCCTGCCTGAAGCAGGCGGCCCGGAGCCTTCCCGGCGTGCGGGTCGACATCCTGCCGGAACGCCTGGCATCCTATCTCGGTGACGCGGCCCTCCTGAATCTGCTGAGCGATCACGCCCCCGACGTTTTCGGGTTCACGGCGTTCAGCTGGAACCTGGCGCGCAGTCTTTATCTTTCTGAAAAGTTGAAGTCCGCCTGGGGGCCCCGGGTCGTTTTCGGGGGGCCTGAGGTAACCCCCGACAACTCCCTCGTCCGTTCGGCGCACGTGGATTTCCTGGCTTGCGGAGAGGGCGAAGCGGTGTTCCGAAGGCTTCTGACGGAGCCGGACAGCTGGAAAACGGGCAGCGGCGGAGAAAGCGCGGCCGAGATCTTCCGGGCGGCGGAAAGCCCCTACCTGAGCGGGGTTCTCGAGCCGGAAGCCGAGGACCTCATGCTCCTGGAGACTCAGCGCGGCTGCCCCTACCGCTGCGGGTTCTGCTTCTACAACAAGTCGCGGCAGGGACTCGTTTTCGCGGAGGAGAGAAACCTTTTGCGGGCGGTGGCCTGGGCCGTTGAAAGACGGATCGCCGAGGTCTACCTTTTGGACCCCTCCCTGAACTCCCGGCCGAAGCTAAAAACGCTGCTGGCCGAGATCGCTCGATTGAACCTGGATCGGGGGATCCGGCTGTTCAGCGAAATACGAGCGGAGGCCGTCGATGACGAACTGGCGGACCTGTTGGCGGCGGCCGGGTTTTACTGGTTTGAAATCGGGCTGCAGAGCACAAACCCGAAAGCCCTTGAACTGATGAATCGGCCGACCCAGCTGAAGCGCTTTGTTGCAGGGGCTCAGCGGCTGAAGGCGCGCGGGATCACGCCGAGCATCGATCTCATCATCGGTTTGCCCGGAGACGACCTGCAGGGCTTCATGCGCAGCGTCGATTTCGTGGCCGACCACGGCCTCCGGGACGACGTGCAGATCTTCCCGTTGGCGGTGCTTCCGGGCACCGATTTCCGGTTGCGCAGTCGTGAATTGGGGTTGCGGTTCGACCCACACCCGCCCTACACGGTGATCGGGAACCGAGGGTTCAGCCACGAGGATTTCCTGCTGGCCTATGACTACGCCGAGGCCCGCCTCGACGCTGTCTTTTTCCCTTTGCCCGATCTGGATGTGTCCTGGCGTGCGGGCGGCGGCGCGGTGGGCGAACTGGAGAAGGCCTCGGATCTCCGCGTGCAGTTGGGCGGTCGGCAGTACGTCGCCAAACTGATGCTGAATCGCGAAAGGCCGTTCGAGGGCATCCGACACCTGGCCCGGCAGCTCACCCACCCGTACCAACTGCTGGTCTGGCCGGAGGTGGGCGCCGCTTACTTGAAGAATGTCTTGAAGATCGCTACCGCTGAAAATCCCTTCACGCCGCTGGAAATCGTGTTTTTCGAGCCTCCCGAGCCTCCCCGGCCGCGTGAGCTTCTCGCAACCGTCCACCTGCAGCGGCCCCATTTTTTAGACGGCGACCTGCGCTTCCTGTTTGCGAAACCCGGCAACCGCGCGGTTCTGTTCACCCTGGTTTCGGCAGACCCGGCGGTGCGGTTTCAAGGCGATATGGAACGGCAGGTCTTTTGGTGGCGCAAGGCTGCGCTGCCGGAGCTGAAGGATTTGGCCGGGTTTGAAGACCTGGACGGGGTTCTGATCGATGCCCCGGCCTCAGCCCGGGAGATCGTCGAATGGCAGGATCGCCTCGGCCGGGAGGCGGCCGAAAAACATCACATCAGCTTCGCCGATGCGCACCTTCAAAGGCGCTGGCTGCTGCTTGCCAGCCCGGATGAGTATGTGGAAAAGGTGATGGGCTGGATTGGCCGGGGATGATGATCAAGGGGCATGTCAGAATCAGGCGGATGCACCCCCTGTTTTACCGATGCCAGAATTCCATCATGCAGCAATTTGGGTAAAGTCTGGGTTGTGTATTGACAAAAGACACACAGTCGTAAATATACAAGACGACGTCTTCGAGCGGGGCGTAATGCAGTACTTCAACAAAAACGAAAAAGAGTCGACGATTCCATGTGAGGAGTAGAAGGACAAACATGCCCATTTACGAGTATCAGTGCAATGCCTGCTGCCACTGTTTCGAAGAGCTTGTCTTTTCGTCCAAAGCCCCGAAGCCCAAGTGCCCCAAGTGCGACTGCGGGGACGTTCAGAAGCTCATGTCTGCTGGCTGCGTGCGCGCTCAGGGAATCCCCACGGGGTCCGGCGGCTTCAAAGCCCCCGCCTGCAAGCCTTCCGGCGGTTGACGGATCTGACCCTCCCCCTCGGTCCGAGGTGGCGGTTTCGTAAGAAGCCCGACGTCTGCGTTGTGCATCGTTTCGCAGTCACTGCGGCGTACTGCAAGTATGCATAGCTCCACGAAACTCGCTCGCCTTGAATTTGGGCTTCTTGCAAATCCGCCTGAAAGTCCCTCAATCCAATAAAAGATCAGCGGTCTGCGCGAGCAGACCGCTGATCTTTTAAACTTCGATCGTATCCCCCGGCTTCATCACCGCAACCTTGACCGCGGTTTCCTTTTCCACCCTGGCGGCCCAGGAGTCCGGGTCCTGCTTGATGACGTCGAATGTATTGTAGTGAATGGGCACCACGCGTTTGGGCTGGATCAGCTTGACGGCCCGCAGCGCATCGTCCGGCCCCATGGTGAAGTTGTCGCCGATGGGCAGGATGGCGAGATCGATGCCCTCCTCGCCGATCAGTTTCATGTCGCCGAAGAGTCCCGTGTCGCAGGCGTGGTAGATTTTCTTGCCGTCGATGTAAAACAAAAACCCGCAGGGGTTGCCGCCGTAGGAGCCGTCCGGCAGGGCCGAGCCGTGCAGCGCGAGGGTCAGCTTGACCCGTCCCCAAGGATAATTGAATCCGCCCCCGATGTGCTGCGGGTGGACGTTCTTGACCCCTTGCGCCACCATCCAGTTCTGAATTTCAAAGTTGGAAATCACCGTAGCGCCGGTGCGCTGGGCGATGGCCACCGTGTCGCCCACGTGGTCGCCGTGTCCGTGGGAGACCAGGATGTAGTCGGCCGAAACGGAGTCGGCCTTGACGGGGGCCAGAGGGTTGCCAGTGATGAAGGGGTCGATCAGGAGGTTGGCCTTGGCGGTTTGGATCAGGAAGCAGGCATGGCTGAACCAGGTGACTTTGAGCGTCATTCGGTCCTCCTTTCGGTGAGGGGGTTTTTAACGAGATGTATGCCGGGAAGGCCGGCGATGTCGGAGAGCATCTGCGCGGCAATAGAGAGACAGGCGATAAGGTTGTCCGCTGCCGGTGAGGCCAAGCTGGCTGGCTGCTCGTTGTTCATCGGCTTCACATCCGGTTCTTGCGGCAAGTGAATCGGGAGAAAACCGTGGCGGTACGTCGTCCGTATAGTACAAGGATCCCGGAGTGTCAAAACGGGCGATGCCGCGAAATAAATAAACTACAAAATTGTCTCAAATTCAGAAGCTATTTTACACTCATGTGATATTTTCGATAAGGCGGACCAGCGGCTAAACACATGTTGGAGTAACATAACAATTTGAAATGGCGTGCTAAATACAACTTTCTCTGGTTATGAAAGCAGGTGGCATGGATGTTGATAATAGAATTAAGCGAATTCGTCGACGTGGTCCCAGAAGAAAGGATAGGGCATGAATGCCGAAGCGGTCGTCAAAAAAGATGAAGAAAAGGCCGAGGAGGTCGTTAAGTGCGGTTGCTGCGACCGGACGCTGAAAAACTCATCAGAATGGGTCCGCAGCCGTAAGAGCGTGATGTGCGTCGCCTGCTATGAGAGCCTGCTGAACCCCTTCCCGAAATGCTGCAGCGGGGGCGCTCTCATTTAGCATCGAGTGGCTTGACCGGTTGCCGCCTGAGGTGCTTTCTGATTGCGGCGATATGTCTGGCGCGTAGAGTGCGTCCCCATTTCCACCGAGGCGCGCTTGGCGTTCTGTCCATCCAAGTCCGTCAAACCACTTTCCTGCCACGGAACCCTCCCTCCTTCGTGGTAGAGAAAATGAATCGCCGCCCGCAAGGGCGGCGATTCATTTTCATCCAACCCGGGGTGGCGTTTTCTGCTCAAGCGAAGGTCAACGCGGGAACAGAAGGCGAAGCTTGAGGAGCAGCGAGAGGTCGCCTTCGACCGTGTATTTTCCGCTCATGAAGGCCTGCTGACCGTCGAGGTCCCCGCCGGCGATGTCCATCCACACATCGTCGGGGGTGTGGATCACGATGCCGGGCGCTGCGGCCGGCCCCTCGTGATAACTGCAGCTTTCCCCACTGATTTTAAGATGGGCCTGAAACGGCTCCTTCCCTGACACATCAAATTGATAAACTGCCTCGAAGTCCCGGGCGGCCGACGGATCAAAGCCGATCGGCATCGTTTCAAGAAGCTCGCGGCAGGTCATCGTGCGCCGG
>Ga0210127_1000093_pt1 | contig 11832 bp, 10 predicted proteins | sample RushSE_CattailNL_FD_185566 | JGI IMG/M metagenome (GOLD analysis project Ga0210127, IMG submission 185566) | Wetland microbial communities from San Francisco Bay, California, USA, that impact long-term carbon sequestration - RushSE_CattailNLC_D2... | ecosystem: Environmental > Aquatic > Marine >...
CAAGATGAATAACTACCGAAATTATCGTTGGAAATTTGAAAAGCCAGGCAACCAGGCGGTTTGTAAACGGGGCACTCAACCGGGCAACGCCGCTGATGGGCAAGGCATATATCAGCAACACAAAAATCAGCGCGCTGGGAATCAGCAAGGGCTTTTTGAGCATGATCAGAAAACCGAACAGCACCGGAATTTTAGGCAGCCCGAGAACATCGGCCAACCCGTCACCCAAATAACGTTCGAGAAGCACCGCGATAACCGCGCCAAGAAGCCAGCCTAGTAAAGGTACCTGTGAGAACGAATTCCGTAACTTCTTGTAAATCATCTTTCCCTTTTTAATACAACACGCCGGTTATTTTCATTATGAGCAACTCAAAATGTTATAAGCAAAAAAACCACCCGAAGGGGACCGAATTTGATTAAACCCCTTACAATCTCAGACGTGCGCTGTACGGCTCTCCAAAAAAACCGTGAGGCCTGAACGTCAGAATAAGAAGAATGATTGAATAGGCGATAAAATCACGGAGCGTCGAAGGAAATATCATGGCCACAAATATTTCAATGAAGCCCAGCAGGAACCCGGCCATACAAGCTCCCAGAATAGAACCTCTCCCCCCTAAAATAGCCGCCACAAAAGCCTTCCAGCCGAACACAATACCCATATATGGATCCAGAACCGGGTAGGCCACCCCGAAAAGTATTCCTGCTGCTGCAGCCAGCGCCGAACCAATGGCAAAGGTCATGGCGGCGATCGTATTTATGGACACCCCCATTAACGGTACTACAACGTAATCAAAGGCCATCGCACGCATGGCCATTCCCCACTTGGTCCTTCGCACAAACTGGTGCAGCCCGAACATCAGGGCCAAAGATACCACTACGATCATAATCTTCTTGTTGGTGACATAAACACCACCGAGATTATAATTGGTGGTCTCGATCAGGGAAGGGAAACTGACCCTTCTGGCACCCAGCAGTGCCAGATTCCCTGTTTCGAGGATGATACCGATCATCAACCCGGTAATCGCGGCTGAGGCTCGGGGTGCTTCCCGCAACGGCCGGTAACCCACCCGTTCCACCAGCATACCTACAAAGGAGGTCAGAAACATCGAGATGATAATGGTCATCACCAGAATTAACCAGCCAGGCAGGGTCAAAGCGCTCATAGCGGTCAGGGCCGTTATCGCGGTAACAACACCAAAGCCGATGTACGCCCCGACCATGAAGATATCACCGTGGGCAAAATTAAAAAGCATCAATATTCCATATACCATGGAATACCCCAGGGCGATCAAGGCATAGAAACTGCCCCATTGCAAGGCGTTGACCAGGTTCTGGAAGAAAAATGTCATCGCATTTACTCCGCGATCATCCAAAAAAGCGGGCTCAGGGCTCTAAAGCCCTGAGCCCGCCTTAGATGTGCTGTTTTCCATTTTTTACGGGTTTTTTTTTCGGGTTGGAAATCTCTGAATGAACCATTTATCCGATACATTGCTCTCACGGACAGGCGGACTTGTAAAACTCGAATTCGCCCTTGTCACTGATCTTAACGATCACCGCACATTTGATCGGGTCACCGTCTTCCGTGAAGGTCATCTTTCCGGTAATACCATCAAACTCTTTGATCTTGGCCAGAGCATCGCACACAGATTTACGATCTTTTTCGATATTTCCGGTGAGCTTTCCGGTAGATTCAATTGCTTTTTGAACGATGCGCAACGCATCCCATGTCAAGGCACCCACATCGTCCGGCACATAGCCGTACTTTTTGTTGTATCGATCAATGAACGCTTTGGTTTCGCCTTTTGCGCCGGCTGCAGCGTAATGGGTGCTGAAAAACAGCCCATCGCAGTCATCACCACAGTGCTCGATCAGTTCAGCCGAACCCCAGCTGTCGCTGCCGACAATGGGACCGGTCCAACCTTGCTCGTGAGCCTGTTTAACGATCAAAGCGACTTCATTATAATACTGCGGGGTGAACAATACCTGGGCGCCTGATTGTTTTATTTTGGTCAACTGAGAGCTGAAATCGACATCCTTGGTGGTGAAGCTTTCAAACGCCACCACAGACCCGGGACCGTTCAGTTTTTCCCAAGCCTCTCTAAAAAACTCGGCCAGACCCTTGGGATAATCACTGGCAACATCGTAAAGAACCGCGGCCTTTGTGTATCCAAACTCGCCTTTGATGAAATTGGCCAGTACCGGACCCTGGAAAGGATCCAGGAAACAGGCTCTGAAAACAAAAGGTCGGTCCTTGGTGGTATCGGGATTTGTTGACCATGGGCTTATCATTGGGGTTTTATAGTTGTTGGCCACTTCCCCGGCAGGAATGGCCTGCTTTGAAGCCTGGGGACCGACAATAACCAGCACCTCATCTTCGGTGATCATCTTGGTATTGACTGTTACGGCCGATTCCGCTTTGGATTCATTGTCCTCTACGACCAACTCTACCGGATACTTCTTTCCGCCGACTTCGAGTCCGCCGGCAGCTTTGATATCCTCAAGCCACATCTGAGCGGCAAACTTCGTCCCCTCTCCCACTTTTGGGATGTCCCCGGTAATCGGAGCGTTGATACCAACCTTGATCGTTTTTGTCTCGGACCATACAGAAGGTATAAAAATCAAACTGATTACCAGGCATGAAACAGTAAACAACCAACCTTTTCGCATGACGGCCTCCTTTTTTCGAGATTCGTTAACTTGTTGATTTAAAAACAATAACGATATAATTCCCTTTGTTTGATGGCTGAATAACATAATGATTTTTCTTTTTCAACAAAATAATACAGCAACCTTTCAGCCTGTTACGTTTAAAATTTTATTTCTTTTTCTTTATGTCCGTAATCATCTCTTTGAGAATCGACATGACATTTCGTCCTCTTTCACGTGCAATTCGATGTGCGTCTTCAACCAGCCTGGCGGCCTGATGTTCCAGTTCTTCCATAGCCGGGACCGAAATGTTCAGCCTCTGATACTGCCAAATCAACAACCGCACGGCCAGACGTTCCTCCTGCTGTCTGATGAAGCCCACCATTATACTCCTTGTTCACGGTTCAGGGTTTAGGGTTCACGGTTAAAGGCTGAAGGAGCGCTACGCTTTAGGTTGGAGGTGAAGCGCAGCCCCTGCGTCCTGTATTCTAACTCCTAACTTCTTACTCCTAACTCCTTACTCCCAACTCCTGCTTAGCATTGCACATCCAAAGGATGGCCTCTTCCAATACCATTTTCGGCCTTTGCCTCGTGGTTTTGAGCCGGAAATCAGCCTGGGCAAGGTGTTCCATAGCATCAATAAGCTCATTTTTAGTAAATTTATCTGAATTTAACAGCATCTTGTAGACAGGGTAAGGATTGTTTGCAATCTCAAGATCCGTGGCCGGCAGACTTTTTTTCTTTTCTTTTTTCTTTCCTGTTCTCTTGTTTTCACCATCCTTATCCGAAAGCATGTCCTCCCATTGTTCCATCCGATTCAAAAGTTCCCGGTTGTAAAACTGGACAGCCGTCATAACCTTATCTTCAAACGGTCTATACTGCATTTCGGAGTGCCAGGAACTGCCATGGGAACTCTCCACAAAATCCTTTATCAGCAAAAGCTTTCTGACCTGATTGGTTATCGAAGCCAGAATTTGAAGCGGATGGAAGTTGTCCGTCAGAAGTGAGTTTAAAAAAAAGAGGGCTTGTTCAATATTTCGATCAGCTATGGCATTGGTCAATTCATATATGGGATCCTTTTTGGTGCGCTTTAAAACAAATGCGACATCCTTGGCGGTAATTTCTTTTCGGTCTCCAACATAACTGATCAGCTTTTCGAAATTATCAGAAAAAGTTTCCATATCAAAACCGGTCAATTCGACCATTGCCTGATATGTTTCCTTATCCGTTGTCTTTCCATGTCGAGCAAGCAAAGCGTCCATCCTTTCCGTAAGGACGGCTTCCTGGGCAATTTTGTCCGCCCGTCGATCCCCTTTTGGCACAGAACAGTCAATAATCATGCCGTTACTTTTAATTATTTTAAAAAGTTTGCGGCGTTTATCAATCATGTCCGTGGTAATGACCAGATGATTTCCCTTTGGGAATCCTTTTTCTATGGCGTGTTGCAAAAGAACGACATTATGTTCTTCAGATGATATGGAAAGGTTGTTTTCCATGCAAAATTTTATGATCTCATCAAGCCATTTTGTATCCCCTGTCTTATCCCCATCAGGTTTTAAGGTCTTTCTTGGGTTTTCTCCGCCGATATCATCAAACGACAGATTTAAAATGCCCAGAAGGCTCAGAAGATACTTTGCCGCTTTATTGATGTCTTGAGCATCAAAGGCTTCTTTCGCTTTTTCAAGCAGCTGTCCTTCATCCTGCTTTGAGTAGAATATTTTGGAATCACAGAGTGCGACAACCTTTGTCCCACCCAAAAGCGAGTACGTATTCAGCCGTTCGACAACGTCTTCAAGATGGCCGTTCGTCCCATCAACGGCTTGATAATTGAAATTTCTTTGCTTATCCGGTATCAGTGCATCCAGAAGGGTATCGAGCGCACTTTTATACAGAAGTGCTTCACCATGGATCAGATAGACCGGGGCAAACTGCTTGGTATCCCGACCTTCCTTTAGTTTTTTCAAATAAGCTTTGAGTTCTTTATAATGAATTTCAGGCATTGTATTTAATTTTCAACGGACTGCTGACTAGGCAACGATTCCTTTTTTCCCCGGATTTTCCGGATCTGTATGTTTTAGCGCCGATTTTGTTTTACGGCATTTTTTTAAAAAGGATGTGAAATATAAAAATAATGATTCCAACAGTAATTGCACTGTCAGCGACATTAAAAGCAGGCCAGTGATAGGTTCCGATATAAAAGTCCAGAAAGTCGACGACCTTTCCAAATCGGATTCTGTCGATCAAATTTCCGATGGCACCCCCGAAAATCAAGGCAATTCCTGTGGCAAGTAAAGGATGCGTCCTGGGTGTGTTCTTATAGAAGTAAAAAACAAAGCAAACAGCCAACGATGAAAGAAAAAGAAAAAGCAAATTGCGCACACTCGAATTTTGGCTGGCCATAAATCCGAAAGCCCCACCGGGATTATGAATATGGGTAATATTAAAAAATCGCGGTATAACGGTGACGGAATGGTGGAGGGGAATGTTTTTTAAAATGATGGCCTTTGTGATTTGGTCCAATATTGCTACCAAACCGGAAATAACGGCAAGTTTTTTATATTTGCCGTACCCGGGTCCTGATCCGTCCGAAGCGAATAAATTCAAATACACCTTTAAATTATTCCTTTATATTGCTCCCGGTCTTCAGTTCTCCCAGGGCATCCTGACACCGGGTACAAATCGTTGGGTTTTCTGAATTTTTTCCGACGGAAATATCATGAATCCAGCACCGCTCGCATTTTTCACCCGATGAAAGTTGAACCAGAATGGATAATCCTTCAATATCAAAACTGTTGAAAATACCGTCAGGTTTTTCTCCTTTAATCAACGAAGCTTCCGAAACGATGAATATCGTTTTCAGCTCATCCTTATACTTGTAAAGAATATCATACAGATCACCATCTGTGTAAATCGTAACCGCCGCATCCAGAGAATGTCCGATGAGCTTTTTTACCCGTGCTTCCTCGAGTGCTTTTGTAACTTCGCCCCGAACTTCGATAACCTGGCTCCAATTTTCTGCCAATTGTCTGTCTGTCCACGATTCATTAACAACCGGCAAAGGCATCAGATGAACACTTTCCGAATGTTCTTTACGGCTCGGCAGGAAATTCCATATTTCTTCTGCCGTGAATGCAAGTATTGGTGCCATCACCCTGGCCAGGGTGTCCAGTATGATGTATATGACGGTTTGTGCGCTTCTTCTTTCCACGGATTCAGCCGGTGAAGTGTACAGTCGATCCTTGAGAATATCAAGATAGAACGCAGAAAGATCGATAACGCAGTAGTTATAAAGCGCATGGTAAATAATATGAAATTCGAAGGTATCATAGGCTCTGCGCGCCTTTTGAATCAACTCCTGAAGTCTGTGCAGGGCAAATCTGTCAAGATCGGGCATGCTGTCATAGGAAACCGTATTCTTTTCAGGGTCAAAATCGTATAAGTTGCCGAGCAGGAACCGGCTGGTATTTCTTATTCTCCTGTAAGCATCGCTCAGTTGCTTTAATATATTTTCAGAAATACGAATATCGTCCCTGTAATCGGATGCAGATACCCAAAGACGAAGAATTTCTGCGCCATGCTTTTTAATGACTTCTTCCGGTGCCACGACATTTCCCAGGGATTTGGACATTTTTTTGCCTTCTGCATCGACAACAAATCCATGAGTCAACACGGATTTATAGGGCGCCTTTCCCCGGGTTCCAACGGCTGTTAGGAGTGAACTGTGAAACCATCCCCTGTGCTGGTCACTTCCTTCGAGATAAAGATCGGCAGGCCATTTAAGGTTCTGGCGTTCTTCCAATACCGCTGCATGGCTGACACCGGAGTCGAACCATACATCCAGAATATCATCCTCCTTGACGAATGTGTTATTGCCGCATGTTTGACATTCGGCATCTTTCGGAAGCAATTCTTCCGTATTTTTTTCAAACCATATATCGGCACCATGCTCCTCAAACAACGTGTAAATACGGTCGATAATGTCCCTGTTTAGATACAGGGCTTCGCATTTCTTGCAATAAAATATAGCGATGGGAACGCCCCAGGCCCGTTGTCTCGAAACACACCAGTCCGGCCGATTCTCGATCATTCCGTAAATTCGCTCTCTTCCCCAATGGGGTATCCAGGTCACCTTGTCGATTTCCCTGAGGGCGGACGTTCTTAATCCTGTTTTATCCATGGATATAAACCACTGAGGCGTTGCCCGAAAAATAACCGGCTTCTTGCATCGCCAGCAATGGGGATAAGAATGCTCCATTTTTCCCTGGGCAACCAAAGACCCATTTTCCTGCAGTTTGGCGACGATACTGAAATTGGCCTCGAAAACGAACTGCCCGTTAAAAAGGCCGGTTTCCTGTGTAAAACAACCACTGTCATCTACCGGAGAATACACATCCAGATTATATAAAAGCCCCACTTCATAATCTTCACGGCCATGACCCGGTGCGGTATGAACACAACCTGTTCCCGCATCAAGCGTGACATGAGATCCAAGAATGATCAATGATTCACGGTCATAAATGGGATGGCGGCATCTCTTTCTCTCAAGGGCATCCGCTTTGATCTCGGCAAGTATGGAGAAATCTGAAAATCCGAATGTTTTCATGCATTCTTCTACGAGTTCCTTTGCCAGAATAAGCACTTCACCGTTTTTTGTATCTACCGCACAATAAATAATCTCCGGGTGAAGGGCGATCGCAAGGTTTGCCGGAAGGGTCCAGGGCGTTGTTGTCCAGATCACTACGTGAACGGTTTTACCGGCAAGGTTTTGAATCTCATTACCCAAATCATCCAGAAGTAAAAATTTAACAAAAATAGACGGTGATGATTCATCATGGTATTCAATTTCTGCTTCAGCAAGTGCCGTTTTACAACTGCAACACCAATAAATCGGTTTTTTACTCCGAAAAAGACTGCCTTCCAACGCAAATTTATTGCACTCACGGGCGATCGTAGCCTCATACGCGTAATTCATCGTCAAATAGGGATTTTCCCATTCACCCATAACGCCCAATCGTTTGAATTCTTCTCGCTGTATATCGATATATTTTTCAGCATATGTCCTGCAATGCCTGCGAATCTCGGCTTGGGACATTTTTAATTTTTTGGCACCCAGCTCTTTTTCAACATTGTGTTCAACCGGAAGTCCATGGCAATCCCAGCCTGGAACATAAACAGCATCAAAACCGGCCATCTGCCGGGAACGGACAATAAAATCCTTAAGGATCTTATTGAGGGCCGTACCAATATGAATATGGCCGTTTGCATAAGGCGGACCGTCATGCAAAATAAATGACTCACGATTTTTGGAAGTCTCTCTGACTTTTTTATACAACCCTGTCTCTTCCCACAATTTTAACTGACCGGGTTCGCGCTGCGCCAGACTGGCTTTCATGGGGAATTTTGTATTGGGAAGGTTGAGTGTTTTTTTATAGTCCATTTATCCTCCAAAAACCGGATGGTAAAAAACCATAGAGGTTGAAAAAACCATGCATTTTTGGTTTTAACAGCCTTTTGCTGAAAAATTAATTCTCTGCCAGGTTTTGCAGTTCAGGGTTCAAGGTTCAGGGATAAAGGTTGGAGGATCGCTTCGCTTTAGGCTCAAGGAAAATACCTTGCCTCCGACCTCAAACCTCCATCGACCCAGTCCCTGTGCCCTGTATTCTAACTCCTGTCTCCTACTTTCTAACTTCTGCTCCTTTTGACCTAAAGCCCGTTAAATTTTGAAAGGTACTTTCAAATCGGTTTTCTGTCAAGAAAATACACACTTCCTTAGATGCTTAGCCGAAAAGTGCTCATCAAAAAGCCCGAACAAGACGATGCCCGGGCTTTAAGTGAACAAAATTTCCATTTTGGTTATATGAAAAATCGGCTTTAGTATATCCCGAAATCTTTCAACACTTCATTGATACCGAGTTTTTTCACTTTCAATCTTAAAAATTCAGCGATCGTTGGCTGATATGCTTTAACTTTGAGGTACATGCGAGCTTCTGAAGGTGTTCTTCCGCCTTTCTGGTTGTTACACGACCTGCACGAAGAAACACAGTTTTCAAAAGTGGTATCGCCGCCCCTTGATTTTGGCACAATATGATCAATGGTAAGTTTTACATGGCGGTTTCCACAGTAACCACAACTGAATCCATCCCTGACAAGGACATTCTTTTTACTAAAAGGTACCCTGTTAATGTAAAGGGTTCTGATAAGCTTTATCAGACGCATGACAGCAGGAATTTTAACGGCAATGCCTTCTGCGGTCCTGACTATTTTTTCAGAATGTCTTAAAACCTGTACCTTTCCTTTTGAAATCAGGCACATTGCCCTTTTCCAGTTTACCATATTCAGAAAGGTATAGTCAGCATTCAGAAGAACACATTGGAGCATGCTCTCCTCCCTTGATCCGTTTTCCAAAATCTCCATACCCGAATTTAAAGCGAAAATCAACAATAAGATAAAACACCCTGCAACAATTTTTACCCGTCATTCAAAGGAAATCAGAAGACAGGTAACAGAAATTGGGAAACAGGAGTTTGAAGACAGGAGACAGAGGACGGAGGGCAAAGTACAGAAGACAGAGGTTGGAGGTTGGAGGGCGAACGAAGATAGGTGGAAGACCGTCGAGGGACGACAGGAGCAGAAGATCGGAAGGTAAGAAGGTGAGAGGTCAGAGTACAGATGTCAGAGGTCGGAACTCGTCACTGGTTACTCGTTACTTTTTACTTAACCGTATGACGCTGAATGCCCCCGCAGCCTGCTGCGGGGAATTATCATGTTAATTCAGAAACTTTTTCCAAAGAACGACCCAAAAGGATATGGCTGAGCCCCATCGGAATCGTATTATTTCTTAGAAAAGCAATCGCCTGCTGCCCACCTATTTTTCTTGCCTCATCGAAATCGCCATTTTGTTGCATTTCAAGTGCCTTCTCGGCAAATTCGATACCTGTATGTTCTCCGAGTATTTTGGTCATAATTTCGACCAGCATCGCCATCTTTTTGTTTCTATCCTGCAGTTTGATTGCCATCTGGTAACCGTCGACAAACCCGAAAATATAACCTAACGATTCTATTGTCATGAGTTGACCGTCCGACCTCCGCCTCTTTTTCTGAATGATCAGTTCAACCTGCATCCGGATAAGAAAGCAGATGCAATCAATAATGCATTCTATTCGGCCGTCTGTATCCAAGTCTTTCTTTATATCTTCTGTATAATGACAGGCTTCATTAGGCAGAGGTTGCAAATTCTGACTATCATCTATAATTTTCATGGTATATATTTAAAATTTTAAACTCTATTAAAGCCTAAAAAGACATTAACAATCGAGCCCCCTTCAAGGACCTGTATTTGCGCTGCTTTTTTATATCAAGGTCGCTGATTTTGTAACGGATTGTATTACAACTGATTTTTAATATTTTACTTGCCTTTGTAAGGTTCCAATCTGTTATATCAAGGACAGATGAGATGACCTCTTTTTCTACTCTATCAGCAGCTTCTTTTGTAATTTTTTTAAGCGAAAACGATGCGTTATCTTGTGAATACTCGCTTTTAAAATCTAAAAAAACATCAAAAATCGAATCTCTATCAAAGACCTGTTCTCCAGACCTTGATACAGCGGCAGATCGACCCTCAGGATATAGATCGCGAATAATTTCTTCCCAATTACTGATGACCCTGCATCTGCATAGAATATTCTGAAGTTCTCTTACATTTCCGGGCCAGCTGTATGCTTTCAGCTTTTCCATGGTATCAGGATCGGGTGTTGGAATCTTTTTTCTGTCGAACTCGGAAGAATATTCTTCTATATAATAGTCTATTAACGGCGGTATGTCTTCAGGCCTGTTGCGAAGAGCGGGAATATATATTTTGATGGTACTTAAACGATAATAAAGGTCTTCTCTGAAAAGCCGTTCTTTCACATTCTTTTCAAGATCTTGATTTGTAGCTGCTATAACCCATGCATCTGATCTTACCTCTCTTTCCGAGCCAAGTGGCGAAAACTCTCCACTTTGAAGAACGCGAAGAAGCTTGGATTGAAGCGAAGGGGACATATCGCCGATTTCATCTAAGAATATAACCCCTTGATGCGCCAGTTCGAATTTTCCGCGCTTATTTCGATCAGCACCGGTAAAAGCGCCTCGTTCGAACCCAAAGAGTTCACTTTCAAGTAATCCGTCCGGCAATGCCGCACAATTAACCTTTATGAACGGTTTGTCTTTTCTTTGAGATTCTTGGTAAAGGTTTTGCGCAACAACCTCTTTACCGACACCGGTTTCCCCAGTGATAAGGATGTTTAGCCTTGTGTCTGCGACGTGTAGGATCAGCTCCCTGATTCTTTCGATGCTTTCGCTTATTCCAATTAATGGAGTTGCCATGATTTTTTAATCCTGAACGTTGGGCCTTTTGGAAAAAATTAGTTCATTGATCGCTTTTTCGAGTTCAGAAAGTTCAAATGGTTTTGACAATACCTTGTCCGCTTGGGATTCTGTAGCAAACGCTCCGGGATATTCTCCCCATCCAGTTATCGCTATAACGGGCGTGTCAGGGAATCTTTTCTTAATTATCGAAATAAGACCCATTCCACTTATTTTTGGCATAACGATATCTGTTATGACCAAGTCAAATCCTTGTTGATCATTTTCAAATAATTTCATTCCTTCCAAACCATCAGACGCTGAGGTGACATCATAATTTTTATCACTTAGAAAATAGCAAAGCTTGGCCAAAATATGCTCGTCGTCATCAATTATTAGTAATTTCGGTGACTGACCCATTCTATTTAATTTTCGAGTTCGTATGATTTCAGTACTGCCATTGTATTCAAAAAAATCTTCATAGGCAGGGTAAATTTCATATTCCCCCATTTTATTCCTCCTTGTGATTGAAATTTATAAGCGACGGAGCCTTGTTAATATTGAGAATACGCTTCTATGTAAAAATAACAGTATATAAGTACAAACTTATTATAATTATAATATATTTTAATTATAATCATACCACAATGTGATATGTCAATAGGGAAATGCTTCATTTTCGTGGGGATATATCCTGCAATGTAGGAATTATTCCTGCTTTCAATCTATGGGCTAAAAGCTTACGGGTGAAAAGGACATCCCTTCCCTTGGACTAACGGTGGGAGAAAGTGGGGGAAGCTTGATTTATAATTATATGCTTAAAACATCAGTTCACAAAAATAA
>Ga0210127_1000099_pt1 | contig 11624 bp, 10 predicted proteins | sample RushSE_CattailNL_FD_185566 | JGI IMG/M metagenome (GOLD analysis project Ga0210127, IMG submission 185566) | Wetland microbial communities from San Francisco Bay, California, USA, that impact long-term carbon sequestration - RushSE_CattailNLC_D2... | ecosystem: Environmental > Aquatic > Marine >...
ACAGATTCTGGGCCTCATCGATGAGAAGAATTGTATGTTTTCCCTGGGTTTTTTGCGCAATAAGGAAGGAATTCAGAATGTCGATGAGGTCTTTGGTGCTATCTGCATCCGAACTGATACCGAATTCATCATTGATGGCTTTGAGGAGTTCTACGGAATTAAGATTCGGATTGAAAATGTAAGCTGTTTTTGTGTTATTGTCCAAGTGTTCGAGAAATGCCCTGCAGAGTGTTGTCTTGCCGGTCCCGACTTCGCCCGTGATAGCGATGAAACCATCTCCTTGAATGATGGCATAGGTGAGATGGGCAAGCGCCTCTTCGTGACTTCTGCTCAGAAAGAGATAGGCAGGATCAGGCACGAGCTTGAATGGTCTTTCATTGAATCCGAAGAATTTTTTATACATCTATGCCGGCCCTCTCGGAATCCTTTCCATCACACTTTTCATACGATAATCGCGACCTTATCAAAATGTTGAGCAAGATGTCAAATTGATCAATTTCCAACAATTCAGCTTTTCTGCGAGCGTGACGTTTTGAGCAGCAACACCCCCCAGTCTTCGTCCACCATATTCTGGATTTGTTCGAAATCTTCATCGGTTAGGTGTTTAAAACGGCCTTGGACCTTTAAATAATCCGATGCCGGCCGATATCCTTTGATGTTGATTGTGTAGTCAACACCGTCTGTGACTTCATACAAAGGGAATACATTGGATTGAACCGCAAGTCGAGCAATTTTGACGGACATCTCAGACGGAATTCGCCAACCTGTGGGGCAAGTGGCAAAAACATGGAGAAATCTTGTCCCGCCTTTCATCCGCAGGGCTTTTTCAAACTTTTGAATCATATCTTCCGGGTAGGCGATGCTGGCTGTGGCGGCATACGGAATCCGGTGGGCGGCAAGTATTTCAACCATGTTTTTCTTTCGGGTTTTTTTCCATCCCTTTCCCGGTGTTGTCGTGGTGCGCGTGCCGAAAGGGGTGGCTGAACTCCGCTGTACTCCGGTATTCATGTAGGCTTCGTTGTCATAACACACATAAATAATATCTTCGTTGCGTTCCACTGCTCCGCTCAGCGCCTGGATTCCGATATCAAAGGTTCCGCCGTCACCGGCCCATGCCATGACTGTGGTTTCGGAATCTCCCTTCATATCCAGCGCCGCCCTCAAACCACTGGCGGTTGCGCCTGCGGTAGCAAAGGCGGTTTGCAGTATCGGCACCTTAAGCGATGACTGGGGATAAGGCCCCGCAATCACACCCCAGCAGCAGGCCGGAATAACAACGATGGTTTTATCCCCCAGAGCTTTTAATGCGAATCTCATGGCAATTGTTGCGCCGCACCCGGGACATCCTACATGCCCGGCATACATATAATCCACATCCGGAATGTTGAGTCGAGTCATCCTTACCATCATCTCCAATTTAATTTAATCAATCATCAATCCAAAAGTCCCACCCAAACGCTTTCATTTTCTAAAATGGGACTGTTTTTTGTTTTCCAGTAAATTTCCGATAGGATTTCAGGCGTTACATCCCGGCCTCCGAGTCCTGCAATATAGCCGAACACCGGAGGATGTGTGTTGTTGTTGCACAGAGCCGCCCTGATTTCCTGGGCAAAAATACCGCTGGCACCGAACGAAAAATTCCTGTCAACCACTGCGATTTTTTTGGCACGACCGAGATATTCTCGAATCAGATCCGTGGGAAACGGTCTGAACATTTTGAGCTTGAGCATTCCGACCTTTTCATCTTTCGAGCGAAGATCGGAAATAACCTCGCGGCAGGTGCTTGCTGCAGTTCCGGTAACCACCATAATAATCTCGGCATCATTGCAAAGGACTTTTTCCACCGGCCCGTATGTCCGACTGAATATTTTCGTGAATTCCTGTTCGACCCCGGTAAAAATACCCGGTACCAGTTCCATGGCCTTCTGAATATCGTGTCGCATCTCCATATAAACGTTTGGCGGTGCCATTTGACCGATGGCAAAAGGATCCGACGTATTGATCTCAATTCGAGGAGAGAACGGCGGAAGAAAACGATCCACCAATTCCTGATCGGGCACATCGACAGGTTCGAAGGTGTGAGAAAGGAAAAAGGCATCCATAACCACCATAACCGGCAAATTGATCGCTTCAGCCAATCGATACGCCTGGAGCGTGGTGTCCAAAACTTCCTGGCCGTCTTCACAGTAGAGCTGGATCCAGCCGGTATCCCGCTGGGCCAGGCTGTCTGTCTGGTCCATCCAAATGTTCCACCCGGGTGCCAGGGCCCGGTTGACTTCGGCCATGACAATGGGTAGACGGGCTGCCGCAGCCCAGTGTAATAGTTCGTGCATCAGGGCCAGACCCTGAGAGGAAGTGGCCGTAAACGTTCGAACGCCGGCACTCGAAGCTCCGATTACGGCAGCCATGGCCGAATGTTCGCTTTCTACGCATAAAAACCTGGCATTCATGGTTCCGTCGGCGCAATATTCCGATAAGGCCTCGACGATATGGGTTTGGGGAGTAATGGGATATGCGGACATCACCTGTACTTTTGCCAGCCTTACAGCCTCAGAAACTGCGTGACTTCCTTCTATGACCTGTTTCATGATTCTTCCTCCAGGCCCATGGCATTGCGTGGACATTCGAAAACGCAAATGCCGCATCCTTTGCAATAATCAAGGTTGATCCGCCTTTCGGAATCCTGGAGAATCACGGCAATTTCCGGACAGAATATCCGGCAGTTGTCGCAGGCATTACAGATTCCACAGTTAAAACAGCGCCGGGTTTCTTCCATGGCCTGGCTGATGGTGAATGTTGCCTCGATTTCGTCGAAAGAACGAATCCGATGGTTGACTTCGATCGACGCTGTTTTCACACGGCCAGCCATTGAAAAATAATCGATATTAATGTCACCATACGATACGATATGAGAATCTCTGACTGATCGCTTTCCGCCCATATACCGCTCCATGGAAAGGGCGGGCCCCTTCCCCACAAGGCAGAAACTTAAGCCGTTTTCAACGGCATGCCTTCCCTGATTAAAGAAAATATCAATGGCCATCGCCGCTTGTTTCCCGGATGCGATGGCATCTGTGACGCTTTTTATCGGATTGGTCAGATCACCGCCGTAAAGAAAAGGCGGATTGTTTCCCGTTAATGTACAGTGGCTAAGGTGCAAGGTTCCGGTATGTTCCCCCGGTGGAAATTGCCATGAAGCTGACGGTTCGGCACCAATGGCTGTGAAAATTTTCTGAACCCGAAGGTGTCGGATTGCCTTGCCGTCCGGAATGACGCGTACTCTGCCGCCGTCTGTTTTCATGTCGCTGGTTTTCATCAACTGCAAGGATAAAACATATTCACCGGCGTCTTCCTTTATCCGGATCGGGGAAAACAGCTCCTTGATTTTTACACCTTCCTTGACCGCCATTTCGACTTCGGCTTTAAATGCCGGCATGTCCTGTTTCCTTCTTCGGTATATCAGTGTCGCTGCTGCTCCCAGGCGGACGAGGGATCGGGCAACGTCAATAGCGGTATTTCCCCCGCCGATGACCGCCGCAGTTCCATTTATGGGTTCGATCTTACCATCACGAAGACTGTTGAGAAATTCGAGCCCGTCAAGCGCCATATTTTCTCCGGGTATATTCATTTTTAAAGATCTGCCGTAGCCGCACCCGATAAAAAAGGCGTGATAACGTACTTTGGCTTTTTCAAGGAAATCTTGGGTTACCGGCGTATTACAGATTATCTTTACACCGAAGTTGATAATCCGTCGGATTTCAGAGGCAACGACGGCGTTCGGGAGCCGGTATCCCGGTATTCCCCACCGTAAGATTCCACCGGGTTCAGATTGGGCCTCATAGATATCGCACACGTATCCCAGCTGCGATAAAAAATAGCCGGCGGACAGGCCTGACGGACCGGCACCGACAATACACACGGTTTTTCCATTTTCAGGAAGCTTTTTCGGAGTAAGTTTCAGTTCATCCCCATCGGCGGTATCACCGATAAAACGCTCTAAGTCATGTATGGCGACCGGATCATCGAGGCCGGCACGGTTGCAGACTGTTTCACAGGGATGAAAACATACGCGGCCGCAAACCGAAGGAAAAGGGTTTTCCAGAAGAATGGTTTTCAATGCATCGCTGTATCGCCCCTGGTTGGAAAGCATTTCAATGCGGGCAATGTCCTCGCCGGCAGGGCAGGCTGCACTGCATGGCGCCGTTTTTTCGTGGTATTTCGGACGTACAAACCGCCATGATCCTGTTTTGTTTATTTCTGTAGAAATGTTTGACCGTGATATGAATAACGGTATTTGTTCAGCGTGTTTTTGTTTTGCTGCCATTTCACCTCACGTCGATGATTATCCTGATAAAATGAACGTATAATTGATTTTGCTTTCATACCAATCCATAAATATTCACACTTTCGAAGGCCTGCGTGGCGGCCAATACATTCTGGTCGGTCTTTACATGAATGTCGTTTTTGATGGCCGATGAAACCATATCCAAGGGCGGCATTTCCAAAACCCTCGCAAAAGCGCCGATCATGGCAGTGTTAATGATCGGATGCGTACGGGTTCCAAGACCGTTACCGGCCGCGATGTGATCCGCGTCAACAATAGCCAGCCGAAACCCCGAAAAAGATTCCGTATTGTCCGGCAGGTTTCTTGCGTTAATCAAAATTGAACCGCCCGGCTTGAGTCCTTTGGTAACATCGACGCTTTCAAGTAGTTTCATATCTTGAACGACAATGTGGTTCGGTGTGTAGATATTGCTTCGAATCAAAATTTTTTCTTTATCCAGCCTGAGATAGGCTTCAACGGGAGCTCCACGTCTTTCGACACCAAAAAGAGGGAAGGTCTGAACATAAAAACCGGATTTGAAAAATGCCTTTGCCATCAAGATGGAAGCGACCACTGTACCCTGTCCGCCGCGACCGTGAAAACGGATTTCATGCATAATTTTGTTCCTGATCAAATATAGGTCTAAATGTTAAAGACTCGCTTTTAATCAAACCGTCAATATTGTCTTGAAAAGCTTGGGAAATAAGGATATTATCATTTCGATTTCTGAAAATCAAACCATGACTTGAGTTCCGTTCAGAGATTCGGAAACAAACAGGTTTTAAATACAACATTTTACCACAAAAAGTATGACTTTTGTCATTAAGAAATGACGCTTTAAAGGGTGTTCCTAATGCCGGTATTTGAATATACAGCTCTGGATATAAAAGGCAAGACAATCTCTGGAATCATTAATGCCGATAGCCCCCGTGCAGCCCGCCAGAAACTGCGTGCATCCAGGACCTTTCCGGTTTCTATCAAGGAAGTTCATGATACCGCCACAATAAAGACACCCAGGCCTTTTTCAACCGTTGGTCCTTTTGCCCGTGTCAGACCGTATGAAATTTCAATAATGACGAAACAACTGGCGACGTTGGTGGGTGCGGGCCTTCCGCTGGTTTCGGCCATTGATGCGCTCATCTCACAAATCAGATCTCAAGCATTTAAAAAAATGCTGGCAAAGATCAAGGACTCAATTGTAGAAGGAAACACCTTCGCAGGGTCGCTGGCCTTGTTTCCGGGGACCTTTTCATCCTTGTATGTCAATATGGTCAAGGCTGGTGAGACTTCAGGGGCGCTTGAAATTGTATTGGAGCGGCTTGCTGACATCACCGAGAAACAGCAGGCCTTAAAAAACCGTATTCGGGCAGCCATGGCTTATCCGATTTTAATGTCATTGATCGGCGTGTTGGTTCTGTTTCTTCTTCTGACATTTATTGTTCCCAACATAACCTCCATTTTTTCGGATATGAACCAAACACTCCCGGCGCCAACGCTTTTTCTTATTAAAATAAGTGATATCTTCAAAACCTACTGGTGGCTGATTCTTATTTTCATGGGAGGCTTTTTATTTGCCTTGAACAGCATTCGGAAAACAGTAAAGGGAGGTTATTTTTTCGATAAAATAAAACTATTATTTCCCCGATTCGGCTTGTTGGCCAAAAAAATAGCGGTGGCCCGTTTCGCCCGAACGCTGGGTTCGCTTCTTGAAAATGGCGTTTCCATGTTGCCTGCTCTTGAAATCGTAAAAAATATCACAGATAACAAGCTCATTGCAGATGCAATTGAAGAAGCTTCAAGGGAAGTTGGAAAAGGGCAGGCCCTGGGACCTGCTCTGGCGAAAAGCAAAATATTTCCGGATCTCTCCATCCAGATGATTCAGGTTGGAGAACAGAGTGGGAAGTTGGAGGACATGTTGAATAAAATCGCAGATATTTTTGAAAATGAAGTCGAAAATAGTATTATGAGTATGACATCCATTCTGGAACCTGTTATGATATTGATTATGGCTGTTATTGTCGGCTTCATTGTCCTTTCGATATGCCTGCCGATATTTGAGATGAGTACCCTTATCAGATAATAAGGGTTTAAAATACCATTTTAAAAAAATACAAAGACAAGGTGAAGAGAGAATGAACCGTAGATTCCCTGTTAAAAAGACAGACTGTCGAGGATTTACACTGATCGAACTCATGGTTGTCATCGTTATACTCGGAATCCTGGCCGGGCTTATTATCCCCCGGATCATGGGACGCCCTGAAGAAGCAAAACGCCTTAAAGCCCAGATACAGATTGAGAGCTTGGAAACGGCGCTAAAATTGTATAGACTGGATAATGGTATGTACCCGGATACTGAGCAGGGGCTGCAGGCGCTTATTCAAGAGCCCGAAACAGGTACGTTGCCAAAAAATTGGCGTAAAGGCGGATATCTCGAAAAAGGAAGGCTCCCAAAAGATCCATGGGGTAACGATTTCGTTTATCTTTCTCCCGGTGTCCATGATGAATATGATATCATGTCATATGGTTCGGATGGCGTTCCGGGGGGAGAGGACAAAAATAAAGATATTAACAGCTGGGAGATTGAATAGTCATTGCACAGCGTTTTCTTTCCTTATATAACCATCTGTAATTATTCTATTAAATGAACGTTGATGAATCCATAAAATTATTTAAGGGTTCATTTAATGTTGCATATCAATACACCATTATGCCTGGCTTAAAACGAATCAAAGGGTTTACGCTTATAGAACTTATCGTCGTTATAGCGCTGTTAAGCATTATGCTTTTTTTTGCGATTCCTCAATTTCAGAGTAATGTACTGACGGACAGCACTAAAAAAGTTACGCAATGGATTCTGTTGAAAATTCCATATCTAAAAGAAAAAGCGGCCAGAGAGCAAATGCGGTATATACTCCATGTTGACCTTGAATCCAACCGATTATGGATAACTCGCGAATCAATGCCCCAAGAGGCGATTCAATCTTCGGAACAGGATGGATATAAACTCCCGGATGACATAAAATTGATGGATGTCGAATATCCGGATCAAGGAAAAATTTCCGCAGGGCAGGCAGATATCTATTTTAATGAAAAGGGGTATTCGGACAAGGCCATAATACATCTCGAAAATGACGACAATGAAAGGTTTTCCTTTCTTATCGAACCGTTTTTGGGTCAGGTTCTTTTGTATAATCGATATGTGGAGTTTGAAGGTTGATTTCCCCGCGGATAGAGAGGGTAACAAGACATATTTTTGTTTGTAGAGAAAGCACGAAAAGAAATAATACAAAAGAGGCGTATCACTTTTCGTGCTTTTTTAATGGGATTTTAATTGGTACTTCAGTATTGGACAATGGATAAAATAGAATTCGCGAAATTCCGGTCACAGATCCGGAACCTGAAATTCAGGACGGGCTTTACACTGCTTGAAATCATGGTCTCTGTTTCCATCATCGCCATTGTTCTCGTCAGTGTGTATCGGATGCATGCACAGACCATCTCCATGAACAGCAGGGCAAGGTTTTATGCAACAGCCCCCATGCTGGCAAAAATGAAGATGGCTGAAACGGAATCGAAAGGGCTGAAAAATATGGCAGATGACTCAGGTGATTTCGGGGATGAATTTCCGAATTACCACTGGAATATCGCCATTGATGATGTTGATTCAAAGGGTCTCGCCAAAGTCGCTGAAGATCTAAAAAAGATTGAAATCATAGTGTCTTTTAACAACGATGAACTTACCTACAACTTGAGGGCTTACAAATTTTTACCGGATTGAGATGGCGTAACGCTTTAATTTTTGAAAGAGGTCGCTTCATCACTAAAAATTTACACGATTTGAAGACCGTTTGAACCCGGATTATATTTAAGAATTGAATCTGTTAAGGTAATGCGTAATGCATGAGAAGTTTCAAAAGAATCGCCTGCTCCCCGCTGACGGGTCACATCGGTGGATATCCTTCATTTGCTATACGGATCGGGGATTTACACTGCTTGAAATACTGGTTGCTATTGTTATCTTCGCCATCATCGTTACAACCATTTTTGTTTCATACAGCTCGTTGCTATCCGGAAAGGAAACCACGGATCAGGGCACTGCAGCTTATGAAATGGCAAAAAACTGTTTGAATCGAATGATGGTTGATCTTGGGTCCATTCATTTGTCATTGCCTCCTGGATATTCGGCACCGGAATTGGGTGAGCCCCCTGAGCTTTATCGAATTGTCGGCGATATGTTTGATTTACAGGGAGTCGAATTCCCGAGACTCAGGTTTACTTCACTGGCACACGTTTCTTTCGGCGAAAAAACACAAAAAGGAATCGCGGAAATTGTTTACTATGTTCAGGCCGGAGATGATGGTAATTATGTGCTGAAACGCGCGGACAACCTGTATCCATATCCCGAATTTGAAGAAAAGGCTAAGGATCCTGTATTGTGTAAGGATCTTAAATCATTGGTATTTAAATATTATGACCAAGAAGGAACAGCGCACGATTTGTGGGATTCCGACAATGAGGAATTCAGATTTTCAACGCCCAAAGCAATCGGTATAAAGATTGAATTGACCCAAGGTTCAGGTTCTGTGCCATTCGAAACCATGGTAACATTACCGGTTTACCGGGAGGAAAAACAATGAGGCGAAATCCAAAGCGCTTCTTTTTTAAAATTTTTAAAAACAACCGCGGAATTGCACTCCTTGTAACATTATCAGTGGTCACCGTGATCGTAGTCGCGTCACTCGAAATGAATAAAAAGATGCGCTCGGCAGTCTTCTCGGCGGCACTCACCAGGGATCGCATTACGCTGATGCATATGGCGTCATCAGGAATAGACGTTGCGGCAGCAATACTGGTCAAAGATAAGACAAATTCAGATTCCGATTCACTTCAAGAGGATTGGGCCAATTCTGAAAAAGTTGCTGAAATTTTATACGATATTCCATTTGAAGATGGAAGCGTGACGGTAACCATCAGTGATGAACTCGGAAAAATTCAGGTAAACAGCCTTGTTCAGTTTCCTGGAGGACACAACTTTAATGAATCACAAAAGATCATGTGGATGCGCTTTTTAGGTCTCTTGAACTACCAAAATGAAACGTTTGAAGATATGGATCCGATGACGATCATCAACTCGGTCAAAGATTGGCTCGATTCCGAGGATGATGATGCCATCACGGGCCTGAGCGGCGCAGAATCGGACTATTATCAGGATCTCGATCCTCCATACACCTGTAAAAACGGACCGTTTGCGCACATCGGTGAGCTTTTTCTTGTAAAAGGGATTACCCCGGAGCTTTTTGAGGGAGCAGGAGGGGAACAGGGACTTTCCAGTTACATTACGGTTTTTGGCATGACGCAGTCCCCGAATAATTCCTTTACATATGAGGGGAAAATAAATATTAACACCGCAGATCTGCCGACCCTTGTGGCAATTTTGCCTTCAGGGCTTGAAGACCTTGCGCAATCCATTTACGAATATCGCAAGGAGAGGTCTGAATCGGGGTATATCTACGACCTTTCAAGCCCAACCTGGTACAAGAATGTCCCGGGTATGGGGGATACTCAAATCGATCCGAATCTTATCACGACTTCCAGCGATTTTTTTCAAATCGAATCGGTTGCAACATTAAAGGAAATGAAAGTTAAGATAACGGCAGTGGTAAAAAGAGACCAAAATACAAAGACTGGAAAATGGAAATGCAACGTCTTGCGATGGGAAATCGAGTAAAAACTGTTTTACAAATGATAGAAATCGGATACATTCTTTTTACATTATCCCGATTAAAATAATAAAGGCAGCGTCATGTCTTGACAAATTGATCATAACATACTATAATTACTTAATTTTAAATTTTGATAAACCATGAGCAGAAAGATCTTAGGCATAGATATTCGGCATGATGCCGTATCAGCGGTTCTCGTCGAGAGCGGAATCAAGGGAACGGTCATAGATTCCCATATGCATGTTCCTTTACCTGACCGAAACGAAGATGAAAACGGTTTGGCCGTTTCACTTAAAACCATCGCGCAAGCGATGGAGACATCCGAATCTATCTGTGTGGCGTCCTTTCCCGCTGACGAGATATCCTTCAGGAATTTAAAAGTTCCATTCAAGGGACAAAAAAATATTAAAAAGATACTGCCATATGAGATAGAACCAACCCTTCCGTTCCCTGTAGAAGAACTCATCATCGATTTTATTCCTTTGGAAATACCTGACGATTCAAATATAAAAAACCTTATCACCGCTTCGGTGAAAAAATCGAAACTTCAATCCTATTTAGATACGCTTGCCACGTTTAACATAGAACCCCATATCGTGACTGTTGGGGGTTACCAAACGGCACTCTGTCTTGCCAATTTTTTAGACAGTCATAAACACTGGGTATTTATCGATATTAACAAAAGTACAGGATCGATATTTATCATTTTTTCCGGAAAGATTTGCCTGATGCGATCTTTCCCGATACCGTCAAGTGCCCGTTCAGATAAGATAAGGTCGTTTTGCAACAGCATTTGGCAAACGATTATCGCATTCAATAAGATTGTGGGATTGGATTTTAATCCGGACGGGGGATTTATTACAGGGTTCGGGATTGATGATCTGGGTTTTGATCAAGACATGGAACAGGCTTTGGGGTTTCCAATAGAACGCGCGGACATTTTACGATACACTGATTTTATAAAACAACACTCTGTGCCCCAAACCTATACTCCTTTTTTGATGGACAATGCCCTTTCACTGGCACTCATGGAGATTGAAGGTGCAAAAGGCTTTAATTTCCGGAAAGGTCCTTTTGCTTCGAAAAAATTCTTCGAGGAAAATAAAAAAAACCTGATTCAAACCGGTGCATTATTTATCCTGGCTTTGGCCTTAGGATTCACCAATGTTTTTCTTGATTCATATTTTTTGGGAAAAAGATTAACCCGTATTAATGATCAAATAACAGGCATCTTTACTTCAACATTCCCGGCGGTTAAAAAGATTGTCGATCCGATTCAGCAAATGCGAATAGAAATTCAGGAAGCGAAGAAAAAAGCTTTGTTACCGGGAGAAACCGGAGAACAAGTCCGGGCCATAGACATTCTTGATACCCTTAGCAAGCGAATACCCGAGGATATAGACGTCATCCTTACACGGCTTGTAATGGGATCGGAAAATGTCATTGTTTCGGGGGATACCGATTCATTCAACTCGGTGGACAACATAAAGAGCAAGCTGGAACAGGCGGGGTTTTTTAAAAAAATAACGATCACCGCCGCCAACATCGATAATATTGATAAACGGGTTCATTTCAAG